>Ga0066686_10000661_pt1 | contig 12590 bp, 4 predicted proteins | sample GraSoiAngelo_135_FD_65627 | JGI IMG/M metagenome (GOLD analysis project Ga0066686, IMG submission 65627) | Grasslands soil microbial communities from the Angelo Coastal Reserve, California, USA - 14_0929_05_40cm | ecosystem: Environmental > Terrestrial > Soil > Grasslands | place: USA...
GGCAACATTCATCGCACCGAAGTCCGGCAACACGACCTTCCCTGCGGCAAAAGTCCCGTCACCCTTGCCCAGAAATTCGTATACATTGTGCCCTTGAGTACCTTCAAGAGTACTCCTGACTTGCACTAAAACGTCGGGTTTCCCGTCGCCATTAAAGTCACCGAGCCACAGCCGGTCTGGGAAAAAAGCACCGGGCACGTCATCGAATGTCGTTGAGTAACCCGGCGCGAAGGTTCCGTCCCCCTTCCCCAGTAAAACGCTGAGGGTCGATTTCGTGCTGTTCGGATTGGAACCTTGCATGGACCCCGAAGTCACAAGGTCCAGCTTTCCATCACCATTGAAATCCCCGACGCCTAGTAAGCCCTGCGCCCCGGGAGGCTGCGATAAAGCTAACGGGGTGAACGTTCCATCCCCGTTGTTTGTTGCAAAGGCGATATAGGAGGTGTCCATTGAAAACTGCGAGCCGATCGCCACGAAGTCAGGACGTCCCGTATTGCGGAAATCTCCCATTGCGAAGTCCCCAATCCTGCCATTGGTTTTGTAAGTTTCATCGATCACCGCAGAGCGGATCGGGTCTGAGAACTGTCCCGATCCCTTGTTGAGGAGCACAGTCAAATTAAAAGGCTCAGGGTATAGCCGCCCTAGTTCCAAGACAACAAGATCCGGCTTGCCATCCCCGTTCACGTCAGCCACTTTGAAACCGGTATAAGGCGCATTGATGACACCTTCATTGTTCCCAAAGGCTTCGTAGCCGATATAACCGCCCTCCGGTATGCCAAAACCGCCGGTGCCATCGTTTAGAAATACCGAAACTGAATCGGCGTCCTGGTTGGCAGTGACGACGTCGGGCTTCCCGTCGCCGTTCACGTCGGCAAAGGCGAGGGAATACATGGAAGGTTGGCCTCTGAACACCCGAGCGTTGGTGAAATTGCCTTTCCCGTCTCCGAGGAGGACGGAGACGACGTTACCAGGTTGGTCCCCGAAGATCCGCGTGTCCAGTAAAGCTACGGCAGATGCGACAATGTCGAGTTTTCCGTCGCCATTCACATCAGCAAGCGCCAGCCCCCCAGCAATATCACCGAGACCCAATTTCCGGATCCCATTTTGTGTCTGGAACGTTCCGTCGCAATTGCCTGGGAATATAGTGGCGAGCCCATAATTATCCGTGTCGATCAAGTCGGCGCAGCCGTCTCCGGTGACATCGCCGAGGGCAATGTTGGTAATGAGCACCCGATCAAAAAATGGGTAATCCACAAGCTGGGAAATTTTGAAGGTGCCGTCCTTTTGATTGAGGTATGCATATACTCCGGGTGTTACCGGGTTAATGTCATTTACAACCAGGTCGGGGAATCCGTCGCCATTCAGGTCGGCCTCCGCAACGTTATACGCGAACAAGATGTCTTCTGACGCGACGAACGGCTTTTCGTAAGGCCGGTACACCGGCCGCCCAAATCGACCTGTGCCATCGCCGGGGAGTAATGCGAGCTCGCCGACGTTGACGTTGCCCCCCATCCCCACCAAGATGTCCTTGAACCCATCGCGGTTGAAGTCGTCGATCAGCAGACCGATTGGAATGCCCGGTATGTAGTAAGGCGTCTCGTCCCCGAAGGTCCCGTCGCCGTTCCCCAGCAAGACTCCAACTTGCCCGCTATCCGCTTCTGCAACGATCAAGTCAAGGTTGCCGCTCCCCCCCAAGTCCGCCGCAGCCACAAAGACCGGCGACTGTCCTTTGAGCGGAATAATCACGGGAGGTTGCGTTGTGCCGTCGCCATTCCCGAAGTAAACCCAAAGTGTGTTGGCCCCGCCGTTCGCGACCACCCAATCCATCCGGCCATCGTGGTTGAAATCCCCCGTGACAACGCTGGTGGGGATGAAGTCCGCAGGGAAAGACGGCCGGAACTCGAATCCGGGCAGCGCATCTGGACTCAACGTCTGCCCGAGGAAGTTCAGGTGGAGGCCACTCGTGGGATTGCCCGGTTTTGAGTTGGCGAGGGGTAATGCCGTTCCGGCATGAGGTCTTAAGAAATGCTGGACATAGTCAGTGCCCTCCTTGCGTGCCATGTTCCACCCCAGAAAACGCGGGAGGTACTTCGGTGACGCGATCGTTCCTGGAACATGGTGAAGGCCCGGATTCCCCATGGGTCCCCATAGCCCCATCGTCTGATCAGCGACAAGCGCAGACTGCATTGTGGGCGCCGTAATGGTAAACGTGACAGCATTAGAGTTTCCTCCGTCCGTCAGATTGTTGACAGTAATCTGAGCAGTCCCTGGACTCGCGATCAAATCCCCTGTGATTGTAGCTACCAACCTGTTTGGCCCATAATAAAGGGTTTGGAGGGGTTTGCCGTTCCACTGCACATATGACCCGAAAATGAAGCCGCTTCCGTCCACCTCCAGCGGAAAGCTGAAACCGCCCGCGATAGCGCTTGTGGGGCTGACCGCAGTGATGACAGGCGCTGCCTCGCCAGTGATAGTCACGTTCAAGTAACTCGATCTGCCGCCCCCAGGCGGGGGATTGTAAACGTCGATCGTGTCATTCCCGTTGTACTGGATGTCCTTGGCCGGGATGATGGCTTGCAGTTCCGTATTGCTCACGAAGGTAGTTGGGCAATAGTGGGAGTCCGATTCGACCACCGACTGGGGAACAAAGTTGGCGCCCCTCACCGCCAGGAGAAAATCTGGTCCCCCTGCTTGCACTGTGGTAGGCGAAACGGAGGTGATCGCCGGAACTGGATTTGAAACGGGCGTTCCTGTCGCCAGTTTCCACAAGATACCTGTCCCATTCCCGATGACCGGCTCTTCAAAGCCCCAAGTAGTCGCTTGCGTCGGAGCCACTTGGATACCGACCTCGGCCTGCGCGCCTTGGTCTTCATCGGAGCAATTCCCGCCGAAGGTGGCGTCGGCATAGTTGAACAGGACTTCGCTCGACCCTTCACGAAACACCACCTGGAACTTCACCGTCGCCGAAGTGCCTCCTCGACATTCAAAGCTCTCTACATCCCGCCACTCGACCACCAACTCGCGGTTCGGCGCTGTCCCGGTGACGTCCCAGAAGACGTTGTTATTGCTTCCTGAGACCGGATAAAGGTCTTGCGAGAATGGTGCAATTAGAGTGGTGAGAGACGAGTATGCCCGGTAGTTGGCGTTCGGCGGCAAGTAGACATCCACAAAGCCACCAAAAACATCAGTGAAGCTGACGGTTCCGTTACTGCTGACGAACAGATCGGTGAAGCTGCCCCCGCCAAATTGAATTGGGAAGGGCGAGGTGATGGTGGCTACCGAATCGTCTCCAAGATCGAGATTTGTCCCGGAGAAGTTCCGGTAATTATAATCGGACGGCGCGACTGGCCAGGGGTAGTAATTTGTCAGGGCATCGACGTTCACACTATCCCCGCCGGGAAAAGTCAACGTGTGGTTCCCGGAAGCCGGGGGGATCCACTGGCCACTATATATTCCGTCGCCGGCCGCCTGATCTGGGCTCGTTCCATCATCCTGGAGCGTAATCGTGTCTCCGCTCGACGATAGCACACTCACTGATCCGTTCGGCTGCCCACAGGTGATGTTGAGATAGGCCAGTGTGACCGGCGAGCCCACGGCCCCTGAAGTGTTCATTACGCTGGGTTGTAGCCGCGATGCCACCGTGGCGCCCGAACACGTCAGCGATCCGTACGCGTCGAGACGCTTTCCGGTAATCGTCTGGGGCAGCGAAGGAATCGTGTCGCCGCCGGCCAAAATGAGGTTTTTGATGGCCCGCCAATCCAGGCTCGGGTTTTGTGCTTTCAGCAGGGCAGCGACACCGGTCACGAACGGAGCGGCCATGGAGGTCCCGCTGAAAACGCTGTAAGTGTTATTGGGCGTCGTGCTCAGGATTTCCTGGCCGGGTGCGCCCAAATGTACGGTATGGCGTCCGAGGTTGGAAAAGGTCGCGGCAGCGTCGGTCCGTGACGTGGCCGCGACCGAGATGATGTTCGGCGCGAAGAAGCTCGCTGGGAAAGTCGGGGTGAGATCGTTGTCCTGGAAATCGTTTCCCGCCGCTGCGACGAAGAGGATGCCGTCCTCCTCCTGTGCATGAATCGCGTCGAGCAAAGCTTGCGAAACAAAATCCCCTCCCCAGCTATTGTTGGTCGCGACGAGGTTGACGCCGTTGTCTTTCATCGCCTTCACGAAATCGAGACAGGCGATGGCGCCACTTTCTCCCCCTCCTCCATCGGCATCCAGGAACTTGCATGCCATCAAGTTGACGTTCCAGTTGACCCCTGCCACTCCCACGTTGTTGTTACCGGCCGCTCCAATGATGCCGGAGACGTGGGTGCCGTGGCTGTTGTCGTCCAATGGGTCGCACGTGGCAGGGAAGGGCACCACATTGATGCCGTGCGTTCCCCCAGGGCATATGATCGTGTTACCGTCTACAGAAATACTGAAACTCGTGGGGGCTGACCAGACATTGGCGGCAAGGTCTTGATGGTCGTAGTCAATTCCGGTATCGAGTGTAGCGATGACGATGCTCGAGCTTCCCGTGGTAAGCTCCCAGGCGGAAGGAGCGTGAATGTCCGCGCCGGCCGTCCCTCCAAACTGACCTGTGTTGTTGATGCCCCATTGCTGGGGAAAGAGAGTGTCGTTCGGGAGAACCGTCGCACGGACGATGTAGTTGGGTTCGGCGTATAACACTTCTGGTTCGCGCAGATATCGTCGGATAGCGTGCTTGACTGATAGCCCGGAAGAAAGCCTCACGAGCTGAAGGCCCTCAACCGCGTGAAAGCGCCGTAAGAGCACGGCAGACATTCGAGCATGAAGGCTTCGGGCACTTTGCTCGGAGACGTCAGGCTTGAGCCGAACCATGACCTCGCCGGGAACGTATTTCTTCTCCGGCTGCTTCCCACCGAGGTTCCAGCGTTTGCGTGAAGTATTAACTATGGACGAATCGCTGTGTGGTGAGAGGAGAAATTGGCCAGACGAAATCGCTGCGAGCGATACGGCAAGGACACCCAGTATTGATATGCCGATAACAAGTCGCCGCGTCAGCGAACGGATTCTCCGGTGAAATGCTCCCGAGGGCAAACGCATAGGCCTTCAGATCACTTTGCTGGTTACCTGGACTAGTAAAGGTACTCTTTGGTACATGTGAAATCAAGGGTTACATTGAAACCGCCTCATTTCGGTTTGCGCGAAATTTCATTTTCGGGCGACGCGGCAACATGCCACGGTGGCTCCACACGTAGGCTTGCTCACAGGCGTTCATGATTGTAGAGGCCGTGATGCACGTACCTCGCATCGGGTGCAACCGTCTATTTTTTCGGTAATTCGGTATCTTTTAGATTTCCCGGTTCTCACCACGTGACGCCTCAGCGTCAAGCGATGCTACCCATCTGTCTCCAAAATCTGGTTGACCTGCAGAATCACTGATGTAGCGCCCTCGGCCCTACCGTGACAGTTAAATCTCGACAACACCAACGCGCATGACGACTCTCGCGGGAAGGACACACCGATTCCGCAACGAGGCTGCGAAGTGTCGACGCGATTTGAGTTTTGGTACGGTAGTGTCCAGCGGCGCCGTTTTGCTACGTTCCACATTTCGTCGAACGTCACCCTATCCAAGTCCCGCGCATAAGTTTCATTGGTGCAGAAGGTTATGGTGAATCGTCAGTGGGTTCAATGCCCCACCAACTGCTTCTCGAGCAGTTGGTCTATTCCAGCTATAAGTGATTGATTTTCAGCGATTTGAATTTCGGGCCATTGGAACCTGAAACGGGAAACTGACTGAGGTCGAGGGTTCCTTCTTGTATGTAAGTGCCTTGTCGCCAGTGGTTTGGTGAGCCATGAGGGAATCGAACCCCCAACCTACTGATTAAGAGCAAGCCAGCCTGGTTCCATGCTTAAGATGCTCTCCCATATTTTCCATAGCGTTACACCAATTCGGGGCTTCTGCTTTCGCTCAAAAAAGAACCCCTTTTGAGTGAATGAGGTCGAATTTTGGAACATATTAAATACAGTGCGGTGAGCAAAAGGCCTTGTCCAAAATCACGGACGGAATTTTTGCGGACGACAACAGGCAAATTGTGGCCCAGCGCGTCAGTTCGCAGTGGCCTTCTTGTTATTTCGTGATTCCTCGATGATCCCAATCGCTTTCAACGCATCCGGATCATTGGGGTTCAGCCTGAGGGCGAGGCGAAGTTCCTGCTCTCCATTTTCCGGGTCGCCGGTGCGAGCGTAGATCAAGCCCAGATTCTTGTGGAGGACGGGGAGCTGGGGACATTGGCCGCAGAGCTCCAATGCCTCCTTGAGCTGCTCCACGGCCTGCGGCCAATCGTGACTATTGGCGGCTTCGAGGGCAAAATTATTCAGCGTCTGCACTCGATCTGAGAGTTTCCGGGATCTTTGCAGGGCCTGGAATCGGTCCATATAGAGCTTCGCTTCAGGCCTGCCGGCCTTACTCAGCGTCTGAGCAAGGTTGTAGAGGGCCTGCGAATTGTTGGGATCGGCTTCCACCGCCAGTTGCAAGTGGTGGATCGCCTCTTCCTGTTTCCCAAGATGGAGCAAGTCCTGACCCAGAAGATAGTGGGCCACAGAATTCTTAGGTTCCATGGACACCAGCTTCTCCAAGAGCGCCGTCGAGCGAGGATAATTGCTCGCCTGCCTTTCGAGCAAAGCCAGCAGGTAAAGCACACTAGAGTACTCCGGGGACAGCCGGTAGGCGGCTTCGAGCTCCGTCCTTGCTTCCTGGCGCTTGCCCAAGTCGTAGAGGGCCCGACCGCGATTGTAGTGCGCAGAGGGAGAATTGGGCGCTAGGCGAACAGCCTCGGTGAATTGTTCCAAAGCTCCGCGCAAATCGTACTGGTCCGCGAGCGCAATGCCCAAGTTCACATGGGCGTCCGCTGAGTCAGGCTGCAACTCCAAAACCTTTCGAAACAGCGGGATTGATTCTTTGAGATGGCCGAGTTTCACTTCGGTCATCCCAAGCGTCGTGTAAGCGTCGGTGTTATTCGGAGAAAGCCCGATGGCCTTCCGAAAGAGCTCCTCAGCCCCGGCATAATGGCCCTGGCCTGCCAGAACAAGCCCCCAATCGAGATAGGCGCGTGCGTTCTTCGGATCGTGCTCAGTGGCCTTCCTGAAAAGCGAAACGGCCTCCGCAATCTTTCCCTGACGCACGTAGACATTGGCCAGGCTGTTTTCGGCCTCGGCATACTCCGGGTTTATCGCCAGGGCCGTCCTGAATTCCCGCTCAGCATCGTTCCCGCGGCCATTCGCCAGACGAAGTATTCCCAGCTGGTTATGCGCCTCGGCAAAATTCGGGTCGAGTTCGACCGCTTTTTCGAGTTCCTGGCTCTCTTCCCCTCGTTTACCTAATTTTTCCAGAGCCAGCGCCAAGTTATAGTGCGTCTTTGGATTATCAGGCTCCAACTCAATCACCTCGATATACATCGCCACCGCACCTTCAGTGTCACCCTTCTCGAGAAGGGCGTTCGCCTTGCTGCCAAGGATTGCGGCATTTGTTTCCCGGTCACTCCAACTTTTCGCCTCCTGAAAGGCGTGGACTTCTTCTTCAGCGCGCTGGGGCTCATTTTTCTTCCTGAAAATCAGGCTCAGCTCGTAAGGGGCTTCAGCCGCATGAGGGTTCAGTTTTTTCGCAGCTTCGAGTTGTTCAATCCCTTCTTCCAGGTGCTCGGAGTGTGCCAGTACGAACCCCAGGTTGTAGCGCGCCTCGTAGCTATCCGGCTTCAGCTCCACCGCCCGGCGCAGCTCCCGAGCAGCCCGGGTGAGGTCTCCTAGCTTTCGATAAGCGGTGCCCATGACGAGGTGGCCCTCGTAATCGCCGGGTACCCTGCGAGTAAAAACCTGGAGGTGAGGAAGTGCAGCGGCGTTTTCACCGAGCTCAGTCAGTATCTTTGCCAGCGAAATTCGAGCAACATTGTCCTCGGGGTCGAGCCTGACCGCTTCTTCGTACTCAGCTTTCGCTTCCTTGAAACGAACGTGTTTCGCGTAGACAGTTGCCAGGGCGAAATGCACATCCGCCGACTTCGGGTACGACGCCACGAGCGTTCGCAGGAATTCGATGGCGTGGTCCGTATCACCATTGAATTCGTAAGCAGCGCCCAAGTCCAGTTGCAGTTGATGGGCCAGCTTTTCCGGAGGGTCCGATGCCAGGGCCTGTCGCAAGTAAAAAATCTCCGCCGGATATCTCTTCTGTGAGTGGAGCAGCTTGGCCAAATTGGACGCCGCAAAGGTGAAACGGGGATTGATTTTGAGTGCGCCCCTGAATTCCTCTTCCGCTCCGTCCAATTCGCCCAGATCCCGTAGCACCAGCCCGAGCGCATTATGCGCTGCGAAAAAGTCCGGCTTCTGCCGGACCAGGATGCGGAGATGGTCCGCCGCTTGCTTTTGTTTGCCGTTTTGGGCCAGCGCTACCGCCAGGTTAAACCGCGGCTGCACCGAATTAGGCCCAAGACGTAACGCGGCCTCAAAGGCCGGAATGGCGCAGGCGAAATCATTTTGTTGCGCGAACAAAGCGCCAAGAGTGTTGTACGCGCCGGCAGACGGATGGGTTGAGAGGGCTTGAAGGATTTCGGAGACTTGCCGCGAAGACTTCGCCGACCGGCAGGATTTAAAGAAGACTACGGGGGTTGTAGAGTTGGCTGTCGGCTCCTGAGGCTTGCTCACCTGATCCTCGGCCCGCATGATGTAACACGGAAGGGCAGCAAAAAGGGAAGCGGATGCCAGCGCTGCGCAAAATCGCTGGCGATCTCGAAGTGCTGCCCGCCAAGTTTTTCGCATGTGGTTTCCTTGAATTGTATCCCGCGTTGGAACCCGAGGTCTAGTTATCTGGGAATATCGGAACACGACTCTTGCACTTGGCGGGAGAAGCGTTATACAGTCCAAACCGTACCCATCTCGCGGGGCAAGGCCCTCCATTCCTGCCAGGAAAGTAGGCGGTGTAATTTCGCCAGAGGAAGCTGCGATGAACAGAAGGACGTTGCTTTTGGGCATGGGACTAGCGCTAGCCGGCCTTGTGGGTCCTGCCGGGGTCGTTCGGTCGGACCCCCCAAAAGAGGAGACCGTCACACTTGAGATCAGCGGCATTACCTGAAGCGCCTGCGTGACCGCAGTGCAGTCTGCACTGGAATCCGTCAAGGGGGTCACGGAAGCGAAGGTGTCGCTGGAGTGTAAGCTCGTTCCCACGGAGCGCTCCTCGCTTCCCAGAGTAAGACCCAGTTACACTCGCCTCCTTTATATGGTCAAATACGAGCCCGATAAAGTGAAACTGGAAGACCTGATCAAGGCAGTGAAAAATGCGCCTGGCATGGGCTATTACGAGACGAAGGTCAAGGAAGGGGAGCCGAAGAAAAAGTAAGTCCAGGTTTGTGGGTCCTCCATCGCCTTCGCGAGATTTCGTCTCCACCTTTGGGCCGAGGAACGATCCTTGCGCCAGCGCAGCCACGGCAACCCCCTGTCGAGGAGCACCTCACCATGTTTCCCAGGAGACGCAGGAGATCTTCCAGGAGGATTCTGGTCCCTCTGGGAGTTTTACTCATCTTGCCTGCATGCCTCTTCTGGGCCGCTCAACTAAAAGGACCCCAAAAGGCCGGCTTCGAGATCATTCTCGTAAACACCCGCTCTGAAGCCGAAGAAATCCTCCAGCTACTCAAACTGCGCCAGCCTTTTGAGAGGCTCGCAAGAAAACGTTCCATCGACCCAAGCGCTGCTGAAGGTGGCTACCTTGGCAGGATGGGCGTGTCGGCACTGCGTCCCGAAATCAGAGACGCTGTAAAGGGCCTTACCTTGGGGGAGGTAACCCCGATTGTTGAAATGCCCTCTGGCTACATGATCGCGAAGGTCGTTGCGCAAACTGAAAGAGCCAGGAATGAAAATCAAGCAGAGATCCTGAAGCTGGCTTTAGATTTACAGGCACAGCTACCACTCGTCACCACGATTGCCGGAGTCACTGAGGTCGAAAATTTCTTTGCACTTCTGACGAAGCCGCCCAATTGGAATCAGGATCTCCAAACCATTTGCGAAATGAGGCGGCGGGCCATCAGCGCCGGCTTTCAAGAAATCGAAGGCTATTTGGCCGCGGCGAAGGCTCGCGAGCCCGGCCAGCAAAATTTCGAGGAGGTCGTTGGCGGTCATCACGCTTTGGCCCAAATGTGGTCCTTCCAGGGGAAAATGGACAAAGCCATCGAGGAGTTTCAAACCGCTTATGAGATCGCTGCGCCTTCTGGCAGGAAAGACATCTTGACCGACCTGCATGAAAAACTTGGGATTGCCTACCTCCATCAAGGCTGGCTCGAGAATTCGGTGAACTACGCGCACAGCAAAATCTGTCTTTTCCCCATGGACCTCGAGGCTCGCTTCAGGGTCACTTCCAGTTCTGAGACCGCCATCAAGCATCTTATGAAATACCTCGACCAAGACCCTTCCGACCTCGAAGCGAAGTGGTTACTCAACCTCGCGTATATGACCCTAGGAGAATATCCTGAAGGCGTCCCAAAACGATTCCTCATTCTCCCCGCCGCATTCGAATCAAAAGAGGACATCGGGCGGTTTGTGGATGTGGCCCCGGCCCTGGGGCTGAACACGGTTGGTATGTCCGGGGGCGCAATCATGGAGGACTTCGACAACGACGGATTCCTGGATATAGTCACGTCGAGCTCTGACCCTTGTGACCCCATGCAATATTTCCATAACAACGGTGACGGGACTTTTACGGATCAAACGGCTCGGGCAGGGCTTTCGAACCAGCTCGGGGGCCTAAATCTCCTTCAGGCAGACTACAACAATGACGGTTGCCTGGATATTCTGGTCTTGAGGGGAGCCTGGACTCTCCCCATGCGGAAGTCGCTCTTGAGGAACAATTGTGACGGGACCTTCACGGACGTCACCCGCGAGAGCGGACTAGCCATCCCGGCCACCTCCACGCAAACCGCAGCCTGGCTGGACTTCGATAACGACGGCAATATCGACTTGTTCGTGGGAAATGAATTCTCACCCGCCCAGCTTTTTCACAACAATGGCAACGGCACCTTCACCGACGTGGCCCGTGCTGCGGGGGTGGATCGAACCATGTTCACGAAGGGTGTTACGGCTGGGGATTATGACAACGATGGATATCCGGACATTTACGTCTCGAACCGGGGTGAAAACTTCCTCTACCACAACAATCGCGATGGGACCTTGACTAACGTGGCTCGACAGTTGCATGTCCAGGGGCCCGTCCTGAGCTTCCCGGCGTGGTTTTTTGACTATGATAACGACGGTTGGCTGGATCTGTTCGTGCCCAGTCATTACGCCTCCGTCGTCGAGGTCATCCGCGGATTTTTAAATCTCCCAGTACAAGGAGAGACAAGCAAACTTTACAGGAACACGGGAGGCTCGTTCCAGGATGTGAGCAGAAAGGTTGGGCTGGACCGCACGTTTATGCCGATGGGGGCGAACTTCGGCGACGTGGATAACGATGGTTACCTCGATTTTTACCTGGGGACGGGTGCCCCGTCCATGGGCGCCTTGGTCCCGAACGTACTGTTTAGGAACGAGGACGGAAAACATTTTGTCGATATCACTGCTTCCTCGGGGACTGGCTGCCTCCACAAGGGACATGGCATCGCCTTCGGTGACATCAACAATGATGGACTGGAAGACATCCTCATTGAAGTTGGCGGAGGTATGCCGGGGGACAAACATGCAACGATGCTCTTTAAGAACCCGGGGAATAGGAACAACTGGATTGACATACGGCTTGTGGGCGTGAAAACCAATCGGGCCGCCATTGGAGCGCGCATTAAACTCACCTTGGAGACGGAGGGTCACGGCCAGCGGTTCATTCACCGTGTGGTAAGCAGCGGTGGGTCCTTTGGGGCATCCCCCTTGCAGCAGCACATTGGATTGGGGACGGCTAAGCGAATTGAAACTCTGGAGATCTGGTGGCCCACAAGTAACACCCGGCAAATCTTTCAAAATGTAAATGCGAATCAATTCATAGAAATAAGAGAGTTCGAGAAAATTTATGTGAAACTAGACCGGCGGTCCTTCTCGCTCCCTTAAGCGCCCTGACGTGTCCTCATTATTCTCGTCCTTATCCCAAGTTCACCGATCGAATCTTGCAATCCGGGAGCCTTCCTAATAGACTCGTCCCCACAATTTCTGACATCGCGCTCAAAATTACTGCGATCCAGGAGAGCCATGCTGATTCGATCTCTGTTTGTTGCTGCTTCGCTGTTCCTCTTGCCCATGGGCCTGTCGGCGCAGGTAGCTCACTACGAGCCGAACTGGGAGTCCATCGACAAGCGCCCTACGCCCGAGTGGTTTGACGATTCAAAGTTCGGCATCTTCATTCACTGGGGCGTGTACTCGGTCCCTGCTTACGCAGACCCGCACGCTGAGGTTGGACAGACCTACGCCGAGTGGTACTGGAACCACATGCAAGACAAGAAGGGGCCGACGTGGGCCTTTCACCTCGCCCACTACGGAGCCAACTTCAAGTACCAGGATTTCGCGAACCAGTTCAAGGCCGATCTGTTCGAGCCCGCTCAATGGGCCGACCTGTTCGCGCGTTCGGGCGCGCGCTATTTCGTCCTGACTTCGAAACATCACGAGGGCTT
>Ga0066686_10000664_pt1 | contig 12581 bp, 15 predicted proteins | sample GraSoiAngelo_135_FD_65627 | JGI IMG/M metagenome (GOLD analysis project Ga0066686, IMG submission 65627) | Grasslands soil microbial communities from the Angelo Coastal Reserve, California, USA - 14_0929_05_40cm | ecosystem: Environmental > Terrestrial > Soil > Grasslands | place: USA...
GGTCTGGCACGGGCCTTTTTCTTTGCCGGCGCCAGAGCCCTCCTTGTATCGTATTGGAGTGTTGATGACCAGGCCACGCAGCAACTTATGACAGAGGTGTTTAGACGATATGGTCACAGCGACAATCTATCTCAATATCCGGCCGAGGCCTTACGTCAAGGTATGGTAGCCATGCTAGAGCAAGCTCAGAAGGATCCTGAGAAGGCATATTTTGCTCACCCCTATGCCTGGGCTTCGTTTCTGCTGGTCGGTGAACCGAAGCCGGAGGAATGAATCGGCTTTCATCCGCGCAGATGTCCTGCTTTAAAGGCACTTTTCAATCCGTCATTTATGGTCTCAGGTGCCTCGAGATTCGCAGTTTTTGGTCAATGGAAATTCGACTGAACCTTTTCGAGGCTCGCGACGACTAATCTCCAGGAAGCATCCGCCCCGGCGCCGTCGTTGTTTCCCCCTCCTCGGCCCTGCGTCGCCGCCGAGGGCTTGAGGCCTATGTTTGGAGATCTCAACAGAACCCTCGTTTACAGGGAAAGATTCTTGTGACAGAACCACGTGTGGCGAAGGTGTTCAGGCTTGTTCTTCCGATGACGCTGCTCCTCTCGGCGGGAGAATCTCCCGGGGCCCTTGCAGGCACAGGCCCAGAAGGGTTGTGGCTGGTGACCCCCGAAGAGGCGATGACGCCCGGTGAGGTGCGGAGTCGAGGGCTCTTCCAGCGGGAGGCACCTCTCCCCAACTCTGGACCGGACATTCGCATCGAGAAACCCGGACTGGACCAGGCTCAGCAGTCTCCCCTGGATATCGCGATTAGCTTCCTCGCGCGTCGCGCGCCCGTGGATCTTGCGACGTTGAAAGTGACCCTGGTCAAGCTCGTCAATATCGATCTCACCGAACGCGTGCGTCAGTATGTTTCGCCGGAAGGCTTACGCGTTCCCAAGGTGAATCTTCCGAGTGGGGAGCACATCGTCCGCTTGAGCTTGGGCGACCAGGCTGGCGGGGTGACCGTCAAAGAGATCATCCTGGACGTGAGGTGACTGGCGCAATAATGCCATAGTTCATTCGTCAAATTGCCTACTTAGACAATGCCTCCCTGTGATTTTCGTTTCATTGTGGAGTCGTGCCAAATGGCCAGTTCCTGGGGCGACCCCTACGAAAGTTTAATTGAAAAGGCAAATTCGAAGGACCTACAATGCCGAGTCAGCCCTGGTTATAAGCCGGATTGCACCGCTGGGACATCACTCAATGTCGGGATGGAAGCGGTGCGACGCACTTCATAGACAGAACCCAGAAAATTGGCACAGATGCTACCGCCTCGGGCCCGCCAAAGTACTTAGTTCCTGGCGGCTTGCCAACAAGGGAGCAGTACATTGTCCTCTTACTGCCAGGGGCACAGGCTTGGAAGCCATCGGCTCGTCCAGTCCGGTCCAGGACCCAGGTGACGTGCCACGTTTGCTGTCACCAGCACAGGTGCATGAGGCGCCAGATCAAAAGAAACAGACAGTGAGCAAACACGGAAGCCGACAGGAGACTCTGCTGGTTTGGCCGTACCATGCAGAGGGAAGCAAAAAAGAGAGACCGAAATTGACTTGATCGTGGTTGGAACTGGGAGGGTATACTTACTGTCCCATTTCCCAAAACCTTTGTCCGGGTTCCGGTAACAGCCCAGGAGTATACGATCCCAGCGGTTATTGGATCCGAGGGCAGCCGATGCAGTCGAACCCAAGAGTTTTCCTCCTCATCTTGATCCCCCTGTGCGATCTTGCTGGACTCACCGCTGCTCAGCCTGACGCACCCGCGAGGCCCAATGTGGTGTTGAGCACCGCGGTTCACTTCACGGGCCCAGACGGGAGAGATGTAACTGTGGTTCCAGGTCGGTATTTCGTGGAACAGGCTGGCGCCTCCGCACTTCGACTGACGCCGATGGGTGAGGGCAAGAGCTTCATGATCCAAGCGCAGAGCCTCCGACACGAACAATATGAGCTCTTCTCGCCAATCGCCCTGACTCGACCTGGCATGAAGGGAGAGATGCACATTGCCCTTCTAGACCCCGGCGGGCACAAGCTCGAAGCAGTCGGATCTCTCATCGAACCGTCGCGAGCACAGGAGCGAGTCCAACCTAGGAAAGGTCCTGCACCTGAACGACCTGCGACGACACCGCCAGCCGTAACTCACCAGCCATCGTCGCCGTCAATCATTTATGTCCCGCCCAAAAGGAGGGCTCCTGGAGAGCGGGTGGCCGGAGGAACTCGCCGTATCAGTCAAGGGCTGCTTGATCTCTGGACGCTTTGCCCCGACCACACAGGACTGACAGCACAGGAGCAGCCCACTCTCTACTGGTACATCTCTCAACCGTTGAAGACTCCTGTAGACATTCGACTGATTGAGCCAGGGGCACCTCGTCCCTATTTTGAGGCCCGGCTTGTCCCTCCCATGGACGCCGGCTTTCAGAGCATTAACTTGGCTGATTATGGCATTAGGCTATCGCCAGAGGTTCCCTATCAGTGGTTCGTCAGTCTGACCGATGCTGAGGCCGGGAAGGAAGTTACCATTGGCGGTGCGATCATGCTAGTGCCACTGGAAGGCTCCCTCTCAGCCGAACTTGTGCGGGCTGAGAAGGGGGAAATCCCTCGACTCTATGCCAGGGCCGGGCTCTGGTACGACGCGTTCTCTGCGCTGTCAGATCTGATCAAATCAGATCCTGACAACACCGTGTTCTTAGGGCAACGCCTCTCGTTACTTGAGCAGGTAGGGGTGACCGAGGTTGCAACGCTCATGCGAGGCGCACGACAGCCATAAAGAACGGGAAGTGCACGCGGGGCGTCGTTCTCGATGCTCCAACGGGGATAGCAGTTGGCGAACACATAAGGCCTACGGCCGTGAGTCGCAGTTACCATAAGCTGCACGTTCGGGTCCACCCCATACGCCGATTCTGGACAACGCAAGAACCGAGGGTCGGCCAGACACATTCGATTCCTCGCAGGGAGCACCGAATGGTTCTCGCCCTTGCACAGGGATTACCAAGGCCCGCCAACCTGAGACGGAGAAGCCCAGGATTTTGGGATCTGCCACAGCGATGTGCGAGACAGGTACTCTGCACGCTTGTCTTAGCGTGCGTGGCGATGGGCTCCGGGAGCCCAAACACTATCGCGCTGGCTCAGACGAGCGGTCCCCCTGCTGAGCGAGTCCTTTCTGGACATACCGGCGAGGTATCAGCGGTGACGTTCTCCCCCGATGGCAAGCTGCTTGGATCCGGAGGGAGCGACCGGACGATTCGGGTATGGCATGCCGATACGGGGCGCCTTTCTCAAATCCTGAGTGGCCACACCGGTCCGGTTCGGGCGCTCGCGTTTTCGACGGCCGGGCGGCACGTCGCTTCGGCCAGCGCCGATGGCACCACTCGTATCTGGGATATCCAGAGCGGGAAAGAAGTCAGAGCCTTTAGCTCCCAGTTTGGGACCGTTCGGTCTCTGGCCTTCTCCCCCGATGGCAAACTGCTCGTAGGTGGAGGGGATGCGGGGGCTCTTCGGATTTGGGATTGGGAGGCGGCTCAACAGGTGAAGGCCATGAAGAGTGGATTCGGTGTCGTGTTTTCGGTGGCATTTTCTCCGGACGGCCGGATCATCGCGACCGGAAGCGCGGATGGCCGTGTCCACCTCTGGGATCAAGCTAGTGGCAATCGGTCCGGCGCTCTCGCTGGTCACACAGGAGCTGTCTATGCCGTGGCCTTTTCACCAGATGGTGTGCTCATCGCGAGTGGCTCAGCCGATCGGACTGTCCGCCTCTGGGAAGTCGCAACCGGCCGTCCACGTGGGATGTTCGTCGGGCATACAGATGAGGTGCTTTCGCTCGCGTTCGCACCGGAAAGTCGAAGGGTCGTCTCCGCCTCGGCTGATGGAACCATTCGGATCTGGGACTGCGCAACAGGCGAGGAGGAGCGTGCGTTAACGGTTCACCACGGGCCAGTAATCGCGGTGGCGATGTCCCCTGATGGCAAATACATCGCTTCAGGGGGACGCGACCATACCGTTCGCATCCAGCCCTCTGGGTCCGCTCCGGCGGCCGCAGGTCAGGCAGTTGACGCAAAGCGGCCTGATGATGACGTGGGGCCTGCGCCTTTTCCGCCGCCACTGGCTCAGGTTGATTTAACGATCCATCCTTTGGAAGTGCGAGCGGGGGACCAGGTCAATTTACTCTTGACGGTGAAGAATACGGGCAAGGGTCCGTTGTACCGGTTCCAAGGCAAAACCAAGAGTGATGACACGCTCCTCAACGGCCACGTGTTTTACTTCGGCAAAATCAATGCGGCTAGCAGCGCCAAGGCCACTGTCACCATTCAAATCCCTCGGACTCAGCCGTCGAGCGAGCTGCCTGTGGAGATTCAGTTTCAGGAGCACAACGGGTTTGTCCCGACTCCTCTCCGGGGCGTCGTCGTGCTGAAGGGCGCCGCTCGTCCACGGTTTGCGTACAACTTTCAGATCATCGACGACGGAACGGGTCATTCGGTAGGAAATGGCGATGGACGCGTTCAGAAAGGTGAAGCGGTGGACCTCCTGCTGACGCTCCGGAACATTGGGAAAGCCCCCGCGCCAGACACGTGGGTCGAGATCACCAATTCTCCCGGCCAAAGCCTGGAAATCCGACCGGGTATGATCAGGTTTGGGATGGTCAAACCGGACGAGACCAAGCAGGCTCGCGTCAGTTTCACGGTTTGGCCGGATTTCCCTGTCACACAGCTCACGTTCAAACTCTTCATCCAAGAAAAAACCCAGCACGTGTTCCTCAACGAGCACCTCCAACTGGCGCTGGACACGCAACAGCCGGCCCAGATCGTGGCCACGAACAAGATCGTCAAGGTGACGGCGGAGTCCGCAACCATTCTGAGCGGCGCGGGTCCTGAGACGTCCGTACTCGCGTCGGTAGGGAAGAACCAGTCCCTAGCCGTGACTGGGGAGTTAGGAGACTGGTATCGGGTGCAGATCTCCGAAACCGAACTGGGATGGATCACAAAAGCGCAGGCGCTGGCTGTGATGACACTCGACCGAGGACAAATGCCAATCCCTCGGATCCACGGCCTCGAAACCGCCAAGGCATCGCAACTGATCGCGTTATCCGAACAGCTCCAGCGGGCCCACAGCGCACGGGGACAGATTGAGCAGGCCCTTCGGGAGCGCGAGAGAGAGACGTCCCAACTTCGCGCCAAGTTAGATGAGTTGTCGGCTTCGCAGGATGAGAAAGTCTCAAAGGCTCATAAGCAACTGGAGCGCGAGCGCACTGAGCATGCCCAGATGGAACAGCTGTTGCGCCAACGAGAAGAGGAAATGCGACACCTTCAGGCCAAATTGGAAGATCTGTCTGTTACCCAAACAGCGCAACTGTCTACGGCGCAGGAACAGTTGGAACGTGAACGCCTCCAACGCGCGGAGGCTGAGCAGGCGTTGCGCCAACATCAAGAAGAATTACAGCGACTACGATCCCAGCTCGATAGATATACGGATTTTACAGGAGGCGCCGCGATTAAGAAGGCCCCCCCGGCCATCGCGCTGGGTTCTCCGGCCGACGCTCAACGCGTCACCGTGAACCGGGTTCGCGTGATTGGGGCAGCGGCCAGCGAACGAGGTATCTCACGAATTGAGATACGGGTGAACAATGAACTCCTTGCGAGGCGTCAACACCGGGGCGTAACCGTGACACCAGGGGAAGGTCCCAGCCAGTCCACGATGGAATTTTCTGAGTGGATCCAGTTACGTGAGGGCGCCAACGAAGTGAGCGTGATCGCGTTTGATGAGGATCAGCTTGCCGCGACAAAGACGGTCATGGTCACACGAATCTCGGACCGCGGCACTATCTGGGCAGTGGTGATTGGAATTTCTCAGTACAAATCAGTCCATGCCCTTCGATATGCAGACAAGGATGCTGTGGCCTTTTCGGAATATCTCCACTCCCAAGTCGGCGTGTCGAAAGACAACATCACATTACTCACCAACAACGATGCCACATTGTTCACTCTGAAACGGACTCTAGGGACTGACCTGAGGCGAAGAGCAGGCCCCAAGGATACGGTGATTGTCTTTTATGCGGGGCATGGCGCGCCAGAGCCCGATTCCAGCAGCCCAGACGGGGATGGACTCGAAAAATACCTCGTTCCGTATGACGCAGAACCTGGTGACCTGTATGCCACTGCGCTTCCGATGCGAGAGATTGAAACCATCTTTGAACGACTCAATTCGGAGCGTGTCATTTTCATCATGGATTCGTGCTACAGCGGTGCGGCAGGGGGCCGGACCTTCAGCCCAATTTCACGACGGGCTACCGTGTCTGATGCCTTCTTGACACGGCTGTCCAAAGGAAAGGGGCGCGTCGTTCTGACAGCGAGCCGGGGGAGTGAGATCAGTGAGGAGCGCGATGAGATGGGACACGGAGTCTTCACGTATTACCTGCTCAAAGGCTTGCAAGGCCAGGCGGATATGGACGCGGACCGTCTCATTACAGTGGATGAGGTGTACGCGTATGTGTCCCAACACGTTCCGGCAGCGACTGGTCAGAACCAGCATCCCGTGAAAAAAGGGGAGATGGAGGGCCAGCTCATCTTAGGACAAGTTCGATGATGATAGGTCAGCAGATCCGGTTCTTTCACGACCACAGCCAGCAGGCTCAGGGAGGACTCGTATGAAGCCGGTTATGTCTTGTTCTGGCCAAGTGCTCATCAGGTTTGCCTTCGCCACAATTGTGTTCCAGGGCTGTGCCTCGCCGCCTGAAGAACCACAACTGCCGCTTGGGCTTGATCCGCCGCGCATCTACATCGCCAACGAGAGTTCAAACTCCGTCTCGGTCGTGGACGGAGGGACTTACAAGGTCCAGAGAGAGGTAGATGTCTTCAACCATGGGACACATGATCTTGCCATCACCCGAGACGGAAAGCAGCTCTTCGCCACCAACCTGGCCTCTGGACGGGTGTCGGTGATCGATACCGAGACCTTGCAAACGATCGCGTCGATTTATACCGGAAAGCGCTGCCATGTCGTCACGCTGACCAACGACAACAGGCAGGCGTGGGTGGCCAATATTGAGGATGACACCATCTCCATCCTCGACACGAAGCTGTATCGCATCCTGGGCTCAATCCCGATCGGTAAGGGCCCCATGGGCATCGCGTTCTCACGCGATGGCCGGTATGGGTATGTCAGCAGCCAGGACAAAACCGTGTCGGTCGTGGATACGAGCTCCCACATGATCATCAAAAAGCTTCCCGTTGGGAGCAACCCGCATTTCTTGATCCTGGGTCTGGACGGTCGCATTTGGGGGACCAATACCGGGGAGAACAGCATTTTCGTGATCGATCCCGCTACGCAGGAGGTGATGAGCACGTTCGAGGTCGGGCCTGCACCGCAGCAGATCGCCTTCGGCTACAAGGGAACGGTAGGCCCCAACGCCTACGTGACGGTAACCGGTTTGAACAAGGTGGTCGTTGTGAAAGCAGATCCCAGCGATCTGAGAATCCTCGAGCAGATTGATGTGGGGACCGGACCAAATGGAATCTGGTCGAACCCGGTAGGGACCCGCCTCTATGTCGGGCATACAGGCTCGAATGACTTGCATGTAATTGATTCCGGAACGAGCAAGGTCATTGCAAAAGTCGACGTGGGGAGAAAACCCATTCGAGTTGTGGCCTCTCGGTAACCCGAGGTGCCGTTGCCAGGCCAAACGGGCAAAGCCATCACTGAGGGCCGAAGCTTGAGCTTTGAGACAGAGATGAGGCTGCGAGTCAGGAAAGGGAGGGACCTATGCACGTGCATATGAACAGGCGGTGGCAAGAGATGAAGGGCTGGCCCGGCTGGGTTACGGTTGTGGGGATATTCGGAGTCGCCGTCTCCAACGTCTGGTGTGCCGACCTTGCGCAGGCGGCAACAGTCCAGGTGGGGTTGGCCACGAACGCGGTTGGTAAATTCGCCGTTGTGCGCGCGGACGGCATCGAAGAACGGTTGGATGGACGAGGAACCCTTCTGCTGTACGAAGGAGACCTGATCAAGACCGAAGCTGCGAGTCAAGGTCTCATCGAATTTCCGGGAGGCATCCAAGTCGCTGTGAATGAGAACACCGTGTTCACCATCCTGTCCCGTTGGGAGCAAGCCAAGGGGATCACGAGAATCCTCCGGCTCAAAAGCGGAGAGCTGTGGGTCAAAACTGGCGAAGGGCCCAAGCCCCTCGAAGTGGAGACACCAGTTGCCACTGCTGCCGTTCGCGAAACTGAGTTTGACATAAAAGTGCAATCGGATGGGGAAACCACGCTCACCGTCGTGCAGGGTATCGTGGAGTTTGGCACAGCCTTTGGAACCTGTCCGATTCGGACTTCGACCATCAGCTATGGGAAGCGCGGCAAGAAATGTACCAAGCCGGCTCCGACCGATGTCAGACAAGCCATTAGCTGGACCAGCGCCATCGTGGGGCCGGCGAAATGAGCCAGGCATGAATCTTTCGCGGGCGAACCAGACTAGGCGTGTGATGGAAAGTAATGACGCGACGCTGTCCATCCTCCTTCGTGAGGGCAGAATCGGCACATATCTTGAGCTTACCCAGGTCCCCCCGTGGTCTATAAATTACGTGTGTGGCATGAGACCTTGGGCTCTCAAGAGAAGCAGGTGAAGGTTCCACCAGGCGAAGGGCTCAACTTGGATTTTGAGTTAGGCAAGGCAGGGCCGACGGCGGAAGGGAAACCGGCCATGTGACGAGTCACCACCACTCGATTGGTGGGTTTTAGAGCGCTTTCAGCGATTCCTCGCGTTTCCGCTGATACTCGTCTTCGCTGATCAAGCCCTCCGCATGAAAGCGCTTGAGTGTCCGGAGATTGGCTTCCAGCCCGGTTTTTCCTCATCGCGTGGGATCTCGTTGATCATGACCTCGACCACGCGCGCAAGAGGCGGCTTGGACAAGCCCATCGATTTTCCGTCAGTACGGTCAGCGATCGGCCTGGTACGAATTCATACACCAGGGCCCCGGCGGCATGGAGTGGATTCTCTTTCAGTTACCGCGCCACGGCCGGGATGGTGACAAGATGAGGAAAATTCGCGAACAGGAGGTGAATCCGCGTCGCTTCAACAAAGAATGCCACTGATGTGATCTCTGTCGCGCCGGTCTCGTGTGGGAGCCCAAGATAGAACACGAACCAATCACGGGAGCCCGCCTTCGTGAATGTGTCTGCAAGCCGCTCCGCCAAATAGGGCAACTCGCTCTGTCGAAAGGCTGGCTCCGGTTCGGTTTTTGTCGTAGAGAAGGGGGGAACTGCACGGGGCGTCACCCGAATCAGATTCAGGATTTGCTCCCAATCCCTTGCGCTCAGCGTCACGGGATGGCTGAACGAGTTTTCCCCGACTCGTTCACCCCCGGGCTGGGCTTCTACTCGCACGTAACGGTCAGGCTCCTCCGTCTGCGTGATGTGCCCGACATGCCCTCCACAGCTATTGAAGACAAGCAATCCCAACATCAGCGTCAGGATAGACGTCGGAAAGAACCGTCCGTTTCGAGCGAGATTGAGCATGTAAAGTCAGTCTCGGTCTCAGGCCATGAGGAGAACAGCGTTCGACCCTCGCCCGCTCAGACGAATCCAGGGAACGCCGCTGCGATCCGCTCGCAGTACATTTCCACCTTCACGCGTCGAATGGTATCTGCGCCTGCTTCGAGTTTCTCCGGCGCGATCTTGAAAATGCCGAGATTGAAGAACTGCAACGATCCAAGCACAGTCGGCCCAGTCACGACGGCCGGCGTCAGCCATTCCAAGACACCAGGACGCTCCCTGTCCGGTCCATTGTTGCCTTTGATCACAAAGTCCTCGTGCCATTGGTAAAAGGGACCGGCGTCGATTTCGGGAATAGTGAAGATCAGGTTGGGGATCTCGATGACCACCGGTTCTTTCTGGGCCTCGCGGAATTTTCCGACCTGATCTGACTGAGTCTTGAACTTGATCGTGAGCGCCTCAAGCTTGTTGACCCTCTTGGTCGCCTGTTCGAGGCCCTGGATGAACAGTCGAAAGTTTGCGGGGAGCCATTGTTTCTGTTTCAAGGACATCCCGCCGACGACAGCCTTGGAGCCCGACTTCTGCTGCGTGCCTGCCGGTGCGAGCTTGACCGTCATGCGCGCTGCATCCTTTGAGGCCGCATCCAAGGCGGGAAAGGTAATTTCGGTGATCAAGGCGTTCATGAAATTCAGCCGGCTCTGCTCCACGTTGTTGAAGTCCAGTGACAACACCGCACCATTCCGCGGTTGGATCTTCATATCGAGAGTAGAAGAGATCCAGTCATACCACGCCTTAGACATGCCGGCACCGAACTCCACCGCGATCGGTTCGTACCGCAGATTCGTAAGCTGTTTGTTGGGAATTTGATTAGCGCCCATCGCAATGATGGCGACCTCCCCAACTGCAGCTCCCCCCTCAACACTGTAACCAAATCCGGCGGCTTGTCCGTCGAGCTCGAGGGCAAACTTGCCTGCCACATACGTTCGTTGATCGGCGGCGACCGCGTGATCCACCCACTTCCCAAACAAGTTCGGGGCCGTCAGAGTGAGGAGGCCTCCGGCAGTGAGACCGGCCCGACGGAGAAAGTCCCGCCGGGAGGGATAGTTAGCCGATCCGGACGATGAGCGTGAGTGTATCTGTGCCATGGATTGTCTCCTTTTGTCTTGGAAGACAGTTATTCTGCCTTCGCTTGGCCTTCACAGGGGGGTCAGACCCCTTAAACCCGTCCACCTAGGGACAGGTCGTCGTCAATTTAGTGAACAGCTCGTCGATGTTGATCCGGTCGGTGCGATCGTCGAGCATGACGGTTTGGTTGTTCATCATGACTTCTTTAGCCCATCCTCTGGGGACCTGCCCATGGTGGTATCCACGGTTCTTCAGATCGGTGATGTACCGATTCCGCAAGTACTTGGTACTGAAATTGCCGAGGCCGGTGAAGTAATGGGCGACCAGGTGCGCCGGGTCCAGGGCCATTTCTCCTGTGTACGTGGGCCCGTCGTCGTGATCATCCCAGCCCCAGGGTGGATGAGGTGAATCAGTGGCGCAGGTGACGGTAATGCCGGAGCCACAGCCGCCTCCCCCGTCACCTTTGAGGGTACCCCATTTGGCAAAGGTCAGGGCTTGGTTGCGGGAGAGAAGCGCCTCGTCGAGTTGGCGTTGCCACAACCCGCTCGGCGCAAAGAAGTCGATCAGCCTGTAATCGACATGTCGGTCATTCCCTGAAGTCGGAACCCCGGCGTTGGTCCGTGAGGGAAAATAGATGATGCCGTCTTCGTTAGGGTTCCCATGGAAATCGGAGGTGTAGGGGAAGGCTTTCAGCCCGTGCCCCTTCGCCTGCTGAACGGTGAGCGGACGCCACGCTCCATCGTACTGCTGCAGGGTCAATGTGCCGTCAATGTTCTCGTGCCCGTTTCGGAGCGGACTGCCCGGAGGGGTGAAGGAAAAGAAGTCCAAATGATACACGGTGATCATCCCTTCCAGTCTGCCGTAGGGCGTACCGTCTTTGCGTACGATCGTGAGCAACCCCTCCATGTCGTTCTCATGTTCTTGGTCCAAGGCGCTGTCGGCCCAGTCTCTGGGATGGAAGAATCCATAGCTAATGAACCAGTGCGTACAGGTCTCGACGACGGAATAGTAGGCATGGGCAGCCAGCGGAAACTTCGTGAGATTCTCCCAGTTGTCGGTTGCCATCATGTTCCCGTCATAGTCAAAACGAGTCACGTAGTCCGCACGATAATTGGTACTGTCCGTATCTTGATAGTGAATCGGGGCGTACGCGTATGCGAGATCGAAGTCGCTTGGGCCGATCCCGATCGGAGGCGTGCGGTGGTCGCGGACGACCGGTCCCTGCTGGACGAAGGCGGCCTGCAATTGCGCCATGGGCAGTGGTGCGATGCTGCCACCACGCGATCGTAGGCCGCTGTACGTGCCTCCCGCATCTAGACCCTTGCCATCCGGCATGAGCAAGACCACGTGATGCTCATCTTCTCCATTGGGAACGGAGAGCGCGACGCGTGACTCGACGGGCTCCTCATGCGGCAAAGCCATGGCCGCCACGATCAGCGGCGACGATCCTGCTGCGGACTCTGCCGGAGTCAACTGGAGCTTCGCGTCTTCGATGGAGTCCACATGATAGCGGCCCGGTGCTGCCATCACATCTGCCCCATCAGGCGCAGAAAAATGGACCGGTTTCTCGATCGTGATCGTTGTGAAGGGTGCTGGCGCGTCCTCCATCGTCGCGCAGGCTCCTGCCAGCAAGGCCAGCGCGGCGCTCACCACGAGCATTCTTCGTCGCATCATGACGTGCTCCTTTCGCTTAATGCGATGCTGACACTCGTCCCTAGGCAGGCGTGCGCCCTACCGGCTTTCTTCATCATGGTTGCCGAGGCGGATCGGACGAGGGAGAGGAACACAGTCACGCAATATTGTTGTCCTTGTTACGTTCACCCCTAACATTCTCCACATCCAATCCCGATGACCCTGGGTAACGCACAAGCGGGTTGAAAACCCGGACTATCTCCAGGCCCGAACGAGAGTACAGGAAACAGAGTGTCCTTACCTGACTCATTCAACCGTGCCG
>Ga0066686_10000670_pt1 | contig 12566 bp, 10 predicted proteins | sample GraSoiAngelo_135_FD_65627 | JGI IMG/M metagenome (GOLD analysis project Ga0066686, IMG submission 65627) | Grasslands soil microbial communities from the Angelo Coastal Reserve, California, USA - 14_0929_05_40cm | ecosystem: Environmental > Terrestrial > Soil > Grasslands | place: USA...
CACAACTACAGCCTGCTCATGGACATGATCATCGAGGTGGGCGACTAGGCAGACCGCGAGCGAACGGAATGTGAGCCGATCCTCGAACAAGACCTATCGCTTCAGCCACCTCTACCGTGGCGACGACTGGCTCTCGCCGGGGTACGTCGATGTCGACGCAAACGGGATGATCGTCGGCGTCACCGGCGTTCCGACGAGCGAGCTCGAGCGCAGGTCCGAACGGTTCGACGGGTTCGCCGTCCCCGGGATGCCGAACGTTCACAGCCACGCGTATCTCCGCGCGCTCGCCGGTTTCGCGGAACCGATCGGAACGCGCAACCGTGACTTCTGGGCGTGGCGCGATCGCATGTACGAGCTCGCGCTCGGGCTCGAGCCCCCGGACATCGAGGCGATCACCGCGCAGGTCTTCGTCGAGATGACGAAAGCCGGCTTCACGTCGGTCGGCGAATTCCACTATTTGCATCGCGCCCCCGACGGGCGCCCGTACGCCGATCCGGCCGAGGTCTCGCGGCGCGTGATCGCGGCCGCCGACGCGGCGGGCATCGGACTGACGCTCCTGCCCGCGCTCTACATGCACGGCGGGGTCGACGCCCCGCTGGGTGAGCGACAGCGTCGCTTCGCATCGGGGTCGGTCGATGAGTACCTCGCGCTCCTCGGTTCGCTTGGCATGAAGCGGGAACCTCACGAGCTGCTGCGGGTCGGCGCCGCGCCGCACAGCGTTCGCGCGGTCACCGAGCGCGAGCTGCGGGATCTCATCGACGGCCTCGATCGGGCGGCACCGGCCGCGCCGATCCATATGCACCTCGCCGAGCAGCGCGGCGAGGTCGAGGAGTCGCTCGATCGGCGCGGGGAACGGCCCGGCGAATGGCTGGCGCATCGCTTCGCGTTCTCGTCGCGCTGGACGCTCGTGCACGCGACCCACTGCGATCAGAACGAGCTCGCGGAGATCGCGCGCCGAGAAGCGACGGTCGGGCTCTGTCCCGTGACCGAGGCCAATCTCGGCGACGGCCTCTTCGCACTGCCCGCCTACGAAGCGGAGCGCGGGCGCTGGGGTGTGGGCACGGACAGCAACACCGCGATCGGCGTGGCGCTCGAGCTCGGCGTCCTGGAGTACGGACAGCGAAGCGCGCGACAGCGGCGCGACGTGCACAGGGACGACGGCCGTTCGGCGGGCAGCCTGCTGTTCGCGTCGGCGCTGCGCGGCGGCGCGGCGTCACTGGGACAGCCGGTGGGCTCAGTCGAGCCGGGAAAGCGCGCCGACCTGCTGGTCTTCGACCCGAACGCGCCCGCGTTCGTCGGCCACGACATCGACACGTTCCTGGATGCGTGGCTGGTCAGCGGCGGCGCGGCGGCGCCGAGCCAGGTCATGGTGGGTGGCCGCTGGGTGGTGCGGGACCGCCGGCACTTGCGAGAGGACGAGGTCGCTCGGCGTTTCGCAGTGGTCATGTCTCGGCTGCACCGCCGAGACGCCTGAGCCGTGCCTAGCTGGCCAGGTCGAGCGGTTCGCGATCGATCCGTTCACGTCGAATTCGCGAAGAGTTCACCCACATGCAGCCCGCGTCCGTGAGAGTCAGACGCGTGGATACGGGCGGGCTCGATCTGAGGGAGACGCTCGCCACGCTCGCGCTCGATGAGGAGCGTGGTCTGACGCGTGGAGCGGCGGGCTGATCCGCCGACCTCGCGCGGCGTGTCCGCGCGTTCCTCGCCGCGCGCATCCGAGGGCCGATCCTCTAAGCGCGACGCGTAGTCTGGCCGCCGTCAGTGTCGGGCAGGAATGACGTCGGGATGAGCTCGGAGCGCGGAGGCAGCGGTCTCCGGCGCGAGCTCGGCACCGTCACCACGACGCTCTTCACCGCGGCGATGATCGTCGGCACCGGGATCTTCGCCGCCTTCGGCGCGGCAACAGCTGCCGCCGGCACAGGGATCCTCATCGCGATGGTCATCGGCGGCAGCGTCGCGCTCGCGACCGGGATCAGCGCGGCGCAGCTCGGTGTGAATTTCCCGGAAGAGGGCGGCGCCTTCACGTGGGCGCGGGCATTCGGCCATAACACGATCGGCTTCATCGCCGGCTGCGGTTATCTCGGCAAGGTGCTGGTCTCGATGAGCGTGATCGCGCTCGCGCTCGGGACCTACCTCGGGCAAGCGATCCCGAGTCTGCCCACGCACCTCGTTGCGGCGATCACTGTGCTCGCCATCACCGGCCTGAACATCTTCGGCATCGAGCTGACCTCGAAGATGCTGATCGCGATGCTCGCGGTCCTTGTCGGGCTGCTCGTGCTGTACGGCGCCGCGGCGGTCCGAGTCGTGGATCCTGCGAACCTCGGTCCGATCCTCGGTACGCAAGGTCCGCTGGCGCTGTTCGCTGGCGCCGCCATCTTCTTCTGGTCGTGGGATGGCTTCATGCGTGCGGCCATCATGACGAGCGAGGTCAAAGATCCGCGGCGCGCCATTCCCATCGGCATCGTCGGCGGCGTCGCGATCGCGGCGGCCGTGTTCCTCACGGTCGGAGCGGTCACGCTCGGCGTCCTGGGGGCAGACCAGCTCGGCCGCGAGGACAGCCCACTCCTCTCGGCGGGCAAGAAAGCCGCCGACTGGGCGTTCTGGACCGCGCTCGCCGCCGCGCTCGTGGCCACGCTCGTCGACATGCTGGGCGTCCTGCTCACCGGATCGCGGGTCGTGCTCGCGATGGGGAAGGTGCACGAGCTGCCGGGATGGCTCGCGCGGGTGCACGAGCGCTTCCACACGCCGGTGCGATCCGTCGTCGCCCTCGGGGTCGCGAGCGCGGCACTCGTGCTGGTCTTCGACCTTCGTCCCCTCATCGAGGTCGCGAGCGCCTACATGCTGGTGTGGTACCTGGTGACGCACTACGCCGCGCTCCAATTGCCCAAAAGCAAGCGCATCGCATCGCCAGTCTTCTCCTGGTTCGGGATCGCAGGATGCGTATCTCTGCTCGTGGCGCTGTCAGTGCCCGCGCTGATCGCCGCCGCCACGACGTTCGTCGTGCTGCTGGGTGCCCGGTGGCTCATTCGCCGCGACGCGCTTCGAACGAACCCCACCTGAACCGCAACATGCCACAGTCGAGGCGTCAGGCGCGCCAGGCGTCGAGTGTGACCTCCGAGTAGCGCCCGGCGACGGAACTGATCGGGTCGCCGTTTCGCAGGTGCTGATCGAAGAATCCAGCGACGATCTCACCCACGATCCGCGCTGCGCGGTCGCGGTCGATGGGCCCGAAGAAGCGCGCCGGCGGGTGCTCGAGCCATGGCAGGTACGGCGTGTCCGAGAAGCTCGTGGAACCTGTGCCCGCGATGTGCGCGAGGTAGGCCGGCCCGGCGGTGCGTGCGCAGTAATCGCGATTCAGGTCGGCGACCGCGTCGTGGTTCAACTGGAGGTACGGCCGTGCGGTCGCGGCGGGCTCACCGACCAGAATTCCGCCGAGGTTGGCCGTCGCGGCGATCCGATCGTCCGCAAGCGCAGCCGCGACACCCACGGCGCCACCGAAGGCGCGACCGAGGTGACCCACGCGACCGACGTCGATCGAGAGTCCGAGCGAACCGGCGAGTCGCGGGAGCTCGTCGAGCGCAGAGCGGACCTCTTCGGCCATCCGGCGGACGCGCTCCTCGTCGCTCAGGCCTTCATCGAACCGGACGATGCCCTCGGGCAGGACCGTGGCGAACGTCGAGCCCGGATGCTCGATGCCGGCGACGACGTAACCGTGGCTCGCGAGGTCCTCGGTGCGCGTCACGTTCTGGACCAGCGCGGCGCCGCGGCCATGCGAGAAGAGCACGACCGGGAAGCCGCCCGTGCGTCGCAGCGGCCGCGCGTCCGCCACAGCATGCGCGCGCATGCGCCGCAGCGCGGAGATATCGAGGCGCGCCGGGACCTTCGCGAAGAACCGCTCGAGCGCCGGAGCGAGCACGTCGGCGTCCCACACGTACGCGACCGGTGATGCGTTCGCGTCGGGCTCGGCTGGGTAGTAGATGCTCGTCTTCGCCGATCCGCTATCGCTACGAAAGACTTGCCGCGACACGCCGACGGCGTGCGCGCCCGTCAGCTCGGGGAGCGCACTACGACTCGACCCAGGCGTCACTGATCGGGAAGGCGTTGAGACCGGTCGGGTTCATCTTGATGCCGTGCACCTTCGCCGCGCTGGCCTCGACGCGGTATTGGGTCATGATCGAGATCGTCGGGATGAGCTCCACGAGGCGCCGCTGAACATCCTCGTATGTCTTGCGCCGCTCATCGGAGCCGACCTGCTGTTGCGACCCTTTCGTGAGGAGCGCGTCAAGGCTCGCGTCGGCCAGACCGGAGAAGTTCGCAAGCTTGACGCCCGCGGAGTGATAGCGGACGCGCAGCTCGTCCGGATCGAAATTCGTGCCTGCGCTCTGACAGAGGTTGTGCTTGTACGCGCGCACGTAGTCCAGGTACGCGGCCCGTGCCATCGCTTGCACTTGCACCTCCATCCCGATATCGCGTAGCTGCGATTGGACGACGGCCGACATTTCGCTCCACGGGCTTCCGAACGTGACGAGGGAAAGGGTGAGCCGCTGGCCGCCCTTCGCGCGGATGCCGTCATTGCCCGCGGTCCATCCGGCGGCGTCAAGGAGCTGCTTCGCTTTCCCTGGGTCGAAGCTGAACGTCTTTTCGAGATCGTCGAGGCGTCCCCACACGCCCTCGCCGAGCGGACCCACGCAGACTTTATGGACGCCGAAGAAGAGCCGGTCGACGATCGTCTTGCGGTCCACCGCCCAGCTCATCGCTTCGCGGACCGCGCGGTCATCCGTCGGCGGCTTGGTCACGTTGATCGTGAAGCCGACGCCGAGCCCGCGCCGCGGCGACAGGACGAACGCGAAGCGCTTGTCGTCCTTGAGGCGGTTGTAGTCGGCCTCGCTCGCTTCGTCGATGAACAGGTTCTCGCCCGACTCGAGCGTCGCCAGGCGCGTGCCCGGCTCGGGGATCGAACGGAACTTGAGGCCGTCGAGGTACGGCGCTCCCTTGTTCTGGAAGTTCGCCGGAGCCCATGCGTAGTCGGCGTTCGCGGCGAGCGTGTAGACGCCGTCCGCGGACCGACCCACGAATTTGAACGGTCCCGTGCCGACCGGTGCCGTCGCGGGATCCCCCGGCTTGAGCGTGTCCAGATATCTTGGCGAGAGCGGCCCGAACCATGACCGCCAGAGCGCGAGAAGGAACAGAGGATTCGGCTGTTTGAACGCGACGACGAGGGTGCGCGCGTCGGGCGCCGTGATCGTATCCACCGGACCCAGGAGCGCCGCCATGCTTGCGGCCTTCGTCGCCGGATTGATGATGCGCTCCAGGCTCCGCTTCATCGACGCGGCGTCGAATGGCGTGCCGTCGTGGAACTTGACGCCGTCCCGGAGCGTGAACGTGAACTTCCGTCCCTCACCGTCCATGACCCAGGTCGTGGCGAGGCCGGGAATGATGGTCGCCTTGTCGTCGAGCGCGACGAGCGTGTCGACGATGTTGTTGATGACCTCGGTGCCCGAGGCACCCGATGGGTTCGCGGGGTCGATGCTGTCGTTCGAGTCCCACTGGCCCCAGGTGAGCGTGCCCCCGTGACGCGGGCTCGCCGAGGCGGCAGCCGGCGCGGCAGTTGGTCCGCCACCGGTGCCGGGGACGCATGCCGCCAGCCCGGTCGCGAGCCCGGCGAGCGCCGTACGCCGCATGAGCTCGCGTCGCGTTATCTGGTCGCGCGCCATCCACCCTCCCCGAGACGGCCGACTCTTCTCCATCGACCGGCCTAGATCTCGGCTAACCCTCGAGCCACGCGTCGCTCAGCGGAAGCGCGTTGAGCCCATCGGGCCCCATCCGCAGATCGTGGAGGCGCCGCGCCATCGCCTCGACCCGGACCTGCGTCAGCACGGACACGAACGGCACGAGGTCCATGAGACGGCGCTGCGCGTCCTCGTACGCCTTCCGTCGTTCGGCGCTTCCGAGCGGAAGCCGCGAGCCCTGCTCCAACGCGGCGTCGAGCTGCGGGTCGCCGACGTTGGCGAAGTTCGTGACTCTGATGGCCGATGAGTGGTAGCGCTCGCGAAGCTGGTCCGGATCGAAGCCGCCACCGGCGGAGGCCGCGAGGTTGTGCTTGTTCTCGGTCGACCGGATGAAGTCGAGGTAGGGACCGCGCTCCATCTTCTGCACCATGAGATCGATGCCGACATCGCGGAACTGTGACTGGAGCGCATCGGCGATGGTGGACCACGGCTCGCGGAACGAGGCGAGAACGAGCGAGAGCTTCTGGCCGCCCTTCTCGCGGATCGGTCCCGAACCTTGCTTCCAGCCTGCGTCGTCGAGGACCTGCTGCGCTTTCTTCGGATCGAACGTGTAGCGGTTTTCGAGCTCGGCGAGATACGACCACACACCCTGCGTGAGTGGCCCGACCGACGGGCGGTGGACGCCGAAGAACACTTTGTCGACGATGTTCTTGCGGTCGACCGCCCAGTTCATCGCCTGGCGGACGGCGAGGTCGTTCGTGGGAGGCCGTTGGACGTTGACGAAGAAGCCGAGCGGGATCCCGCGGCGGACCGTCTCGACGAAAGTGAACCGAGCGTCGGAGCGGAGACGCGCGTAGTCGGGCTCGGGCAGCTCATCGATGAGGAGGTACTCGCCGGACTCGAGCGTCGCGACCCGTGTGCCCGGTTCGGCGACAGCACGGAACTTCAGTGAATCGAGGTAGGGCGCGCTCTGATTGCGCAGCAGCGCCGCTCCCCATTTGTAGTCGGCGTTGGCGGTGAGCGTGACGACGCCGTCCGCGCTGCGGCTGGATAACCGGTACGGCCCCGAGCCGATAGGCGTGACGACCTTGTCGCCCGGCTTCAGCGAGTCGAGCTGCTTCGGCGACAGGATGCCGAGGTATGGGCGCCACAGCTGCTGCGGGAAGAATGGGTAGGGCTGCTTGAAGGACACGATGACCGTCCTCGGATCGGGGGCATCGATGCGGTCGACGGGACCGAAGAGTCCGATGCCCACCGTGGATTTTGTCTTGGGGTCGAGGATGCGGTCCCAGGTGCGCTTCACGGCGCTCGAATCGAGGCGACTTCCGTCGTGGAACGTCACATCATCGCGGAGGGTGAAGGTGAAGCGCTTGGCGTCGGGGTCGGACTTCCACTCGGTCGCCAGCAGCGGGTACGCCTTCTGATCGTCGTCCATCAGGATCAGCGTGTCGAGGACGTTGCCGAGGATCTCGAGTGACGCGCCGCCCGTCGGTGTCGCGGGGTCCAGGTCGTCGTTCTTGTCCCACTGGGCCCATGTCAGCGTGCCGCCACGTTTCGGCGTCGCGGATGGTCGGGCCGACGGCGCGACCGCGGCGGGAGCGCATGCCGCGATCGCCACGGCCGCACCGCCGATCGCTCCGCGGCGTATGAGCTCTCTGCGCGTCAGTGACTGCGACGCCCATCGCCCCATCGGCGCGAGCCTAACATTTTTGCTCAAAAACCTAGAATCGCCGAGTGAGTAAGCTCTCCGGTTCGACGGAACGCCACACGTCGCTGCTGCGCGGTATCGGCGCCGACCTTGAGTTCGGGGCCTACGACCCGGGTCAGTGGCTGAAGCTGATCGACCTGCAGCGGCGGCATCGCGCGACGCAGTTCGAAGTGCGCCAGGTGCTGCGGGAGCTCAAGGGCCGCGGGCTGGTGGAGCATCGTCCGAACTACGGTTTCCGCGTCGCCCGACCAGATCCGCTCGAGAGCGCGCGGATCACGTACGTCCGCGTAGCGCTCGAGCGGAGCGCGGCGCAACTCATCATCGAACGCGCCGTGGCGCGCGACGTCGCCGACCTTGCGGCTCTGAGTCGCGCGTTCATGAAGTCGATACGAATGCCGGGCCGGCACCGGCAGGCGTCGGCCAATCAGGCCTTTCACGACCGTCTGTTCGCGATGACGGGTAATCCCGTACTCACCGAGGAGATACGAGCGCTGCGCAGCCGTTACTACGCGAGCGCCGGGCGGTGGCGCCGCGTTCAGGGACTGCGCGAGAGCGGCGAGGAGCACGAGCGCATGATCACCGCGATCAGAAGACAGGATCGTTCGACGCTCGAGCGGCTGATCGTGCATCACGTGCGCGCGTTCTCGGCTGACGCGGCGAACGTCGCGAAAAAGCTCGCGTGAATGACGCGGTCGACCTGGGGACGACCCTAGGCGAGCTCGCGCGTGAGGACGACCGACCATCACCGCGGCTCGCCGCGTTCGATGCCGTCGAAGCGCGTCTCGCCGCCGACGTCCGTGCCGGTCGCCTCAGCCCATTCGTTCGCACGCGATTCCGCACGCGTGCCGCGTCGCTCCAGTACCGGCTCGCAGCCGCGGACGCTCGCGAGGACGAGGTCGCACGCGCCGCAACCGATCTCGAGCGCGAGCTGCGGGCGGGGGCGACAACAGCGCTGGCGGCCGCGCGACCACGCGCGCGACCGGCCAGCGCCGGCGCAAGAACGGCAACCAAGGACGTTGTGATCGTCGGTGGCGGCATCGTCGGGCTCGCCGCGGCGCGGCAGCTGGCGCGTGCTGGCGTGAGGGTCGTTGTCATCGAGCGGGGCGAGATCGGCGGCGAGGCATCGGGCCGCAACGGCGGTCAGATCTCACCGGGCATCGATGCGACGTGGGCGCCGCTCGCGAAGCGAGCGCTCGACCTTTGGCCCGACTTTGCACGAGAGCTCGGCGACATCGACTACCAGTGCGCAGGCGGTCTCTACGTGGTGATGGAGAGCGATCCCATCGACCCCGTCGACGTCCTCGAGTACCGGCGCGAGCGCGGGTTCGTGGCAGAGGCGCTCGATGCCTCTGCTTGCCGGCGGCTGCTGCCCTCGCTCACCGACCGCATCAAGGGCGGCGTGTTCTCGCCGCGCCACGGTCAGGTGGATCCAGTCAAGACGATGCGCGCGCTGGCTCGCTCCGCCCGGGCGTGTGGTGTCGACCTCTGGTCGAACGAGGAGGTGACGGTGATCGACGTCTCCGCCGGCGCATTCCGTGGCGTGCGCACGCCGCGACGCCATGTGGCCGCGGACGTCGTGCTCATCGCGGCGGGTGCGTGGTCTGGCGCTCTCGCGCGTCAGGCGGGCGTGGATCTGCCCGTGTCGCCGCGCCGCATCCAGATCATCGCGAGCGAGCCCACCGAGCGAATGACGGACACGCTGTGGGGCGGGAACGGCCTGTACTCGCGCCAGAACAGCACGGGAGAGCTGCACTTCGGCGCCGAAGGGCCGCCTTGGGATCCGTCGGTCGAGACGTTCGAGCGGCGCACGACGGAGCCGACGCTGCGGCGCATCGCGCGCCGTATGGTCGAGCTGACGCCCGGCCTTCGCGGGCTCCGTGCGAAGCGCGCTTGGTCGGGGATCATCGGGCCGAGCGCCGACGGTCAGCCGATCATCGACGTGATCGAAGAGCCCAGTGGTCTCGCACTGGCCACTGGTTTCGGCGGCAACGGCTTTGGCACCGGGCCCGCATCAGGCGAGGCGATCGCGGAGCTGATCCTCACTGCGGCCACGTCGGTCGACACCACCGCGATGCGACTCGAGCGTTTTCGGGCGCCGTCGTGATACTATCTGCGCATACGCTCAGATATGCAGAGACTGCACCGCCGACGTAACGCCAACGTTCTGACTGACGCCCAGGTGCTCGTCGCCTCGGGGACGTTCCAGGTCCTGTCCGACCCGACGAGGCTGCGCATCATCCACGAACTCCTCTCCGGCCCGAAGTCCGTCGGTGCGCTCGCGATCGCGTGCGACGTCTCTGCGTCCGCGGTCTCGCATCAGCTCCAACGCCTTCGGGACCTGCGGCTCGTCTCCTTCACCCGCAAAGGCAACACTCTCCTCTACGAGCTCACCGATGACCATGTCGGTAGCTTCTGCCGCGAAGCGCTCTATCACGCGGACCACGTCGTAACGGGCAAGGGGCACCGCTGATGTGCACCGTCGTCTCGTCCGAACCGGGCGCCGTGGTCCGCGACGTGGCGTTGCCGTGAGCGACTCCGGCGTCGTAGCGCCATACGGGCGCGAGTCCGCGCACGATCGGGATCGGCGTCATCGCGCGCGGGCGATGCGTGCGATCGTGACCTCGTCCGCGGGTCTGACGGTCACCAGCCTTCTCGAGCTCGCCGTCGCGCTGCTGTCCGGCAGCGTCGCGTTGCTGGCGGACGCGCTGCACAACCTCGGCGACGTTTTCACGACCGTCGGCATCTACTTCGGCTTCCGCATGTCCCGCCGCGTGGCCACGACCCGTTTTCCCTACGGTTACGGCCGGTCCGAGGATCTCGCCGGCGTCGTGGTCGTCGCCGCTATCTGGATCAGCGCGGGTGTCGCCTTCTACCAGTCGTACGAGAAGCTCGTGTCGGGAACGCCGACGACGGACCTCACCCTCGGCATGGCCGCCGCGGTCATCGGGATCGTGGGCAATCAGATCGTCGCGCGATACAAGTCGCGCGTCGGTCGCGAGATCAACAGCGCGCCGCTCATCGTCGACGCGAAGCATTCGCTGCTCGACTCGGCGGCATCCGCCGGAGCGCTGGTCGGTCTCGTCGGCGTCGCGCTTGGCTTTCCACAGGCCGACCCGATCGCCGGCTTCGCCATCGGCCTGCTGATCGTCCACATCGGCATCGACGCGACCAGGGACGTGGCCGACCGGCTCATGGACGCCAACGACATCGATGTGACAAAGGCCGCCGAGCGCCTCGCCATCGCAGTGCCGGGTGTTGAAGCGGTCGGCGATGTGCGCGCGAGATGGCTCGGCCGCGAGGTCGAGGTCCGTCTGGCGATCACGCTCGCACCGCACCTTGCGCTCATCGACGCGAGCGACATCTGCTCCCAGGTCGAACGCCGCGTGCGCTCTGACCTTCCCGAAGTCCGCGACGTCGTAGTCCTCTGCCGCAGTCGCGGAACAGCGATCGCGCTGGTCTAGTCGCTCCCGACGCTTACCGCTTCCGCGACCGCGGCGCGCGACTGCGGCGCGACCTCGTCGTACAGGTTCCACGGGAGCAACCGGTATTCGGATTCGCACGGGCTTCCCGCGGTGATCCGATACTCGCCTGTCGTGAGGTCGACAATGCTCGACGTGATCGTCTGATTGCGGTCCGTCCCGATGCTGCGCTCGTTCCCGTGCTTGCACACGGAATCCGGATAGCCGAAGTGATCCCGCAGGGCCGCGCCGATCGCGTCACGTGTCGCGGACGACCCGCTCGTGGCCTTCACCTTGCGCAGGCCGTCAGTCAGGCGGGGTAGGCGCCACAGCGAGTTCACCGAGAACGGCCGGTATGTTGCCGCGACCTGCTCGGGCACGAATGCGATGAAGTGGTTCGTGTGCACGAGGAGCCCATCCGTCGGGTACATCCAGCCGTGACGGTCCGGCGTCGACTCGATGTCGATCGCGAAGCCGTCGCGGTGAGTGACAAGGAGGTTCGTGCACAGTGACGGGCGCGCGTCGAAGATCGCCGAGAGCGCGGACTGCATGTCCGCCGACTCGAGGATCTTGCGGCGGATCATCGGCTGCGGGACGCCGATGCCCTTGCCCCAGCGCGTCCCTAGCCCGTTCGCGTTCAGCGCGATGCCGGCCGAGTTCGCACCATGGCGCCCGACCTGGCCCGCCTCGGTCTGCATGACGATCGTCGGCTTCCCGGGCTGCGTGATCCGCAGGAGGACCACCGTCCCGAACGTCTCGCAGCGCCAGTCCCAGTTCTGACCGCAGTAGACGTGGCCGTCACCGGTCGCCTGCGGCAGGATCGCGAACGACGAACAGCCCTCGTTCGCGTCATCCGCGAACGGGTTATGCGTCGAGAGCTCGCCGCGCGCATTGAGCGCGAGCACATCCTCGAACTCAACGCTCGCGCCCTCGGCGATGCCGCGGACCTCGTCACTGATGCCGGGGAGGTAATCCTCGACCGGCGCGACCCAGCGCGGCGCATTGCGGCGGATCTCCGTCCAGTCGAGCCCGGTGATCCGTTTTACGGACTGCTGGTAGTAGGCGATCGATTCGCGGATCTGCTCGCGGGCGGCCTCACCGTGCTGGCGTCCCAGCTCGCGCCGGTCGCCACTTACCTCGATCGTCGGGATCACGAGCTTGCTCATCGCACGCGCCTCCAAGGTTGCTTCGTGCCGAAGCATACACTACATTGCGCGCCGGTATCCTGAAGTGAGCGCTACAACGAAGCTCCCGAGCCTGGACGAGCGCGTCGCGGCCGCCCGCGATGCGCTGAGCCCCGCTGAGGAGCGCGTCGTGAGCTTCCTCGTCGAGCATCGCGAGGAGGCTGTCTTCCTATCGGCCGCGGACATCGCGCGGCGGCTTGACACGAGCGACGCCACGGTGATCCGCGCCGTGCAGACCCTCGGCTACGGGGGGCTGCCCGCCCTCAAGGGCGAGCTCCAGGACGCGCTTCGCTCGCGTGCCACGCCCACGCTTCGCCTCGGTCGGAGCTTGGAGGACCTGGGCGACGACCCGGACGCCATCCTCGAGCATGTGCTCGCGACGGAGCTCGCGCTCATCAAGGACGCGCGCGAGACGCTGCGGCCATCCGATTTCGCACGCGCCGTGGAGCTGCTCGCGAGCGCGGATCGGGTCGTCGTCCAAGGGGTC
>Ga0066686_10000682_pt1 | contig 12480 bp, 7 predicted proteins | sample GraSoiAngelo_135_FD_65627 | JGI IMG/M metagenome (GOLD analysis project Ga0066686, IMG submission 65627) | Grasslands soil microbial communities from the Angelo Coastal Reserve, California, USA - 14_0929_05_40cm | ecosystem: Environmental > Terrestrial > Soil > Grasslands | place: USA...
AATGAATCTGCATCATCAGATGTTGGAGTCCAATTTCTTCCTCCGTCTGACGTCTTCCATACTCCACCAAGGGCTGAACCCAGATATATTGTATTAGAGTTCTGGTCAAAAGGATCAACAATTATTGCAGTTACTCTCCCAGTGACCAGGACCTCCTTCCTTTGGTCAAAAGGTAGAAGCCCCTTCCAATAATAATAGCTTGAAATAGTTCCTCCACCCGTAGTTGCAGTTGGACCTACCTGCACCCAGTTGCTCTGCCCCCGAATAGCAATATTTGTTGTTCTGCCACTGGATTGCAGTGCCTTCAAACGGAGATTCGCCATAGAGTTAGTTACGTCACCGGATAGTCTGTCCAGAGTAACGACTTGTTGACGAATAATGGGATTATCTTCAAATTTTTCTGTTCTATTTGTATCTCTTAAATTATTTTGAAATATCTTAGGTTGACTCTTCATGGCTCAGTACTAATCCAAAGGCAATGTGATAGATAAGTTTTACCAAACCAGAAGCAGTTAATCAGAATATAATCAAATAATTCTACCATTGACCCTTTGGTTATTTCACATCGACATGTGACAGTATTAGGAGGTACTTTAGGTAACTTGAAGACCGAATTCAAAATTTTCTTGGTCATACTTCCGATTGATGCGAAGCACAAACAGGCACTGCCCGCCGGCGAGCCACGTCAACTGCACAAACTGTCGTCCATCCATCCAAATGATACCATCTGGAGGTTCTATTCTCAGTTTTCAATATACCCCAAATTGATCGACCACAATAATATGATTATCATCTGTGGAACATGGTGATAGGTTGGATTCCTTCTCTCTTGAGCGGTATTCCAGCAAATGATGCCGAAAAGTAGGGGAAACTCTAACGAATACCAAGTTATTCTAATCCAATCACCAATTCATCTATCGTACGTTGACTCGACACATTTAACAATATTTTATCTCATCATTTAACAATTCTTTATTCTTTATATGTAAGTTCATGTAATTGCTCTTATGAGCATTCAGTTAAAACGGATAGAGCTAGGAGTACTTTCGATCATTCTTCTGATCGGAATCGTTGCACTCACCGCAGAATTGACGGAATTTGAAGAGATAGCTAAACTAGTTGTTGTTCCTTCGTTGGTATTACTAATAATTATTACCATCTACGCAATGTGGAAATCTAATATCAAGCACCGACTGTTCTAGCAATACCGTATAAATTCTTTGTTGGCTTACCAATATTTTTTGGTAAAGAACTGGCACAATCACCAGCTGATTTTTATCTTCGTAAATTGATACCATTTTTTTATCTAGCTAATGTAATTCTATCTTTGTGCATCTCGGTTTGAGCTACTGTACATTTTCTTATTTATATGGACTTATCATTCCCAGAATTTGGTATGAGCCTGCCAGCGAGGTTCAAACCAAACTGGTATCATAGGCTAAAGGTCTGATGCATTTCTTACCAAATTTTAGAAAAGTTACTAAAGTTGATCTAAAATAACAGTTAATTGAACCCTACTAAATGCGAGGTTCAAGTCACGACGGCAATGCACTTGGGCTGTACGTAGGAAACCGAATATAATCAAAATCGAATTCTTCGAATACTTGGATGAAATAGGGGGTAATGACAAGTTTTTCTTACGTAAGGAATTCCTTGAAAAAGGAGAAAAAGGATCTAAATCGCATAAATTTACCGACTATATAAAAAATATGACATTTGGTAAAGGACCTGAGGATTTAATTTTCAAAGAGAATCCAACTGATCTCGTAGATGCAGATGGTCAAGCCGTTATTAAATGGTGGAAATGAATTTGAATTTAAGTTACCAACGGTCCAATAATACAAAAGCTCATGACAACAGAAATTTGTTTGGTGCATTTTGTAGATTGTGTCAATTTGTAAGGATTCATGTCGAACATTTAATCTCAGAATGACTATCTTAAACGTCGAGTTGGATTGAATCAAGGAGGACTGATACTAAAAGTGGTTTCTATTTGTGTGTTAAACCTACTAGAAAAACTTGTGTTATAGGTGCAATTGGCACTTTGGAAAGGACTTTACTAAAGAAGATTTTTTCGGCGCCGAAAAATTCCAGCTAAAATATTAAACTTATAAACCCTTACAAATCCTTTTTAAATATTAATCATTATTATTCTAAATGTCAAAATCAGAAGGCATTGAGTTAACTATTCTCAAGAACATCTTGAGCACCGAATAATTTGATTCTTCTCCGGATCTAGTCACAGATTGAAGTTGGAAGTAAATGGTCAGCTCCTTCGTCATCTGAGGGTATATGCAGGTCATAAGGTAGGAAATCACTTTTTGATCATTTATATGTATGATATCTCATCAACCAGTAGCGACATCTCTAGAAGGACCGACCGAGAATAAAGTATATCATATATATGCTATACTATATATTGGTAACAATTAATGTATAATGCTTAAAAAGGGCATAACTGTAGCAATTTGGTCATCTAGGGGTCTACAGACTGTTTAATACCTCATTTATGTAGGTAGGGGCGCGCAAACACATAACTGGTATCCAGATTTCAAATTGTGTTATAATGTCCGTCATAACCCCTAGATATGAGTTATTCGTATACGAGAGCAATGCATACAGCAGTAGGTGTGAGTTTGAATTGGAACGACTAAAGAAAGTAAAACTTGTAATTCCTGAGAGGATAATCTTCAGATAGAAATGGATTTTTCAGGTTAAATAAATACTTAAATAATATAGACTCACTGCGAAAATAGTATGATGCTTGTTCTGATTTGGATTGTTTTATCATTATTTCTCCTTACTCCCATTGTTGTAGTTTATGCTCTCTCTGGCGGGACTGGCGAACAGAACGAACTCGCTAGCTCACCTGCAAACACCACAGCTGATGCAACAGGAGAAGCAAAGGATAAGCAATCAAATGCTACTGATGCAACGGGAACTGCTTTAGGCGAAGAAAAAGAAAATCCCAGCAAGGCTGCAAATGCCCCCTTGCAGCTAGAGCAATCTAAATTTCTCACATTGGATAAGAATGGTAATTTGACAATTAACAAAAACGCCGTTATCAACAATCCGGCTAGGTTACCATTTAATTTCATTATGGTGAAGAACGCTACTTACGGAGTTGCGATTGCAAACGGATCTTTGATAACATACACGCCGAAGTACAATTATACCGGTCCTGACAGCTTTAGTTTCAGAGCTGACGCTATCAATAAAACTACCAAAAAGCCTATTCATAGTAACACACAAGATGTAACAATTACAGTTGAGCCCACACTCATTTTTAATGCCCCGCCGGAAATACGTGCCGCACTGGCTTTTGGATTATCTCTGGTAGTTGTTTTCTTACTATTCTTAATTGCTTTCCTTATTATAAGGAAAACAAAGAATGTTGGAAAAAAGATAATCAAAACAAAATTCTGGGATATTGTACGAGATGACAATTGGTATCCAAGTTTAGCAATATTTCAATTTTTAATGTGGACGGGCATAGTTCTATTTGGCTACTTTGGGATAGCGTTACTTAGATTCTTTAGTGGCGTTGGGCCCTTCACAGATATCTCCGAAAATATTCTTTATGTAATGGGGATTAGTGCTGTAACAACAGGTACAAGCACGGTTATATCGAGATATCGATACGGGGGGTCAACTCCGCCTAATGTACAACCTACAAAGGAAATTCCATCAGATGAAGTTAGAAAGAGTCTGCCTAGATTTAGAACAATGCTTATGGAAAATGGTAAGATAACGTTGACCAGATTCCAAATGTTTGCATGGACTTCGATTGGAGTTATAGCGTATCTTGGACTTTTATACCTTGTAACATTCACTCATCTAGGTTATATTGAAAACCTTTCTCTTCCCACGTTACCAAGTGTATTTATAATCTTGATGGGTATAAGTGAATTTACGTACTTGGGCGATAAATCAGCCAAGCCAAAATACTTTTCGATAAACGAAGTAAGACCTGGAAAAGTACGACTTAAAGAGCAGGGTAACAATATCACTGTCTTAGGCTCAAACTTTGGGGATGCTCCTGGTACTGGTGGTACTGTGTGGCTTGAATATTATCCTCCCCTGACCAAGGAGGAGAAAGAATACTACTGTCCGGAACTAAGCGAGGAGCAGAATATGGAGATATGTGAGGATGAATTCAGATATGATCAAACTCGTCTGGAAGAACAATTTGATGTTACTCCGGATCGGACAAAACGAGAGAATAATAGAATAGTGGTTAGCCTTGATAGCGTTAAGGATAAGCTAAAACCTGGTACATATGTAGTCAGGGTGGAATCGAATGGACTACTGACTTATGCTGGTTCTGATGCAACATTCGACATAACATACGTTCCAACGCCTACTCCAACGCCTACTCCAACGCCTACTCCAACGCCTACTCCAACGCCTAGTACAGTACAAAAGAAAGAAAAGTGACGATCGCAAGCAAAACGCATTTAATCGTATAATTGATAGTAACATAATATCCTCAATCATTATACGATTTAAGCCCACCTAGGTATTTAACATAATCAACGCTGTATAGAGTGATTTTGTTGGTTGCTGAATAATAAACAACTTTCATATGCGATTGAATGGATGCACTTTACCAATGTAGTATAACGTTCAACTCCATAGACTTTGTACCTGGGAGTAGTGTTTTGTAGGAACTACTCGATTTGAGAATATAGTTACTAACATAGAATACAGAATTTCTATATATATCTAGAATTGGCAGCAATTGAAAACTTAAAGTGAGCTGGCTCTATAGTTTGTATTGCTAATTCGCCGCCATAATCCTTAATTAAATCTTGTCTTCATTGTGTGACATGAGTAATTCTAAACAAGTAGCAGCAGATTTTTGGTTTGCTTTCGATAAAGAGTTCCACGGTAACATAGGTGACGAGGTTGGTCGAGAATACAAAATACTTTTTTCTAGATCTTTTGATGAATTACTGCTCTCTTGGTGGAGAACTAGAAGGGATCCAAGTTATCCAGATAGTTTCGATGCGTTACTGAATCCAACGATTAGGACTTCAATAAAAAATCTGATACACCTCCAATACAATATAATTTCTCATTATTTCCATGACAGCGTCGAAATGGAATCGGCTTTTGTATATTTTGGGCAAGGAGTGCTTTATGATCCTAGACGACCAGATGGAATGAAAATTCATAGAATGGATGGAGATTCTCCAGATATTTACATAGGCTATTATCGCTGGCACAGCTTTTTAAGAGCTGCATCTTTAGTAGAGAGAACGAATAATGAAGGGCTAAAGAGGATACTCGAGTTAGATCAACTTGTCGGACTCGCTTGGGCAATCCAGATGGAAATGAATCCCCACCAAGATGATGAAATTGGTGAACTCCACGGCGAAGATCCCCATAACAAAGAAATGAATCCCATGAGAATTGATCAGCTAAAAAAAATATGGCAAACCAAAAGCTTCGACGAACTGGATAACGAATATGACAATGAGGAATTGCATAAGTACCTCCAAGAAATTTATCATGTGCAATAAATAGAAGAAATAGAGCTAGAAAGCTGTTATAGATCATGACTGATGTATTTCAGGTAATGCATTCTTGGTACATCATTCTTTCGCCATCCAGCATTCATGCAAGCAGAGATCGAGGAACATCTCGAAACATTTCCTCATAAAGACTGAATAATATTAGATCGGTTCATCGAGTTTGGAAATATAGATATTTATTTTTAGATTATTTTAATAGATATTCTCAGGGCAAAAGGCTAAATAGCCGATCAATAGAACCCGAATACATGCACTGTCCGAATCCCACCAACCCTACCTGAATATAAAATTAGAACACTTAAGTAATAATCCTACATTTGTTAGGTAACAATATTATGTCAAGGTTGTTATTAATTTAATATGTTACTGTTCAATAGTTATCCCTTGTCACGACTATTTATCTTCTTATTTAGTACTTGCAGCTGCAATTTTGGAAAAATTAAAGTCATTGGGTAGACAGCCCGTTAGAGCTGCTGTGCCAGGTATAAATAAGCCACTCGAAACATCAGTTGTAGAAAGTCTCCATCAAGATCTAATTGTCCATTAGGTTTGTTAGGATATATGATCTGATAATTCCTACTTGGGGTATCATTAAGGGTAACTGCTGCATTTTTCTAATTTAATTAAACCTATCGTGCCCTACAAGAAGAGAAAATTACTATCAATATAATCTAGAGCTCCTCGGAAAATAATACCTAAAAATTAGATAGTACTCTTCATTAGGATTTTTATTAAATGATATCAAAAATTTTGGTAACCTGCTATCCTAAAAGAAAATTCTTAATCCTATAAGAAATAGCCTGGCCTTTATAAATATAAATTCTCTTTTTACCACTCAATTGAGATTAATTACCCTCACTAACTTTGCTTTTATTGCAACAATGGTAAGAATAAGTAAATGTCTGATATTAGACTTAGCTCCTGATCAGTAATCGAAGAGTAAGCGTTCTTTAAAAATAGTTAAAAATATTCTATTATAGGAGAAGTGGATTGTAGTAATGAGGTCACAATCAATATTATTAAGCAATTCATTGTCCGGAGTTAGATGTGAAAAAAAATTCTTGAATGATCACTGAAGGCGCCAAATTCGAGAGAGTATTTACCATAACTGAAAACAAATGATCACATTTATCATAAAATTCAGTGAAGTGGTCTTCCATATCACATTGCTATGATATTCACTTAAAAAGATGTTTTTATATCTAAGGACCGTCACGTATTGCTTTGGCTAGAGTCTATCCTACATTTTTCTATATTAGATAACTTCAATTCTTGTCAGAACAAAAGCTAAATACAAGTTTGGTAGACCCCTATTACATGCAAGGTTCGAATCCCGACGTCCGAAGACTCGACTTAACAGAAGTTCATGTAGAATTGAAAAAATATTTATTTCCCTAAATTAGAAACAAAGACGGACTAATCTTCTTCGCAGCCGATACAGTCAGAATTCCATTAGCGAGAACATAGGCTTGACTAGAGAAGATTTGATCATTTCTCAATCAAACGAACCTGTTTTAATTTCGCCGGATCTTTTGTAGTTGGCTATAATGACGCCGCTTGGTAAAGCTTTAGATTCTATTAACTCAAAAGCGGCAGGGATTGTTCCCTCTGCAAACAAACGCTTTCCGGTGCCAAGCGTAACAGGAAATATTCTTAGCCGGAGTTCATCAACCAGATCGTTCTTTAGGAGTGATTGTATAAGCATACCACTGCCGTGCACCTGAAGCATCGGACCCTCGTCTTCTTTCAAAGCTTTGATTTTAGCCACAACATCATCACTTATGAGAATTGATTCTTTCCATGTAAGGTCTACGGTTTCATCTGATACTACGTATTTTTTAGCTTTATTGAACGGGCCGCCTATTGCACCTGTATGCTTAGGCCAATACGCAGCAAATATCTCATACGTCCTCATGCCGAGCAGCAAGTCAAATGGTACACTCAATTCTTCGTTAATTATATTGCCTAAAGAATCATCCACATATGAATATGGGACGGTCCAGCCTCCATAGTTAAAACCTCCTGAAGTGTCCTCTTCTGAACCACCGGGTGCCTGCATAACCCCGTCAAGGCTGACCATCGTCAAAACAACTATTTTTCTCATACTTTGTAACTGATCCTTTCTTGCTTCTATTTATTAAAGTCTAGTATAGCGGGCCAGGGAGCATTGAATATTGTATATTTTGGACATAATCAGTGGTTAAGAAAGAAATTGAGGCTATTTAGTTTCGTGTAGTCCGAGCTTTAGTAACACGTTAAGTTTTGTTATAATAGTATTCTAAAACATTTTTACAGCGTCATATAGCCTTCAAAGGGTAACAATTTAAAACGCCCAACAACAATGTTATTGTTAAATAATTTGTTGGAGTCTTCAGATTATTGTCTAAGATCCAAGTGAGGGCTAAGATGAAAATTCCATTTGGTATGTTGGCAGAATACAAAAAATATGTGTCAGAGTATATCAATCGAATAAAGGAAAAGGATAGCGGGACTCTTCAATTTGATTGGTTCATTAGTAGTGACAAAACAGAGGTTGAAATATTAGAAGTATATGCGAGTTCTGAAGCTGCCTTAAAACATCAGGAATATCTTGGTGAATTACAGGGAATAATTTTTAAAAAATTTGGCGTTCCTTATTCGTTGACGATCTATGGCAATCCCTCACCGAAACTTTCAGAAAATATAAAAGCTAGCAAAATGAATGTAAAAATATTTTCTTTTTTACAAGGACTTAACACTCCCTGAATGTTAGAATGCTTTTTAAGCGCTAGGAAAGAGTTTGTTAATATGATAACAAATTTTTATACTATTTTAATTTAATTAGCTTAAGCCGTCCTTTTTCTAAGAATCGGAAAAGCTAAATACCAAGTAATAGAACCCCACTACATGCAGGGAACTAACCCCTGACTCTTCGTATCATTTCATCAAACAACTTTCTTTCGCTTTTATCTAATCCCTCCTTAAATAATTTCCACTTTCTTCTTTCTCTTTCTGATGCAAGTCTATATGATGGAATTGTCCGACCCATAATTTGTTATCATGAATTATTCATTTAATATCTAAATCACCAACAAGGGGAGGAGGGTAAATCGGCTTACTGAGTTGCTTTGAATACATAGGAATTCTTAATAACTCGCAACGATAAACAAAGTGGCTTGAGTCAGAATGACAGGTGTAAATGTGGACATATAAGATCACATCATGCTCGAAAGTTACCCAAGAATAATCCTACGAAATGTAATAAATGTGAGTGTCCAAAATTTAGAATTCCTAATTAGCGGATATTATAATAAAGTTTAAATGATCTTTTACCATACGGAAATAGGAATTCATTTTATATTAAACACTGGTGGGCCGCATATCGGGTGAGATGGACGGCTCCACCTGGCGCTCTACATTACAGTAGAGGTTTACCAATACAAATTAACGATATAAAAATCAAACTGATAGATGATGTAAGTTTTAGAAAATTGTTACTAAACTTTACTACCTACGAGTGCATTTGTCCTTCAATAACTTTCCATTCCCAATCTAATTTGTCCCCATCTTTCAATTTCCATTGTCTTACGTTACTCATTGGAATAGTTGTTCTTAAAGAAGCAAATTTTGAAGAGGCTTTATTTGCAATAGTGATTTCTCCATCCTTCCTGACATGATACTATACCTACTGTTAGATTTCTTAATGCCAAGATGACAGCGAAGGATAAGAAGATTCTAGGGAGACATGTAGACCGCAAATATTTTTTACAACAAATTGACTCTTAATCAATTAATTTACAATTTAATCCAGAAATACTTATATTATCTTTTCATTTATATTGAAAAACATCTATTTCTTACCCGGAGATAGACTACGATTGTTGATTGGTGCCAACCGTCTCACCGAGAGGCACCAATCAGTTTGTTAATTTAGAAGTCGAATTACATCAAAATAACATTTTCATATAGAACAATTCATGAATGACAATATCACCCCTCTATCTCGTATAACAGATTATTCTTGCTATCTGAAACATATACTTTACTGGTCGAAGGATTTGTAGCTATAACTTCGGCAAAGTGACGAAAGCTTTCATATAATCGTTGCCAAAAACTCCTGTTTTGTAAGGTTGTGGTATGTATTACCTTTTTTGCATATGCGTCAAACCTCAATATTGTCATTTCACGATTTTTTTTCATATAGAGCGTATTACTACTCCGGTTGAATGCGAATCCCTCTTGAGCATGGGAAGGTGCTGATTCACGTTGGATCGTTTTCTTGGTATCCTTATCGATAACTAATAAGGTTTCATACGATGTACCACCGGACGTACCTACGCTCGCTTGTACATATATCAGCTTTGACAGCTCATTCACTAGCATAAACCTTGGCGACGTATTGGTATTATCCAATTTGCGATTTAATCTTATAGAATCTACGAGTCTATTTGATTGATTACAATCAATTACAGAAATCGATTGAGCATCGTAGTTTGCTACATATACCTTATTTGTACTTGTATCTACTGCAACTCCCTTTGGATTTTTTCCCACCGGAATTTTGTCGGCTATCGCTCCCGTAGCTGCATCAATTACGGTTAGAATATCATGTCCAAAACATGTCGTGTGTAGTAAATTTGTTAGCGGATTGACATCAACGCTGCCGCCCGAATGAGGTAATCCAATATTTATTATGTGGTAATTGTTATTCTCGCCGTCGATTTCACATACGCCATATGCAGATGACACATATACTTTGTTGGTAACGATATTAATCGCTATATTTCCTGGACAGGTTAATTGAACCTTACTCTCAATTGATCCTTTTTCAAGATTTACGACAATAACAAAGTTTGATAATGTATAAGAAATATAGGCTGTGTTAGTGTTTGGATTTATACTGGCATATCCTGGTACTCCTTTTTCAATTTGGATAGTTCTAAATGTCACTATAATCTACAGGAACTAACCTGATAAACAATCAGATAAGGATTAACTCATTTTAGGAGACGCCAATCAGTGGTCTCTTATCTTGACTATGTTCTACGGATTTGTGATAGCTTAGCATATACCAGGTCTCAAACACCTTTCCACATATCTCGCATCTGAGTTTCTTTGGTTTTGGTATGTAGACTGATTGCCCTGAGATGGACATTTGCGTCAATAATATACTAAGCGTAACAAATAAGGTTTTCAATCAGCTTTATAGGACATAAAGTGGTTTGACATTCTTTTATTTTAAATAACATCATTTTTTATCAGAACAAAAAGCTAAATACCAAGTTAGTAGAACCCTAGTACATGCAGGGTTCAAATCCCGATGAACCTCAGATGATTTGAAAACTTTAAAGCTTACTAATTCATTTTATAATTGAGAATCCCATTTTAGAACCTATAGCGTCGCGGGTGCCGACGGCTGCAGATCTGCCAATTTAGAAAGGATAAGTATCAATGTTTGTTGGGTCATAAATGGCATTTGATATGTGAATCTAAAAATTGCGTTAAATTTGATTCATAAGCGACCGGATAAAATTTATTCGAAGTCTTTACTGTTTGATTTTGATACCTTTAAGAGGTTTTTAGCTTGTTCTATACCAGTAACGGGTAAACTTTTAGAATCTATGAGTCCAACTTGTACTAATAGTGATGCTTGATCCCAATAGATGTGTTCATGTAAAATCTTATTTCCTTCAAATTTCATAACTACTACATGTGGAAGCTCAACATACCTACCAGTCGGAGGGATTCCTGGCAACATAGATTTTATTTCTATGTCGTGAGTGAAACATAATATGAGCTCGTCCACAACCTGATTTTTACCAACAGTTCTTGAAATGCGAGTAATCTTCGTATCATCGGGCATCTTGCCAACAAACTCATTTTTATAAAAATTAAATACATTATCAAAACCAATTCCTCCTGTCAATATCGGTACGTTATGTACAATAGGCTCTTTTACCATAGTCTTCATAGTTGCTTCTACATCATGATCAATGAATTCGTGGTTTACATGTTTATCAAAAATGTCTCCCAAGTTTTTACGTTTTTTCTGCTTCCTGATTCTCAATTTACTAACTATCTCGTTACGCTAAACAGCTTTGAAAAACTTTCTAATTTCCTTTTCGCTAGTTTTCTAACACGACGCATTTTAGTGATAGTAATTAGTATTGGGATATTTGTATCCACTTAGATCGACAATTTGGATGGTGGGATAAATTGGATCCGAATTGTTAACAATACGCATCCCGACGGGCCCACAATAAAATTAGTTCAGTTCTCTTATGGGATTCTGGGACGGTAAGAAATAGAAAAATGAGCAAAAGGAGCAAAAGGAGCAACGAATTAACAGAATTTGAGTCGGATCATACAGCTGCTAAAATAAAATCCCACTTTTACCTTTAATTCTGTTGGTTGCTGCAGCTGCCAGTTTACTTATCATGGAAATATTTGGCTTCCACGTAATGATAGCTCAAATAAAATTTACCTTATTTTAAAATTTATGCAGATACAGCTGTCTGAAATTTTTCGGCAACTAAAATTCACAATATTTTCGATACTTTTACTTCTTTAAAAGATTCGTTTTTTGTTAAGTTTAATTTAAATGAACTCTGTATATGAAAACTATTCTCAAAAATTAATCAAATAGTCATTTTATAGTAAGTAGACTTAAGTATAAACTATGTATTCTATCTTCATTGGAAACATACAAATTTGTTACTAAATGGGGAAAATTTGGTGCCCTTGACGGCGAATTTAATCTGCCAACTGATGTTGCAATTGACCACAACGATGACGTCTTTGTAGCTGATAGTTGGAATCACAGAATTCAAAAATTTTCAAAAAGGGGTACCTTTAAAACAAAATGGGGTCAAATTGGTCAGGGAAATGGCGATTTCTATAATCCTTGGTCAGTTATTACAGATTTGAATAACCATGAGGTTTACGTAGGCGAATACAGCAATCA
>Ga0066686_10000693_pt1 | contig 12418 bp, 8 predicted proteins | sample GraSoiAngelo_135_FD_65627 | JGI IMG/M metagenome (GOLD analysis project Ga0066686, IMG submission 65627) | Grasslands soil microbial communities from the Angelo Coastal Reserve, California, USA - 14_0929_05_40cm | ecosystem: Environmental > Terrestrial > Soil > Grasslands | place: USA...
GCCGCGGAGTCCCCGGCGTCCCCCGTCGTCACGAACAGCGTGCCGCCCGGGGCGAAGCCGAGGATCCCGCCGTTGTGGTAGAAGCTCGCGGGGATCGCGTCGAGGAGCACCTCCTCCGTCGGCTGGCCCGGGATGCCCGGGGTGCCGAGCCACAGCCGCGACACGCGGTTCTCGGTGCCGTTCCACGTCGCGTTCCAGTACGTGTAGTAGACGTACGCCCACGGAGACGTGGCGTAGTCCGGGTCGAGGGCGAGGCCGAGGAGGCCCTGCTCGTACATCGAGTACACGGTCACGTTCGCGAGGCGCCCGAGGGGCTGCCCGCCCGCGACCGCGGTCACGTTCCCGGAGAGCCGCTCGTCGTACAGGATCGTGTCCCGCGGCGCCCGCAGCGGGCCGAGAGGCGCGCCCTCCGGGACGAACGCGAAGCTCACCGGCCACTCGAGCCCGGTCGCGACGGCCACGCGCGTGGCCACGCCGCGGACCGTGGGGGTCGACGGCGCCGCGAGGACGCCCAAGCAGGCGACCGCGGCGAGCCCGAGGGCGAGCGCCCGGCGGTGGGGCATCGCCCGCCCTAACCCCGCCGGGGCCTAAAGCGTTGCGCGGCCCCTCAGCACTCCGAGTACCCGCAGTACCGGCACTTCGCGCACCCCTCCTCGAGGACGAGGGTGCGCCCGCACTCCGGGCACTCCGGGTTCAGCCCGCGCCGCACGAGGTCCGTGGTCTGGGCCTCCTTCTCGAGCTCGTCGTCCACGTGGACGCCTGCGGCCTCGGCATCGTACGAGTCGATCGGGGCCATCACGCCGGTCTTCTGCATCCCGATGTGCCGCTTGATCGCCTTCGCGATCGCGTCCGGGATCGAGAAGATCCGCTCCCCGTGGTCGAGGGCGAGCCGCGGGCTCCGGATCCCCTCGAGCTGGTCGATGATCTCGTCGACGGGGACGCCGGAGCGGAGGCACAGAGAGACCAGCCGGCCGATCCCCTCGGAGAAGCTCGCGGTGTACCCGCCGCCGCGGCCGATCTGCGCGAACAGCTCGAAGAGCCCCTTGTCGTCCTCGTTGATCGTGACGTACAGCGGGCCGTACCCCGTGAGGATCTTCTGCGTCTGGCCCTGGATTGTGTCCGGCCTCGGACGGGGCCGCGTGACGACGGGGCCCGCGACGGCCTCCGCCCTGGCGGCGAGCTTCCTCTCCGCCTCCGAGACGCCGACGTTCAGCACCTGGTCGTCCCTTGAGCCGTCCCGGTATACGGTGATCCCCTTGCACTTCAGGGCGAACGCGAGGAGGTACGCCTTCTTCACGTCCTCCACGGTCGCCTCCCGCGGCAGGTTACAGGTTTTCGAGATCGCCGCGTCGCAGTGGTCCTGATACGCCGCCTGCATCCGGACGTGCCACTCCGGGGAGACGTCGAAGGAGACCGCGAAGACCTTCTGCCACTTCTCCGGCACGCCCTTCAGCCCGCGGGCGCGGCCCTGGTTCTCCTGGATCCGCTTCACGAGGTCCGGGGTCCAGAACCCCTCCCGCTTCGCGACCTCCTCGAAGTAGTCCAGGAAGTACGGGAGCTCCGTCCCGTCCATCACCCGCTTGAACCAGAGGAGGCTGAACTCGGGCTCGCACCCGCCGGACGTGTCCGCGATCATCGACAGCGTCCCGGTCGGGGCGACCGTCGTGACGTACGAGTTCCGGACCTTCTTCCCCGCCTTCCAGTGCTGGGAGCCCTCCCACGCGGGGTACGGGCCGCGCTCCTCGGCGAGCTTCGCGCTCTCGTCGTACCCGATCTCCTCGACGAACTTCATCACCCGCTTCCCCCACGCGACGCCTTCCGGGCTGTCGTACGGGACCTCGAGCATGAAGAGCATCCGCGCGAACCCCATGATGCCGAGGCCGATCTTCCGCGTGGCCTTCGTCATCTCCTCGATCTGCTTCACGGGGTAGTTGTTCATGTCCACGACGTTGTCGAGCATGCGGGCCGCGGTGCGGCAGGTCCGCTCGAGCTTCTTCCAGTCCAGGTTCCAGGTGCCGTCCTTGCCGCGGACCATGTGCTTTTCTAGGTTAACCGACCCAAGGTTGCACGACTCATATGGCAAAAGTGGCTGTTCCCCACAATTGTGAATTATGTAGCAATTGCCCACGAAAGAGTGAGTGGTCGGCTCCTCCAGATCGAACACCTCTTCGACCCCCGCGGGCTCGATTGCGATGACCTCGTCCTCGAAGGTCTCCGAGTGATACTCGTGCTGGAGCAGCGCATCTCTCTTCTCTGCTGAGAACCAGTCCCCCACGAGAGCGAGGGTCCGGGGGACGTTCGACCGTGACACGCTCACCTCGAACAATTCGTGCTGGGACCGATAGGTGCGCTCCTCTCCACCGACGGTCGTGTAGTGGAAGACGCTCGGCTTGGATTTCGTGCGAAGATAGACCGTGGATCGGATCCCGAAGTGAATGAGCAACTTCTGGACGTCGTCGGCGAGGTCACGCGAGGTAGACGTCAGCCGAACGTACGCGTTCGAGCCCGGGGTGAAGTTCGCGGTCCCATCGGCTCCGAAGAGGCCGCGGAGGAACCCGACCGCCGCTTCCCGTGGCGCCCGGAGGATCGCCGCGGGGACGCGCTTTTCGTGACTCTGCCACGCGCCAACCCCCAAGCTCTGGAAAAACTCGACGATATGCTGCGCGTGAAACGAGAGGTGGTACACCCCGTTCGGCCGACGGACCGACCGGAGACGGCGGCCGACGATTTTTGCCATGAACTGCTCGACCTTCTCCATCGCCTCGCGGTCTTCCGCTGCGAATGTGAATCCGACGCGACAGTTCTTGTCGCCCGATCTGAGCCATCCGTCGCCCACGAGCCAGCCGAGAGCGAAACCCAGCTCCTCGGACCAGGCGCGCGGGAACTCGACGAGGTGTCCTCGGGTCGCCGCCTGAGCGGCAATCTCCTCGACGGCGGGCGGTAGCCTTCCCCCTTCTGGGAACAGGCCTTCTCCGGACTGCAGTAGTACCCGGTCCCCCGGGGCAAGGGAGCCGAGGGCCCTCCAACCGTCTAATGTGAGGAACCTGTGATCCTCGGTCGCCTTGATCGAGAATCCCGAGCGTGTGGCGAGCCGCCACACGGGTTTCACCCCGGTCTTCCACACCCGGGTTGCACGGGCTCGTAGGGTCCCGAGCTGCAACAGGCCGTTCGTACCACCCGACACTCGAGCGTCGACGACGATGTCCGCGCTCCCCCGTTCCGCGAGCTCGCGGATCGGGACGAGCCCCTCCGCGGTCGACACCAGCGTGTCCCCCGCCACGCAGGGGTTCGTGGCCTCCATGTCCCCGATGTGGTTGCAGCTCTGCCGGCGGTTCGTCTCGTCGATGAAGAACAGCCCGGGCTCGCCGTTCTTCCACGCCTGGTGGGCGATCTTCTCGAACACCTCACGGGCGTCGAGCTGCTTGACGACCTTCCCCGTGCGCGGGCTGACGAGGTCGTACTTCTCGCCCTTCGAGACGGCCCCCATGAAGCGGTCCGTCACCGCCACGGAGATGTTGAAGTTCGTGATCTCCCGGATGTCGTCCTTGCACGTGATGAAATCGAGGATGTCGGGGTGGTCCACGCGGAGGATCCCCATGTTCGCGCCGCGTCTCTTGTTGTGGACCAAGACGCCGTTCGCGACAAAGCTCGCGGCGCCGGGGACCTCGAGATCCGCCGTGTGCGCGCGGGCCTGACGAATCGCCTTTACCTTCGAGTACACGTGGACGGGGTTCGCCATCTCCCGCAGGTGCGCGTTCGCCGCGAGCTCGGGAAACTTCTCCATGAGCCCGACCAGCCGCTTGCGCGGGAGCTCCCTCGGGTGCCGGTCGCTGATGTAGTGCATCAGGGCGCGATACAGACGGCGGTCAGCGCCCCGCTTCGACCGACCGGTCCCGGTTCCGCGCCCCACGTAGCGGTACAGGGAGCGGAGGACCGCTCTCTGATTGGGGACGATATCGGAGGTGTTCACGGCCGGGCGCGGCGCGTTCTCGAGGCGATCTTGCTTCCGGTCTCCGATGAAACCGATGTCCTTGAGGAAGGTTCGAACGCTGTCCTCATCCACAACGGTCAACGTGAACACCTGGCGGCCGCTGAGGGCGCCCCTGTCACCCTTGATGATGCCGCGATGAGCTGCGACCCCTAAGGCGAGAAGGAGTTGCTGCGTTTCTTCCGCCAGCCGGGGCGAGGTCGTGCTGAGGGTGGGGTAGCCGCTCGTGGAGTGCAGGTGCCCGTCGCCCTCGAAGAGTCCTCGGAGGAACGCCCGGGCGGTGTCCGCGGACCCCGACAGGATCTGCGAAGGGATGAACGCCTCCGGGGATGAGGGCTTGACGAATGCTGCACGTTCCATCCAACGAACGAGATCGAGCGACTGGAACTGGATGTCGACGTACGCCCCGCCGTCCTTCCCCGGCGTGATCCGGTTCGGTGAGAGGGCGAAGCACTGTTTCGCGAGATACTGAAAGCGATCGGCGACCTCGAGGTCGATCGTCCCGACGGTGAAGATGAGACGTCCGCCGGTGCTCGTGCAACCGTCCGCCATGTACAGGCCCAGAAGCTCGGCGAGCTCGGGGTTCATGCGGTCAGGGACGCGGATCGGGGTCGCATTAGGGTGCTGAGGCCCCACATGCGGGAGGGGCTGGTCCATCCCTAGGTGGCCGCCCTTGACCATGACCAACCAGTCTCCTTCTCTCAGGAGCGACGCCTCGCGCCACGCGATGTCCCCCGCCTGATTGACGACCGCCACCGCGTGGTTGTACGTTGCCTGTAGGGTGATCCCCAGCTCCGTCTCGATCTCGCGGACTTCCGCGGGGCCGTTGTCCTGCGCGACGAGCGCATGCGAATAGCCCGCGCCGTCGAATACTTGGTCGCGAGTGAAGTTCTCGCCCAACGGCGGTGCGTTGAGGAGCTGACCCAACGGTCGCAATCCCTGCGTCGTACGCAGGAGACTTGCGGTGGAGATGCAACCTCCTTGCTTGATCTCCTGCGTCGCGGCATCGAAAATCTTCATGAACGAAACAGGGCCGGAAGCGACCCCAGTGGTCGACCGCACGAAGTCGCCCTTTGGCCGCAGCCGGGAGAAGGAAAATCCGGTTCCTCCGCCCGATTGGTGAATTGCAGCCGATTCCTTTAATGTCTGAAAAATCCCAGCAAGGCTGTCCTCTATGGGAAGGACGAAACAGTTGTGGACGACGACACCGTTCGCGACGTACGTGTTGTCCTCCTCCACTTCGAGGTTGTGCACCGCGACAACGCCCTCGACGGCTTCGACGGATTCAACGAGGTAGGCGCCGTCCCGGACATACATCGGCCTGCCACCGATCGTGATGGACCACGGACGCGCGGTCGCGTTCGCAGGCATGTACTCCGCCTTCATTGCCGGGGTCTGGCCTAGTCCGATTGCGAGCTCGAAGAGCTGTCGCACGAGCGGCTCGTTCGAGAGGGTGATCCTCGTCTGGTTCACGTTCACATGCGTTCCGTCCCCATCCGCCACGCCCTGGAGCACGCCCGCTCGGAACTCGGCGGGGCTTTCGTGAATCCAATCCGGCAGTCTCTTCGAAGCGAAACCTCGGTCGAACTCCCCCGCAAGCCATTCGCAGAAGATCTTGCTGTGGACGCGGACCGAGATCCAAGACGTGGGTGCGTCGACGACGTGCGTGATCTCTGAGTCGAGCGCGAAGCGGTTTCTCAGGATCGCCGCGATCCGCTCTGCAGTCGCTTCCTCGTGGAGGCCCAGGGTGAACCTCGCGGCCCGTAGTTTGGGGTTAATCTCGCCTTCCGCGAGATACATCCCGAAGAACCAGCCAATCTCCTCGTCGAGCTGGACCCGGGCCTTCACGGGCTTGACTTGGAGGCTCCGGCTGCCGAGAACGCGATGCCGTGCAATGGACATCTCGGAACGTCCCGTCTTCTGACGGTACACGAGGTCCCCGTCGACCTCTCCTTCGAACTCGATCTCCGTACGCGTAACCGTCGAGGCGGGGCCCCCGACGCGAACATGCCGCCCTGCGAGGTTGCCGGCCGGTACCCAGCCCTCCGGGGTGAGAAACGGGTGGTCCTCCGTCGCGAACATCGCGGGGAGGCGGTGAATCTTGATTCGTCGCACGGCCGCCTCCCGCCGCATCGTGGCAACGACGCGACGGTAGCGCCCCAAGTGGGTCAGGACGAGGTCCCCGGACTGGACGTCCTCGATCGGTTTCGGCCCTTCCTTGGTACTGATCGAGGTCCCCGCCGCAAAGCACGCGCTGAGCTGCTGCAGCTCCAGTCCGGCGTTCATGAGCGTCGGGGAGTTCGGCAGGAACTCGAGCGCCGCGAGCATCCGGTAGAAGGACTTCGCCCGCTGGACGACTTGGTCCTCGGTCGCCCCGTAGAACCGGTCCGCCTGGGCGAGGTTCCACGCGACCCGCCAGAACAGCTCCCGCGGGGTCTCGATCACCTTCCCGGTCTCGTCCTTCTTCAGGTACCGCTTCTCGAGCACTCGCAGGGCGTTCTCCGAGAGGTGCGGCTCGGGCTCACCGGTGATTAGGGCGATGGACGGCTCCAGGTTCAGCATGGGGATCTCCTCTTCCAGGGCGTCACGGGCCCCGAGTAGCAATTGCTACAGGCCCGTGCGGGGGGTGGGCGGGCGCAAGAGGGCCGGTTGTTAAGTGCCTTTTTGCAGCACGTATGTTACCATACGGTCGGGGGATTGTTACCATATGTGCTATCAGTCAGGAAAATCGCGCCCGCCTTATCTCCGTTGCCATGGGGTCGCCGGATCGCTCTCGGAGGCGCCACTAAAATCCAGTGGCACGCTATAAAAATGGGGGTTTCACGACCTCCGCGGCCTTCCGCTCCCCCCGGACCTCCACCGCGAGGCGGGTGCCGGGCGCGTCGGAGCCGGGGTCGAGGTACGCGAGGGCGACCCCGACCTTCAGGGAGGGGGAGAGCGTGCCGCTCGTGACGAGGCCCACCTCGCGGTCCCCGGAGAGGACGCGGCAGCCGTGGCGGGGGACCCCGCGCTCGAGGAATCGGAGGCCGGTGAGGCGGCGATAGCCGCCCCGTGCCTTCTGCGCGACCAGGGCCTCCCTCCCTACGAACTCGTGGTCCCATTTGACGAGCCACTCCGAGTTCGTCTCGAGGCTCGTCTCCCGCCCCGTGAAGTCCGTGCCGGAGAGGAGGTAGCCCTTCTCGAGCCGCAGCGTGTCCCGGGCGCCGAGGCCGACGGGACGGAGGCCGAGGTCCGCGCCCGCGTCGAGGAGGCCCGTCCACACGGGGACCGCGGCGGCGCTCGGGGGGAACAGCTCGAGCCCGTCCTCCCCCGTGTAGCCGGTGCGGGTAATCAGGGTCGTGCCCGGCTCCGAGAGCCCGGTCGGCGGGGACCCCCGCCCCACCGTTTCCGGTGGAGCCCCGCCCGGCATCCGGAGGTCGACGTGGGCCGCGCGGAAGGGCTTCAGGGAGGTGAGGTCGTGGGCCGTGAGCCGCCCGAGGACCTCCGCGGCCCGCGGGCCCTGGAGGGCGAGGCAGAGGTGGTCCATCGTGAGGTCCCGGAAGGCGGGCCCGCGGAGGTGCGCCCGGATCCACTCGACGACGCGGGGGCGGGGGCCCGCGTTGCACACGCACAGGTACCGGTCGGGCCCGAGGCAGGTGAAGATCACGTCGTCGAGGATCCGGCCCCCCTCGTCGAGGAGGTGCGTGTACCGGCAGCGGCCCGGAGACGCGGGGATGTCGTTCGTGGAGAGGCGGTTCACGGCCTCCGCGGTCCCGGGCCCCTCGAGGAGAAGCTTCCCCATGTGGCTGACGTCGAAGAGGCCCGCCGCGCGGCGGACCGCGAGGTGCTCCTCGACGATCCCCGTGTACTGGAGGGGCATCTCCCACCCGCCGAACTCGATCGGCCGCGCGCCGGCGACGGCGTGCCACGCGAAGAGCGGGGTGCGGAGGGGCGGCATATCTGGGTCCCGCGGCCGCACCGCGGAGGGCGAATAAAGCTTTTTAACCCCGGGCTCTTCGCGCGCGACGTGAAGCGGTACCGGAAGGGGCTCGGGGGCCTCCTCGCGGACCTCCACCAGGACTTCCGGTTCGAGATCGCCGGGGCGCTCTTCGTCCTGGGGCTCTTCCTCGTGATCATCGCCGCGCTCGGGTACGTGCCCCAGGCCCGGTCGTGGGTCGAGGGCGTGGCGGTCCTCGGGAACATCGTGACGGGGCTCGGGCCGTGGATCTTCTGGGAGACGATCATCGCGTCCGTCGTGATGCTCATCGGCGGGCTCGACTTCGCGGACACGATCAAGAAGTCCCGGGAGTTCGAGAAGCTGATCAACACGACCTCGAAGGAGGTCTTCCTGAAGAACCGGAAGCGGATCGTGGCGCTCGCGACGGAGGCGCTCCCGGAGCGGTACTGGCGCCGGATGGAGCGGAAGCGGCTCGAGCTCAAGGTGCGGGACTGAGACCCCGGCGCACCCCTCGGGGCGGGCGGGATTCACGGAGGAGCGAGCGGGGCATCCCGGTTGACCTTAGATAAGGGTAACTCGGGCCCGGCCTCCCCCGTGTTCACGTCCCGTCGACGCTCGCCCGGGACACGATCCTCCCCATCGCACCGATCCGCTCCGCGTCGTCCGCGCGGCAGCGGACGCGGACCTCGGTGTACCGCGGGCCGTAGTCCACCTGGAGGACCTCGCCGTTCGCGTACAGCCAGCCCATCGCGGCCGCCCCCTCCGGGCCCGCGGGGAGGCGGAGGACGAGCTCGAGGGGGAACGCGAACCGCGCGGCGATCGCGTCGAGGAGCTCGCGGAGCCCCTGCCCCGTCTCCGTGGAGGTGGCGACCGGGCGCGCGTGGAACTCCGAGTCCCCGAGGAGCCGCGCGGTCTCCTCGAGCCGGTCCGGGGACACGAGGTCCGCCTTCGTGAGGACGGGCAGGATCGCGGCCCCCTCCACCCGCGGCAGGAGGGTGCGGGCGGCGAGGCGGACCTTCCGCAGGATCTCGGTCGCGGCGTCCGAGGCGTCGACGAGGAGGAGGATGAGGTCGCTCTCGTAGATCTCCTCGAACGTCGAGTTGAACGCCTCGACCATCCAGAACGGGACCTGGTCGACGAACCCGACCGTGTCCGTGAGGAGGACCCGTCGCCGGCCCGGGAGGGCCCGGGTCGTCGTGGAGAGGGTCGAGAACATCCGCTCCTCCACGAGGACCCGCTCGCCGGTGAGCGCGTTGAGCATCGAGCTCTTCCCCGCGTTCGCGTACCCGGCGAGGGAGACGAGGTGGAACCCGCGGTCCTTCCGCGCGGCCCGCCGGCGGCCCCGCTCCCGCCGCACGACCTCGAGGTCCTCCTCGATCCGGCGCATCCGCCGCTTCACGGTCTCCAGGTACACGTCGACGCGGTACTCGCCCCCCGCCATGAACCCCGGCCGCTCTCCGACCGCGGCGCTGTGGATCCACTCCCGGAGGATCGGCACCTCGTAGTGGAGGAGGGCGAGCTCGACCTGGAGCTTCGCCTCCCGCCCGTGGGCCCGCTCCGCGAAGATCTCGAGGATGAGCCGGAGCCGGTCGTAGCACTCGCGCTTCAGGTCCTTCTCGAGGTGGTAGTGCTGGGAGGGATGGAGCTCGCCGTTGAACAGGACGAGGCCGACGTCGTCGCGGTCCTCGAGGGACTTCGCGAGCTCCTCGAGCTTCCCCTTGCCGACGAACGTCCGGCGGTCGGGGGCGTCCCGCACCTGGACGACCGTGTCGGCGAGCTCGTGGCCCGCGCTGCGGACGAGGGCCGTGATCTCGGAGACGTCCCGCGTGAGGCTCACGAGGAGGAGCTTCAACCACCCCGCGGACGGGGGCCGTTCCCATAAGCGTTTGCAACGGAAACGGTGGGGTGGGGGTCGCACCCCGGCTCCATCGGAAGGGGAGGGGTGCGTCGGGGCCCGTGGCGCCCCGTTTCGCCCATCCCCGAGTTACCCTTAAGTAAGGGTAACTCGTCCCCCTCCCCATGGAGCTCGGTTGCGGGGTCCGCGTGAAGCCGATCAAAGGCCACGACTACCTCTATGTGTGGCACTACGAGCGGGACGGGGCGCGGCGGCGCCAGGTGTACGACTACATCGGGCCCGCCGCGGACTCGGAGGTGCGGAGGCGGGCGATCGACACCCTCGAGGCCCACGCCCGCCGGGCGATCGAGGAGGCCCGCCGGCGGATCGAGGCGGGGCGGTCCCTCGCGGGGTCCGCGGGCCGCTGACCCTTACCCTCCGATAAGGCCAACCCGCGCGCGCGAAACCCTTATGGCCGCGCCTCCACCTCGGAGACCGGCGATGCATGTCACTGTGAAGCTCTTCGCGACGTACCGCGAGATCGCGGGCGCGAAGGAGCTGAGCATCCGCCTCGCGGACGGGGCCACCGTGCGCGCCCTCCTCGACGCGGTCTACGCGAAGCACCCGCGGCTCCAGGGCCACGAGGACGCGATGATTCTCGCGGTGAACCACGAGTTCGCGGAGCCGACGGCGGCCCTCCGGGAGGGCGACGAGGTCGCGCTGATGCCTCCGGTGAGCGGGGGCGCCCCGCCCCTCATCGAGATCCAGCGGAAGGCGATCGACGCCAGGGCCGTCGTGGACTCCGTGCGGCGGGACGACGCGGGGGCGATCGTCCTGTTCCTGGGGAGCGTGCGGTCCGACCCCGGCGTCCGGGCCCTCGACTACGAGGTGTACCGCCCGATGGCCCTGAAGAAGATGCACGAGATCGTCGAGGGCTCGAAGAAGAAGTTCGGGATCCTCGACATGTCGATCGTCCACCGGCTCGGCAGGATTCGGATTGGCGGGGACAGCGTCGCGATCGCCGTCTCCGCGGCCCACCGCGGGGAAGCGTTCGACGCGGCCTCGTGGGCGATGGACGAGATGAAGAAGGTCGTCCCGATCTGGAAGGCGGAGGCGTAGCCCGGGGACGGAGGCGGGGCCAGCCCGCGAACATCTTAAATACGAGATGTACCATCTTACATTGGACATGCGAATCGTCCAGACGGAGCTCACGGAGACGGAGCACGCACTCCTCGAGGCATACGTGCGGGCCCGCAGGACCACCATCAAGGAGGCGGTCCGCGAGGCGATCCGGACACTCACCGTGCGGGACCAGGTCGACCCGGACGACCCGATTTTCAAAATGTTCCCTCTCACGAGAGCGAAGGGGAAGCTCAAGAATCTCTCCGAAGAGCACGACCAGTACCTGTACGGGGACCGCCGATGATCTTCGTTGACACGGGGGCCTGGGCCGCGCTGGCGGCCCCGGACGACCCCCGCGCGGCGGAGGCCCGTCGGTTCCACGCGGGGCTCTCCAGGGGAGGGCACGGCGCCCTCGTCACCACGGATTTCGTGCTCGATGAGACGGCCACGCTGATCCGGATGCACCGCGACGTCTCGACGGCTGCGCGCCTCGTCCGGGGGCTCCTCTCCTCGCCGGGCGTGACCCTCGTGCAAGTCGACCGGGATCATCTCCAGAAGGCCCTCGAACTCTTCGAAGCGCACCCGGACAAGCGGTGGAGCTTCACGGACTGCACGAGCTTCGTCGCGATGCGGGACCTCGGGATCACGCGCGCCTTCGCGTTCGATCGGAATTTCGAGCAGGCGGGGTTCGAGCGGCTCCCGTGATGCCCATCCACCGGTAAGCGTGCCGGGCTCTGTGGAGACCGGGTCCCGACCTTTTGGACTCGCCGTCCCCCAGGGGACGCCGCGCGGCCGGTGACCGCCGCCTCCCGCACCCAGTCAATATGGTCCGGGACCGCGATGGGGGTTGCGGGTTGAGACGATGGCGGAGAGAATGACAATCTTGGTGGCGGGGGCGACGGGACAGCAGGGCGGGTCCGTGGCGCGGGCCCTGGTGAGGCGGGGGCACCGAGTGCGTGGGCTCACCCGCAGCGCGGAGAAGATCAAGGATCTGAAGGCCCTCGGGATTGAGGGGGTCCGCGGGGACCTCACGGACAAGGCGAGCCTCGCGCCCGCGTTGCGGGGCGTGGACGCGTTCTTCTTCATGACGACACCGTTCGGCCCGGACTTCTCCGTCGACGTGGAGAAGGAGGTCCTCCAGGGGACGACGGCGATCGACGCCGCGGTGGGCGCCCACGTGCCCCACGTCGTGATGTCCTCCGTCGCCTCCGCGGACGGGGGCACGGGGATCCCGCACTTCGAGTCGAAGGCCGAGGTGGAGCGGCACCTCAAGGCCTCGGGCCTCCGGTACACGGTCACGCGCCCCGTCGCGTTCATGGAGATGTACGGGAGCCCGTGGATGCTCCCCCAGCTCCAGGCGGGGGTCCTCGCCCAGCCGATGCCGGCGAGCACCCGGCAGCAGATCGTCGCCGTCCGGGACATCGGGGAGATCGCCGCGCGCGCGATCGAGAACCCCTCGAAGGCCGCGGGGAAGACCGTGGAGCTCGCGGGAGACGCGCTCACGATGACGGACATCGCCGCGCGCCTCTCCGCGAAG
>Ga0066686_10000701_pt1 | contig 12381 bp, 11 predicted proteins | sample GraSoiAngelo_135_FD_65627 | JGI IMG/M metagenome (GOLD analysis project Ga0066686, IMG submission 65627) | Grasslands soil microbial communities from the Angelo Coastal Reserve, California, USA - 14_0929_05_40cm | ecosystem: Environmental > Terrestrial > Soil > Grasslands | place: USA...
TCGGACTTGTGCTGGCTCGCTCCGTCGGCCCGCTCCTGGGCGGCCCGCGCCGCCTGCTCCGACGCGGCCAGCTGAACGCGTTGCGCTATGAGTCCCCGTACGGCGCGCGAAACGAGGAGCGTGAGCATCAGAACGATGAGGACCATCGCGATCCGGACCGCGAGAATCGTTTGCAGCAACGGACTGAGCTGGGCGCTGACCTTGTCGGCGGGGTCAACGACAACGATCTGCCACTCCACGCCGGGTACTTTGGCGCTCGCTATGAACGATGGCTGTCCGCTGAGCGGATCCGCCGCACGACCGAGGACCTTCGCGCCCCCGATGGCAGCGGCAACCGTCGGATCGGCGCTCAAATCCCTCAACGAGTCACCAAGCGGGTCTCGCGCGTGGGTGATCAACCGTCCTTTCCGGTCCACCAGGTACACGTCCTGGTACGTCGAGAGCGGTGCGAGCCAGTCGGCGGCGCGGGAAAGGTCGATCGCAGCGCCCATAACGCCCACGGCCGTGCCGTCGGGGGCGAAGATGGGTACCGCGACGACCGTGGTCGCGGGATTCCCGCGAAGGGCTCCCTGGAATGCTTCAGATACGAAGGGCTTCCACTCTCGCGACACCCCGATGAAGTAGTCGCGCTGCGAGAAGTCACGTCCGATCAACGTCTGATCCGGCGGGTCGAGCGCGAGCAGCGAGCCGCGAGCGTCCTCGATGAAGATCGACAGAGTTTCGCGGTCGATCCCGACTACGGGGCGAAACTCGGTCACCAAGATGCTGAGCGTCACGCTGTCCCCGGCCGCCATGGCGGTTCCGGTGAAGCGGCTAGTCGCGAGGGCGACGAGGTCGGTTTGGAGCCCGGAGACGCGACCGGCGACGATCTCCGCTGCCGTCTCGGCCCCTCGCGCCTGCTCAGCCTGGGCCGAATCCTCCAGACGCGTATTGGTGTCGTTGAACGTGACGCCGGTGATGAGGTACGCGGGCGCTACGACGACGAGCGTCACGATCGTAAGCGCGAGCCATGGACGGAGGAAGATCGAGAGTGCCGCGTTGCTGACGCGACCGAGCAGACGCGCGGTGATTGTCGCGCTGGCGGCTGCGTCGGCAGCCGACGCTGACCCTGCCCGAGCTGGAATCATGTCCGCCGCCATGACGCGCCCGAACCTCAGCGGCCGTTCCCCGCGCCAGGTGTCGTTCCGATACGCCGCACCGCATCACGCAGGTCGCGAGGCGAGATCGGCTTCGATAGGAAGGCGTCGAAACCGGCCGCCTTGGTGCGTTCGACCTCCTCCGGAAGGACGGACGCGCTGAGAGCAACGATCGGTACGCGCAGCCCGCGCGCACGGAGGCTTCGGCAGACGTCGAGGCCATTCTTCTTCGGCATCTGGATGTCGAGCAGGATGAGGTCGAACCGATCCGATGCGCGCCGCTCGCCGGCCGCGCCGTCCCTCTCGGTCACGATCTCGTGGCCCTCGCCCTCGAGCGCCGTCTCGAAGAGCTCCACGTTCATCGGGTCATCTTCAACGAGGAGAATGCGCAAGGGCCCTCCCCGCCTTCGACGCGCGAGCGTGATCGACCTTTCGCTGCGCGATCCGGCGCAGCCACTTCTCGAGGCGGATCCGATCGATCGGCTTGGTGAGGTAGTCATCCGCACCGAGCGCGAGAGCGGTCGCGGGCTCGGCCTCGACGGTCATGACGATCACCGGTACGTCGGCGTACGTGGGATCGGTCTTGAGGCGTCCGAGAAACTGCTCGCCGCGGCCATCGGGCAGGCGCAGATCGAGCACGACTCCGAGCGGACGGCCTCGTGAGAGCGCTTCCTCGGTGCCCAAGAGCCCACGGACGACCTCGGCGCGCAGCTCCACCGAAGAGGCGACCGCGACGATGAGATCCGCGTCGTGGCGTTCGTCTTCGACCACGAGGATGCGCTCGCCGACCACCTGCTCGGTGACGACGTCAGGGAGCCCCACGCGGAACGTTGTCCCCTTCCCCTCGTCGCTCTCGAAGCTGATCGAGCCGTTCATCTGCTCGACGAGACGCTTGGTCAGGGCGAGACCCAATCCGGTCCCAGCTGCCTCGGCACGCCCCTCGTGGAAACGCTCGAACACGCCGAAGACCCGTTCGCGCGCCACGCTCGGGATCCCGACGCCCGTATCAGCGACCTCGAAACGCAGCTCGCGGCCTTCGACGAAGGCACGCAGCGTGACGTGACCGCCGCTCGGCGTGAACTTCACGGCGTTCGAGAGCAGGTTGAAGAGCACTTGGCGCACGCGGGTCGGATCGAGGAAGAGCGGCGCGGCGGCCACCGCCTCCGTCGTGAAGAGCACGCCTCTCGCCTGAGCCTCGGTACGCCCGGCGGCGGAGACCGGCTCCAAGAGCACGTCGAGCGTGAGGATCTCCGGCCGCAGCTCGAGCTTGCCCGCTTCGACCTTTGACAGATCGAGCACGTCGTTGATGAGATCGAGCAGATGCTCTCCGGCCTCGTGGATGTTCCGAACGAATCGCTTCTGCTTCTCACTCATCGATCCGTTGAGCTGCTCGGACAGGAGTCCGGAGAAGCCGAGGATGGCATTGAGCGGCGTACGCAGCTCGTGGCTCATGTTCGCGAGGAACTCGGACTTCACTTTGGTCGCCTCGCTCAGCTCGTGGTTCGCCGATGCGAGGTCGCCGTACAGCCGGGCGCCGTCCAGGACGATCGCGGCTTGCTCGGCGAGGAGCTGCACGAGGTCGAGGTCGTCGGACGCGAACAAGGGCGCGCGCCTGCCGATCACCGCGAGGACGCCGATCCGTTGACCCCGCCCCGTGATCGGCGCCGCGAGCGTCGCGCCCGCAGCGGTGCGGACGAACCGCGGGGTCTGACTCTCGACGACCGCGGCCATGACCTCAGCCGACGCGAGAAGCTCGTCATCCTCGATCGCGAGCGCCCCGCTCTTTTCATCGACCAGGCTGATCCGGGCCGATTGCCCTGGTGCCGCCCTCGCGATCGCCACCTCGAGCCCGCGGAGGATCGTCGACGGAGGGTCGTGCGGCGAGATCGCGGCCGCGCGCGTGAGGAACGTGCGAAGAGCCGGCTCGCGCCAGGCGCGCTTCAGGAGGACCGGCGGGGCGAAGGCAACGAGGTAGGCAACGGCCGAGGTGAGGCTCAGGACCATCGATACGACGCTGCTCGCCGCTTGCCCGACGACACTCGAGGCGAGCGCGGCGATGAGCGTCAGGCTCAGGGCAAGAGCGCCGAGGGCCGCCGCGACCATGCGGTTCCGAGCGACGCCCTTGGCTTGTCTAGCTTCGCGGATCAGAACGAGAGCCGCGTAGGCGCAGAAGCCGACGAAGTACAGAAGGGCGACCACCACGATGACCGGCACCGCGGCTGGAAGCTCGACGAGGCGCAGCAGGCCGATCACCACTGCGGCGACCCCGAGAACAAGGCCGCCGAGACAAACGCGGAGCACCATCGGCGGTACGCCCGCGAAGTCGTCGACGAGCCGAAGCTGAAGGTACGGAAGCGCCAGGAAGAGCATCGCCGAGAAGAGGCCGAGCGCCTGCGGCAGCTGGGTCCCGAGAAGAGACGCGATCTGGCTCTGCGCGATGACAAAGGCGAGCGCGCCGAAGAGGATCGTCGCGTCGACGCTCGTCCGCGAGCGCTCGCGGAGCGCGGTGCGTAGGGCGCCGACGAAGACCACCAGAAAGAGCACGTTCGTGACGAGCCGGACTAGCTCTGCCCCGTTCACCGTCACCCTTTCCGTTTCGCGGAACACAAATCTCTCGGGTGGCGCGCGACCCCGGGGGGCAGGGCTGTATCAGTTAACTGAAGGTCTTTATCCGGTAAAGCGGTTGTGCGACGAGGCGAACAGGGTTGGCCGCAAATCGCCCACAAACCGAGGCCTATTGCGCCCCGATCTGCTTCTGCAGCTCGATTGCCGAAGCGCTATTCGGGTCCTTGACGAGCGCGTCACGGAGCACCTGACGCGCTTCGGGGAGCCGGGTCGCTTCGATGAGGCGGCGCGCGAGCGTGATGCGAAGGTCGTTCGCGTCCGTCGCCGCGACGCCCCTGCGGAGGAGATCGATCGAAGCGTCGGTGTCCCGAAGCTGGCGCGCCGCTTCCGACGCGACCGCGTAGTAGCCGGGGATCGTGGGAAACAACGCGATGGCCTGCTGCTCGCTTTCGAGCGCTCCCTTGTAATCGCCGAGCGCGAACTGGATGCGCCCGAAGCGATCGAAGGTGTCCGGGTTCTGCGGATCCGTCGCGATCGCGCGGCGCATCGCCACGTAAGCGGCGTCGCGCGCGCCGGGCTCGTTCTGTTTCGCGAACTCCTGCTCCATCCGTCCAAGGTTCCACCAGAAGGCCGGCGTGTACGGCGAGCGCGACGTCGCCTGGCGGTACGCGGTGCGCGCGCCAGCGAGATCGGGCACGAGCTCGAGGGAGCGGCCGAGGTCGTTCCAGTAGACGGCGCGGCCCGGGTCGATCGTCGTCGCGGTGCGCGCCATGTCGACGGCACGTGAGGCGTTCGCGCCGCCGAGCGCGACTTCGGCGGCTTTCGCGGCGCGATTCGCCTCGAGGCTCCCGAACTGTCCGAACGCGACGCTCGCGAGGCCTACGACGATGAGGAGCCGGAGGATGCCCGGCAGCCGAAGCGCAGGGAGGGCCGTCACGACGCGAGCCGAACGCAGCTCGCTCGCGAGCGCGACGCCGACACACACCCACGGGATCCACTGGATGCTCTGCGCGCCAGGAAGAACGAGGCCGCTTCCGTAGAACGCCGCGGCGGCCGTCAGGGCCACGATGAGCCCGGCGGCGTCCGCGTCACGCGCGCGGCGCCACGCGTGGATCGCGAAGGCGGCGAGGAGAGCGAGGTTCGCGAGGAGGCCGACCGCCCCGGTCGTCGCGGCGACGTGGAGGATCCAGTCGTGCGCCGACGTATTCGTCGTGTTCATGCCGGCGACCCCGAACCACTCGGCCTGCTGATACCGCGGGTAGGCCACCGCGAAGTTCTCGAACCCCACCCCGAGGAATGGATGGTCGAGAAACATCTGGAACGCGGACTGGTAGAGGAGGACGCGGTCGCGCAGGCCGATCCCCCGTCCGATGTCGAGCAGGCGCCCGCCGAGAGGCGTCGCGGCGAGCATCACGACGAACGCGGCAACAGCGACGGCGCTGGCCAACCCGAACCGAACAAGGACGCGCCGCGAAAGGCCTGCGCGACGCAACCACAGCGCTGCGATGACCACGGCGCCCGCCACGATCCCCAGGAACGAGCCGCGCGTCTGCACGACGAGCATCAACGCGACGTTCATGAGGGCGAGTAACGCGACGACGATCATCAACCACAAGCGTTGCCGGACGAACACGAGGACGGCGGCGCAGGCGACCGCCACTACAGCGAGGAACTGGCCATAGAAATCCGGGTTGCCGAAAGTGGCGAAGGGTCGCGCGCGTGGATCGAGGTCGATCCAGTGGACCGGATCGCGGCCAAGGGCCTGCTGGATCGCGTACAGGCCCGCGAGCACGGCGGCAGCTCCGATCGTCCATGCGAGCCAGGAGGTGCGGCGCGGGTAATCGATCGAGACGGCGATCGCGACCGCGATGAGCGCGAGAGCCGCGTGCGTGGTGAGCCCGAGGTAGCGGCCCACCTCGCCATAGAGCGCGACGTACTGGTTCTCCGCGGTGATGGTGGTCAGGACTTCGATCGCGACCACCGCGTAGAACGCGACAAAGATGGCCGACAGAGGGACGCGCACGCCGTCACCGAGTCCGATGACGAGGAGCGTCCCAAGAAGCCCCCACGCGAGCGCGTGGGTGAAGCTCGCTTTCGTGAGATCGAAGACGTTGAGGACGGCCGCGTCGAAGGAGAGGATGAAGATCAGGATCTCGGCGCATACCAGGAGGAGCGCGATCTCGCGCCAGAACACATCGCGTGCCACCGTCTGCTGTGGCCGCGTCTTCTTCTGCGATCTATCCCTTTGTGCCGCGCGTCGCGCGGCGCGTGCCTCGGCCACTAGAGCGCGCTCTCGAAGTCGTCCTTCGCGCGGTCGAAGTACCAGAAGCCGACGACGAACAGGACGATCGCGACCCCGGTCGAGTAGGCGAGCGCGTCCCACTGCGGCGGCAGGCCGTCGAGGAGCGCGCGCTGGTACGCGACGATGATTGCCGTCATCGGATTGAAGTAGAGGAGCCGCAGCTGCTCCGGCCGATCGCTGAGGACGGCGACCGGGAAGAGCACCGGCGTCAGGAAGTACCAGGCCAGCAGCAGGACCCCGAGGATGTGCTGCACGTCGCGGAAGAAGACGGCGAGCGCGCTCAGGAGATACGCGAACCCGAGGTTCATGACGATCTGGAGCGCGATGAGCAGCGGGATCCAGACGAGGCCCTCCGGACGGCGCGGGCCGAAAATCGCGAGGACCGCGAGGAGCACGAGGAAGCTCAGAAGGAAATTCGCGAGCGCGGAGAGCACGCTCGCCGCCGGCAGGAGCTGCAGCGGCATGCGCACCTTCTTGACGAGAGGGGCGTTCGCGAGGATCGCCGACGCACCCGACTGGAGCGACGTGGCGAAGAAGGTCCACGGCAGAAGGCCGACAAAGAGGAAGATGGCGTAGGGCTGCTCGCCCGACGCCGTGATCGGCCGCGTGCGGAGGACGACGCCGAACAGGATCCAGAAGACGACGAGCTGGAGCAGCGGGTTCACGAAGTTCCAGGCGAAGCCGAGCGCCGACCCCTTGTAGCGGGCGCGGAGCTCGCGCCACGCGAAGTCGACCAGGAGCTGCCGCCGGTCAACGAGCGTGCGGAGGTCGGCAATCACGGTGGAAGAGTATTTCGCCGAGCTTTTAGGGGAAGAGCTCAGGTCGCTCGGCCCGAAGCCAATCGTGAACCTCCGCCAAGAGTCGCTCGGCCTGGACACGGAGCTCGCGGGCTTCCGTCGCGGACACACCGCCCGCGAGGTCATACATCGATCTGTTCCGCCGAACTCGGCAGTGTTGGAAGTAGTTGGCCGCACTCGCCCAGCGGTTACCGGCCAGCTCGCCAAGGCGAACGAAAGTCAGGCGGTGATGCTCAGCACCGTGGATGCGTTCGCCCAGACCGCGGATGAGGATCGTTGCCGCGGTCAGCGCCGCCACATACGCATGCTCGAAACTGCCGTCCGACGAGAGCCCGACGATCGCGGCGTCGGCAAGCTCGCGGCGGGCCACTTCGGTCAATCGTCGAATCTCGAGAGCAGTCGGCTGAATGCTCACCGGTGTAGCCGCGGCGGATCGAGCTGGGCGAGTGCGTTTTCGGCTCCGATCACCCACAGCTTCGGCCCAGCTCGCACGTTCGTTAGGAACGGATCTTCCTTGCGCAACCGCGCGGTCCACTCGCGAGCCGTCATGACGTGCTCATTCACCGAGCGACCCAGGTCGCGCTCCGCTTTCGTCAACTCGCCGCGTACTACGCGCGTCGACTCTCGGCCGAGAACCATGAGGTCAATGTCGCTCGAGGCCGCCGCGGAGCCGGAGGCGAACGATCCGAACACGAATGCGAGATCGACCCTGTGCGTCTTCAGTGCCGGTCGGAGGGCCGTTGCAGGCCCGCGGAGCTTACGGACGATCGACGAGACTTCGTCGAATACCGCCGACCTCGGATCGGCCGAATACACCCGCCGCCCACCGGCCATGCTCGTGCTGACCAGTCCCGCGGCGACGAGGCGCTTCAGCTGCCTCTGGACGGCGACGATCGGGAGACCCGTGGCGCGGGCGAGCTCCGTTTGATAGAACGTGCGGCCTCGTTCGAGGAAGAGCGCGGTTAGAACCTTGGCGCGCGCCTCCGAGAGGACGAGGCCGCGGAGCGCATCCATGACAACAGATTGTAGTATAGAGACTACGAAATGTGGTCGGCACGGCCAACCACCGCTAGGCAAGAGTATTTCGGTGATGCCCCCACACGCGGCACGTTCAGTCGCGAAGGTACAGGATCTGATGAACCAGGAACGCAGCGACGTTGTGCTATCTTCCTGTCATTCTGCGGCGTAAAATGACGGCGATATGACAGCGCCCGTTTACCCTCGCCTTGTACGGGCGCCGCGCGGCAACTTCTTCCTGTTCGGCGTGCGCGGAGTTGGAAAGAGCACGTGGGTTCGCGAGAACTTCCCCCAGGCTTACGTCGTCGATCTCCTCGATGAATCGCGATACCAGCAGCTCACCGCCAATCCCGCGCTTCTCGCCCCTGAGCTGCGGACGGTGCCGCGCGAGCGCGTGGTTGTCCTCGACGAAGTGCAGCGGGTCCCGGCACTGCTCAACCAGGTGCACAGCGCGATCGAGCGGGACCGGCGGCGCTTCGCACTTCTCGGATCGAGCGCGCGGCGGCTCCGGACCGCCGGCACGAACCTCCTCGCGGGCCGGGCGACGGTCCGGACGATGTATCCCCTCGTGCCGGCGGAGCTCGGGTCCGACTTCGACCTCGACCGCGTCCTCCGCTTTGGGAGCATCCCCCTCGTATGGGGCTCCGACGACCCGAGGGCGACCCTCGACGCGTACGTGAACCTCTACGTCAAAGAGGAGGTGCGTGGCGAGGCCCTCGTCCGCAATCTGCCAGGGTTCCTGCGGTTCCTTCCCGTGGCCGCGCTGTTCCATGGGCAGGTGATCAACATCAGCGGTATCGCCCGAGATGCCGCAACGGCCAGGGCGACGGTCGAGGGGTACGTGGGCATCCTCGAGGACACGCTGGTCGCCACGAGACTGCCTGCGTTCGAGCCGCGGCTGCGCGTCCGCGAGCGTCGCCATCCGAAGCTGTACTGGGTCGACGCAGGCATCGTGCGCGCCGCGAAGCGCGATCTCGGAGCCGTCGGCGCGGAAGAGCGCGGCCCGCTCTTCGAAGGGTTCGTCCTCACGCTCCTGCGAGCGCACGGCGAAGTCTCCGAGCTCTATGACGACATCTTCTACTGGGCGCCCGCCGATGCCCGGGCCACGGAGGTCGACTTCGTGCTGCGCCGCGGGCGCGAGCACCTCGCCATCGAGGTGAAGTCGTCAGCGCGCTTCTCCGCCGAACAGCTCGCCGGGTTGCGCGCGATCGCGGAGCTTCCGCGTCTTGCGCGCCGGGTGCTCGTGTACCTCGGCGAGCGATCCTTGAAGATGGATGACGGGATCGAGGTGTGGCCGTTCGACCGCTTCGCACGCGCCCTCGCCGAGCGCAAGCTTTGGCCGTGACGCACGCTCAGAAGCGCGCGGGCATGTATTTCTGGACCGGCTCACGAGCCCGGCGAGCTCGTCCGCCAGGCGCGTCGCGCGCTCGCTGATGCCCGAACGCCGCACGGTCACTCGCGGCGGGACCGAGCTCGTCTATTGGACGTGGCCCGGCGCCGGCCCACCGACCCTGCTCCTCCATGGCATCGGCAACTACGGGCGCTACTGGGATCTCTTCGCGGATGCGATCGATGGTCGCCTCCAGCTTGTCGCGCCGGATGCGCGAGGCCACGGGGAAAGTGGACGACCCGCCGGCCGCTACGCGCCCGCGGATTTCGCGGCGGACGCCCTCGCGGTGCTCGACCGCCTCGGCATCGAGCGCGCGGTCGTGGTCGGTCACTCGATGGGCGCGCTTCACTCGATCCACCTGGCCGCGCGCCATCCCGAGCGCGTGCGCGCTCTCGTCATCATCGACGCGAGCCCCGAGCCGCTGCCCGCCGGTGCGGAACGCGCGCAGCGGCTGCTCACGGGTCGCCCCGCGCGATTCGCGGATCGAAAAGAGGCGCGCGCCTATCTCGAGCGGACGTCACCGGGATATCCGGGCAGGGTCTACAAGAACCGGCTGGCGTTCGCGTTCCGCGAGGAGGCCGGCGGACTCGTGTGGCGCTCCGACCCGGCGGCGCTGGAGCAGATCATGAGCGGCCGGATGCCGGCCGAGGACCGCTGGGACGCGTTGGCATCGATCAAGTGCCCAACCCTCGTCGTGCGCGGCAGGCGCTCGAACGTTCTCGGAGAGGACGTCGCGCGCCGGATGGCCCAGACGCTCGCCAACGGTCGTCTCATGGAGCTCGATGCGGGCCACAACGTGCCTCTGGATCGCCCGCGGGAACTTGCCGACGCGGTCGTCGTTCTAGCCACATGAAGGCTCTCTTGCTCGCCCTCGTGCTCGCGACCCTGGTCGCGGCGTGCGGCGGCGCCGCGGGATCGGGCGGCCCACCCTCACCCACGCCGCCGGCCGGGAGCGTGATGGTCACGAAGGCGGCTAACCAGCAAACCGTGACGGCCCATGTCGGTGACCACATCCAGATCGCGCTCGGCGAGGACATCAACTGGCAGCTCGAGCCGCCCGACGGCACCGTCCTTGTGATCGAAGCGAATCGAAACTACCTGCTCGTACGCGGGACCCACGCGATCTGGCTCGCGCAGTCCGCCGGCCGGTCGACGATCAAGGCGAGCGGGGGAATGAACTGCCCGAGCGGTGCGGCCTGTCCGCTCCTCCTCGCGCTATTCAGCGCGACGGTCGAAGTCCTTCCTTAATGAGAAACGCGCCGGCGAAACACCGGCGCGTTCTCGAGACCTCGAAAGAACCGATTACGGCCTGACGACGACGGTTCCCACCATGCCGGCCCCGTCGTGCAGCGCGCAGATGTACTGATATGTGCCGGCTTTCGTGAAGGTCAGCTTGAACTTCGTCGTCGGCGGGGGCAGGACATCGGTCAGCTGGTAGAAGGCGTACTGCTCGTTCGTCGAGAGGAACCCTGAGTTCACAGTTCCCGTTCCGTTGTACGTATTGCCGCCCTCCGGCACGAGCTGCAGGAACATGTCGGGGTTCTCCGGTCCGAAGGTGACGGTGTGCGGCTCCGTCGGGTCGTGGGTCTTCAGGAATGTGATCGTTTGCCCGACGCGGATCGTCGTCGTCTGCGGGAAGAACCGAAGGTTGGAAACCCGCTTGTTGCCGGCGCCGACGAGAACGCTCGGACCGTCATCTTCGTCCTCGTCGTTCTCCCTGGCTTCGGACGCGATCTCGGCGAGCGACGCAAGGTCACGCGTGATCTCGCGCTGGGCGATCGCCCCGTATTGCGCGTCAGTCTTCGGAAGGGCCTCCGACATAGGGAGCACCTCGATCGCTTCGGTCATCCCGAGGTGCAAGCCGCAGATGAACTTATAGACACCCGCGGGAAGAGTCGACGCGAAGGTCACGGTGAACGCCGGTTGCGGAGGGGGCCCTTCACCGATGATTCCGGAGTTGACGCGATCCCCGGGCGTGCTGAGCGTCGTGACACCGGAAGGACCGAAGAGCACGAATACCGGGCCCGGCGGCCGGTTGTAGGTGACCGTGTGTGGGCCGATCGGGTTGAAGGCAACAGTGTCGCCTGGGTGGATCGCGATCGACTCGGGATAAAACCGGTTGCCGCCTCCGATGACAACACCCGGCGACTCGAAACCGACCGAACCCGCCTGCACGTGCCACGTGGTGCCGGCGGCGAGTGCCGGCGACGCGAAGATTCCACTGATGCTGAGGACAACTGCCGCTCCCGCGGCGCCCATGGTGCGAACCATCGAATCCCTCCCCGTCCGCTTCGCCGCGCGGCAGCATGCACGCCGCTGCCGGGGTGGTCAAGTAAATTCCGGGAAATGCGTAGGTTCAGCAGGTGGCTCGCGGTAGCGCTCGCGGCTCTCATGCTCGCGTGCACCCAGACGAAGCTCGTCGGTGAAGTATTGCCCGGCGCGATTGCGCCCGACTTTACCCTGACCGACGGCCCGACCGGTCAGGTCGTTTCGCTCTCAATGCTCCGAGGGAGCGTCGTGCTGCTCACGTTCCTGTACACGAGATGCCCCGACGTGTGTCCGCTCACGGCCGAGCTCATTCGAAACGCGCGAGATCGGATGGGCACGTCGGCGAAGGACGTGGTTTTTGTCGCGGTCAGCGTCGACCCCGTTGGCGACACGCCTGCGACGACGCGACAATTCGTTCAGGCGCACCAGCTCGAATCGAACCTTCGCTATCTGATCGGGTCGCAAGCGGCGCTCTCGCGAGTCTGGCAGGCATACGGGATCGCCCAAGGGGTCAGCACGAGCGAGGTGTTCCATTCGGACGCGATCTACCTCATCGACAGGACCGCGCGCGGCCGGGTGCTGCTGCATAGCGACGTCTCGCCGGACACGCTCGCGACAGATCTCGGGATCCTGGTGCGGGAGCGCTGATCGCCAGTCTCGCGCTAGGCGACCAGCCCCACGCGCGACCAGGATGCGTCGGATCGCCCGAAGGCGATTCCCATCGCCAGCACACGGTCGTCCGCAGCAGCCCCGCTCGCTCCGGGTGTCCCATCGGTCGGCGAACCCGCGGGTAGCGTTCCATCGTTCGGCGGCGCCGAGCTGCCCGGTGGGCTTCCGTCAGTGGGCGGAACAGAACTAGCCGGAGGGCTCGTGTCGATCGGTGCGAGCACCGCGTCGGTATTCGGA
>Ga0066686_10000705_pt1 | contig 12372 bp, 17 predicted proteins | sample GraSoiAngelo_135_FD_65627 | JGI IMG/M metagenome (GOLD analysis project Ga0066686, IMG submission 65627) | Grasslands soil microbial communities from the Angelo Coastal Reserve, California, USA - 14_0929_05_40cm | ecosystem: Environmental > Terrestrial > Soil > Grasslands | place: USA...
GCGATGCTGGAGACGGTGCTCAGCATGGTGACGCACGTGCACGACGCCGCCAACGGGTTGGATCACCGCAAACGGCAGGTCGAGCAAGCCGAGGAACGGCTCGCACGCGCGGAAGCGCTGCTCTCGGAGATCCAGGCGGGGTTGGAGAGTTTGCACGGTCAAAAGGCGTTGCTCGATCAAGCGGTGACGCAGGCGAGCTCGCTCGGATTCCAAACGAAGCAGGCGGAGGCGGTGATCGCCTCCCTGCGTCAGGAGCGGGAAATCACGGACAAGGTGCGCGCCGCCGTGACGCAGCTCCGCGAGGAGCGTCAGCCGAAGCCGAAGAGCGCTTAGAAGCTGGCGCTCGAGAACAAAAAGCCCCACCGCCAGATAAGCGGTGGGGCTTTTCTCTTCGCCAGCAGGAGGGCGAAGAGGGAAGGCGTCACGGCGAAAGTATACATTATCGAGGAGTGAACCCAGTCCTCCAGGTCCAGGCTTTACGCTACGAATTGTCGGGAGACGGACGAGCGCTCGTCGACGGCGTTTCGTTTACCGTGGGCGCCGGCGAAACACTCGTGCTGCTCGGGCGCAGCGGCTCGGGGAAGACGACGACGTTAAAGCTCGTGAACCGTCTTCTCGTGCCGACGAGCGGTGCCGTGCTGATCGCGGGGGAGCCCGCTGACGCTGTCGCAGCGACGCAGCTGCGGCGCCGCATTGGGTACGTGATTCAGGAGGTCGGACTCTTTCCGCATTTCACCGTCGCGGCCAACGTGGGACTGTTGCCACGCCTTGAGCAGTGGCCGGAGGATCGCATCGCGCGACGCGTGCGCGAGCTGCTCGTCCTGGTGGGTCTGGATCCCGATACGTTCGCTGCCCGCTTTCCGCACCAGCTCTCGGGCGGCCAGCGGCAGCGCGTCGGCGTGGCCCGCGCCCTTGCCGTCGACCCGCCGCTGCTTCTCCTCGACGAGCCGTTCGGCGCACTCGACCCGATCACCCGCGTCGAGCTGCAGCGCGAATTCCGCGGCCTCCAGGGCAGGCTTGGAAAGGCGATGGTATTCGTCACGCACGACGTGCGCGAGGGACTGTTGCTCGGCACGCAGATCGGACTGCTCGACTCAGGGCGAGTAATTTTCTTGGGATCGCCGGATGAATTCCGCGCCAGCACTCTGCCCGCGGTCCGTCAATTCATGGAAGCCGCCTGAGACTATTCCAGTTCTACGCCCGGCACGCGGGCGAAGTGGGGCTGCTCCTCGGCCAGCACGTCGGCCTCGTGGCGATCTCGACTGCCCTTGCATTGATCCTCGGTCTGCCGCTGGGCGTCCTCGTGGCGCGCCGGCCCGCCTGGCGGCGGCCGGTCCTCGGCCTCGCGAATGTGTTCCAGACCGTCCCCAGTCTCGCGCTGTTCGGTCTCCTGATTCCGGTGTTCGGCATCGGCGCGTGGACCGCGATCACCGCCCTCGTCGTGTACGCGCTGCTGCCGATCGTGCGCAACACGTACGCGGGGATCACGGGCGTGGACCCGGCCGTTCGTGAGGCGGGTCGAGGGATGGGGATGACCGACGGCGAATTGCTGCGACTCGTCGAACTGCCACTCGCCGCCGGCGTCATCCTCGCGGGTGTGCGCGTCGCGACAGTGGTGAGCGTCGGCATCGCGACCATTGCGGCCGCGATCGGAGCGGGCGGGCTCGGTGTCTACATCTTTCGCGGCGTGGCGACGGTGGATGACACGCTGATTCTCGCAGGCGCACTTCCAGCAGCTTTGCTCGCGCTGCTCGCGGATGCATTACTCGGATTGGCAGAACGGAGGCTCGTCTGGCGCCCACGATGATGCGTCTGCTGCTCGTGGCGATCGTTTTATCGGGTTGTGGACGACGGGATCACATCGTCGTCGGCGCGAAGAACTTCACCGAGTCGGACCTGCTCGCCGAAATCGTGGCACAGCAGATCGAGCGCCGTACTGGACTGCCGGTCGAGCGCCGCCTGCACCTCGGCGGCACGTTCGTGTGCGATCGCGCCATCAAGGCCGGCAATATCGACCTGTACGTCGAGTACACGGGAACGGCGTTCACGGCAATCCTGAAGCAACGGCCGATCTCCGATCCCGACAGTGTGTATCGCTTCGTCGCGGCGACGTATGCGCGGCAGTTCCAGTTGCAATGGACCGCGCCGCTCGGCTTCAACAATACGTTCGCGATCCTGGTGCGCCGCGCCGACGCGGAGCGCTATGGCTTGCGGTCGATTGGCGATCTCGCCCGGGTGGCACCGCGCTGGAAAGCGGGATTCGGTTATGAGTTCCTGGAGCGCGCAGACGGCTTTGCTGGTCTGGCGAAGGTGTACGGCTTGACGTTCTTACGGCCGCCCAGCGCCATGGATCTCGGTCTCACGTACCGCGCGTTGGCTGACCATCGCGTGGACGTCATCGCCGGCAACTCGACCGACGGACAGATCGCGGCTCTCAATCTGGCGGTTCTGATTGACGATCGTCGCTACTTCCCACCCTACCAGGCCGCGCCCATCGTGCGAGCGACGACGCTCGAGAAGTATCCCGCGGTGAGCACCGCGCTCGCGGAGCTGGGAGATAAGATCTCCGATGCCGAGATGCGGCGACTGAACGCGCTGGCTGATGTGGAGCATAGGGACATTGCTGAGATTGCGCGGGCGTGGCTGGCTGAGCGGATTCCCTGAGGGCATCATCTCGTCTAACTACCGGTCGAAAACCGCACGGCACCGATCTCGGTCAAATCGCGCAGCGTAGCCGCGATTTCGCCGGGACGAAGACCGGCCTCCCGTGCCAAGTCGTCCACCGTCCGCGCGCCGTCGGCGAAGCGCACCACGGAAGCGATGGCATCGCTGGCGCGTGCCACCGCCACGCGTCCGTGACGCGAGCGCGCCACGATGAGACGCGTTTCGCGCCGCGGAGCCTCGGGAGGCGTCGTCCACGGTTGCAGCAACTTGGGCAACACGGTTGGCAGGTCGTACTCCAGCTCGAGCAGCTCGGTGCCTTCAACCAGCTCGGGGGGGGGCTGGGGCGGAGCCACGGCCGGTCGATCGTCGTCGCGACCCGTATCGCGCCACACTCGCGGCCCGGCCTCCACGACCATCATCGCTTCCTGATAGCGCAGCAAATCCTCGTGATATGGCACTTCCTCGCCGGCGACGTACGCCGTGACCAGGCGCGCGACAGCATGCGCCGTGGCGCGCTCACCGAGCACCGCAGTCGCGAGCAGCGCGTCGAAGCCCGGCTGCCGCAGCACCGCCTCGGGCCAGCGTGCGGTCACGCGCGCGAGCGCCCGCGAGTACTTGAAGAAATGGACGATGCGTTCATGATAGAAATGTCGGGCGAGAAACCGGGCGAACCGCTCGACTCGCCCGGCGTCCGCGAGCCCGCGCTCGCGCCACTCGGCCGACGCCCGGTAAGGCGCGTCGGCCAAGGCACGGATCACCTCGTCTTGCAGGGCCCGATCGTTCACAGGGCTGCCCGGATGCGATCGACGCTCGAGAAGAGGACGTCGGCCGTGAGCGACGGTGAGAACGCGTCGAACGTCACCGCCTTCGCCGCAGGGCAGCGCGCCAGTGCGTGCGTCATGAAGTCGAGCATCGCATCGCTCGGTGCTGTCGGAGCGATCCACGGGCCCTCGAGATCGCGGTCTTGCTCTACACCGGCAACGTGCACTTCGACCACATGCTCCAGCGGGAACTCGGCGAGCCAGGCTTGGGGCGTGAGGCCACGGTAATGCGCCTCGAGCCACACATGCGGCAGATCGAGCAGGAACCCGGTGCCGGTCGCGTCGAAGAAGCGCCGCAGCCACACGGGCTCAGGCATCTGGCTGGCGCGCACATCGAAGAAACCGGGGATGTTCTCCATGACCAGCGGTTGGTCGAGGCGCGCCTTGAGTGCGTTGGCGTTCGTGACGAACCGCGCAAGAAACTCTTCCGTGTAGAGCGGTGGGAAGACGTAGTTGAGATTGTATGTCCCGTCCTCTGTGTGCAGGCACTGAAAGTGCTCGGCCACCCAGGGCGAGTCGTACAACGCAGCGAGGGAGCGGGCCCGTTCGAGGGCGCGATCGTCGAGCGGCTCCGAGAGCTGACCCAAGTAGTCATGCAGCAGCAGCGTGTAGCGCTGTTTGATCGCGGGCCAGTGTCGATCGCCCGCCGCCGGTGGGTCAGCCATGGCCAGATGATCGATGTTGCGGGCCGCCGCGAGCTCGGCGCCGAGGTGCGGATTGTAGAATGCGCCGACCATCATACGATGAATCCCTGTTCCGCGAGCCGATCCACGAACACCTTCACCTGCGCCGCGATCATCGGTTTATCGCCCCGGTCGGTCCATTCGGCGGCAATCGTTTCGTAGCGCATCCGGCCATCGAGCCGCGCGACGATGAAGCGCTCGCGCTCGCCCCAGGTCGCGGCCGCGGCGTGAGCCGTAGGGGTTGCGCGCGCGGGCACGAACTGGGCCGCGACGATGGCGTCGATCGATCGCACGATGTCGGGCTCGAGTCGCGTTGCGCCGCGTAGGTTTTGATCCACTTGCTCGACGGTGCGGGCGCCAGCCAACACGATGTTGACGCCAGGTCGCGAATACACCCATGCAAGGGCCAGCGCGGCGAGCGTGAGACCGGCGCGCTGCGCGACCGGGCGCAGTCGTTCGATGACCTGCTGCCGCCGTGCGAATTCCGCTCCCTTGAACCAATAGATCGCGCTGCGGTGGTCGCCGGGCACAAATGTCGGGGGGGAGGCGCTGTACTTGCCAGAAAGGAGCCCCGACGCCAGCGGCCGGTATGCCAGGAATCCCAGTCCCTGCTGTTGGCACGTCGGGATCTCGCGCTCTTCGGCGTCGCGGTCGAACAGGTTGTACGCACCCTGATAGGTAACGATCGGAGCGATTTCTGTCGCGCGCTGGATCTGTAAGTGCGTCGCGTTGCACAGTCCAATGGCGCGCGCCTTGCCTCGCTCCTGGAGCTCGTGGAGCTGCTCGAGCTGCGCTTCCCACCCGGGCAGCGCCTCATGCAGCTGTAGCAGATCGACGTACTCGCTGCCGAGCCGTCGCAACGAGGCCTCGAGCGATGTGCGTGGATCATCGCGCGGGCCGACCTTCGTGGCAATCGCAATCGCTTCGCGCCGCTCGCGCAAGACGCGGCCGAGCAACATTTCGGAAGCGCCGTTGCCGTACGTCGGGGCCGTGTCGAACCAGGTAATGCCACGATCGGCCGCGTGGCGCACCGCTGCCTCACGCGCTACGGCGTCGTTCTGTCCTGACGAACCCCAGCCGCTGCCTCCGACGGCCCACGCGCCGAACCCCAGCACGGGTGGGGTGCCGGTAAAACGCGACAGGGGCCCGAAGTTCATTCGGGCCCCCGCATGCATGCTGCCGCTCCGGTTAGGAGTGGCAGGTGGGCTGCAGCTCGCTCGTCTCGACGATTTCGGGACGATGACAGCTGGGCACCAGTTCCTGCGTTTCAACGATCTGCATACGACCTCCAATTGGAATAATGGGGGTGGTACTACTCGTCTCGCGATAATGCCGCGACCGCCTCAACGGTTCCCACCCCCGACCCCCTTGAAATGGGCATGGTTGCATGAACGCGCAAGGCCCGCTAGCCTCGGGAGCCCGATGATCCAGATCACCAGCCTCCTCACCGAGCAAGCCCTCGCCGACGAGTTCGTCAAGTCGTTCGCCGCCCGGCGCCTCGACGAGAAGTTCTTCTATTGGTTCCCCCTCTCCGTGCGCGCTTGGCTGGCGCTCTGCTCCGATGGAGCGTACCGGAACTTCGTCCGCTCGCGATCACTGATCGCGCAGTCCAGAACGGAGCTCGCCGGCCAGACGCCCGCGGGCGAGATCGAGGTCCTCAGTCTCGGCGCGGGACAAGGGGACAAAGACGTGCTGCTGCTCGAGGCGTTGCGCGGGCACGGCAGGAGCGTCCGCTATGTCCCCGTAGACACGAGCCAGGGCCTGCTCGAAATCGCATGCCAGAGCGCCGGCGACGCCAGGTTTCCCGCGCAGGGCGTCAAGGCCGATGTGGCACGCGCCGAACATCTCCGCGCCCTTGCGGCCGATTCTCGAACTCCGCCGCGACTCGTGATGATGCTGGGGAACACGCTCGGCGCGTTCGATCCGCTGGCGATGGCGCGCGCGCTGCGGGAACTCCTGCGGCCGACCGATCTCCTGCTCGTGGATGGTGAGGTCTATGCCGGCGGCGATACCGTCGCGGGCTACGACAACCCCTTGAATCGCCGGTTCGCTTGGGCGCCGCTGCACTCGGTCGGCATCGGCGAAGCGGATGGCGAGCTCCGGTTCGAAGTGCGGGACGACCCGCGCCTTCCCGGTCTCTACCCGCTCGCGAAATACTTCGCGCCCAGCCGTGACGTCGTGGCCCGCGTTGGCGGCGAGACACTGGCGCTCACCGCCGGCGAACGGGTGGAAATGAACCACTCGTACAAATACTCCGCCGACACATTCACCCGGGTTCTCGCGGACGCGGGACTCAAGGTGCGGTGGCGCGGAACGAGCGACGACGGCCGCTTCCTCATGGTGCTCGCGGAGCGCGGGCTGCCATGAGCGCCCGAATCATCCGTACCTACTTCGCGATCACATTTCTCTTCAACCTGGCCATGTCCCTCATCTGGGGCGTCGACACGTTGTTCAAGCTCGGCGCCGGCCTCGACATTTTCCAGGTCATGCTGACCAACGCCGCGTTCACCGCCGGCTCTATGGTGTTCGAGATCCCCACCGGCGTGGTGGCCGATACCGTCGGGCGCCGCGTGTCGCTGCTGCTGAGTCTCGGCACCCTGTTCATCACGACGTTGCTTTACGTCAGCGCGGCGTGGCGCGGCTGGGGCTTCGCCGCATTCTGCTGGATCTCGGTGTTTCTGGGTTTGGGATACACGTTCTACACGGGAGCGGTGGATGCCTGGCTCGTGGACGCCCTGAAGGCCACGGGCTACAGCGCGCCGCTCGAACCCGTCTTCGCGCGCGGGCAGATGATGTTCGGCGTGGGAATGTTGCTCGGGACGATCTCGGGGGGATTGCTGGGCCAGATTCATCTCTACATCCCGTATCTCGTTCGCGCCGGCGTGGTGATCCCGCTGTTCGTGCTCGCGTGGTTCGGGATGCGGGAGGTAGGCTTCACACCCCGCGCGCTCGAGTTGCGCCGCGTGCCGGCCGAGCTGCGGCGGTTGTTTGTTGAGGGGATGGATTATGGGCTGCATCATCGAGTCGTCCGGCCGGTGATGCTCGCGTCGCTCGTGACGATGAGCTTCATGATTTTTGGCTTCTACAGTTGGCAGAAGTACTTCCTCGATCTGTTGGGGAAGAATCTCATCTGGGTCAACGGTGTGATCAGCTCGCTCGTCGGGCTCGCGCTGATCGCTGGGAACGCGCTCGTGCCCAGCGTGTCGCGCGTGGTCGGCACGCGTACCGGCGTGCTCACGCTCAGCATCGTCGTCCAGGCGGCGACCGCGACCGCGTGTGGCGCGCTGGGACTGCTCGCCCCGGGTCCCGCTACGTTTTATATCGTCGTGCTGCTGTATCTCGTGTATGGCGTGGCGCTGGGCGTATCGATGCCGGTCAAGCAAGGCTACCTGAACGCCCACATCCCATCCGCCCAGCGCGCGACGATCATTTCCCTCGACGCGTTTTTCGCGAGTCTGGGCGGTGTGGTGGGTCAGACCACGTGGGGTTACCTGGCGCGGCTGCGCGGTCTCGCGACGGCGTGGGTAGCGGGAGGGTTGGGTCTCGTGCTCGCGGTGCCGCTCTATCTACAGGCGCGCCGCCGCGACAAGACACTGGACCGGTTCGAACAGGAGGCTTCGCATGTCACAGCTTGATGGGGTCGTAGTGCGGGGTGGCGCGCAGGGGTTCGTCCAGGAAATTACTGCCGGCCGCCATCACTTCATCGCCGATGAGCCGGTGGCCGACGGTGGGACGGACCGCGGACCCGGACCTTACGATCTGCTACTCGCGGCGCTCGGCTCGTGAATGTCGATGACCATCGCGCTGTATGCGCGACGGCAAAAGTGGCCGCTCGGCGGTGTCGTGATTCGTCTGCGTCATTCTCGCATTCACGCCAATGATTGTGCGGACTGCGTGACCAAGAACACGATGCTCGACCAGATCGCACTCGAGGTCGAGATCCACGGTGCCCTGACCGCGGAACAGCGGGCGCGGCTGCTGGAAATCGGGGAGAGGTGTCCGGTTCATCGAACGCTCAAGTCCGAGATCGTTATCAGGACGACGGCACAACCCTCAACGGAATAAGGAGAGTCCTCGATGCTGCAACGGGCTCCTTTATACGCCTACATCCCGGCGAAGGACGTCGTCCGGGCACGCGCATTTTACGAACAGAAGCTCGGCTTCGTGCCTAAGCGAGAGACCGCCGGGGGCGTGATGTACGAGTTCGGCGACCGCACTGGTTGCTTCTTATATCCGACACCCAACGCCGGCACGTCGAAAGCGAGTCAGGCCTTCTGGCAGGTGGACGATCTCGAGCGTGAAGTTGCCGAGCTGAAAGCACGCGGCGTGCGGTTCGAGGAATACGACACGCCGGGGTTGAAGACCAAGGACGGCATCGCGACCAGTCGGGGGAACAAGGCCGCCTGGTTCAAGGACACCGAGGGCAATATTCTGGCGCTGGTTCAGAACCTCTAAGCGTGTAAGTCAGCGCTCGAGGAGCGCTCGCTGCCAGCCGCCCAGGTTCGCCGCGGCGTCGTAGGTACTCTGCGCGAACGCAAGGACGGCGGCATCCGGATCGTCCGCGCGCCGCACCGCCTCGTACGGCAAGATCCATTCGTGCATCCGCATGTCGTAGCCCGCGGTCGCCGGAGCAATCACGGCGTCGGGGCAGCCGGCCGGCTCGGGGTAGGCATACGCATAAAACGCCGGCTCCAGAATCGGCGAGAATCCTCCGCCGGGCCACCACCCGACACTGATGCATTCGTGCGAGTAGGCTTCGCGCGTCACCGTATCCGCAAGATTGGGGATGCCGCCGGGATGCCGCGGGGCAGGGCGGCCGGAGAATCGCGTGTGAGCGAGATCAAAGCTCCCCCACCAGAAATGCACGGGACTCGTCTTGCCGAGGAAGCGGCTGCGAAACTGCTCGAGGACGCGCTTGGTCTGGACGAGCACCTGCCAGCACGCCTGAACCGGCGCGGGCTCATACGAGCGATGAGTGGTGTCTGCCTCGAACCGAATCGGATTCGGGACTTCGACCGGCATCGTCCAGATCCGCGCCGGGATGTCCAGCCGTGTCAGCGCTGCCGTCACGAGCCGATAGAACTCGGCCACCGACCGCGGCTCGAGCGATACGGTGGTCCTTTTCCCGTCCGAGCACTCGAGCACGAGTTGATGGGCGACAAAATCGAACGCGATCGCGACACTACGATGATCGGCCGTCAGCGGCAGCGTGGCGAGTCCGCGCGGTGTTACCTGAAGAGCGGTGTTCCAGTAATGATTGGTGAGCCGCGACAACTCCAGGGCGAGCTTGCCGACGACCTGCGTCCACATGTGGAGCGTGGCGTAGGTGTCCTTCCACCCCGCGAGCGGGAGCGCCGGCCACGTTTCGGTCGCAACGATCTCAGTAGTCCGCGAAGGCATCGTCAGGATAACAATACAGCCAGCGCTCTCCCGGCTCCGCCGAAGCGATCACCGGGTGCCCGGTGGCGCGAGCATGCTTTGTCGCATGTCGATTGGGTGAGTTGTCGCAACACAGCGTGACGCCGCATTCCTGGCACGTGCGCAAATGAACCCAGGTGGCGCCGATTTTGACGCACTCAGTGCATTCATGGCGCGTGGGCTGCTTTACCGTCGTGATCGCGTCGAGGTGAGAACAGGGCCTCTCGCTCATCGGGCTCCGTTGCCGACCACCTCGCGCAACGAATCGACATCACGCCCCCCGAGATAGCGCTCACCATTGATGAAAACAGAAGGCGTGCCGTCCACACCATTCGCCAGGCCGCTCCGAACGTCTCGCTGTATGCGCGTGGCGAACCGTTGTGCCTTGAGCGCAGCGCGGAAGGGTTTGGAGGCGACACCGGCCGCGGTGGCCTGCCGTTCGAGACTTGGTGGCTCGAGGTCGTCCTGATTGGCGAACAAGGCGTCGTGCATGACCCAAAATACTTCGGGGCCGCCGAGCGTGTAGACCGTCTCGGCCGCCTCCGCGGCCAGCTCCGCATGCGGATGGATCTCGCGCAGCGGGAAGTAGCGAAACACGTAACGGAACGAATTGGCGCCGTCGTCGCGAAGCTGCGCGATGGCCAGCTCCAGCGCCCGGGTGTACGGACATTCGTAGTCGCCGTAGACGAGCACCGTGACTGGAGCGCTGCTCGACCCCCGCACGTGATCGTCTTTGCCCACGTTCAACGTCATCGCGGCTCCGCTGCCATTTCGTGGCGTACCGCAGGCGCGACTCTCGTCCCAATGGTTTCGATCGCCTGCATGAGCTTCGCGTGTGGTAGGGAAGAGGCATTCATTTGAAAGGTAATGCGCGCGATGCCGCCCAGCGCTTCACTGTGTCGAATGATCTTCTCCACGATTTCGTCGGGACTACCAATCAGCAGCGCGCCGTGTGGACCACGCTGGGCGTCGAACCCCGCCCGCGTGACGGGAGGCCAGCCGCGCTCCTTCGCGACAGTGGCGACGGCACGGGCGTAGCCGGGAAAGAACGCATCGGCGGCTTCTTGAGTCGTGTCGGCGACGTAGCCGAGGGAGTGAACGCCGACCTTCAGGCGGTCGGGCGGGTGTCCGGCTTGCTCGCCGGCCGCGCGGTAGAGATCGATCAGCGGACGGAAGCGTCGCGTCTCACCGCCGATGATGGCGACCATCAAGGGAAGTCCCAACATGCCGGCACGAACGAACGACTCCGGCGTCCCGCCCACACCGAGCCATATCGGCAACGGATTCTGTGCAGGCCTCGGATAGACACCTTGGCCGGTCAGTGCCGGCCGATATTTGCCGGACCAATGGACGTGCTCGTTCTCACGGATCTTTAGCAGCAGATCGAGCTTCTCGGCAAACAGGGCGTCATAGTCCTCGAGTCGAAAGCCAAAGAGGGGAAATGCCTCGATCGACGACCCGCGGCCGACGACCATCTCCGCGCGGCCCTGCGATAGCAGGTCGAGAGTGGCGAACTGCTGAAACACGCGCACCGGGTCGGCAGCGCTCAGGACCGTCACGGCGCTCGTGAGCCGGATGCGGTCGGTGCGGGCGGCCGCGGCCGCGAGAATCATGGCCGGCGCGGAATCGAGATATTCGCGGCGGTGGTGCTCGCCGATGCCGAACACGTCCAGTCCGACCTGATCGGCGTGCACGATCTGCTCGACGAGATCGCGCACGCGAGTCGCGGGGCTCACCGCGAGACTGCTCTCGTCGTAAGCCGCGGCGAAGCTGTCGATGCCGATCTGCATGGTGGGGTCGATCAAGAGCTCACGGGGCGCTTGGCGGCGGGAGCTCCGCAGCGAACTTCCTCAGCTCCGGAGTCGACCCGGACCAGGCGCCGAGGGCCTGAACGTAGTGCGCGACCTGCCAGACTTGCTCAGGGCTTAGGGCGTCGCCAGACTCTGGCATCGGCGTGCCATTGATGCCGGCGATGATCCGCAGATAGATATCGCGCGCGGTGCGTGCCCACTTGCCACGGCCCAGCGCGAGATTGGCCGGCGCGATGGGCGCCCCCCAATCGTCCACCATTCCCTTGACGGCCGACGGCCCGTTGCCCGTGCCGTCGCCGTGACACTTCGCACAGTTCGCCTCGAACAACCTCCGGCCTTGCGTCACCGACTCCCGCGTGGCTACCGGCTCGTCGGTGATGGCGATTGGTGTCCCCGGCCCGTCGGTTTGCCAGCGTGGCGATAGCGTTTGCAGGTATGCGATCACGTCCCGGCGCTCGCGCGTGCTCAATGCGGCGAAGGGGGGCATGCGCGTGCCGTACAGGCCGTTCTGGAGCACCCGCTCGAGATCGGCCGTCGTCGGCAGGAAGCCGTACGGCGTCGAGCTGAACTTGAAGACGCCGTGCCGGAAGTCACGCGGCTTCGGTTGCGACCAGCGCGCTACCTCCCCCGCGCCGTCGGCGCGCGTACCGTGACACTGGATGCAGTAGCGTTCGTATACCTGGCGGCCGCGCGCCGCATCCTTCGTTTGTGCCGGCAACGGGGCAGCGCCGGCCGCTAGGGCGCCGGCGATGAGGGCAGCAACCGCCGCGGCGCGTCGTCTGGTTGACATCCGCCCCCCTTTCAGAAGTCGAGGTGAGTGCCGAGCCACAGCGTGTGGTGTGTTACGTCCGCGCCGCCGGGCGCCACCCGCTTGATCGTCCACCGCCAGTAGCTGAGCTCGAGCAACCAGGCGAACCGGCTGTTCAGATCGAATGCGTGCCGCACGCCGACGAACTGGAAGTCCTGGTCGCCGAA
>Ga0066686_10000708_pt1 | contig 12355 bp, 9 predicted proteins | sample GraSoiAngelo_135_FD_65627 | JGI IMG/M metagenome (GOLD analysis project Ga0066686, IMG submission 65627) | Grasslands soil microbial communities from the Angelo Coastal Reserve, California, USA - 14_0929_05_40cm | ecosystem: Environmental > Terrestrial > Soil > Grasslands | place: USA...
TACTGCGTCGGCTGAAGCCAACGCGCGAGCAAGATATCGAGCGCGAACCCCGAACCCCCGAAGAGCCCCTGTTCAATCACAGCCAAGCCGCCTCGCTTGATCGAAGCGACGCTCGCGGCACTGCTGAGTGCTCCAGCGGATGCGCTCATTGTACCGGAGGCTCAAGCCAGCGGGCGGGGACCAACCAGGTTCTTGAGACGCCACCCAACGTGCAGAACCATGCGTACCATCGGCAGGGCGCTGGGGCGGAGCCGGGACAGGAGCGGGTACTTCGATTGGTAGATCATGGGCACCGCCGTTTGGTAGCCACCGAACTTTCGTTTGAAGCGCATGATCGATACCATGTTGTAGATGCGTATGCCGCGTCGTTTCCAGTAACGCATGGCGTACCAGTGCAGCAGCTCATTCGGCCGGAGGTGCTGGTATTGACGCCAACTTGCCCCGCTGCAGAAAACCGCGGTCTCATTCCAGGCGGGAAAGATGCCAGTGGCGAGACAACGACCGTCTGCATCGCGCGCCCTAAGCATCAGCACCATACCCGTGGGATGTACATGCCTGATCAACGCGCGCACCCGCTCTGCGCTGAAGGGTGGCACCATCCCCTGTTTGTCGAAAACGTCACGGAATTGCGCCGCAAAGTCCTCAGCGAAATCCATGTCTTGGGCTTCCTCGATTACCACCCCGCTCCTTTCGGCCTTGCGAATGTTGCGGCGGCAGCCGCTATCCATTTTCATGAACAGCGTCTCTTCGCTTTGAGTTAGGTCTACCTCCATTGTTGGGTGCATCATGTGAGCGACACCCAGCCCGGCGATGTCGGTTGACCCCATGTGCATGTCCGTCACCTCCAAATGGGCGCAGCCCAACTGTCTAAACGCGAATTCTGTCAACGCGTGGACCGCAACGCGTCGCGAGACCGAGGGCCGCAAAGCGAATCCCATGTAAGGCGTAGACCAACCCCGGAACGGACTGCCGAGAATTTTGAGTCCGAATCTTCGCACGATTAAGCCGGTAAAATATCCCAGGACTTCGCTGCCCTCACGCAACGCCGCGAGCACAGGCTCGGCGTCTTGGGTTTCAGCTACGAATGACATCCAGGCGGGCGTTTGAAACACGATCCTGTCTTCAAAGGTGCTCAAAGTCTCGTACCATCCCCGTGCATCCAGCTCCACCCGCTCGAATCTTGCCATCGACAAGGTCCTCGATTTCACTTCCTAAGCAGTAAACCAGGCGGCCGAGAGCCGGCGATCACGAGTGCCAGCGAGTCTATAGTAAAGGTCGCTCACAACCTCCCCTTTGCGCTCCCACGCGTACTCAGACGCCACTCGGTCTTTCCCCGCCTGCCCCATACGCGCTCGCAGCCGGGGATCCCTTGCCAGGATAGCCATTGCCCGAGCCATGCCCCTCACCGCTTGATCGGGGTCTAGAGCAGGGATCTTGAAGCCCGTCTCGCTCGTGATGTGTGCCCCAGGGCCCCCGAGGTCGAGACAGACAACGGGCTTCCCTGCAGCCATGGCTTCCAAGCACACCCACCCGCCGGAATCGTGCAGGGTGGGGTGGACCAGCACATGACACAGCCCAAACCTGGCCAGCGCTTCGCCCCGCGGCAGGGATCCCCAGAAGTGGACCTTGTTCTCGATCCCTAAGCTGCGGGCGAGATGCTGCAGATGCGTCCGGTACGGTCCGTCCCCGATCAGCCAGTACTCTGAGTGTCCGAGGTTCGCTGCCGCAAAGGCTCGCAGACCCAGATGAAATCCTTTCAAGTGCAGCAAGTTGCCTAGGCTCAGGAATCTTACTGGCTCCCCCGCTGGGGGCGAATCGAGGTTACCAAGGTACGCCCGCTCCGCCACGCTCAAACCGACCTGACTCGAGATCTCGATACGCTTGGCGCCGATCGCGCGTAGCCGCTGGGCAGTTTCCTCCGTCACGGCCAGAGCCAGCGCACTACGCCGGGCTGCCGCCAATACCAGTGGGTCCCGCTCACCGCACCGGCGCGCGACGCTACGCAGCATCTCATAGAGACTCCCACCCCACCCACAGTCGATCTGAAACGACTTCGGTGCCGACTCCCCGCCTCCAATGGGCCCCCAGAGGAAGGGGGCGGGAAGGAATGGAAGAAGGCTAGGCATCCAGTACTTTACGAACGTCACGTGATGGGTGACATCGAATCGGAAGCTGCGATGCAGCCGTTGGACGACGGGGTAGATGGCGAGCTGCCAAAGGTAGTAGTAGAGTCGAACGCCGCGTGCGCCGCGCTTCCACCAGCGGCTCCAGCGCGGCAGGTCGTAGTAAACCATGTGCAGACTTGGGATCGGATTCCGGGCGAGTTCCGCCTCGATAACAGCTCGGTTATTCGCCCGCGTGATCGCCCAGACGTCGTGGCGTCGCGCCGCTTCAACAACGAAGTTCCAACCCACGCCGGGTTCCGAGCCCTTCCCGGGCTCGCAGGCGTAGGCCGAGATCAGGACTTTCAAGCGTCTCGTGTCCACGTTGGCCCTGTCATCCTGTTTCGGGCCCGACTGCACTTGCTCGTTCCATCCGGCCGAGGACTTCATCGAGCGCCTTGGCGAGCCGATAGTCCCGGGCGCCATCAAGACGTCGGCCTCGGACGCGTTCTCGCCAGAACTGTACGGCTTCGGGCGCATCGCTAGGGTGCGGGAGCGGATGCCCGAGGGCGGCCCAAGTGGCCTTGTAGAAGACCGCGTCCGCGCCTGGCGGGGCCCATCCGGCCGCCTCCCAGTCGACGAGAACGAGCGATCCCCCGCGCAGCTGGCGGAGATTCCAGGGGGCGAAATCCCCGTGCATGGGGCGCCAATGGTCGGGGGTGCCGGGGGGCCGCGGCAGACCCGCCAAAGCCGCCTCGACGTCTGTGAGAATCGCTCCGAGCGCAGGTTGACGGGGTGGACGATGCAATCCGGGTGGCAACGGAGCGGTAGCCAGGTACTGCCAGTCTCCCATCGAGCCGAGCTGGAGCGGTTCCGGAACGCCGAAGGCTCGCGGCCCGTACCGGCATGCTGCGTTGAGAGCGCACCATTCGTTCGCGAGCTCACCCTCATCCTCTCGCCGGAGCTTCAAAAAGGCGATCGCTGAGCCATTCCGCAGCAACAGAAGCCCCACCCCGCCGCGTGATGCCTGGGTGCGGGTGTAACCTGCCACTTCGTCGAATTCCCCGAGCTCGCGCCGCCACGTATCCGAGAGTTCCAGCCACTCTCTCTCGCTCAAGGGGACCCACGGGAGACTCCGCCCCGGGAGCGCGCTCGGCCCAAACATCGCCACCCACGCTCGTACCGCCCGCTGGGCCCACACCGCCGTCGGTCGGCTGGGACAGTAAAGTCCCAACCCGGCGAGTGCAGCGAGCCTCGAGGACATCGGCACTTTGACGTGCCCCCAGCCGGGCGGAAAATCCTTGTAGCGGCGGGCGGCGTGCGCCACTCCAACGCTCGGTGTGTCGATGGGGCTCACGAATGCTCCCCCGCTCAGATTGGGCACGGAGACCCTTTGGAAGCATGCATCGACGCAGCTGGCGATTCCATCGTGCTTCGCTGCGGCAAGGACGTTTCGTCGAGCAGCCCGCGGTAGATATCAGACAGCAGCTGATAATTCCGCTCCGCGGTGTAGCGGGCTTCGTACTCTTCTCGGGCGCGCCGTCCCATTTCCGTTAGCTCCCCCGGGTGATCGAGTGCCCAGGTTATCTTCGCTGCCAAGTCCATTGCGTCACCCGGATTGAAGAGAAGTCCGGTTTGGCGATCTTGGACGATCTCGGCCATGGCTCCTAGGCGACTGGCCACGACCGGCAGACCCGTAGCGAATGCCTCCGCGAGGGTTGTTGGAAACGCCTCATAACACTCGGACGGGAGGACCAGGACGGATGCCTCTTTCATTAGCGCCACCGCTTCCTCGCGGCGCAGCCGACCCAACCACGTGATCCCCGGAGGGTAGCCGTGCGCAAGATCCTGCAATGGTCCTTCGCCCACCACCTTCAGAGGCACGCGGTCGCGGAGGTGGCCCCAGGCCTGTAAGAGGGTTCGAACCCCCTTTTCCGGAGAGAGCCGCCCAACGAACAGCGCGAACTGGCCCGAGTGATTTCCCACGCCCGGATCGGGCGCGACGAAGTTCGGTTTGACGACGATCTGCCCTGCCGGGAACCCTCCCGCGATGAACTTTTTCCGCATGAACTCTGTGAGCGCGATGTACCGGCTCACCTGCCTGGTCCAGGTGCCCAGCAGCCGGTGCACGCTCAGCATCACTGCCACCGCACTCGTCGCGCCTCGGCTCTCACGGTAGCACGCATGGACAATGGCCGGCCACGGCAAGAGCCGCCCAAGGCAATCTTCACAGACGCGTTGCTCTCGAAGAAACACAGCCTTCGGGCACAGGAGACGATAGTTGTGCAGGGTCTGTACGACGGGGACACGGGCTGCTCGGGCCGCGTAGTAGACCGCGGGCGAGAGCAGAGGGAGCGTGTTGTGCACATGCACGATATGCGGTCGTTCGCGTCGCAGGATCGCTCGCATTTCACGGTAGGCGGTCCGGCTCCAGATCGTCCGCAGTCCCAGATTCAGCTTGCTCAGTTGTCGCACGGCATCGTTGTGCGCGGTATAACGCACGACGTCGTGGCCATGCGTTGCCAGGAGCTCCAGCTCGGACGCGAAGACCTGATCCTCACCGCCCGGCTGTCGGTAGCTGTTGTGGACGAGCAAGAGCTTCACGCTCGGTTCCTCTCGCGGCCACCAAGTCTCTGTCGTGGCGCGCGGGCGGGATTATGCTCCTGCAAGCGGCGCGCGGTCCGTGATGTCAGGAAGTCGAGCACCACCATGCCTGCTGCGGTGACTACTTTGTCGAGTGGCTGTGCGGCGTCCACGACGTGGGCATTCGGGAGTCTCCCGACAAGCTCCCGATAGGCATGCCGCTGCCGCAGCGTCTCGTGGAACGAGACTTCCTGTTTGCGAGAGCGCAGCACCACCGACGGAGCGTCGAGCAGAATTACCAGGTCTGGTTTCGGAATGAGGGACCAGACGAGACGGACTAGCCACTGCGGGCCGCCGTACCGGTAGCGCTTGGGGTCAATGAGCGCATCGACGAGATACCGATCGAACAGGACTAACGTCGACCGCGTCAGGGCGGGACGAATCTTGGCGTAGTAACCCAGGGTGTAGTCGAGGACCCAATAGGCCACCTTGGCCAGCGAACCGACCACGGAACGGGGGGGGCGGTTGTGCGGAACCGTCACTGGGAGGTTCGCAGCAGCGCCACGGAACAGTGCCGGTGTGAGGTGACTCGATGTGACGCGCCGGAATGCCGGTGCGAGAGCTGTCCCGAGAGCGGAGAGGGTGGTGGTCTTGCCCGACCCATCGGCTCCAAGGAGGACAACGTGAACGCCCGTGGGCGCCTGCCAACGTTGGATCCGCCGCCGCGCATCCGCCGTCCAGTACCGGACGGAGGACGTCAACTCCTGCACGGTACCCGGCCGTACGAGCTCGCTCCGAAGCGAGGGGAGAAGGCCCCTGACGACATCCCACTCTCCTGATGCGGCCACGCTGCGGGTGACCCGCATGCTTTCTCCCCGCCAGAACCGAGCAATCTCCCGGTCACACCCTGCGGGGTCCGTCGTGTAGAGTTCCGTGAGCCGGCGACCGTGTTCCTCGCTCAGCGACCCCTTTGCGACGTGTTTCACCAGGTAGCAGCCGAACTCAAGCGCCGGCGAGGGTACCCACAGCCCCCGATCCAGACGTCGCGAGGCCAGCATCTCCTCACCCTGGTAGAAGACTCGGCCATCGCTACGGAAGTCGGAAGACACATCCACGGCGAGGAACTCCCAACGGTTAGCGACCACCTCGGTCGCGAGAACGAAGTAATGCGCGGTCGACTCGTGCTGGATCCATTGGACGACTGCCGCCCCGAGCCGATCCCGGCTTGCCTGCAAGAGCATCGCGAGCCGGCGCGGGAGGAATTCATCCGGCATGATGCAGTCGACATCCGACGTCACTCGTGCTGGGTACTCTTTGTAGCCGTGAAGGATGCAGTAGGGGACGGCGTTGGCATCAAGGAGCTCAACGACTGATTGGAGTAATCTCCCTCGCGGGCTTTCGAGCGCCGGGCTACACGGCTGTTGCGCCGTGTTAGCGGAGTTCGCCATCGGCGTGGAGTTCATGTCGTGCGATCCCGGCGGCCTGCAGTACCACGCGCCAGATGAATTCCGGGTTATTCCTCAAGTACCGGCGCCACAGGCGGCGCGGCTCCGTGCCCAACCGGAAGAGCCACTCGAGCCCGCTCTGCCGCATCCAGAGGGGGGCTTGCCTCTTCACACCCGCGTGAAAGTCGAACGCCGCCCCGACACCGATGAGCACCGCGGCGCAGAGACGCCCAACGTGTCCATCCATCCAACGCTCTTGCGTCGGCGTACTGAGCCCCACCCAGACGATATCCGGACTGGCCTCGTTGATCTCACTCACGATTGCTCGATCTTCCGCCGCAGTGAGTTGCCGAAACGGCGGCGTATAAGTCCCTGCGACAATCAGGCCGGGGTATCGGCACCGCAGCCGCTCCGCCAACCGCCGTGCCACTCCCTCGCCTCCCCCGTAGAAGAAGTTTCGCCAACCTCCCACGACTGAGCGCTCGCAGCAGGCCAACATGAGGTCGGGTCCATACACTCGTTCCACCCGACGTTGACCATGCAGCCGGGAGAGCCAGACGAGTGGCATACCATCAGGGGTCACTAGCCCGGCACGATTGTGAATCCACCGGAGAGCCTCGTCCCGCTGACTCTCCATGATCCCGTGCACCCCGGTGACGCAGACGTAATGCTGGTCCCGCTGCGCAATCCAGCGCTCAATCGTCCGGAGCGCCTCAACCATGTTGATCGCGCTCACCCCGACGCCGAGGACGTTCACCCGCTCAATGCCCGCGGGCGTTTCTTCCGGGGCTGAAGTACCCGCTGTGCCGCGATGCGTAGAGTCCTCCCATGCTTGGCCACGTACTGGTCGTGAATCCAGGCGTAGGTCTTCCGCAGCCCCTCGGCCAGCGTGATGCTCGGCTCCCATCCAAGGAGCTCGCGGATCCGTGTGTTGTCGGAATTCCGACCGTTGACTCCCTTCGGCGCGCTGAGATCGTACTTCCGCTTGAGCTTCAGGCCCGCAATCTCCTCCACGATGTCCACGAGCTGGTTGATGGTGACGAGCTCGCTCGAACCCAGATTGATGGGCTCCTCGATCTCGCTCGCCGTGATCGCTCGAGTGCCCTTGATGCAATCGTCGATGTACATGAACGAGCGGGTCTGTTGACCGCTCCCCCAGATCGTGATTTCGCCCGAGCCGGTGAGCATGGCCTCGATGACCTTGCGGCAGATGGCCGCTGGCGCCTTCTCGCGGCCGCCCTCCCACGTGCCGTCCGGGCCGTACACATTGTGATAGCGGGCCACTCGCGTGATCAGCCCGAAATCCTCGCGAAAATGCCGGCACATGCGCTCGGAAAAGAGTTTCTCCCACCCGTATCCATCCTCCGCCATCGCGGGATAGGCATCCTCCTCTTTGAGCGGGATGACCTCCGGGCTCCGCTGCTTATCCGCGTTGTAGACACATGCAGAGGACGCGTAGAAAAACCGCTGCGCACCGGCCTCGAGGGCAGCCTGCAGCATATGAGTGTTGGTGAGGACGGAGAGCATACAACGAGCCTTGTTGTGCTCGATGAAGCCGATGCCGCCCATGTCCGCCGCGAGCTGATAGACGACGTCGGCCCCGCGGCAGGCCGCAACGCAGGCCTCTTTCAGTTTGAGATCGGCGACGACGTTCTCGACGTCATCGAATCGCTGCTGCCATTCCGCGACGGGTTTGCCGTCTACGGCTCGTACCGCATGGCCCTGGCGACGGAGATCAGCGACGAGATGTCCCCCGATGAACCCGCCAGCCCCGGTCACTACGATGAGCTTATCACGCATCGGTCGCCTGCTCCTCTGCCGCCGGACGACTCTAGCCGTCGCTGCTCGCGTAATAGCGGTAGGCGTCGTCATAAGCGGCATCGCGTCGGAAGTCGATGTCGTTGAGGACGGCGCCCACTACTGGCGCCCGCACATGCGCGAGCTGATTCACGGCGAACGCCAACGCCTGTCCCTCGGTGACGGCGGCTCGAGCCACCACGATGACGCCGTCGCTGTGCGCTCCGATCACCGAGGCGTCTGCGACGACGTTGGCGGGCGGGGTATCGACGATGATCGAGTCGTATTCTTGCCGGAGCGATCCGAGCAGCGAGTAGGTCCGCATCGAGTCGAGGAGGTGCAACGGATTGCCGCACACCCGGCCCCGGCTCAGCACGTGCAGGCATCCCATTTCACCAACGACAATGCTGTGCATGGCCTTCCCGAGCGGGACGATCCCGAGCAGGACCTCCGACAACCCCGGTTCTCGGGCGAACCCGAAGACAGTGGCGATGGTACCGTGCCGGAGATCTCCATCCACCAGCAGCACTCGCGCACCCCGCCGCGCCAGGGTGAGCGCGAGGTTCGCCGCGACCGTGGTCTTTCCCTCACCAGGCAGCGGACTGGTTACGGTGAACACCTTGGGTGCGTCGCCCCGTGCGGCAAAGGCGAGATTGGTGCCGAGCATGTTGTACGCCTCGACTAGGGTACCTGACCCGTTACCGGAAATCAGACTGGCGGGGCGGGCAACCCGCTCGCTCGGATCGCCCCGACTAACTTGGCGCCCGTTGCCACAGCGGCGCGCCCAACGAGAGCCCACGAGCTGTGCACCGCTCCTCGAACGACGCGGCTCTCGAGCCCGAGGGAGGAGGCCGAGCACGGGGACCCCGGTTGCCCATAGCACGTCTTGCCGGCTGCGTATGGTCCTATCGAGGTACTCTCGTAAAGAAGCTGCTCCGCTCCCGAGCCCGATTCCGAGCACGAGGGCGAGGACGAGATTGAAAACCGGCTTCGGACTCACCGGCTTCCGTGGCAGGATCGCGGCGTCCACGAGTCGGACGCTGGGGTCCTCCACCGCCTCAGCGATCTCCGCTTCCTTCAACCGCGACTCGAGAAGGGTGACAATCTCCTCGAGCCCTTTCGTCTCTCGTTGCAGCCGGGCGAACTCGAGCTGCTTCGCTGGGATCTGATCGAGCTGTCGCTGGGACTGACCGAGCACGCGGTCGAGGGCACTCACCTGATTTGCGAGACCCTGCAGGTACACCAGCGCAATTGCGCCGAGCTGCTCCCCGACCTGATTGGCGCGGGCGGTGAGAACCTGCGCGTCTGGATCCCGGGGCGACCGCCGCGAGAGGAGCTCGGAACGCCGATCCTCAATCACCGTGAGAGAGCTCAGCAGCTGCGACATCGCGTCGTTGTGGAGCAACGTCGGGAACGCGACAAGGTTTCGATACGCGAGCACGCCGCGCGATGGGTCTCGCGCGATCGAGTCGCGAATGGCCCGCGCGAGCTCGGCCAGTGCGCTACGCTCCGCCTCGATCGCGTTGCGTTTGGCTTGAAGCTCCGCTGCCCGGGTCAGGCCCGCGCTGGCCTCATCCGGGAGGCTCACGACTCTCATCCTCTCTTCGAATGCACGGAGGCGCTCCTCACTGTCTCTGAGCTTATCCGAAAGCGTCGCCAGCTGTTCGGAGAGGAACGTTGCGGTGCTGCGAGCCTGCGCGTGGCGCTCGCTCTGGCGGGCCATGACGAACCGAGCCGCGAGGACGTTGGGAACCCTCTGCACGAGCCGAGGGTCGGCCCCCTGATAGGTCACATCGAGAATGTTCGCTTCTGGACTGCGGCGCTTGACCTTGACGGCCTTCTGGAGCCGTTCGACCGCGTCTTCGAACGAGTACACGTCGAGGTCGATGACCGAGTGCCGAAACGCTGCCGACGTAGGCTGCAGCGTCACGCCCCGAAGATTCAGGGCGGCTCCGGGGGGAACGAGACCCAGGCGTCTACCCGTAGCACGATCCTCCACTCTGAAGCGACCAACCGGCTCGAGGGTCAAGCGGTATTTCCCCGGCCGCGCGTCACCGGGCACCTTTCCCACCGGGAACAGATTTTCTCGCGATGCGGTCGCGGGCGCACGAAGCTCGACCTGTAGGCCCAGCGAATCAGTCACGGCCTCCAACAGGGTCCGGCTCTGAAGTACCTGAAACTCGGTCGGAACTTCGGTCGGCGCCGACGCACGCAAGTTCGCCAAGTCCCCGACGCGATAGTCCTCCTGGGCGATACGGATGGAGGCGGACGCCTCAAAGGTCGGTGTCACCCGCCACGTGAAGTAGGCGGTTGTCGCGACGACTGCGGCCGTGGAACCCGCTATCAGGAGGCGATGACGTGACAGCATGCGCCAGAGGTGCCAAGGTGCAGGCGAATCCTCGGGTCGCGGGCGGCCACCGATCTCCGGATAAGCCTGTGCAGGGTACCGAATCGGTCTCTGGTCCATACGGCGGCCTCAGCGGTTCACCACGTACGCCACAGTCGCCGCCGCCGAGATCCCAGCTACCACGATCGCCAGATTGCGGCTGAGCCAGCTCCGCTGCGGTACGTACAACTGGTCTCCCGATCGGACCGGCGATTGGCTGATGAGCATCCGCCCGGAGAGTCTGCCCGGCAATTTGTCCCCCTCGCGGATGATCTCGACCTTGTCCTCGCGCCCAGTGGACAAGACACCGCCGGCCATCGCCAGGGCATCACCGATGGTCATGAGCGGGTCGACGTGATAGAGACCGGGTTTCTGCACCGCTCCCGTTATTTGCACACGCTTGAGGAACACGACCTCAATGGAGGAGTGGGTTAGGAACGTCCGGTACTCGGACGTGAGAGTCGCTTTGAGCGACTCGGGGACTTCCCTGCCGACATTGAGTGCGCCCAACCGGGGGAGCACCACGACTCCCGATTCATCAACCGAGAAGTCGCCCGAGAAGTCGGGCTCCCGCCAGACGCGCAGTCGGATTACGTCACCCGGCCGCAGGGGGTCTACGCCCTCAGGTGGGTGGTTGGCGGTGGCGGCGGGCAGCTGGGCACGGGCGGGACGCGCCCATAGCACGCTGCCGAGACCGAGGCAGGCCAGCAGCGCGAGGCGGCTCACGCTGCCCCGACTCCCCGCAGCACGGCGGGTACAGTCTTCAGAAGAATCCGCAAGTCGAGGGTGAGTGACCAGTGATCGATGTATTCGAGGTCCGACCGTATCCAATCTTCAAAGCCGAGATCGCTGCGGCCTTGGATCTGCCAGAAGCACGTGAGCCCCGGCCGCATGCTAAAGCGACGCATGGCGCTGGCCTCGGTGAACCTCGCGACGTCCCGTAAGGGCAGCGGACGCGGTCCGACCAGCGACATCTCTCCTCGGAGGACGTTGAAGAGCTGGGGAAACTCGTCGATCGAGCGTCTCCGCAGGAACCCGCCGATCCCGGTGACTCGGGGATCCTTCTTGATCTTGAACACAGGCCCACGGGCCTCGTTCAAGTGCTCGAGCGCTGCCTGGCGCGCCTCCGCATCGGCGGTCATCGTCCGGAACTTCCACATCCGGAACCGCCGCTTGTTGAACCCCACCCGCTCTTGCGCAAAGATCGCCGGGCCGGGACTCGTCAGCTTGATTGCCAAGGCTGTCGCCAGCAAAACCGGGGAGAGCACGGTGAGCCCGATGACGCTGCCGACGATGTCCAAGAGCCGCTTCACGATCAAGCGACCATCTTCAGGGGCGATCGTCATGGCGACCGCGGGAAATTCCCAGGATTCCTCGAACCGCGGCGTTGCAAAGGAATCGTGGAAAACGTCCGCCAGATACTTCGCTCGCACGCCGCCGCGTTCGCAAACCTGAATAGCGTCGTGGATGGCGTTGTAACTGGACCGCATCGGAAGGGCGATCACCACGTCGTCGACTGGCTGGCACATGAGGATCGACTCCAGCTGGTCCAGCGTGCCGAGCAGCCGATGACCAATCTCGTCACTCGAAACGGCCTCGTTCGAGTCCACAAACCCGATGACGTTGTACTCGCGCGCGCGATCACTTGAGAGCTGGCGATAGACACCGAAGGCACGCGGCCCGCTGCCGACGATGATGACGCCCCGGGTCCCCGAGGCGGGTGAATCGAATGCCAGCTCTCTGAAGAAACTCCGCAGCAGCAGGACCAGGCCGGTCGCGGCCAGCCAGAAGTAGAGGATGGCGATCGCACCGAACGCTCCGCTCGAGCTCTCGAGCGCAAAGATCAGGGTAAAGGTGCTGCCGACCGTGCTCGCGAAAGCGGCCAGAAACAGCTCCTGCGGGCGGGCGCTGATTCGTTTCCATTCATACAGCCCCGAGATGGCGAAGATGCTTCGCCAGGCTGCGAGGAACAGTCCGACGAGAAGCAGCTTTTGCAAGGTGATGCGTACGGCGAGGAAGCTGGCCCACCCGCTGGGCATCTG
>Ga0066686_10000709_pt1 | contig 12335 bp, 10 predicted proteins | sample GraSoiAngelo_135_FD_65627 | JGI IMG/M metagenome (GOLD analysis project Ga0066686, IMG submission 65627) | Grasslands soil microbial communities from the Angelo Coastal Reserve, California, USA - 14_0929_05_40cm | ecosystem: Environmental > Terrestrial > Soil > Grasslands | place: USA...
CCAGCGGCGTGGTATGGAATCGGATCACGCCACCCGGGGCCTCCGAGGCAGATTGGCCGGATTGGCGCGGGGATTCGATCGCGTTCCAGGTGCGCGTCCAAGGCCTCGATCGCATCGCGGTGGCGCTCGAGGATGGGAGCGGACTCGAGATCGAGCCGGAGAGCCCGACCGCGGGGGCCCGGAATCCGCGATGGGTCCGGGAAGGGCTCCTCATCTATTCCTCGGACCTCGCCGGATCGGAGGATCTCTGGTACCTCGATGTCGGGACGGGAGGCGCCCGAAGACTGGCGGCGTTTCCCGGCATGGAGTGGACGCCGGCGCCCAGACCGGGGAGCCCGGGAATTGTCTACGTGGAAGGAACGGACCCAGACTCGGGGAGGCTGGTCTTGATTCCGGACACAACGGCGGTGCCGCTGGGGAAGATCTACCTCACACCTGGTTCGTTGGGCGCGGGGGAACCTGACTGGAATCCCGCGGGCGACCAGATCTGCTTCACGGTACGTGGCCCGAACGCCACGAGCCAGATCTGGAGGCTGTCCCTCACCGACACGCTCCCCATCCAGCTCACGGTTGCGCCCTCGGGCAATCCCTCGGGCGGACCCCAGGTCGATCGGAGTCCGAAATGGAGCCCGGATGGATCCGGTATCCTCATGTCCTCGAACCGCGGGGGGCTATGGGGAGTGTGGATCTTGAGCCCTTTGGGCGAAGCGCGGGGACTCACGGTGATCGCGCAGGACGTACCGGGTGCCGAGCTCCGTCATCCGACGTGGTCGCCGGATGGAAAGCGGATCATGGCGTCGACGAACCGGAGCGGGGACCGCGCGCTCTGGACACTATCGAATCTGGGGCTCTGATCTCAGGCGGGGTAAAGTCCCGGTAGCTTGGCGCGGAAGGCTCGCGCGAAACGCCGCAGGCCCTCCTCGCGGGAGCGTGGATCCTGGGCGGCGAGAATGACCTCCAGAAGAGAGCTCCCCACGACGACCCCTTCCGCCTTCCCGCGATAGCGCTCCACCGGCGTCTCCAGATCCATTCCGAAACCGAGGCACCTCGGAAGCGCAGAGAGCGCGCGGCACCGCTCGAGAACCGAGTCGATCGCCGCGTCGCCTCCGCCGCGCCCTGTGACGCCTAGACGCGCCACGACGTAGAGAAAGCCGCTCGCGCGCCCCACGACCTGAGCGAGCCTTCGGACCTCGGTCGTGGGCGCCAAGAGCGCGATCGTATCGAGGCCCGCGCCTCGCACTTGCTCCCAGAGCACGGGCTCCTCCTCGGGGGGCAGATCGACCAGGATGAGCCCGTCCACGCCGGCGGCGACCGCGTCCGCCGTGAAGCGGTTCGTACCGTAACGAAGGATTGGATTCAGATAGGACATGAGCACCAGCGGCGTTTCGTGCCGCGACCGTAGTCTCATGGCCTGCCCGAGCACGTGCGCGAGGGTCGTGCCCGCGCGGAGCGCCGATTCGGTCGTCCGCTGGATCGTCGGTCCGTCGGCGATCGGATCGGAAAAGGGGACCCCGAGCTCGAGCACGTCGGCGCCCTCCTCGCAGGCAGCATGGGCGAGTCGGTCCGACTCCACGAGGTCCGGAAATCCCGAGGTAAGGAAGGGGATGAACGCGCCGCGGCGTTCCCGCCGTGCCGTCTCGAATGCACGGCCGATGCGGCCGGGCATCGTTCAGCCGCTCAGGGCCGCCGCCCGCCGATAGGCTTCGCGGGCGCGGGCGGGTAACTCCTTCTTGTCGAAGGCCACGCCGAGGAGACGATAGATCCGAGGATCATCCGGACGGAGGCGCGCCGCGGTCTCGAGCGCCAGGATCGCCTGGTCGGCGGCTTCCTGGCTGTTGTAGGCCATTCCCAGGTAATAGTGGAGACGCGCGTCGTCCGGCCTCTTCTCGATCGCCTGCTTCAGCTCGGAGACGGCCCTGGCGTAGCTCCCGGTGCGCTGATGGAGAAGCGCGAGCGCGTACAGCCCCTCGACGTTGCCCGGATCGAGCCGCACCGACTCTGAGAGCGTCGTCTCGGCCTGGGCCAGCTCGTCCCCGGCGAGAAGCGCCCAGCCCAGGTTGAAGTGGGACTCCGAACAATCCGGATTGATGTCCACCGCGCGGCGGAACTCATCGAGCGCTTCTTCCTTGTGCCCCGCCTCCGCCAGCAGGACTCCGAGATTCGAGTGGGCCTCGGCGCAGCCGGGGTCGGCTCGCACTGCGCGCTCGAGCGCGCGCCGGGCGCCGTCCCGGTCACCGCCGTCAGCGAGCGCGAGCCCCAGGTTCACCCACGCCTTCACGTGGTCGGGCTTGAGCCTCACGACCTCCTCGTAGGCGGCCTGGGCCGGCGCCACGTGTCCCTGCCGCCCATGGTGGAGCCCCTGGAGGTACCACGTCTCGACGTTCTTGGGTTCTGACTCGAGCGCCTTCCCAAAATAGAGATCCGCCTCCTCGAAGGTACCCGTACGCGAGAGGAGATCCGCGAGGGAGGCGAGCATCTCGGAATGGCGAGGATGGGTGAGAATTCCTTGGCGCAGCACGTCGATCGCGCGCTCGCGGAGTCCCTCGAGCGCGAAGATTCGCGCGGCTTCACGCGCCTGCTCGGGATCGGATGAACCGCGCGCGAGGTTTTCGGCGAGCGCGAGGCTCTCCTCGCCGCCCGCTTGGGGCGCTCTCAGATGAGCGTCCGACATGGCCATCGGCAGGGCGCGATCCACGGGCGCAGCCTAGGGAGCGCCCGCGGATCGTGTCAATAGGAAACGGCCTATGGGATGGGTTCTAGGTCCCGCGTGAAGGATTCGTCCAAACCGCTCGCCTTCCGGCCGCCTTTTCCACCCATCCGCGGCTCGTCCGAATCAACCCGGACCGAGATCTCGACGGAGAGGGTGACGCGTCCCGAGGAAGGCAGCGCGCCCAGATCGATCGGCACGACGATCCGCCGAGCGTCTCCGGACCCGGCATCGACCGAGCGAAGACGGGCGGAGCCGGTACTCGACGTGATCCCGCTGGGCTCGCGCTCGAAATCACCGATGGAATCCTCATCGGCCGTTGGGGCTCGAAACCCGCTGGAGGGACGCACGGGCTTCGCGTCGCCCAACTCAGATCCCTCCACGAGATCGGTCTCGGAAAGGACCAGCTCCTCTTCCGCGTTGAGCGGGCGCGAAAGCTCGGGCGGAGGAGCATCCTCGACCAGGGCTTCGTCCTCCAAGAGAGGGGACTCGACCGGCGCGGGCGCGCGACGCGGTGGTGCCGCGGCTGGCCGGGCCTCCACGCGCTGCTCCTGGATATCAGCTTCCTGCTCGTCGCCATGCGCACCCTTCCCGCGCTTCAAGAACTTGAGGAGCTTTCCCCCGGAGGCCCCCTGCTCCGGCTTTGCCGGTGAAGCCGTTTCCGCCCGGGGCTGGCCCGTCGCGGCCGCAGAAGGCTTGGAGCGAGAGAGCCCCGCCACGGCGCCCTTGTCCTTTTCCAGCACATCTTTCGAGATCTTGGCCAGCAGGAGCTTGGATACGCCCCGAAGGGTTTCGAACACGCCGACGCCGTTCGCTGCCTGGGCTTCGAACCAGGGAACGTTGAGGCGATTCAACTCCCGATTCAGGTCCTCGACCGGGACGGCGTTCGGGAGGTCGCGCTTGTTGAATTGGATTACCAGTGGAATCCCTCGGATATCGATTCCATAGGCTTTGAGGTTCATTTCGAGGTTGGAAAAGCTCTCCCGATTCTCCGCCATCTTGTCGGCGGCGGAGTCGGCGACGAACACGACCGCGTCGACCCCCTTCAGGACGAGCTTTCTGGTCGCGTTGTAATAGACCTGACCTGGAACTGTGTAGAGGAGAAGCCGCGTCTTCATTCCCTGGAGATCACCAAGGTCCAAGGGCAGGAGATCGAAGAATAGCGTACGGTCGGTCTGGGTCTTCATCGAGACCATGCGGCCTCGGTTCGTCTCCGGGACGCTATCGTAGATTTTCTCGAGGTTCGTGGTCTTTCCGCTCAGACCGGGGCCGTAGTACACGATCTTCGCGTTGATCTCGCGTCCCGAATAGCTGACCACCACCATGGCGTCGCTCCTCGATTCTCTTGGTTTCGTATCCGGACTGGGCGCGCGGCGGGAAGAGTGACCATTGCGGCCGATCGCCGGCTCCGTTCATGAGAGCACGGCCGATGCCACCGTGCCTCGGGACAGAGAACGGTGGATGGGGGCCTAATCTTTAGGAAAAATGCTGCTTAGTCTGGATGGAGTTGCCGTCCGGCGGCAGGATGAGAATCGTGCACTCCGCACGGCCACCGGAGGATAGCGGCCCGGCGGTGCGGCGCCAAAAATGGAACCACCCCCTCAGCCGCGGGGATCGCGGGGATCGCGGCGGATCCAGATTCCCGGGCGCTCTTTGATCTGCAGCTGCGGCGCCGAGGGATCCGACACGCTCTCGTAGTGGCGGAGGAGGAGCTCCTTGAGCTGCGGATATTCGGCGGTCGGAAAATACCGGCTCACCCGGCTGAACATGCCGTCGCGATCGGAATAGCGGAGCAATTCCACCTCCGTGACGCGCTCGTACTGGTTTTCCCCGTACGCCGCTTCCGGGGTTTCGTCCACGTCGATCCACAGCGACGCAACGCTTCGCCTCACCTCGAATCGATGCTTGTTGCGCATCAGAAACTCCCAAAGCCCGAATATCTCGAGCGGAACGTAGCGAACGGTCGCGTCTTCCGCGGCATCGGACCTCCGTATCTCGCATCGCACCAGCTTCTGGCTCGCCATCGACACCCCCTATCGAGAACCGCCCACCCATGGCATGCGCGTTGCATTTCCACATTGGTCGAGAGCTGATCGTGGATCCCGTGAGGTGGCGCGGACACCGGCTCGCTCGAGGCCCAAGGACCGGAGGAGGACACCGTGAAACGGAACCCACTTTCCCCCGCCACAAGGAACGGCGCCAGGCGCGCGACGGAAGTCTATTGTCGGCGCGACAATCGCGTTTACGCGGTCTGCCCGCACGTAGCCGCCGGCTCGCGCTGCCGCTGCCTCTCCGACGTGGAAACGGCAGACGCATTGTTCGAGTCGGAGGCGACGGACAGCGAATTCGCCCACTGAAGCCAATGGCTGGATCCGCTCCGCCGTGGGAGAAATGACGCCATTGCGGCCCGGACTCTAGGCAGCGCGTCTCGCCAAGTCAAACAAAAGCCCTCCCCGATTGTTGACGGTCCCCCGGGGCTCGTGTAGCGTCTGCGCGTGCCGGCTTTCATGTTGCGGTCCCACGCGCGCCGCCTGTGATTTCAAGCCTCCTTCTTGAGGCAGCTCGTGTGCTCGCCCCCACGCTCCCTGACCCGGTCCTTTCCTCGTTGGCGCGCGCGACCTCACGGCTCGAGTTCGCCTTCGCGCGGACACGCCGGCGTGCTGTGCTGTCCAACCTGGCCCAAATCGCGAGCTCCGGACGCCTCTCGGCGGCGGGGCCGCGCTCCGTGACCAGGACGGCGCGGGCGATGTTCGGAAGTTATCACCGGTTCGTCCTGGAATACCTGGCGCAGGGCTCGATTGATTCGCGGGCGCTCGACACGCGCTTCCGCTTCCAGGGCATGGAGTTTCTCTACCGGGCGCTCAAGCCCGGGCGCGGCGCGGTCGTTTCCGCGCCGCACGTCGGCAACTGGGAGCTGGCTGGGATTGCGCTCGCGCGGCTCGGTTTCCGAGTTCACGTGGTCACGGGGGTCCAGTTCCACGGGAGGCTCACCCGGATCGCGAGGATTCTCAAGGAGCGCGAACGGATCCTCGTGAGCACCCCTGGCGATGGCTTTCGGCCGCTCCTTGAAACCCTGAGACGGGGAGGAATCGTCGTGCTGCTCACGGACGGCGACGTGTTTGTCCGCTCCATCGATACCGAGTTTTTTGGCAGCCGCGTGCCCTTTCCCGTCGGACCGGCGATCTTGGCGCGGCGGGCGAAGGTCCGCCTGCTCCATGCGCACGCGGAGCGCCGAGCATCCGGCTGCCACGTCATCTCCTTCGATGGGACGGAGTCGCCCGAGCCCTCTCTTTCGGTGGAGGAGGATATCCGCCGCATAACACGCCGCGTCGCCGAATTCCAGGAGCGAACGATCGCCGCCCGCGTGGACCAATGGTGCGTCTTCCGCCCTCTCTTCGCCCGAGCCGGTGCCGATTAAGATCGCGATCGTAAGCCAGGCCTACCACCCCGCCGTCGGGGGCGTGACCGAGCACGTGGACGCGACCGCGCTGGCGCTCCGGGAACGGGGCCACGACGTCACGATCATCACCGCCCGCTTCTCGGACCGGGAGCACGCCGCCTCCGGCGCAGGCCACGACGCGCGCGGGCGAGGAAGGCCGGGGAACGGCGACGGACACCGCGTGCTCCGGATCGGCCGGAATTTCTCGGTTCCCTACAACGGGGCCGAGAACAACGTCACGGTGGGGTTCGGTCTCCGCGAGAAGCTCGCGGACATCATCCGCCGCGAGCGATTCGATCTCCTGCACGTGCACTGCCCCATTTCGCCCGTCCTGCCGCTCCTCACGCTCCAGGTAGCGAAGCAGCCGATCGTGGGCACGTTCCATTCCACGGTCACGTCCGATCTCGCGTTCCGTCTCTTCCGCCGGGCGCTGCGCCCCTCGTACCGGAGGCTCGACCGCATCCTCGCGGTTTCGGAAGAGGCGCGCGCCTGCGTGCTGCGCCACTTCCCGGGACCGGTCGAAATCCTTCCGAACGGGGTGAATCTCGAGCGGTTCCGCCCCGGACTCAAACGGCTCGAGCGGTTCGACGACGGCACACCCAACATCCTCTTCGTGGGACGCCACGATCCGAGAAAGGGTCTCCCGGAGCTGATGGCCGCGTGCGCGGCGCTCGCGCGCGATTCCGTTCCCTTCCGCCTCATCGTCGTCGGGGACGGCCGGCTGAGGCATCGCATCGAGCGGATGGCTGGGGGCGTGCTCCAGGGACGCGTTCATTTCGAAGGACACGTGAGCAACGAGCATCTGCCGAGGTACTACGCCTCGGCGGACGTCTTCTGTTCGCCCGCCCGCGGAGGGGAAAGCTTCGGGATCGTGCTCCTCGAGGCGATGGCCGCGGGGGTCGCGATCGTCGCGACGGACCTGCCCGGATACCGGACCGTGCTCACCCCGGGGGCGCAGGGTCTCGCCGTGCCGCCGCGGAATCCGGACCAGCTCCGGCGCGCCCTGGAAACTGTGCTCGGGAGCCCGGACTTGAGACGCGAGATGGGCGCGCGCGGCGTCGAGACCTCGCGACGATACGCATGGCCCTTGATCGTCGAGAAGCTCGAGGAAATCTATCGGGTGGTTCTGGGCGGCGCCCGGACGGCGGGGTCCCTGGACGATTCGCGCGAGCGCGTCGTGGCCCTCGAGCCGGCCCAAGCTTGAGGTTCGGCGCGACGGGCCGATGAGCGGCGCGGGCACGCGCCTTTTCCGCAACCGCAGCTTCCGCGCGCTCTGGCTGGGGCAGTTTGCCTCGATCTTCGGCGACCGCCTTCATTATCTCGCCCTGCTCGCGCTGATCGTCGAGCGCGCCCACAACCCTCTCAATCCGACGCCCGAGCTGGCCCTCGTCCCGGCGGTGAGCTTCCTCCCCACGATTCTGATCGGCCCACTGGCGGGGGCGCTGGTGGACTCCTGGGAGACGCGAAGCGTCCTCGTGGTTTCCGATCTCCTCCGGGGATGCCTGGCACTGCTCCTCATTCCGGCGGCCGCGCACGGCGGTCTCCCGGCGGCGTTCGCGGTGGTGTTTCTTCTTTACATGGTGAACTCGTTCTTCCTCCCCGCGCGCTCGGCCATCGTCCCCGACCTGATCCAAGGGGACGATCTTCTGGAAGCGAACTCGCTGGCCACGCTGGCGGGGGTGGCCGGAACGATCGCGGGCGCTTTGGTAGGAGGGATCCTCGTCGAGCGCGCCGGGTGGCGTTGGGGATTCGGGATCGACGCAGCCACGTACTTTGTCTCGGCGGGGTTTCTCGCCGTCACGAAGCCGAGGCCGCGCCAGAGAATGCCGAGACCGGCGACCTGGGGCGGCGTCTACCGCGCCCTCGGCCGCGATGTCCGCGAGGGTGCGCGCATCTCCGTCTCGAATCGCGCCGTCCTGGGATCGCTCCTTGCCCTCGTCTGCCTCTGGATCGCGGGAGGAGCGCTGCACGTCGCCGGGACCGTGCTTCTCCGGGGGCGGATGACCGGGTTCATCTCAGGGACCGGGGGAATCCTCGCCTCGCTCGGGTTCGGTATGGTCGCGGGCACGGTCGTCCTGACGTGGCGCGGCGCGCGCTGGCCGAGAAGGACGTTGGCCGCGATCGGCCTTATAGGAACCGGAATCATGCTTGCGCTCTTCACGCGCGCGGCGTCCTTCCCAGCGCTGGCGGCGGTCGGCTTCACCGCCGGAATCTTCGTGGCGCTCCTCCTCGTGACGACGGAAGCCGCCGTGCAATCGGCGGTGGCTCCGGGGGCTCGGGGGCGCGTGTTCGCGCTTCGGGACTTTTCCACTCGCGTGGCCGTGCTCGGGGCCGCCGGGCTCCTCGGGCTCGCGCTCGGACATGGGTGGGTCACGCCGACCGTAGCGGTGGCAGGCGCCGGAACCATGCTCATCTCTGCGGGGATCCTGGCCTTGCTCGGGTGGAAGCCGTGACGCGGTCTGCCGGCTAGAAGACCTTCTTTCCTTCCGCGAGCATTTCGTTCAGCGCGTCGCGGAAGTAAGGCGTGGAGTTCGCCATCTCGGGGGTCACGCGCTCCTTATAGACCTCCCACGACTTCTTAATCTCGTAGCCAAGCACCGCGACCAGATTGCCATCCTTAATCCCACGGTCGCGTTTCTCCTTGTTGTAGATCGCGATGTCCGAGGCAAGCACGCGCGCGAGCCTGCGGGCGCGCTCGTGCTTCAGGCGCTCCGCCTCCGGAAGCCCTTCCGGTATTCCCGCTGTGGCCGAAAAGCGTCCCGCCGCGGCTCCCGGTTCCACCGCCGCGGAAGGCATTGCCTGCTGCGCGGACGGGCGCGCCTCCGCCGCGGGCGGCCTCGGATTGGGCGCTGCCGGCCCCGGTTCGGAGGCAAACGGATTCGGCTCGGCTGGCGCGGCCAGAGGCTGCGCGGGAGCGCTCGCGGGCTCGCTGAGCTCGCCCACCAGGGGCCCGCTCTGCGCTGTCGCGGATCGCGGCATGTCCGATTCGTACCCGCGCGTAAACTCAGGCCGGGGGGAGGACTCGACGCCCACGGCCGGTGGATGCTCGGCGAAGGACGGCGCAAACCTTTCAATGTCGGGCGGGGAGCCCCTCTCGGGAGTAGGAGGAGAGTCGCCTGTTGGATCCGCCGGAGCGGATGGAGGGCGCCCTGGCGGCGGCGATGGCGCCGAGGACTCGAGGAAGGCCCCGCCGGGCGCGGCCGGGGGAGCGGGCCGGGGCTCAGGGGGAGAGGGAGGAATCAGCGGAAGCTCAGTCGGCGCCGGCACCTCCGGCCTCGCGACCGAGAAGACCGCCTGGCATTTTCGGCATCGGACCCGCGCCCCTTGTGCCGGGATCTTCTCGTCCGCGATAACGTAACGAGCGCCGCAGGCGCTGCATTCAACGTGCATCCATGCGCTCCTTCGGAAGCTGAAATGGACAGGCGGTCGATGACTCTATCGGCTTCGTGCGCCCCATCTTTCGGGGATTCTCTACCCGCTCTCCAAATAGCGCTCCGCTCCCGCGAAGTGCGCCTCGATCCATGTCTTGAGCCGAGCTTCGTCCCCCTCGATTTCCTGCTTCGAGAGTACCTCTTTCGCCAGCCCCCGGGCCGCCTCGATGAGATCCAGGTCCGCGACCGGATCTACCGCGCGAAACTCGGGGAAGCCGTGCTGGGACGTTCCAAGCAGCTCGCCGGGGCCGCGGAGCTTCAGGTCCTCCTCCGCAAGCTCCTGGCCGTTTTCCACGCGCCGGAAAATCTCCAGGCGTTTCCGAGCGACGTCACCGATGGCTCTTCCGACGAGGAGCACGCAACGGCCCGGCCGGTCGGCGCGGCCGACTCGTCCCCGGAGCTGATGCAGCTGCGCCAGGCCGAATCGTTCCGGGTGCTCGATGACGATGAGCGTGGCGTCGGGGATGTCGAGCCCCACTTCCACCACGGTCGTCGCGACGAGGATTCGCGCCTCCCCGGAGCGGAAGCGCTCGATCGCAAGCCGCCGCTCGGCCGGCTTGAGGCGGCCGTGCACGAGCACGACCCCCGCCTCCGCGAGCGATCCCACGCGGGCCAGCTTCTGCGCCATCGCGGCGGCCGACTTGAGATCGAGCGTCTCGCTCTCCTCGACCACCGGATACACGACGAAGGCGCTGCCTCCCCGCTTCGTCTCTTCGCCGAGCACGCGGGCCAGCATTTCAATCCCATCCGCGCGCACGAAGGACGTACGTACGGGAGCCCGCCCCGGGGGCTTTTCCGCGAGGAGGGAAAGGTCCAGGTCCCCATAAAGCGTCATCGCGAGGCTGCGCGGGATTGGGGTGGCCGTGAGCACGAGCAGGTGTGCGTCCTGGATTCCGTTGCCCTTCGCCGCGAGCGACACGCGCTGTCGGACCCCGAAGCGGTGCTGCTCGTCGACCACGACGAGCCCGAGGGACCCGAAACCGAGATCCCGTTCCAGGAGCGCGTGGGTTCCGATGACGAGAGAGGTCTCCCCCGAGGACACCCCCACGGCGATCCGGTCCCGTTCTTTGGACGGCGTCGCGGCGGTCAGGAGCGCGAACCGAAGGCCGGCCGGGCCCAGGAGCCGAGCAGCCGTTTCCGCGTGCTGCTCGGCGAGTAGGGTGGTCGGCGCCAGGATCGCCGTCTGCATTCCGGCGCCTCCGGCGCGGACCGCCGCGGCGAGGGCCAAGACCGTCTTTCCCGAGCCCACGTCCCCCAGCAGGAGCCGCCGCATGGGAACCTCGCGATCCAGATCGCGCTCGATCGCCGCGAGAGCCTCCTGCTGCGAGCGCGTGAGCGTGAACGGGAGCGATTCGCGAAAGCGGACCGCGAGCGGGGCGCCGCGCTCGAGCGACCGGGCCGCGCGCCGCCCACGGTGGCGCGCCCGCGCGTACTGCAGCGACACCTGCAACGCGAGGAGCTCCTCCAGCGCGAGCCGCCGCCGCGCTGGCTCCGCGTCCTCCGGTCGCTCGGGAAAGTGGACCTGGGCGAGCGCCTCCCGGAGGCAGGGAAGCGCCTGCTCCCTTCGCCACTCGGGTGGAACCGGATCGGGCGTCGCGGACAGGGAGCGGAGCGCGTCCGCAACGCGTGCGCGCAGCCAGCGCTGCGTGATTCCCTCCGTGAGCCCATACACCGGCGCGACCCGTGCGAGGTTCCGATGCTCGGCCCCCTCTTCATCGGGCTCGAACTCAGGATTGTGCATCTCCAAACCGCGAAACGGCTGCACCGATCCGGAGAAGAAGTACCGCTCCCCTGGCCGGAGCAACCGCTCCACGAAGGGTTGATTGAACCACACGATGCGCAACGCGCCGGTTCCGTCCTGAACGACGCCGGCCACGTCGCGCCTCCCGCGCAGGCGCCGCTCGAGGCGGACGCTCGCGAGCGTGCCCAGGATAGAGGCCTCCTCGTTCGGGCGGAGGAAGGCGATCGGCGTGACCGTGCGCCGGTCGAGGTAGCTTCTTGGAATGTGGAAGAGGAGATCCCGGATGGTGCGGATTTCGAGTTTGGCCAGGCGCCGGGCCATCTCGGGCCCGACGCCGCTCAAGTAGCGGACGGGATCGCTGAACGAAGCCATTGGATCGATGCTAGAGGGCATTCCGCCACGGTGTCAAACGGGTTGCCCGCGGAAGACAGACCGGCTACACTCGAACGCTCTCATGATCCAGAGGAGGTTTCATGGCTAGGACCTGCGACATCTGCGGCAAGGGCGTCCTACACGGGCAGAACGTGAGTCACGCCCACAACGTCACCAAACGCCGCTGGGAAGTAAATCTACAGACCGTGCGTGCGGTGGTGCAAGGAAGGCCGCGCACGATGCGGGTTTGCACGCGCTGCATCCGCTCCGGCGCCGTCCAGAAGGGCATGCGCGCCAAGGAAGCCCAGCGCGCCCGAACCGTTTAAGCCCGGGCGCGCTCGCTTCTCCCTAAGTTCCTGAGCCCGCGTCGCGCGGGCGTTAATCCATCTGCTTCCGCATGAAGGCCGGCACGTCCATGTTGTCCCGCGTGATCGCCCTGCCGCCGAACGGACGGCGCGGCGACCCGGGCGACATCCGATAGCCGGGGCGCGCGGCCGCCACGACACCTTCTTCCTCCGGGGTGGGATCCTCGAGCGATGGTCGAGCCGTGACCGGCCTCGCGGCGCGCTCGCGCGGGTCCATCTCGTAGATCCGAGGCGCCGGTGCATGGGGCGCCGGCATGGCGAGCGGCTTCTGCCTCGCCTC
>Ga0066686_10000714_pt1 | contig 12296 bp, 13 predicted proteins | sample GraSoiAngelo_135_FD_65627 | JGI IMG/M metagenome (GOLD analysis project Ga0066686, IMG submission 65627) | Grasslands soil microbial communities from the Angelo Coastal Reserve, California, USA - 14_0929_05_40cm | ecosystem: Environmental > Terrestrial > Soil > Grasslands | place: USA...
GGACTGAGAGAGCGGCAGGCTCATAACAAGTCTAAGACACCTGACGGTCCCCGGTTCGAATCCGGGCGGGCCCACCAAAATTTTTCAGCGAGTCCTTCTTATCTAGCAGCGAAAACTCTGCCACTAGCAGATTGAGGGAGCGCAAGCTGCATCCCAAGCAGCGGCCCAACTACTACTATCTCCTGGACGATCTGACGTGAAGCGGTGGCACGACAACGCTGCAAGGGGTAGCCTTGTTGCCGCTTCGATCTGGCTCGTTGAACCGGAACTGAAAGCTAGACTATTCTAACAGAAGACTATGACTGAACATCATTTCACAGCTGTTAATATGATGAGTCTTTATCAGAAGTACTTGAGGCTGAATGAACACATCCAACTCTTCTCTGGTCTACAGCAACTGGGATTATTCATGTGAGCACACTCCACTGCTTCGTCCACCGGGCATGATTCGAATTCTTCAGAATTGTCACATCGAAACTGACCGAGTTCTTCGAAAACCTGTCTCCTTTGAGCGCAGGAGCAATCTTTCTGAGAACCTGTTGACAGTAACCCGTTGATCGGGCAACTCCCTGAGAGGAGTCTTCTCAGCAGTGCATTTCTTCCGTAGAGGGCGAGTTTCTCATCATCATCCGGAAACAGTGTTCAGCATTCGTGATTTCCCGATGTCATCACGGAAACTGTCACCTCTGGGCAGTTCTCGCTGGGAACAGGGAAATAGTATTGCTCTCGAATCTGGCAGGCGATAGGACACCGTCATGGTCCAGCGGCGTCTTCCAGAGCCGATTATGAAAAGCTCTCGCGTAGGTCCTCATGGGTGGTTGAGGTTCGCTTATTATATGTGGAGTGAAAAACGAGCTTGATCCGCGTCAGAGGTACATGAGCTACTACCGCTGCAGCTCTTGGTCAATCCAAATCACCAAGAAAGACGAGGCGAGGCCCTGAAGCTGTCGATAAGGTCATATTCCTTCCAGTTATTTCTCCTTTTGTTCAGGAATGGTACAATATGCTTAATACATTCTAGAATAGTCGTGGGTCGAGTGTGAGAAGATCCAGAGAAGAACTCGTCTTTGGCGTTCTGAAATCATGTGCCTTCGATAAGTTGACGATCAGCCAGCTTATGATTAGCCAGAATCTTTCTCACAATCTTCTTGAAAGCGTCTTGAAGAGGTTGACGACCTCTAATCTGATAGAATATGAGAAGAGGAATGGCAAGAGACTGGTCCTTACAACTGAGCGTGGTACTGCAGTTCTCAGAGTCTACAGGAATCTTTTCGCGCTCCTAAACGGCAAGGTTGCACCGTGTCCCTGCGTGGCTGAGCTGGACCAGTCCATGCATTCTGTAATTGAAAGGAACTGAAAGCTAGACTATTCTAACAGAAGACTATGACTGAACATCATTTCACAGCTGTTAATATGATGAGTCTTTATCAGAAATACTTGAGACTGAATGCGAATCTACACTAAGATAGTCGTGGTAATACTGCCCCTCCGAGTGCTGTTCGGCCCTAGCTTGAGGTCTAAGTACTCAATCAGTCATACTGACGAAAGATAGTAGTCGGCAATGCCTAGAATCGGTGTAGCGACCTTAAACAGCGTGCCGTTGGGCCCAATGGAAAATGAGTCCAAGTTCCCTGCTGGAGCCTTCTATAGGAAAAAAAATCCAATGCGGAACTTGGGAGCCGAGATGCAAGCTTCTCGAAGAGTCGAATCGCAAAGCAGGTTTTGGCCAGGATGTGGGAAAAGTTGACTATCAATTGACAAACTATTCTCAGAGTCATCGGCCATCACATGCAACCGCCGCATTTCAACCTGTGCAGGAGCATGTAGGTAGTATGACCCCGCTCGTTCCAATGAACTCTGAACGCATTGGCATAATGATGATTGCTCTCAGAAAGAGCATGATCCGAAGACTGGTGCTCAGACATCTTGCAAGCATTCATCCAGAGGCATCCCATACTTACGAGATAGCAAGACAATTGGGCCTGAGCCCGACCCAAGTGTACGGAGCGGTAAAGGGGCTTAGAAATCATTATGAGCCGAAGAATTCTCTTCTCAATCTCGGATTGGCAGAAGCTATCCCCGATTTCGGTTCACGGGTTACATGGTACAGGGCTACTACGCTGGGTTGCTCAATGATTTCCAGGCTAGAATCAAAAGAGCATTGGCGCGTACAGCTGGTTTGAAAATGTGACCAGAGGTTTGTGGTAGAGCCCCATACGACAATCTGGTTTTTCGGTGCGGACATCTGTTGGTGCGATAAGCAGGCTGGCTACTCTCTTTGGCTGGGAAGGACAACGCGACTACGCGATACATCGCATCGAGAACAACTTTGGGAATCAGTTGATGGCACGAGTTTGTATTGTTGCCACGAAGTGTAGGTTGGATTTCGGTCAAGGACAATGAAATCCGGGAAACGGACTGGAGAACGACGATTTCTTGAAAGCATAGTCAAGGCTGTGAGATTTGCTCCGAGAGAAACACAACTCAGATCTACCGATGTCACACGCAGTAACAGACCCCTCCTCGGGAGGCCAGATGTGGTCCTGAAGAGCCTCCCTCTGAAGTCTCATAAGAAGATGATACTATGGTACTTGTGGCTGAATCGAAGCCTCTTGCTGTCCCACAGCGTGAGAGAGCATAGGCTCTTACAAGTCGCTGATCCAATGGTTGTTCAAACGCGTAGTGTTCGGATACGCGAAGTGAGGGGAAACGATATTGCCGTTAGGACAAGCAACCTCGAACTAGTCATAGAATTCCCTAGATATCCTTTGATAGGCCTTGAGAGTCTGCGAGAATACATTGCAACCATCTTGAACCCTCGAAAATCCATCTCCAGTAATACTTGACCGTAAGAAAGAAAAATGATAGCTAGGAAACCATATACTCCACTGGAAGGCGGGAATCGGCCTCTAAAGGAAGCTTTGCAACCGATTTTGGATCGTCATCGAGACTGCTTTGTCTCGCTGCTACAGCGCTTTGACTCGTCTCTTGAAATGTCAAGTGTGCTAGAATCACTGTTTGAAACATTACTTCAAAGGCTATTCAGGACTATGGCAAGGCCACTCGTTCTAGAGTTGAATCTTGCAAGAATCAACGGAGAGTTGACGGGGAAGAATTCTAGAGAACGATACAACAGTTTCATCATTGATTGCGATGAGAGGCCAGAAAGACTCTGGGGGATGACTCACCGATACCCAGAACTAAAGAACATAATACGGAAGACTATTGGGCAATTCTTGCAGAGCACGAGCGAGCTACTTCATAGGTACGAGTCTGACTCCCCGCTCATTGCAGAAACCTTTGGTATTGGACAATCTAGAATAGTAAAAATTGTCGGAGATCTTGGAGACTCACACCGTCGCGGCCGTTCAGTATCATGCTTAGAGTTCGACACTGGTTCCAGAATCATTTACAAACCAAAACCTCTATCCGTCGATCTACATTTTCAGGGGATACTGGCTTGGCTAAATTCGCGAGGTTGGCGACCCCATTTTCGGCTGACGAGAGTATCAAACCGAGGACATTATGGATGGACAGAATACCTCGAACGGAAAGAGTGTAGGCGACGTGAAGAATTAGAGCGTTACTATGTACGGGGGGGTGGCCTTCTTTGCTTGATTTTTGCACTTGACGGCCGTGACTGTCATATGGAGAACGTTATTGCGCACGGCGAAAATCCGGTCATTGTTGATTTTGAAGGGCTTTTTTCGCGAGGTTCGTGGAGGTCTCTGACAGAATCACAGACTCGCCTCACAGAGCTATGTGTGACCAAAGAACTCGAGACCCCTCTTGAGAATCTTCTTGACTCAGTTTTGGCGACTGGACTCCTCCCCCAATGGATGCTCGTTCCACGAAAAGAACGAAGCGACCATGATATCAGCGGGTTCTTTGGCCACTCAGGTCGCGCATTGGTGCGACTCTTCTACAAGGAGGCATCCGACAGAATGCGCGAAGTGTTTGCAATGAAGACTGTAAGTTACAAGGAAAATCTACCTAAGAATGGAATTGATCCTACATACTATGCCGATGAGATCATTACCGGCTTTGCTCGAATGTGGCGTCTGATTCATTGCTACAGGAAGGAACTCGTAGACCTCGTACATGGATTTGGTAGCGACAACATAAGATGCCTTTTTCGGCCGACCCGCGCCTATTCCGGCCTGCTTGACCTGAGCTATTATCCAGAAGTACTCAGAAGGCCGCGTTACAGAAGAAGAGCCATTGAACAAATGTTAAGGCGGCACACATCATCACACTCGCTGATGCGCCTGATTCCATCGGAGGTAGATGACCTGGTCCTTGGTGACATTCCTATCTTCACAACAACCGCTTGGAGTCTAAATTGCCATGACAGCAAGCATAATGGGATTCGACACTTTTTCAGGGAGCCGTCAATGAGCTTCGTCCGGAAGAGATTGAGGAATTGGAACGCAGAAGCTCTAGAAAAGGAAATCATGTACATCCGAAAATCGATAATTGGGTATCGCGACTTGAGGTCGAAAGTTGTTCCTAAAACCTCCTTGGTGTAATCGTTGGACATCTAATCTCAAATGGGTCCAAAAAAGCGTGCTCTCAAGAAGCGGAGGGAGGCAAGAAGTAATCCCAAAAGAGGCTCAGTGGTGGTCGTTCTAACCTCCAGCTATTGGAGAGCTGACCGTTACCTTTCTTGAGCCGAGGGCTAGCATTTTCTGAAATTTCGACTTAAGAAGGGCGAATTGTGTTGAACCGTACAATGCGAACCTCGTAGGGCAACAGCGATGTCATTCTGAGGATTGCAGGAAGGAGAAGTTCGATCGGCGCGTGCAGATTGCCATTGCAGGCAGCGGACTTGCCTCTGACAAACCATGAGCCAACGCAAGATTCGCAGCTCTATGCGGAAAGAGCAGGTTCGTTCACTGCTTGCATTCTAGAGACCCCACAAAAGTTTGCGTAACTGACTAGAATCGGATTCCCCCTTCCGACTTCTCTCACGTTGAATACCTCGAAGGGCTGAAGAGCTCGAGTAAGGACGCCGTCGGGGTAGAACAATAATATGGGTGTGGGCTCGTCTGATAGGTTCTTCAGTGAGGTCGTACCTTCATCGTCAATAGTGGCTAGAAGGCTGTCTACCATGAAATAGTCGATAAGTTTGGTCATGGAAGATGTCTTTTGCCCCTCCGAGTCAAGGACATCAAGTCTCAAATCGTATCTGCCGGGCGGATCAGTCTTTCGGACCGTGTAAGAAAAGTATGACTCGTACCTCCCGTAGTTATAGATAACGGGGGGCACGATTATTTCCTTTCCTTCGACAACGGTAGAAAGTTCCCCCGTCGGCTTTCGTACAAATAGGCTAATCGAGGAGTGAGCTGGCATTGTCTTCTCATTGGCGACGAGAACATGGAAGACGACTGTATCTCCTGCGGTGACGCGCCTAGGAAAAACTGACATGAGGACAGAATTGAAGGACTGAGAATTAAATTTGCGTTACAATTGCATATGCATCTGAATATGATTCTGCACATTTTCTGTTATATGTTTTCTTCACCATCTACCTAAGGAGGTGTATTGTAGTGGACGAAGATAGTGCCCTCGAGGTTGAGGTTGTAGAAAACCACCGGACATACCTCGTCGGCGCAATTTCCGATGGCACCTGCAGCGGCTGTCCTGTGTGAGAACGATGAACCTAGACGAACCAATTCTCATATCCCCTTTTTTTCTCGTTGCATATTCCAGCGATGGCATACATTTTCTGGGAAAGGAGAGAATAACTAGCATAAGAAGCAAGAATTCTCTTGATCGTCTTCTCCGCATAATCCCTTACATAGATGGAAAGCGGACACCCCGTGACATAACAAAGGAGGTTCCCGAGGGTCTGGCGGAGGCCGTCTTAGCCGATCTCGAGAAGAGCGGTATACTCATCCCACTCAGCAAATTTGATGAGATATCCCGGGCGGAATTCTTCTTGCCTGCAAGGGCGGTTGTTCCCGATCTTCCAATAAATTTCGGTCAGTTGACGAAGAGAAGGATAGCTGTTCTCGGCTTCGACCATAATGTAACATCTGAGCTCATACGGAAACTTGCTTGCTTAGGAATAAGTGAGTTCATTGTATCGGATCAGCACTCCGATTCTAGGAGGACCCAAGGGAGTGAATCAGAAGCAAACGAGTGGAGCATGCTTCAAGAACTTGCAGGCATAAACGTTCAAAGGATTCATAGCCCTATTGACGAGAAAGCACGGGACTCCCTCTTAGAGGCGGATCTCATTGTGCTCGGCAACGATCTACGAAACCTGGAAACGGCTCGTATTGTCAATGGGTTAGTCGTAAAATTCAATGCACCTGCTCTGCTGATCTGCCGATTTCTTTCCGAATTATGGATTATTCGCTATCGCGGCGGCCAGAATGATCCATGCGTTGAATGCTTCCTGTCTCGGAGGTGCGCTAACTACGTCTCCACTGAGATGTTCGGCAGGAGCATGCTCGCAAAGGATACTGCCGGCCCGCTCGAGTGGACTGGCTCTCAAAATTGGACGAACTCTCACCTCGTTACAAGTCTGATTGTTCGTGACGTGCTAACAGCTCTAAACGATTCCTGGACAACGTTCCAGACCAATAGTGTATACGTGGATCTTGAGGATCGAGTCTTCAAGGAGTTCTTCATACCCAAGCTGCCTGCGTGTGAGACATGCAACCGACGAACGGCTAAGGATTACGAGTACAGAGATCTTACAAATCATCCAGTTACTGGCATTTACCTTTCAGCTTTCCCAACTCAGTCCTTGACGAGCCTAATAACAAATCCTTTGGTTGGGATTGTTAAGAACATGACAAAAGTTGCGCTTTATGAGGATGAGCCAGATGTTAACCACTTTCTTGCCGAGTGCCACCTTCCTTATGATCCCCGCGGAGAAATCCAGATCCAGGTATTTTCCACAGCAGGCGTGAGTCTTTACGAGGATGACGCAAAACTAAGAGCGCTAACAGAAGCCATAGAACGATATTGCGGGCTTACGTATCGCAGTGACTGGTTTAGTTACGAGAGTTTTGATCACATCGGAGAAGATGCCCTTCATCCCCGGGCGGTTATTCCGTTCAGCGAAGATCAGTACAAGTTGCCAAATTTTCCGTACACCCAGTATAGTGACAACGTTAAGATTGAATGGATAAGAGGAATCTCATTGACCCTGAAGAAACCGGTCTGGGTTCCTGCCTGCGCTGCTTACCTGAGGTACAATGGCCGTACCCGAGGAGAACGGCTGATTCCGAGCACTTCCAATGGATTAGCTGCCGGGTCTTCGTTTGGCCAATCTGTGTACAACGGGCTCCTGGAGGTCATTGAACGCGATTCGGCCATGCTTACTTGGGTCGGCAATAAGGAGCCGCCGCTAATCGACCTTGAAACCTCAAAGAACGGTTACCTCATCGAGTTACTGAATAGGGTTAAGGAGAAAGGGCTAAAATGCTTCGCCGCGCCAACAACAACTGACGTACCTGTTCCCTCCTTCATTGCTTTCACGCTACGACAAGACGGGGGTCGTCCTCACGCTACGTTTGGGCTAGCGGCAGGATTTGACGTAGAACACGCTATCTCCAAAGCCATTCAAGAGTCGTTGCTCGTTCGCCACTCTGTTTCAACTCTCTTGAGGCACGGTCAGCGAATCCCAGATGCTCCTTACAAAGTAGATAGCTTTCGCAAACATGGACTATTCTATGCAGATTCGTCAAACGAACAGATGTTTCAGAACTTGATGAAGGGAAAGAAGATTTCCATGACCGAAGCTAGTGACCGGCTTGGTGATGGACTTTCGTTAGTTTCGAGAGGGCCTTCTAGCCGAGACTTGACCTCGATACTGGATTCGCTTCGTCGTTTGAACTATGATGTGGTCGTGGTTGATGTGACAACCGATGACGTAAGGCAAATGGGGCTGACGGTAACCAAGGTCATCGTTCCAGGGATGGCAATGTTCGACGTCGACCATAAAGCTCCCCTTATAGGTGCAGCCCGACTTAAGTCGCTTGCGAATATGCAACTTAACCCTGCACCTCACCCCTTCTGGTGACTTCGTTTGAGCATTGTCGAAAAGTCATTTCACCAAATAACCAAGAATCCGATATTGGCTCACGAAGATGTGGAGCCCAAGGCGAGAAACCTGTCGATCGAAAGAAACGCAGCCATTGTATGGCAACCATTCAAATTTTATGTTGGTTCAAAACAGGTAAAGCTACCACCGGCTAAAGCAGAATCGACTTCACTATTTTCACTGTTGGAAAGAAGGAGGTCTCTCCGGAGCTTCTCTGCAAAACCTCTGAGCCTCGAGGAGCTTTCAACACTGCTTTACTATTCCTCTGGCGTAACCGATTCGAGAGATGGATGGCCTCTCACAACTAGTCCATCAGCCGGAAGCTTCCATTTGGTGGAAACGTATGCCATCTGTCTGGACGTGGAATCTGTCGATATTGGCGCCTATCATTATTATCCACCACTACACTCCCTGCACCTCATGAGGAAAATGACGAGAGAGGATTTCATTAATACAATTGTCTCCAAATCCATCACGACTAGGATGAAACTCCCTGAACTTCCCACGTTGCAGACAGTGCCTCTGGCGTTGGTCCTTACTGCGAGCTATTCCCGGTTGACCAGACCCCTTCTTGAAAGAACTTACAGATATGTGCACATAGAGGCTGGATGCATCGGGCAAAATGTCCTACTTTTGTCGGAAGCCCTTGGGCTGGGAGGGGTCGTCTTCGGCGGATTTTGCGACGACCCTTTGGGCACGGCGATCACACTGGAGTCGAACGACTTCCCAGTTATCATGATCCTTCTGGGACGAAAGACGTAGCCGATTTTGTTGGGGGCACAGAAGTATTTCGCTTGGATGACAAGAGACCTAGGCATTTTCTATTCGGCCGTGCTACTGAGCAACATTAGTTTCGACATGACCGATTGGTTCTTTCCATTACTCGCTAACCAAGTTGGAGGGGTCGCTCTAGTTGGTCAGGCCTTTCTCCTCTCTAGTATCATTGGATTGATTGCTGTCCAAATTGGAGGATGGATTGCCGACGGCTATGGAAGAAAGATTGCTCTCATCCTTTCTAGCGTGTTTTCAACATTGAGTGTTGTGGTGCTCGCCTTTGCCCGATTCCTGAATGGATTTGGTGCCCTCGTTATCCTACTGAATTTGTCCCTCCTCAGCTTGACTTCGTTGGGTATGTCAGCAAGAAGAGCCTACCCGGCCGAAGCAACCGCCAAGACCGGCCGGATAGGACTGACTTCGTCCATCTTTAGGTTCATCCTGGCTTTGAGCCAAGTCATGTTCAACCTGCTATTCCTCCTCCTCGGGCTTGACATGCTTATACTATATCTCATCGCTATGGGAGTCGTTTCAGTTCTATTGGTGTTCTCCCTGAAGGAGACCCTTGCAGTGAGAGAAGTACAAAGCCTATCGACTAGGATGAGGCGGCTAGTGCCGAACCTAAAGCTGTTTCATCAGAGGCGCATCTTGCAGTTCTTTGTTCTGACCGGTCCGTTGAGCTACGTGTCGCTCTTACTGCCTGTCTACTTATTCGAGGCCGCAAAAATCCAAAAGAGCATCATAGCCGAGGTTTACGCCGTGATTCCTCTACCTCTTTTGCTCATGTATCCCCTCGGCGGAATTGCAACCGATAAATTCGGGTGGGGCAAAATCATTGCCTCGTCATCCTTTCTCTATGGCGCGATGCTACTGCTCATTGGTTTGCCTTCTGGCCAATGGGTTACGCTTGCCATATTTGCAGGTATTGTGATATCGTCCGAGATAATGTTACTTGGCGGTCAAATATACATCGTCAGAATAACATCGCCCCAAGAGAGAGGTGCAACTTTTGCCGCGTACTTTGCTTTCCAAGGGTTACTCGCGATCTCAGCGCCACTTGTTGGAACGACTTTGTACGCAATTGCACCCACTTTTCCTTTTTTGGTCGCGGGCCTTACCTTCACCTTGTTTGGCCTTGCGATATTGAAACTATCACGACGGTCCGCTATTTGTGGGTAGCGAGCTTCATGCCTGGGTATGGAGCCTGGAGGTGGGCGGGACGACTCTGATAGGCAGACTATGGAAATATGTCGCGGTGCCTTGAGTCCGCCAGTAACAACGTTCAGGCTTGATTTTTCAACCAGAATCAATTTCGGATCATGGGGCGTAGGTATTTACTTGAAATGAGGAAAGGGGAGTTTCCAGTATCTGTCCTTACCTTTTAGCAGTCGTATCCGCCCCTGGGATAGGCTGAGCCTGTTCCTACGAGCGCGGCGCGGTTGGTGTAAGATCCACCAGTGGGGATAGCGCGTGCTAATGTGGGAGGTGTCTGTGCTTAGGACTGTGCTGGGCTTCGCTATCAGAGCCTGGTCGCCCATCGCCGGGCTCTGTTGGACTTCTTTGGAGAAGTCGCCGGAATAGAAATAGGGGTTGATCTTCAGAACCAGGCATAGGTTCCGATCCGTTTGAGGTACATCAGACCGACCTGTAACAGCAACTAAAACTTGTCGCCTTCTAGCTTTTGCACGATAAGAAGAACCGGCAGGCCACATCTGACGCTGAACTTCCTGTTGAGCATCCGTTCAGCCGTCGACGCGGTCAATGTCATGACCAAAAAAGCTTGCAAACCTGTCGAGTTCCCTAGCCTTCTGATCGAACCGATGAAATCCAACAGAGTCGGCGAAACCAGAATGGTTTCGAACCGAGAAATGGACTCGCTCTAATTCTTACGTGAGTCCGGGCGGGCCCACCACTCTATGGGAGTGAAACGTGATTCCGTCTTTTTCTCCTTAGGAACTATTGAGGAGAGGTGCGCCGAAGTGTTCAAGTGGACAGTCGGAAAAGTCGTGCCCTGAGAATAGTCATGGCGACTGAAGCAATGGCAAAGTAAAGACCTAGGTTAAAGGCTAGGGAGACCCAGCTGAATTCGAGCTGTGAGGCTGTGGGGCAGTTGAGCCCAGGTCCGCAGAGAGTGTTTCCTGTGACGAAGGTCAGCCACGGGAACGGGACTCCGTGCCTATCATACTTTGTGGGGTTGCCTGTTCCAAGTTCTTCATGGAGTGTGGGTATGCTTGTGAGTATTGTTGCGAGGATGCCTGCCAGGACGGTTATCCGCGAGGATCGTGTTTTGAGATTTCCGAGTACGGGGAGGAGAGCGTATCCCATGGTTGTGTAGATGAGTATGTCTGCGGCGACGTAGAGCCAGTTGACAGCGGACTCATAGATTGCTGGGCATGGGATCTCGGTTAACTGTGCTGTTGGGCCTGGAAGGGTTTGAGTTGTGTAGGTGTCACACGCTGCGAGGGTTGTTGTTTTCCAGGGTAGTGGGAAGCCTGCGGTCCAGGTTTGTATGGGTGATGATGAGTATGAGACTTGGAGACTTGTTGCGAGGGTGATGAGGGCGGCGAGGATGGGTATTGCGATGAGAAGTATGGAGTGTCGAGTGATGGCACTGGACAAGGATATCCCATGTCTGCGCTAGTCCTATGGTTCGAGTCTTAGTCTAAAAGCCAGTGGTTAGAACTGGCCGTTCTGAAACTGGAACGGAGGGGAATGGCGCGCTCCTCGGGTTTTCAGGTTCTCCCTGGTCTATTTTGAGGGGCCTGGGAAAGGTATGTTTGACCTACTGGGCTCTGGGCTGTTCCGGGGCTGCTGCTCTGTCAACTGCTGAATACTTAGCACAGGACAAGTCTTTTGGATTGAACTGGTCCTTATGGGCCGGACCCCGGGCTACGGTGGCGTCTCGGCGATCGCGCTTTCTTGGAAGCGTACTGCTACTGACTAGTGGTGTAAGACTCGCATGTGGCCCATGGAGAAACACGTAGCTCATGGCCTTCTTTCCTGTCGAGGAGCGCGATACAGTTCACCTGGAAATCTACAGACCACCAGATCCTAGTGCGGAAGCTGGAATCCGTCAAGACAACCGCGTCAAAAAAGAAGGGATAGCAGCTCCAGCTTTCCGGAGCGAGAAATCCACTCCCCCAAGGAGGTGAATCCGGGCATGTCCACCAAAAAAATTCAATGAATCCCTTTTTGGCTAGACATGGGATAGTACTATTATGGCCTTGAAGAAGCCCAAGCCGAACCTCCACGAATTCGCCTCCAGACCGAAGTCCGGAGTTATGGACGGACTCTCGTAAGTTTTCGTAAGAAGAAGAGAGGGGGTTGCGTGTCGAGTTGAACGAGGCTAGCCGCCGGTGACGAGGACCGAGTCCTTCTCGTGGTCAGGAAGCGCGTCACGGTACCATAACAGTAGTCCGTTTTGTGACGGTGAAGCTGCTGCTCCACCTGCGACACTGTTGAT
>Ga0066686_10000734_pt1 | contig 12174 bp, 11 predicted proteins | sample GraSoiAngelo_135_FD_65627 | JGI IMG/M metagenome (GOLD analysis project Ga0066686, IMG submission 65627) | Grasslands soil microbial communities from the Angelo Coastal Reserve, California, USA - 14_0929_05_40cm | ecosystem: Environmental > Terrestrial > Soil > Grasslands | place: USA...
TCGCGCAGATCCATCGGAAAGCCAAGCCGGGCGTTCGCTTCCACCGTATCAAGGCCTTCCTCCTGTAATTTGTAGGCATGAATTTTGGCTGCTAACCCAATTCCGCGCCCCTCCTGGCGCATGTAAACGAGAACGCCATCGCCTTCCTCCGAGATCTGGCGTAAGGCCGCATGCAACTGATTTCCGCAATCGCAGCGTCGCGAACCAAAAACATCACCGGTGAGACATTCGCTGTGCACCCGCACCAGCGTTGGTTTATTCGGAGAAATCGTGCCTTTGACCAAGGCGAGGTGATGTGAACCATCCAGTTTCGAGCGATAAAGGTGGAGTTCGAAATCGCCGTACTCCGTTGGCATTTTCACGATTTGTTCGCGCTCGACCAATTTTTCTCGGACTCGGCGATGCGCGATCAAACTCTGGATGGTGCAAATGCGTAGGCCGTGTTTTTTGCGGAACCGCATCAGCTCCGGCAAACGCGCCATTGTGCCATCGTCATGCAGAATTTCGCAGAGCACCCCGGCAGGCTGCAGCCCGGCCATGATGGCAAGATCAACTGCCGCTTCGGTGTGCCCAGCGCGGCGCAAGACACCGCCGTCTTTTGCTCGCAAAGGAAAAACATGGCCGGGTTGCACGAGATCATTCGGCTCGGAAATGGGATTGGCGATGACTTGAATAGTTCGCGCCCGATCATGTGCGCTGATCCCGGTCGTCACACCGTCCGCGGCATCGACCGACACGGTGAAATCGGTCGAATACATTTCGCGATTTTCCGCGACCATGCGCTTCAGACCCAGCTGTTCCGCGCGTTCATTCGAGATGGGAACGCAAATCAAGCCGCGACCATGCATTGCCATGAAATTCACTGATGCCGCGGTCGCCTTTTCCGCTGCCATCACCAAGTCGCCTTCGTTCTCACGATCGGCGTCGTCTGTCACAATCACCATTTTCCCCGAGGCGACATCGGCGACGACGTCATCCACTGCGTCGAACTCGAATGTTTCGGGGGTTGTTACCTGCGAAATCACAAGGGCTAACAATTGCGCCGGAGGTCGCTTACGGCAACTTTTAGTCCGTTCGAAGTATTCGGGAAGCGTGCTCTCCAGGCCCCCCTCGGGAATCGGCGTTTCCCTCTGCTCGACAGAGTCTCGCCCTACCAATTTGCGTTCGGCACGTCCTGGTAGAGCGACGCTCTGCGGAGACGGCCATCACTCCACCGCTCTCGCGCTGGTCGCGACGATCGCCTCCGGCCGATACATGTCGCGATTACTTCCCTGAAATTCCGCTTTTAGTTTCACTTGGAAATGGGAGAGGTCGACCAGATCCCAACGCGTGAATTTCCAATGGCGGTCGGCCGCTGGTTTCTCATGCTCAAAGCCGATGATGAAGTGCACCGCGTCCTCCCGCACTTTATTAGTCGCGATCTTCGGCTCGAAATAGAAAGTGCGAAAGGAACTGTCCCGGCTCCCTATGGCATAAAGTTTTGGATCGAGATAATAAACGCGATGCGATTCTTGATCGATCAACTCCAAGTCGGGGTAAGCCGAACGTTGGAGACGACCTTCGCTTGTTTTCGGAAAATCGCAGATGAGCCCCGGGGTCTTATTCAACAGTTCTCGCATCAAATCTTCAAAGTGACTGCTCACTTCGTTGATTCTTGGAATTCCCTGAATCACGCCTGCAGGGGAATTCTGCTGTGACATCATCTGGTCAAGCACGACGCTGATTTGTTTTACCACTCGTAAATCCGGTTTCATTTCTTGGATTGAAAGCGAGCACGCGTTTGCCGGTGACATCGAAAATCGCTTTACTAAAGGGGTTCCACGCAGCTGTGTATCTTCCCGAAGCCAAGGAATTAACGCATCAACTGGCGTTTTTCATTTGTTTGCGACGCGGCGATGGTTTGCGCTTGAATGCTCCAGACAAACACGGCCCCCCGTCGTCCCGATCCGGCAAAGGCGAGAAGGGGATCTCACAAACATTCGCCTAAAGATCGCATTCATCTCCAACCACCGTCGCCGTCCTCAGCAACGGCAAGACTTGTTCGAGACCATCGTTTGTTCGTGCATGCACACGCATGAGCGGTGCGTCCTGTTGCACGCTCTCGCCGATTTTTTCAAATCGGAAATGCCGACGGCCAAATCAATTTTGTCGTCTACTTGTTGCCGGCCTCCGCCAAGCAAGAATGAGGCGCGTCCGATCTTTTCCGCGTCCATCGCAGTAATTTTGCCGGCGTGATCGGATCTGATTTGCCGATGAAAACGCCGATGCGCTCGAGTTGTTTGATCGCGCGCGTTCGATCCAGGTTCACATTGAAGCCAGGAATGCTTTCGAGCTTATCAAGCGTGCCGCCAGTGATATCCAGACCGCGACCGGAAATCATTGGCACCCAAACCTTCATCGCAGGCCAGCAGCGGTGCCAGAACGAGTGAAGTCTTTCCGCCAATTGCGCCGGTCGAGTGTTTGTCGACCTTGGGCGGCGAGTTTGGTGGATACTCGAATATCTGGCCGCTCTCCAGCATTGCTTTGGTCAAATGCCAGGTTCCCCTGTCGCTCATGCCGCGGCAAAAAAATTGCCATCCCCAGCGCGCTCATCTGTTAATCGGGAATTTCTCCGCGAGTAAAACCGGAGATAACCTGCGCGATTTCTTCCGAGCTCAATTCGCCGCCATCGCGCTTCTTCTCAATCAATGACGGTAGGTGCATGATCAGAAACTGGAGTAATGGAGTGATGGAGTAGTGGAGCAATGGAGTTCAAAGCAACAGCTTTGCTTCCGCCTTATCATCACTCCATCACTCCATCGCTGCCGCGCAGCGGTTAGAGTCCGATCGGATGCCACGCCGTTTTCATTTCGACCGTATCGAGAATCCAATACGGGTTTTCCCCCTCGCGACCGAAGTAATTAGCTACAGTGCGACGGATGTAACGCTTGACGTTGATAGCGGTGCCAGCCTGCAATTCCTCGCCGATCTTTTCATCGTCGCTGGCATCGACGATTGCATTGACATCCATATGACTGGTGAAATGCGGAGCGAGTTCGTTGCGATCACCGGCAAGAAGATTGAAAACACCGGCCGGAAGATCACTCGTCGCGATGATTTCGGAAAAGGTAAGAGGGGCCAGCGCGTTCGCGGTCGAAGCGAGCACGATAACGCTATTGCCGCTGGCGATGATCGGGGCAATAACCGAGACCATTCCGAGCAAGGCCGGTTCATCGGGCGCCAGCGCGGCGACCACGCCAGTCGGTTCGGGGATCGTAAAATTGAAATGCGACGTCGCGACCGGATTTACCGATCCGAGAATTTGCGAAAACTTGTCGGTCCAACCGGCGTAATGAACCAGGCGATCAATCGCGGCCGTGACTTCGCGGCGCGCCCTCGCCGCCGGGCTGCCAACGCGGGCGAGCTCGCTTTCCAACTCGCGTCGGCGCCCTTCCAGCATTTCAGCCGCGCGATACAAAATTTGGCCGCGCAAATAAGGACTGCATTTCGTCCAGCCCGCGACGGCACTTCGTGCCGCCCGGACCGCGTCACGAAAATCTTTTCGCGACGCACGCCAGTAATTAGCCAGCACGTTTCCCTGCCCATCGCGCGCGGCAATGACACGTCCATTTTCACCACGAGCGAATTTTCCGCCGATGAAAAGCTTGTAAGTTTTCTGCACCGTCAGCCGGCGCCTTGGCCTGGGCATGAACTCAGGATTGCGTGGGCGGCAAAAAAAGAAAATGCTAAACACTCATTCGCGGATGAAACAAAACGATAAAATTTACGTCGCCGGTCACAGTGGACTGGTCGGCGGCGCCTTGGTCCGCCTGTTGAAGGCACGCGGTTTTAACAATTTGATCACTCGCTCGCGGGCGGAAGTTGATTTGCGAGACGAACGAGCGGTCCGGAATTTTTTCGCCGAGGAAAGGCCGGACCTGGCGGTTCTGGCAGCGGCGAAGGTTGGCGGAATAAAAGCCAATATTGATGCGCCCGTCGAATTCCTGATCGAAAATTTACAGATCCAGAACAACGTTATTCGTGCGGCGCACGAGGCCGGGGCGCGCAAACTTTTGTTCCTCGGCAGCTCGTGTATCTATCCGAAATTTGCACCACAACCAATTCCGGAGAGCGCGCTCCTGAGCGGGCCGCTTGAACCGACCAACGAACCGTACGCGATTGCGAAGATTGCCGGCGTAAAATTGTGTCAGGCTTTCGCGCGCGAGTATGGCGCAAATTTCATCTCGGTCATGCCAACAAATCTTTACGGCCCGGGTGATGATTTCGATCTTGAGACTTCGCACGCGCTGGCGGCGTTGTTGCGCAAAGCGCACGAGGCCAAAATGAGCGGAGCGGGGGAGATGATTGTTTGGGGAACGGGCGTGCCGCGCCGTGAATTTCTTCACGTGGACGATTTGGCGGCGGCAGTTCTGTTCCTGCTGGAGAACTACGATTCGCCGGAAATTATCAACGTTGGGTGTGGCGAAGACATTTCCATTCTGGAATTGGCGGAATTGATTTGCGACGTGGTCGGCTTTCGGGGCGAGTTAAAGTGGGACCGCTCAAAACCGGACGGCACCCCGCGCAAATTGCTCGACATTTCCAAGATCAAAAAGCTCGGCTGGCAGCCAACGATTTCGCTGCGGGACGGGGTCGCCCGGTTTTACGAATGGTTTCTTGATAATTACGTGCCGCAGTCGATGGCAAGTGTGCGATGAAAAAACTGCGGGTTGGCGTCGTTGGCGTCGGTCACATTGGCGGCAATCATGCGCGGATTTATGCCGAGCTGCCGCAGGCCGAGTTTATTGCCATTTTCGATATTGATCCCGTCCGTGCTGCTGAAATTGCGGCCAAATACAAGGCTAAGGCGGCGAGATCACTTGAGGAATTTGCCGGAATGGTCGACGCGGCGTCAGTCGCTACCCCCACTAGCGCGCATTTTTCGGTCGCGCGTGATTTGCTTGTGCGCGGCAAACATTTGCTCATCGAAAAACCGATCACCGAAAATACCGCCGATGCGCGCGAACTCGCACAACTCGCGGCGGAAAAACGACTGGTTTTGCAGGTTGGCCATGTCGAACGCTTTAATCCCGTCCTCAGCGCGCTGGAACAGCGCCTGACCCATCCGCGTTTCATCGAAGCACATCGCCTCTCGCCTTATCCAAATCGCAGCACCGAGATCGGGGTTGTGCTCGATCTGATGATTCACGATCTGGAAATCATTTTGCATCTGGTCGATTCGACGGTGGAAAACATCGACGCGGTAGGTGTGCCGGTGCTGAGCCGCGGTGAAGACATTGCGAATGCGCGGTTGCGTTTCACCGATGGTTGCATCGCCAACATTACCTCGAGTCGCATCAGTCCGGAGCGGATGCGCAAGATCCGGGTGTTCCAGGAAGACGCCTATCTCTCGTTAGATTATCAGGGGCAAAGCGGTGAAATTTACCGGCGGGTCAACGGGCAGATCACGCGCGAGCCGGTCGCAATTGAGAAAGAAGAGCCGTTACGGCAACAGCTCGCTTCCTTCGCCGATTGTGCGCTCACCGGCGGCGAACCGAGAGTCTCCGGTTCGCACGCCGCCGCCGCCCTCGAGCTGGCGGTCGAAATAACGAAACGAATCGCGAAAGCGTAGAATGTCCGACGCAACCGTCTACTTCGTTGCGGGCGAGCGCAGCGGTGACAATCATGGCGCGGCCTTACTCAAGGCTTTGCGGGCACGTGCGCCGGAAATGCGATTTGTGGGACGCGGCGGGCCGAAAATGCGCGCGGTCGCCGGCGGAAAGTTTCGTGATTGGATCGATTACACCGCTGTCGTCGGATTATGGGAAGTGATCAGGCGTTACCCTTTTTTTCGAAAGCAATTTCAGGCCACCATTTCCGAGATTGATGCTGCGCGGCCAAGCGCAGTCATGCTGATCGATTACCCGGGATTTAATTTGCGCCTCGCCCGTGCGCTGCGCGCGAAATTTCCAGAGTTGAAAATTATTTATTACATCAGCCCGCAAGTTTGGGCGTGGAACCGGCGTCGCGTTTCGCAGATGGCCCAGTCGATTGATTTGATGCTCTGTATTTTCCCATTCGAACCCGAGCTCTATGAGACATCGTGCTTACGCGCGATTTTTGTAGGCCACCCGATGATGTCAGTCATCCCGAGCCCCTCTTCCATCATCGCGAGCGAAAACGCCAGTCCGTCTCGAACCGAGGGATCCCGTGACGAAATCTCAAAGCCAACTTCAACAGGCCTCATCACTGCAAGCCGGACTGACGTTTCCGCACGGGATGAAAACCTTGTCGGTTTATTTCCGGGCAGTCGCGAGCGCGAGGTGAAGAAGATTTTCCCGATCATGCGCAAAGCAGCGGTGGAATTGTCGCATCAAGATCACGATCTGCGTTTCGTCGTTTCAGCTGCGTCCGAGCCATTGGGCGAATTGATCCGCGCCAATCTTTACGGCAAGCACGCCACGGGAAAGTTTTCCATCGTTACGGGCGACGCTCGTTCTGTAATGGCCCGCGTGAATGTTGGGATGGTCGCTTCCGGCACGGCCACGCTCGAAGCCGCACTTTTGCAATTGCCTTTCGTCCTGATTTACCGGGTGGCGTGGCTTACTTATTTGGCTGCGCGCCTGGTTGTGAAAGTAAAGTATTTGGGAATGCCAAACGTGCTCGCCAATCGCGAGATTGTTCCCGAGTTTATTCAGCACAAAGCAGAACCGCGCGCGATCGCCGCGGCGGTGGCGCGTTTGCTCGCCGACAAAACGGAACGCGGCCGCATGCTCGCCGATTTTGCAAATGTAGCCCAGAAACTCGGGCGGGGTGAGGCGAGTGCGAATGCGGCCGAGGCAATCGTGACCGAATTGCGCCACGCAAGATGAAAAAGATCTGGGACATTTCGCGGCCGCTGACGAAAGATCTCGCCCCCTGGCCTGGGGATACGCCATTTCGGTATGAGCTAACCTGGCGTCTCAGCCAAACCTGTTCGGTCAATGTCGGTGCACTGAGCATGAGCGCGCACAACGGAACGCACGCAGACGCGCCATTTCATTTCGACGGAAAAGGTGCCGCCATCGACTCCGTTCCACTCGCAAATTACATCGGAGCGGCGGTCGTGATCGATCTTGCGGGAAGGTTTTCCCGGACTCAGCCTTCCATCGGCGTTGTTGATTTGAAACATGCGCGTGCGCAAATCGCCAAAACGCGCCGGGTCCTGCTGAAAACGAATTGTTTTCCGGATTCGACGCGATTTCCGGACTGGATTCCGGTGCTGAAACCTGAGGCGATCGCCTGGTTGAGCGAACTGCACGTTGTCTTGCTCGGCATCGATGTCCCTTCAGTCGATCCGATCGAGGCGAAGGTTTTGGCGAATCATCAAGCTCTCGCAGTCCGAGAGATTGCCATCGTTGAGTCACTCGACCTGAGCGAGGTCAAAGCGGGAGTTTACAAATTTGCCGCGCTGCCACTGAAAATCGTTGGTGGCGATGCTGCGCCGATACGCGCGCTGCTTTGGCGCGAGTAGGCAATGAGTCAGATGGCATCGACTGAGACGGGTCAAAGTCGGCGAACGCTCCTAATCGTTAGCATGCTAACGGTTTGCTTTTTTGCGGTCGCGAACCTGCCCTGGACCCTGGACGATTACGACCAGGCGAAACAGGCCTTTGTCTCCTTTCAAATGATCGGTCAACAGCGCTGGCTCTATCAGACGACGCCGCACGAAGGAATGGGAGCTCGGGGGGGGCGCCACTCTTTCCACCATATCAGTGGCAAACCGCCTGCGGTCGCCTGGATTTCCGCCGCGCTCTATCGAATCACGCGCTCATGGGATTTTGCCTGGCGGTTTCCTTCTTTCGTTGCCGCGATCGCGCTCGCAGTTTTGGTTTTTCGCGGCGCGCGAACCTTTGGTGATTTGCCCGCGCTGTGCGCGCTTGCGGCATTTAGTCTGAATTTGTTGAGCGTGCGGTTGGCGACGCTAGTGCGAACCGATATGCCACTAGCGCTTGTTACTTTCGCGATCGGATTATTGATGTTCGAAAAAATCCGGACCCGAACGTCGTGGACGACGCGCGATCGACTCGCGCTTTGCCTGGTGCTGACCGCGGCGATGTTTGTCAAGGGACCAATCGTTTGGGCGTTCGTCCTCCCGCCACTGGTTATTTATCAATTGCGTCGAAAATGGCGTCCCACCTTTCCGAATGCGTGGAGCGGATGGATTCCCTGGGTTGCCTCTCTCGCGTTGTTCTATCTCTGGCTGATCTCAGGGATCCGTTTTATCGATGGATTTTACGAAGACGTTGTTTTAAACGAATTCGCCGCTCGCTTTCATGAGGGCATTCATCGTTCCCAACCATTGCTCTTTTACATCCCGCATTTGCTGCAAAAATTCGCGCCTTGGAGTTTGCTCATCATCGGATTGCTCGTGGCCGCATTGCGCAAAACGAAAGCGACAACCGGAAAGTGGCTGGGAAAGCTTTCGCCGGAAATGTTCTGGCTGATGACGTGGGCGCTCGGCGGCATCGTGGTGATGTCGTTAATTCCATCAAAGCGAGTAGACCGGATTTTTCCGGCAGTTCCACCGCTTTGCATGCTGCTGGCTGCGCAAATTAAGGCGAGTATGGCAGACAATGTTGCTCGCGTTCGCCGCATCGCCGTGTGCGCAATAATCTTTGCCTCAATTTTTACCGGTGCGTATTCGGCGATGCGGGTGATCGACGGTTACCTCAACGATCGCGATGCATTGGTGAAATTTGGCCGCGAAGTTCGCCGAATCGCAGAAGCGGAACATCTGCGATACGAAGTTCTACCGTCGCGCGACGAAGGGATGCTTTTGTATTTGCAGCGGCCGCGTTTCTACACCCGCATAATCGAGGCGACAGCGACGCCGCCAGGTTTGGACGCGCTCGTCGTTCCAATCGATGAAGACCCCTGGCGCTCAGGCAAATTTCCCTATCGCGTCACCGTTGAAAAAAAGAGCGAAGATCCATCAAGTTATGGGTTCCTGACGCTCCCGCGCGGATAAGCTCGACTTTCTCCCATAAGCTCTTACTCTCGTTAGTTGGTGGAGTTTCCGAAAGCCGAGCTCGAAACTTTGTGGGCGCCCTGGCGCTTTGAGTACTTCGAGAAATCGGGCCCGCCCGATTTCCTGTCCGAGGCTGCGCGTGCCAGCGATGATGCCGCTCACCTCGTCCTCGTGCGCCGGAAAAATTCGTTTCTGATAATGAACCGCTATCCCTACACCGTCGGGCACTTGATGGCGGTGCCATATCGAAAGGTGGGCGAGCTGCGCGATCTCGGTGAAAATGAAGTCGTCGAGCTTTTTTCGCTCGTTGTACGTGCTCAGGAGCTTTTGCGGCAGGTCACGAAAGCGCAGGGATTCAACATCGGTATCAACGTCGGCGAATGTGCAGGAGCGGGCGTGCCCGATCACCTGCACATACACATTGTGCCGCGCTGGAGTGGAGACACTAATTTTATGCCGATGCTTTCCGGAACGCGTGTACTCTCACAAGGATTGAACGATCTCTACCAAAAGTTGAAGGCGGCGCAGACGGCGTCGGATGAAGCGAGATGAACACCTGGATCGAAGGTCCGCCGCCGCGAGAGAAGCGTGGGATGGGATGTGTGGGCAAAGGTTGTTTGATTCTGGCTTGCTTCATCGTGTTTCTAATTATCGCCGGCGCAATCGGCTTGTATTTTGGAATGCGCACGCATTCCGCGGTGCTGCGCAGTGTTGTCTGGGCCAAGAAGACGCACGTTCTGTCTCAGGAACCTTCACCGGTGCCGCAGTTCGAAACCACCGACGAAAATATGAGCGCGGCAAGACAGAAATGGAAGGATTTTGAAAATACTCGCAATCAGCCTGCGCATATCGAACCGAGCGCCGACGACCGTACTCGCAATGAGCCTGCGCATATCGAACTGAGCGCCGACGACCTAAACAATCTTATCGCAAGAAATAGACACGCTCGGGACAAGGCTTTCGTCACGATCGAGGGGAATCGTTTACGTATTCAAATCAGCGTTCCATTGGGCGAATACACCAGGCGCGGCCGCTATTATTTGAATGGTGACATCGTGATCACGAGCGAGGGGCCGCAATCGTTGGACAATCTGCGCCTGAGCGGCATCACCATCAACAACGAGACCCTGCCTTCAGACGTACTCGATTGGAAATATCGTGCCCGCCCGCTGCGAGATTATCTCGGCGAATACGGTGCCACTTACGGGGACGGCACAATCGAGATTCGCGACAGCAAGGTGATCATCTACCGACGTGGCAGCGAATGACTAAAGCAACTCAGAAATAGGGGAGTTAACATCTGAGTGTTGCAGGTGCGACACGCAAATGTAACTCGATCTGGGTTAGGCTTTCCAGCTTCCCTCGGCCGACATGTTTCCAGTTGGTCGCATCTTAATCATCAACGGGCAGGATGCCCGTTGGCCCCACAGCCAAGATGGCTGTGCTACCACTACGGTTGCATGATTTCGCGCGCGAAAACATTCAGCTGACCATCTTCTTGTTTCCGTACTTCGGTAACCTCGAAGGGACGAACCTCATCGCGGCTCACGACTGAGCCTGGCTTGGGGGGAAGGTAACCGGTCGGATACTCGACAATGATTCGAGTGGAATTTCCACCGGTGAGAAACATCACGGAATCCGGCATGCGCGAGCGTGGCCGCAATACCGCTTTATTGGCATCGGCAAAATTCACCACAAATTGCCCTTTCAAATAAGTCCGTTCTCCGGAAAGACCGCGATCGGCGACTGCACCGAGGTCAGCTGCTGCAATGAGACGGCCAACCGGCATTTTGCCCGGTGGATACGTTTTCCAATTTCCGCCGCCAGCAGTCGAGGCCAGCGCGGCGCCATCAGCGGGAAGCGCAGCGGTCGCACTCGGATTTGGGGTCGGACTTGATTCGGTGAACTTTTGCAGCGGCGTTGTCGATAATGTGGGAGCCAGACTGTTGATTTTTGCGACTTGTATCGGCGTGGCGCTTGGTGTCGCTGTCGATTTTTGATTTTTCGCGATTCTTCCGGCTTTCCCAACGGGGGTCGGCTTTGCTCCTTTCGATGGCGGCGGTGGTGGCGTGCTTGCCGGCGTTTCAATCGCTATGGCCTGTTCTACTCGAACAAGTTGATTCTCGCTCGGGGGTGGCGTGCCGCTCGGCGTGATTCCAGGAAAGGCAATCGATCCAGGCGATGCCGGTTCAGTTTGACGTAACTGTGCGTATCGATCTTCGGCTGCGCGCAATGCCTCGCGTTTAAACAAAGGCCAACCGGCCGCGAGGTTTAGATCCAGCGGAGGCTCCAGAGTGAAGGTTCCGGTGCCGCGAGTAACCGTATAGGTTCCGTAAAGCAAAGGCATCGCCGTGACCAGGACCCGGCCATCAGCGCTGCGATCGGCGTGAATCACTGCCGAAATATCGTGTGTCCGCTCGAGCTTAATTTCCAGACCAGGGGCAAGGGTTTGGCGCATGAGCGGGATATCGCGCCGATCCGCCGGGTAAACATGCTCGAGCAGCACCTCCCCGTTATCGATGGCGGCAGCGAGTGCCACCATACCGGAAGTGAAAACGTCCGCGGCGCCAAGTTGATGGACGTCGATAATACGGAAGCGACCGACAACGTAGGGGACGAGCCCGTGCACTTGCTGAAAATTACGAATGTAATTGCGTGCCAACTCGCTGTTCGTCTTGGATAACTCCGCTTCGCCCAGCGGCGCGTAACGATCATGCAATTGTTTGGGATTGAGAAATTCGCCGGCCGGAGCCGCCGTTAATTCAAATCGCCGCGGCGGATCAATGCGATGCAGTTTCTTTAATAACCGATAACTGTCAGGCCGTTCCGGTTGCCAGAAAACATAGAAACTTCCCAACCAAGCTACGAAGGCGAAGCCGGTGAGAAAAAGAATTGCCAGCGTCCAGGCGAAATAATTCGTCCGCTGCCGGGGACGGCCATAAGGTGTTTCGTAGCGAAAAAATTCCTGTGCCATCAGCGAAGTTCACTCACTTTAGAGTGGGCGTGCCGGTTCGAAGGAGGAACCGCAGCCGCAGGTCCGCGCTGCATTCGGATTAACGATTTGAAAACCAGCGCCAGTGAGGGCATCCCGATAATCCAGGGTCGAGCCACGCAACAACTGCGCGCTCTCTTCATCGACAAAAAATTTCACGCCGTCACGCTCGATCACGGCATCGCCCGGACGA
>Ga0066686_10000736_pt1 | contig 12165 bp, 10 predicted proteins | sample GraSoiAngelo_135_FD_65627 | JGI IMG/M metagenome (GOLD analysis project Ga0066686, IMG submission 65627) | Grasslands soil microbial communities from the Angelo Coastal Reserve, California, USA - 14_0929_05_40cm | ecosystem: Environmental > Terrestrial > Soil > Grasslands | place: USA...
CCCGATGAAAAAAGGAAGTTCAGTGATATATAATCTCCCAACCGGAATAGGAGGAAATAATGAAACTATATCCCTACTGGAACACGTCACAGGACTAGAAATGGGAAAAGGCATATCATATTTCTATTACCCTCTTTCAAAACAGACGCCTCAAATAATTGGCTCATTTAACGGCAAGTCAGATGACAAGTTAGCTAAACTACTTGAAACTGACAAAAAAGGAATAAAATTCGTATCAATTTCATCGGCTGAAATTTTGCATGCTATAGGAATTTTGACTCAGTTTGCTAGTCTTTCCAGCATCCTTGAGGTATGCAAATTTGCTCAGGATTCTACAACCAGAAACGACCTTGTGTTTACAGAGTATAAGGATCTCTTTCTAGATAATATGACTAACGGACTCTACGACTTGAGATCACTGGGAACATCTGTTGAGGGGGTTGGAACAATGATGTATCTAGTAAACGGTAGCATAAAGGGGATTGAAGGCTACGTCAAGAGATTAATTGATGAGATTCGCTCCACGCTCAAAAAGAATGAACTCAAAGCGAGCAGAACGAGAGTAGTACTTTTGTGGACTCAGGATTCATATGAAATGCGCGGAGACAAGATAGATATGCTAAACTCCCTTGTCACCAAATTGCGTGATTATATAGGAGATGTAGAAGTACATCAAGGTCCCGGACTTGATCTCTTTCATAGTGATAAAACCACCATTGTAGTTGCATGTTCAAAGCCAGATTGTGATAAGATAATCAAGAATGGTAAAGATTCTGACCTCATAGTAATCAAAACGAATCCATTGTGTGAGATATTATAATAAGGGTAAAATTATACAAGAAAAGTGCAATCCAATTTGTCCAATTCACATGATGAAACAGATAAGAACCAGCTAGAAACCGTGGGAGAACCAAAAGAAGGCTACGTTGAAAATACGATAAGTCCAGAACAAGATGAAATAGGAGAATTGAAGTCCCGGCTCGAAAAGGAAACAGAAAAAGTTGCATCATATGAAAAAAAAATTCAATACCTACTTGCTGATTTTGAAAATTTGAAGAAAAGAACTGAGACCGACATTCAAAACAGAGTTAATTCCATAATTGATGGAATTATTCTAAAATTTCTCTCTATATATGACGACTTTGTTCGCGCAAAAGAAGCATTATCAAAACAAGGGGCAAAAACAGAAGGACTAGGCGCTATTCTAAAGAACATGGATTCGTTTCTTTCAGAATCAGGAGTGAGACCTATTGAGGCACTAGGCGAGATTTTTGATCCGAAACTTCATGAGGCCATATCAATAAAAGAAGATTCTTCCCTTGACGAGGATACCGTTACTGCAGAGCTACGTAAGGGATATATTTTGAAGGACAGAGTTATTAGACCTAGTTTAGTAGAAATATCCAAGAGACGTATTAAGGAGACGAACAAAGATGGCTAAGATTATAGGTATTGATTTAGGCACAAGTAACTCTGCCGCTGCTGTTACGTTGGGAGGCAAGCCCACACTGATTCCAGCTGCTGAAGGAACGACTGTAGGAGGAAAGGCCTTTCCATCTGTAGTAGCTTTTACAAAAGACGGTCAACTTATTGTTGGCGAACCGGCGAGAAGACAAGCAGTAACAAATCCGGAGGGTACTGTAGTAGCGGCAAAAAGGAAGATGGGAACCGATCATGTTTTCAAAATATATGATAAAGAATACAAACCACAGCAGATCTCAGCCTTCATTTTACAAAAAATAAAAAGAGATGCTGAAGCGTTTATTGGCGAAAAAGTCGAGAAGGCAGTAATCACCGTACCAGCTTACTTTAACGATAACCAACGACAAGCAACGAAAGACGCAGGACAAATTGCAGGTCTTGATGTTGTGAGAATAATAAATGAACCTACGGCAGCAGCACTAGCATTTGGTCTTGACAAATCTAAACAAGATATGAAAATCATGGTCTTTGACTTCGGTGGGGGCACACTTGATGTCACTATAATGGAGATGGGAGGTGGAGTTTTCGAGGTCATGAGTACATCAGGAGACACTCAGTTGGGCGGAACTGATATGGATAAGGTTCTAGTAGACTATATCGTAGATAATTTTAGGAAAACATCAGGAATAGATCTTACTAAAGACAGTGCTGCAATGGTCAGGGTGAGGGAAGCCGCGGAAAAAGCAAAGATAGAGCTTTCTTCCATATTCGAAACTGACATCAACCTCCCCTTCATATCATATGATGCCTCCTCGGGACCTAAAAATCTGGAACTAAAAATAACTAGAGCTAAGTTTGAGGAGCTGATTAACCCCATAGTGGAAAAATGTGGGCCATCAATGACGAAGGCATTAGAGGACGCAAAACTTTCTCCTAAGGACATCAGTAAAATCATCTTAGTTGGCGGACCTACAAGAATTCCACTCGTAAGAAAGTTTGTTGCCAACGTGATGGGAAAAGAACCAGAAGCTGGCGTTGACCCAATGGAAGCAGTAGCATTGGGAGCCGCCATTCAGGCTGGAATCATAGCTGGCGAAGTCACAAGTGATATAGTTCTACTTGATGTAACTCCACTTACTCTTGGAGTAGAGGTTCTTGGTGGATTAAGGGAACCGATTATTGAACGAAACACCACTATCCCTACTTCTAAGAGTAAAATCTTCACTACAGCTGCGGACAACCAGACTGCCGTTACTGTTCATGTAGTTCAGGGGGAAAGGCCTATGGCAGCGGATAACGTCTCTCTGGGTAGTTTTAACCTATCTGGTATTCCTCCAGCGCCAAGAGGAATTCCTCAGATTGAAGTCAAATTCGACATAGACGCAAACGGCATTCTAAATGTTACAGCAAAGGACTTAGCATCACAAAAAGAAGCAAAGATTACTATCACTGCCAGCACGAAACTCTCAAAAGATGACATTGAAAAGATGAAAAAAGATGCTGAGCTCTATGCCGAACAAGATAAAAAGAAAAAAGATGAGGTAGAAATCAAAAACGAGGCTGAAAATTATATCTACACCACTGAAAAATTAATCAATCAAGATCTGAAGGATAAGATATCTCAAGAACAGGGAATAAAGGTAAGTAATGCCGTAAAAGAGCTCAAGGAAGTTCTAGAAAAGGGGGCAGCTGAAATTAAACCAAAACTTGATGCCTTGAAGAAACTAGTAAATGAGATCAGTACAGAACTTTACAAGAACGTAACTCCACAACCTGGAGCAAGCGATCAAAGCGGAGCAGGTGCTGCGGGTCAAGCTGCCGGTGGAACTGCGAACTGATGTTTATACTAGGGAATAGCTAACGATATCAGTTGTTATGAGTTCAAAGCGTGACTACTACGAAGTTCTAGGTGTGCAGAAGAATGCTTTGCAAGACGAAATTAAATCTCAGTATCGGAAACTTGCTCTCAAATTCCACCCAGACAGGAACAAGTCACCTGAGGCTCCTGAGCATTTTAAAGAAATATCAGAAGCATATGCCGTCTTATCCGATCCTGAAAAGCGTAAGGTCTATGACACATATGGTCATGCTGGCGTGGATGGTAGATATAGTGCCGAAGACATATTTCGAGGATCTAGAGTTAATTTTGAAGATGTCTTTGGAAGTAGTTTTGAATCGATTTTCGAGTCTATCTTTGGAGGAGGAGGTTTTAAATTTGGAGGTTTTGATTTCGGAGGATTTGGGCGGGAGAGAGGTGCTGATCTGGTCTATAATTCAACGATAACACTTGAAGATGTTCTGAAAGGCAAACGGGAAGAAATAGAGCTACCAAGAGAAATCGATTGCGATAATTGCAAAGGTTCTGGCTGTGCGCCTGGCACATCTATGAGGACATGCACCGTGTGTAACGGTCACGGTCAGATTAGAAGATCCCGTAGCAGTGGTTTTTCGACATTTGTTACTGTTCAACCGTGTAATACCTGCAGAGGTCAGGGAAAGATAATAGAAAGACCATGTTCAAAATGCAAAGGATCTGGAAAGCAAAAGGCTACAAGGAACTTTTCTTTTGAAATTCCACCGGGGATAGAAAGTGGTGAGTACAGAATCACGGGAGAGGGAGAAGCGATTTCAAGCGGTATTAATGGAGATTTGATCGTTAGAATAGATGTAAAACCTCATGATAAATTCAAACGCGATGGTTCCGATATATTCTATGATGCGAATATCTCTATGATTGATGCAGCATTAGGGAAAACCTTGGCAGTTCCTACTCTGGATGGAACAGAAAAAATCATTGTTGAACCGGGAAGCCAACCCAACATGATAATAAAACTAAAGGGAAAAGGATTACCACATCAAGGGGCAAGGGGAAAAGGAGATGAATACGTTAGGCTAGTTGTAAACGTACCCGAGAAACTTGACAAGCACCAACGTAAATTACTTGAAGAATTAAGGTATAGCTTCGATAGGTGAGCGAAGTGTTAAAGATAGCACTCGACGTAGATGGTGTTCTTGCTGACGTAATACATTCTTGGCTGTCATACAATAATAAGATGAGATCCACTATCATGAAATCAGATATATCAGAATGGGATTTTTGGAAAAATCATAACATTGACAGGTTTGATTTTTACAAAGAACTTTCTTTATGTTGGAAATCATGGAAAGACATTCCGCCCACTGAAAACGATATATCGTCTGCGACAGAGACACTCTCGAAGCTTGGTACCGTTGATATAGTAACTGCTAGAGAAGAATCAACTCATAATGATGTGAAAAACTGGCTTGAATTTTATAACATTGCTTTTGAAAATTATGTCGGAGTATCGGAAGGACTGGAAAAAGCCAGATTAGATTATGATATTTTTATCGATGATTCACCCTTAAATGCGAAAAGTATACTAGAAGCAGGCAAATCAGTAATACTATACCACCAGCCTTGGAATCTCAAATTTGATGATCCGAGGGTGGAGAGAATCTACAAACTGAAAAATGCGATACCTGCAATTGATAGAATTATCAATACTCTCAAGTAAACAAAAACTAGAACACCAGTCATAAAAAAGACACTTATTGTGGAATTCTAATTCTCACGTTGCGGGGGTCGCCTAGCCCGGTCAACGGCGTAAGGCTCAGAACCTTATCTCTTAGGAGTTCGTGGGTTCAAATCCCACCTCCCGCACTAATAATAGAAAACTTTGTCGATACTATCGAGACTGTTGTCAATATTGGCTGCAGACAAAAGCGAATCCCATCAATATGATATTAGTTGCTTTTTATTTCTTATCGATTCTTGATTTAATTTTATTTTCCAATAATTGATTTATCTTCTGACCATCAACTTTTCCACGTAGGATTTTCATAGCGAGGCCCATTAACGGACCAATTGATCTAATGCCCTGTTCTTCTATTATCTTGACGTTAGATTCAATCAATTCATCCAATTTTTTATTCAACTCTGCCTCATCTACTGCTCCTAGGGCGTGCTCTTTGATGGCATCAAAGATTGATTTTGACTTACCGCTCATTACACTTTCAAAAATTATCTCTAGTGACTCTTTTGCAATCTTTCCCTCAGCTAATAAATTGAATGTCTCTAGAATCTCAGAATTCCTTAGTAATTTTGTATCCATGCCCCTTCTCTCAAGGCTTGTAATGGTTCCACAAAGAATCGAGGCTATGAAATTAGGAGAAAGTCTCTTGTCTTTACATATAGTTTCAAATAAGTCTAGGTATTCTGAATCGAATATCTGTAACGCAAGTTGAGAATTCAACTCATACTGATTTTGTAATGATAACAAAGTTTCTTCCCATGATTTTGGCACTCTCATTCTGGCCTCCTCTAACTCATTAGCACTTACAATTACTGGTAAGATGTCGGTTTCTGGATACATCCTAGAAGCGCCCGGTCTAGGCCTCAGGTATACTGTTTCACCCGTGATAGTAGCTGCTCTTGTTTCCGCTGGAACACCTAACTTTGCATCTTCAATTCTTTTTATGATTGACTCAATTACAATTTCAAGTCTTTTCTTATTTCCAGCTAAAATCACAAATCCATCGGTTTGTTGCATATCAAGAATTTTTCTTACCTGTTGGATTTCTTGTTCTTCAATTCCATAGTTCGGAAGTTCATCTGAATGGAAAACTCCTCCTAGTCCATAAAATCTTACAAGCTCGCCTAGCTGTTTTCCCAATCTGATCCCAGGATAGGGCTCGAATCCGAACATGCCAGCAAAGCCTTTTACCTTGATGGCTTTTACTACTGATCCTTCGTTCAAAGCCTTCTGAATCGTTTTTGACTTGCAATTTCTAAAAACATCTGTGACATCCTTTACGTCACGTTCTCTAGCTATTCTTTCGGTTTCCACCGCGTTTAGTTTCTCTGATATTATCTTAAGACCATGCTGTCTTTTTGCTTCATACTCAATGACCTTTTCAAGCTGATCCAGTTTTTGAACTCCTTTTACTTCTACTCTTACTCTAGGTTCTCCCTCTATTGATACATTAACATCCTGCCTTATTGAGCCTAGACCTCTTTGAACCCTCTTTGTTGCACGTAGTAGACGACCTAGAGTTAGTGCTATTTTTTTAAAATCTTCAGGTTTTCCTGGCACATGCTCTAATGTTATCTCTACTAATGGTATGCCTAGTCTATCAAGACCATATTCTCTTGTGTCTGATGAATCTCGGATAAGCTTTGCAGCATCCTCCTCCAAACCGATAGTTTCAACGCGAAAATTTTCTCCGTCCACTTCCAGATTACCTCCTTGTGCTATACGCATGGTTCGTTGAAAGCCAGAAGTATTAGAACCATCTATTACCAGCTTTCTCATTACGTAGATTTCGTTGAAAATATTTGATTTTAGTGCGGATGCAATAATTAGAACAGTCTCCTTGGCTTCGGGACTGAGTTCGTGGGGTGGTTCTTCATCCTGTTCAACTAAGCAACTACTTTCAGGATTTCCATGATATACTATGGTCTTTTCTTTGCCGCTTTCGAAAACTGCACTTGGATCAGATTCGCCAAGCTCACTTCTTGCTACTCTCAGCTTACGAGTAAATTTGGTTGAATACTCTTCAGATTCGGTTGGATGGCATTTGCAAAATAGTTTCGTACCAGTTGCTAATTGTTGATGTATTTCCAGTCCCACACGTAGACCGATTTTGTCAAACTGGATTTCAGACACTTCTAATTTTATTGACGTACTCGCTTTAAAGTTTAGTCTGAAAATTCGAGAGCTATGTTTTCCTTCATAATCTTAGTCATTTCAGCAGAATCCTTGGAATTTGCTAATGCCCACATAGCCTTTACAAGAGCTGTCTCGGGTATCATGTTTCCAAGAGGGGTAACTCCTAGGTTCAACAGATCCCTTCCACTATCGTAGACTGTCATTCTGACCATTCCATCTATGCACTGAGAGGTCATACCCACAAACAAACCCTTTTTCTTTGCCTTTTCTATAGTGTCATACATTATTTTTCCTACATGACCTAATCCCGTTCCTTCGAAAATTATTGCTTTGTATCCAGAGCTTATGATGTAATCCATTATTTTTGGTTCAAATCCAGGATAGTATTTTACTAGTACAACTCGGTTGTCGAATTTGATTTTGGGATTGTATTCTCCTTTTTGGGGATTGAATAGTTTATCTTTCTCAATTCTATTGTCTTCTATTATGAAGGCAGGCCATCCTCCAACTGTTTGGAACGCATTTCTTCTACTAGTATGATTCTTTCTTACTCGCGTAGCCCAATGGCATGCAATCTCGTCGTCACTTGAAGTATTATGCATTACAACAAATATTCCAGAAGTATCTGTTTCAACCAAAAATCTAGCTGCCGCAATTAAATTCAACGCGGCATCAGACGAAGGCCTGTCAGATGATCTTTGTGAACCTACCAAAGCAACAGGTTTTGGAAATCCTGATAACGAAAAGGCAAGAGCTGCAGCAGTATACTGCATTGTATCTGTTCCATGTGCTACTATGATTCCGCGGTATTCAGATCTTGCATAAGAATTAAGCTTCTCTGCTATCTTTATCCAATGTTCAGGTAGTAGGTTTTCAGAATACTCTGAAAAAAGTACCTCTGTATCTATATTAGCTGTTTTAGAAAGCTCTGGTACGGTGGCGTTAAGTTCCGAAGCGGTAAGAGCCGGTGTGACTGCACCAGTTCTATAATCTATTTTGCTAGCAATAGTTCCACCAGTGGATATGAGCAGGATTCTTGGCAGTGCTGGGTCTGTTTCAAGTTTTGGAATGTTTTCTTTTGTTGTTTTTGGCGATGGTTCTAGTTCAATTTTTTTGATTTTACCAATATCCAATCCTATGTTATATCCATCCTCTAATTTGAGGACAATGTGACTATCATCCAGATACTCATATCGAGGCATTATGATCCCTGAATAGGGTAAATCCGCATGAATTTTTACCTGATTTCCTACCTCTACCTTACTTTTTTTAAGAAATTCTAGTCCTTTTCCCCTGTATCCTGTGTAAGACATTTGTTAGGATTAGAAGTGTTATTTTATTAAAATTACCTGTAGTAAGGAACCGCTACTTTCTCGCCTATCTTTAGTTCTTTTTGGGTCTTTACTTTTCTTGCCGCCTCTTCAAAATGTCTCATGGTAACTTTAGCCTCAGTTGCCTGTTTCTCAGCTTCCTTTTGATCAGGATATTTTGCGAGGAATTCGTGTATAACAAGAGATACTGCAGTATTAGCTATGGCCGCTACATCGGCGCCACTCATTCCATCAGTTGTTTCAGCAATTTTATCCAGATCCACATAGTCGGGGTTCTTTACACCATTTGTCGTTGAATCCCTAACAACCGGAATGCTCTTTGTAGTTATTTCCAGTATCTTCTTCCTACCTTCTTTGTCAGGCATTGGTACAAGAACTATCTTGTCAAATCTACCTGGTCTTAACAAGGCAGTATCAATCATATCTGCTCTATTTGTAGCAGCAAGAACAACCACGCCGTATAGACTCTCAATACCGTCGAGTTCAGTGAGAAGTTGACTTACAACTCTCTCTGTTACAGCAGTTTCTCCTCCTATTCCTCTTACAGGTGCTATTGAATCGATCTCGTCGAAAAATATAACACAAGGTGATGCTTGTCTTGCTCTCCTAAATATCTCCCTGATTCCACGCTCCGACTCTCCAACCCATTTTGATAATAATTCTGGGCCTCTCACGGAAATGAAGTTAGCCTCACTTTCAGTAGCTACAGCTTTTGCAAGAAGAGTCTTTCCTGTTCCACTAGGGCCATGTAACAATATTCCTCTTGGCATTCTGTGACCAAGCTTTGAATAAAGAGTTGGGTATTTCATTGGCCATTCCACAGCTTCTTGAAGTTCGCGTTTTACAGCTTCCAGTCCACCAACTTCGTCCCAGCTGACGTCAGGATTCTCTATGAAGACTTCGCGCATGCCAGATGGAGTGACCTCTTTTAGAGCGTTCTGGAAATCATCTTCGGTTACTATAAGCTTGTCAAGTGTTTCAGGTGGAAGCTTTTCATCTTCCAGGTTGAGTTCTGGTAGTAGTCTTCTAAGGCATTTCATAGCAGCCTCTTTACACAAATACTCCAAATCAGCACCAACATAACCATGACTTATCGCTGCAATCTTGTCCAAGTTCACATCATCATTTAGTGGCATGTTTCGTGTGTGTATCATCAGAATGTCTTTTCTGCCCTTCTTATCTGGTACTTTAATCTCAATTTCTCTATCGAATCTTCCAGGTCTTCTCAAAGCCGGGTCTATGGCGTTTGGTCTGTTTGTAGCAGATATTACGATCACCTTACCTCTAGCCTCAAGACCATCCATCAGAGAGAGCAACTGAGAAACAACCCTTCTTTCTACCTCTCCAGTCACTTCTTCTCTCTTAGGGGCTATAGAATCAATTTCGTCAATGAAGATAATTGATGGTGATTTTTCTTTAGCCTCCTTGAAAATTTCTCTAAGCCTTGCTTCACTTTCACCATAGAACTTGCTCATTATCTCCGGCCCTGAAATGCTTATGAAGTGTGCATTACTTTCATTTGCAACTGCTTTAGCTAGCAAAGTCTTTCCAGTACCAGGAGGACCATACAACAGAACTCCCTTTGGAGCTTCGATTCCAAGTTTTTCGAAAATTTCTGGGTGTCTTAGAGGAAGTTCGATCATTTCGCGAACTTTCTTAATCTCGTCAGTTAATCCCCCAATATCTTCATACGTGACCTGCGGAACACCACGCAAAGTCTCTCCCTTTTCAGCTATGTGAAATACAGTCTTTTGTGTTACAAGTACCGCATCAGCCGCCGGTGTAACTCCTATTACTTGAAAAGTAAGCCTTCCTCCAAAGTAAGGTACCATGACGTTGTCGCCTTTTATCAGAGGAACACTTTCTAGTGCATCTGCAAGATATCTTTCATCAATCGGGGGAATTGCTTCCAATGGGGCTACTACTACTTTTTCTGCAGCAACTGCCTTGATCTTGCGTACCGCAACTGTATCACCTATTGCAATGCCGGCATTATTTCTTACAAGTCCATCAACTCTGATAATGCCTTTACCTTCATCAGAAGGGTAGAGCGGTAGACACTTTGCAACAGTTCGTCGTTTACCTTTAATTTCAATAACATCACCAGTAGAAGCACCAAGAGCATCCATCGAGTCATAATCAATACGTGCTACTCCTCTTCCCACATCGCGTGTATATGCTTCAAGTACCTTAAGGGAGAGAGTATTCTGGCTCATAGTTAAACAGACCCAAACTAATTTTTATACCTTTGTCGTCTTTTATCTAGGACAATTAGATCAGAAGATTAAAATTTCCATGAGAGACCACATTTGCTGCTTTGGGTAAAAGACCGCTAGTTAGAAGACGAGGTAGAGGTGGAATGCAATTTCGTGCTGCTTCTACTGGAAAGTTAATGCCAGCTAAATACCCAAGATTTGCACTCTCTGAACAACACGAAGCTGAGGTTTTTGACATAGTTCATGAAACTGGTCGTGATGCTCCTCTTACAAGAGTCAGATTTGAGAATGGAGATTACTCTCTTTTTCCGTCAGTTTTGGGAACGAGAATTGGCTCGAAATTACAATTTGGATTAAACTCCCAAATTTCTTCTGGTAATGTAATTAGTATACAAAACATTCCAGATGGTACGCTTGTATGCAATGTAGAAAAACACTTTGGAGATGGAGGCTCATTGGTCAAGTCTGCCGGTTCTTATGCAACTGTATTTTCACACGGCTCTGAAGGTGTGACATTAAAATTACCTTCAGGTAAGTTTGCCACTCTTAATCCGCAAAACAGAGCTATGATTGGAGTCCTTGCGGGGGGTGGAGTCGAAGATAGACCATTTATGAGGGCAGGCGTGGCTTGGAGAAGAATGCGTTCAAAAGGAAGAAAGTATCCGATAGTAAGGGGTGTTGCTCAAGCGGTGTATGTACACCCACATGGAGGTGGAAGACACCAACACGTCGGTAGAAGCTCAACTGTTTCAAGAAATGCACCTCCTGGACGCAAAGTAGGTAGTATTGCTGCAAGAAAGACAGGAAGAGCTAGGGTAAAGAAAAGAGAATAGTTTCTCAAAACCAATTAATAGTAATCAAAATAAACTCTGTTCACGTGAAACGTGTGCATATTTACATCAGTGGTAAAGTTCAAGGAGTATATTTTAGACAAGGAATGAAAGAAACTGCTGAAAAAAATAATGTAAATGGATGGGTAAGAAATCTTCCTGATGAGAGAGTAGAAGCTGTATTGGAAGGCGAGGAGTCTAACGTTGATGCCTTGATAGACTGGAGCAGTATAGGTCCTCCAGGGGGAGTAGTTGAGGATTTGCAAATTATAGAAGAAGATTACAAAGGAGAATTCTCAAATTTTGAGATCCTATACTAGTGTATATTGGTATAAGCATCCAAAATCAACCTCTTAACTTCATCAAGGCTCTCATTTGGTTTTACTTCAGTTTCCTTTACGGATTCTTTCCTATCCCTTCGAATCTTTATTATGACAGAATCTCTTTGTGGTTCAATGTCAGCAAAATACCTGAAGGTCATGGACTTGCAAAATACTATCCTGTGCATTCGTACATCCTCGATTACATTTTTACCAAGTGAAAGACAATAATCTCTAAGTTCATCGAAAAGTGGCTTCACATTAGATGTGAGTTGTCTTTGAAAACCATCATATGTTTTTCCTTGATCAGAAATTAGATCGTCCATATTTGCAAATTTGAATCGGAATATTTAGGT
>Ga0066686_10000737_pt1 | contig 12161 bp, 10 predicted proteins | sample GraSoiAngelo_135_FD_65627 | JGI IMG/M metagenome (GOLD analysis project Ga0066686, IMG submission 65627) | Grasslands soil microbial communities from the Angelo Coastal Reserve, California, USA - 14_0929_05_40cm | ecosystem: Environmental > Terrestrial > Soil > Grasslands | place: USA...
TCCGAGTTGCAGATGATCCGGTCCGGAAGCCAGGCGAAGATTCGATCCGTGTCCCACATCCCTGCTTCCAAGAGATTCCGGCAATGCCACACCACTGGAACGCGAGCCAGACGGCCAGCCGCGGCAGCGTAGAGGTTTGTGCGCGGGCTATTGGCATGGAGCAACGAGGCCCCCGACGACCGGCAGCTTGCTAGCAGACTGCGGACTGCGCGCCAGGCCGCCAACCCCGGAAGCCGCAACCCTGGGAACTGCACTCGAGTGACCGGCGCCCCGGTTTCCCGAACAGCCTCGACGAACTCGTCGTTCGCGTCGCACACCACCCATGCGTGAAATTTGTCCCGATCAAGGTGGCGTACCAGGTTGAGCAGCGAGCGCTCCCCACCAGCCACGATGTCCGTCGCATGGACCAGAACGACTGTTCGCGACCTGGGTTTATCTGAAGGACGCAACATCAGAGATGCTCTCTGTCACACCGAACTTCCTTACGGAATGACCTCTTGGTTCGAAAGATTCAACAGCTCGTCTGCCATGGCCGTTACTTCGTCAACTTCGATCAGGTCCATGCAGTAATTATGCCCCCGCTCACATCGATCACGGGTAAAATACAGGCGACATGGCCGACACGAGATCGGCTTGGCGATCGCCCGTCCCAAGCGCCCCAGCGGGCCGGTATGATTCGGATACGTCGGCCCAAACAGTGCCAGCGTCGGCGTTCCGAGCGCTGACGCCAGGTGCATTAACGCGCTATCATTGCCGATCAACAAGCGCGCGTGCTGGATAAGCGCTCCCACCGCGCCAAGCTCGAGTTCCCCGGCAAGGGCGATTGGAGCGATGTTCATCCCTTCCGCAATCGAACAGATCAACAGACGATCGTTGGCGTCTCCGGCCAGGACCACTGCTATTCCCCGAGCCTGAAGATGCGTGGCCACCTGGCGAAACCGCCCAACCGGCCATCGCTTGGGAGGCCATTTTGCGCCCGGATGGATAACGGCATAGGGCTGGCCAGCTTTGACACCATGAACCTCCAGCCACGCTGTCGCCGTGAGCCTGTCGTTCACTGTTGGCGAGAATTCAAGACGTGCTGATACCGATGCGACGTTGAACGGCGCCAGCAAGGAAAGATTTTGCTGAACCATGTGGGCGTTGGCATCTGCATCGATTTCATCGGTATAGATATAACCCAGGCTGTCCAGTTTGAACGGACCGAGCACGCGGGTCAAACGTAGCCCGACCCTCTTGTCAGAGCCAGACAAATACGTTAACCAAGCTGATTGCATTAGGCGCGACAAGTCCAGTACGGCCTGATACCTGCGATTCCGCACCTGCCAGGCCAGCCTGAAGAACGCCAGCACACTGGCCGGGTCGCGCCAGTACAAGTGACTTTTCACCCTAATGATCCTGCCGAGTCCGTGGAAATTCTCCAGCAGAGGGGCCGTGTGCTCACGCGCCACCACGTCAACCTGTCCAGGTCCAAACGCATCAACCAACGCCCTCAGAAGCGGGGTAGCCATCACCACATCGCCGAGGGCATTCATCTGAATCACACACACCGGCCCTGGGACAGGCCGTTGACCGGAACGGCGTGGAGCAAACAGTCCCACAACCTGCCAGGTCAGGTATGCGAGAAGCCCGTTTACCCATGGCAAGACGCGTTTGGCAGCGGCAAACACCGGTTATCCCTTTTGCGCTTTCAGGTGGTGAAGGAATTCAACGTGCTGCGCCGCAATGGTTCGCCACTCGAATCGGACGGCCTCTTTGGCGGCTTCCTGTCTGAGATGTTCCTGAAGAGTCGCATCAACTAAAAGACTGCCGATGCAGTCGGCCAAGGCCTGCGGCGACTCAGGCGGAACGGCCAAGATGGTCTGCCTGTGCCGCAACGACGGATCCTCGTACCTTGGCGTGGTTGTGATAACAGGCACACCAGCTCGAAATCCCGCCATGAGCGTCCCCCGGCGCAGGCTGGCCCCTTCGTCATAGGGCACGACATATGCGTCTGTACCGGACAGGACGTTCGCGGCCTCTTGCTCCGGCAGATCTCCCAGCCAGTGTATGAAAGGCTGCACTCCCGTTCGGCTAGCCATGCCTTCGAGGGCCGCTTTGTACATACGGTCCTCAGTCCTGGTCTCACCCACGCAAACCAGGTGGACACGAGCCGACCCGTTCAGGAGGCCTAAGGCCTGGATCAGCGTTTCGAACCCCTTGCCCGGTGCAGGGAATCCAAATGTGCCAAGGACCGGCGTATCCGCACTGAGCCCGAGACTCTCACGAAGGCCCTTGTAGGCTTCCTCCCTCCTCATGGTCGGCGCGGGAATGTTTGCCCCGATGGGTATTTCTCGGAGCTTTCCAGACCACCACGGCAAACGCCGTCGCAACAGACAGGTGAGTTCCGGATGGATGCTGATCACACCGTGGCTGCCGGCCGCCATGAACACAGCATTGGCCTTCGAGAGCCAGCGTCCTCCGACCAGAGTATGGAACGTGGTCAGCACAAGCGGTCCGGAACAGGCCAACCGAATCAACATCGGAAGCAACTTGAACACCATGCCGTACCCGTAGTGCTCAGGTGTGTACTGAAGAATGACGGCATCCGGATTGTTCGAGATGAGTAGCCGCCTTGCAGACAAGGTTTCCGACAAGCCCCACCGTCCGGGCACCGCATAGACGTCCTTCTCCAGGCTTCGGGTTCGGGACGAGGTGACCACGAGACACTGATGACCGAGCTCTTCGAAGGCCCGTCGCAAGCATCGCGTGTAATCTCCGACACCACACGTAACAGATGCTGGTTGGTACTGTGCGGTCATCAGCGCAAAGCGCATGGCACCTGGCTCCTTCCGATGACGACCGGCCTCCACACAAATCTCCACAGCAGCAACGCCGCGACCGCTGTCACTACCAGGCTCATCATCTTGATCAGGGCCTGACCCAGTAGCAGGCTGAATAGAAGCTCCCGATTCCCTGGTTCAAATAGCACGCTTCTGCTGATAACACCATGTGCTATGGCCTGGTGGAGAGTGGGAATCCCGAGCCATGAGGCAATAGTTTCGCTAAAAAAGGGGCCGGTGCCCCAGGAAGTAAAAAGCACCTTGAGCGAATACAGAAGAGGCACTGTTCCCCAGGGGATCATGGACGCCTGCGCTGCAAGAAAAGTGGCTGCGATCGACCAACCGATAATGACCATTGGCCAACTTTTCAGAGAAGGTGGGAGCCCGAACGACATCGGCAGCACACAGAAGGGAACGACTGACAAGAGATAGCGGCTGGCAAAATTGGTCTCATGAGCATAAGGGCGACCACCAGCCCATCCAGAATGTAGTAGAAGTGTGGCAAACATGAGTCCGGCGATCGTGATCATCGCCGGCCGTAGTTCCCTTATTTGCATCGCGCGTTTCCAGCCGACTATAGACCAGACAAGACATGGTGAAGCAGCAAGAAGTGTGACTAAAAGATATAAAAAAGCGTATGGCCTGGGCACAGTTAAACCTTTTTCAGTTATTTGGGGGATATAGTGATAGGAGGTGAGCCAGGGAGCTCCGAAAGCGACCTGATGGTAGACTAAGACAGGAAGAAGAGCGGCAGCTGTACCAATGGCATATACCGCCACCACAGTCAGTCTCGCGCGGACCAACACAAGGTACCCGCCCAGCCCCAGCGCAATTAGAGCCGACGCATAGTCTTGCCCGATAGCGAGGCCGGAGAGAAGCCCAGCTAAGCCAGCAAGAGACTCGGAGATACACCCTCCCTTGGGCGGCGTCAGAAACCAAAAAGCACTTAGGAGACAGGCAGCGGCCAGCGTATTTTTGTAGAAGCCAGTCGCATAACCGAAGTGCATCGTTCCAAAAGCCAGAAGCCCTGCGGTCAGCAGCGCATCGCGAGGGGAAGACCCCCAGCGGAGAGCTATGTGGTACACCACACAGACCGTCAGCGTGGCAGCCGGAATCCCCAACAGAATCGTGCAAAGCACATTCAGAAGCGGAAGCACCGAGCCGGATGGCACCAGCTCGAAGATCGGATGGAATACCAGATACACCACTGCAGCCGCGAAGGAGGCACCTGGTGGCATCCCAGATAGTACGAAACCTTCGCGAAGAGCGACATCGATCCCGCGATACTCGTCCAGCAAGACGCTCCCATGATCAACAAGGGATGTGGCTAGGTCCAGGATATTCAGGGCCATGGATTGGGGTACGGGGTCTAGGTAAAGGAGCGCGACGACCGCAAAGCTGACCCCTAGCCTCCAGCCCAGAGAAGGGTCTGGGAACCCACTTTGCCCCGGTTGCTTCATCCCAGCTTTCGACTCCATCGTGATCATTGAAGTGGGCGTCTAGGGGCTGACATAGATCCCGAAAGCTGAATCACAAGAGCGATGTGCGTGGCGAACGCTGCCGCAGATATTCTTCTGCAACAGGGGGACTTCGATTTCGCGCCAAGACGTCAAGATCTCACGCATCATATGCCGGAAACAACTCCAATCCTTCCTGTATAGTCAATTCTATGAAGCAATATTGGGACTCTATTCTCTCGAACGTATTCGTCTACAGCCTCGCGCGCACCTTTAAAATGGCCATAATCATCAATAACGAGTACCCCGCCAGGTGATATTCGGGGAAAGAGGGTGATCAATTCATGGCGTGTTGATTCATACCAGTCGGTATCAAGCCGAAGGAGGGAAATGCATTCTGGTGCTTCTCGGGGCAGAGTATCTTCCACTTTCCCCTTTATAAAATGAATTTTCTCGTTTCTATATCCGACGTTACATACGGATTTCTTCACCTCGTCGAGTGGCACATAATTCCAACGAAAATCTTCGATGCCCTTACTGATCTGGGAAAGAAGGATGGAAGCTGGAACATCGGCATAGTCGACATCTTTTTCTCCAGGAGGTGTCATACCTTCAAATGTGTCGTAGAGATACAGATCTCTACTGTAATCTTCTAGCTGAATTAAAGTACGGGCAATGGCCATCATGCTTCCGCCCTTCCATACACCACACTCAACCATAGCACCAGGTATTTTGTTGACAACTATGTATTTAACGGCGTTGCAAAGGGCAAAGATTCTTTCTGGGGAGGTTTGGGTAAAGGGGCTTACGCTTACGAAAGTATCAATGCTCGTTTGATCAAAATCCGGCGGGAAGTGCGCCCCAGCAATCCGATTGTCGTACCTAACAACGTCAAATCCACATATGCGCACTAGTTTGCGGATGGAATTTAATATGGCTCTCGCCGAAGTCATGCGGCAGCCCCCGTGACCAGCCACCTGAGTTCTCGCGGACAGATAGCGGGACTCCATTTCGATTTCGATCGCATGAATTCAGATTGCTGTTCCCGCTTACGCCTAACACCGTGACCGCGCCATGACGGCAGACGCCACGGCCAGAAAGTCATTCGTGTAGCGGTCAGGACAAAATCGAGCTTCAACAACTGCCCGTCCCTGTTGGCCTAAGGCTCGCCCGGCTTCTGGATCATCCATCAAGTTACTCACCGCTCGCGCCAATCCGGAAATATCTCCCTGTGGCACCAGGTAACCGGTGACTCCCGGAATCAACCACTCACGCACGCCTCCCACATCAAATGCAACGACAGGACGCGCGTGCGCCATAGCTTCAATACCGACAATCCCGAAGGGTTCCGGCCAGACGGACGGTACCACCACGATACTGGCCTGGTGCATGTACGAACCCACTGCCTCCAGCTCAATCCAGCCAAGGAACCTTACACGTCGTTGAAGGCCGAGCTGCACAGCCATAGCCTCGAGCCGCGCGTGCTCAGGTCCTTCACCAGCCACAAGCAGTCGTGCCTGGGGCAGATCGCGGATCGCCTTCAGCAACAGATGCACGCCCTTTTCAGGCGTGAGCCGTGCGGCGCATAAAAGGGTGTACGGATCCGCTGGTGGACGTAAGGACTCTCCCGGCGGCGGAACCGTCATCAGTGGAATGCAATGGATCATGGCCGGCGGAAACCCTTCCTTCAAGAAAAGCTCCTTCATGAACCCGCTAGGCACAACAATGTCGCTCCGTTCCCGATGAATGGCGGCTACTTTGAGCGTGTGCGAAATGAGCGGCAAGCCCATGCGCGGGTCACGTGGCATGCATCGTTCCCTGTACGCGACCACCTGGCACATATAGCCGACCGGACGGTGACATGTCTGCCCAGACTCCTGCCACATGCGCCTCCCGCCAGGGCAAATTAGCTTAAACCCCCAGACACAGCGGACCGATGGATGGCGCGCGGTGACCCAATCCAGGATCAATGGGTCGAACAATTCATGGACGACCAGCACGTCCGGCCGCTCCTTTTTTAGGATCTCCTGCAACGTCGCAAGGGTGTCGGGTGTTGCAGGTCCCACCAAGTTCGGAAGGTGATACGCGGCCCTCGAATCACAAGGTTCGTCCCCTCGGACCGTGGAGAACACGACGCTGCTGACATGGCCGGAGTTCTCCAGCGCGTCGCAGATCCGGTGCAAGCTCCGTTCCAGCCCTCCCACTCCGGCGTAAAACTCAGTGAGGTGCAGGATTCTCACCGCGCGCCCTGTCGATGCGAAAAACCGCCACGATATTTTGGAGAAAGAACTGGCCGAAGCGCTCTTCTAGGAAACCCCACACGCGGTCATACAGAGCCGACACAGGGCGGAGCAGCCGACGCAATAAGGCAGGGGACCGCCTTTCGACCTTGCCGACTAGATCCCTCAGGACCCACGCAGGCTCGCCCCAGGAAAGCCAGTACTGATAGCCGAAGCACTGTTCGACCCGGAGGCCCAGGCTGTGCCCGAGACGTCGGAGCCGCCGACTCGAATACTGATCCTCCCATCCCCACGGCCAAGTTCCCATCCGAATCGCACGGCGCTTATGAACCGTGTAGCCAGTGAACATCTGGGGAACGCTAACCACCAAGACCCCGTTTGGAGAGAGAACCCGAACCTGCTCAGCTAAGGCGGGACGGGGATCAGGAAAATGCTCCAACACGCCTTGACTGAACACGACCCCGAAGCTGCCAGTGCGGAACGGCAGGGCAAACGTATCGCCTTGACAGAGGCGAATCGGCACATGCAGTTCGCGGGCGGAGTCCAGCGCGACGCCGAGGCCCTGCCAGGACAGGTCGATTCCCACAGCTATCACCCCCGGCACACGGCCGCGGAGCAGACATAGATCGATGGCGGAGCCGCAGCCGATCTCCACCGCGCGCGGGGGATCGGCGGCTTCCACATACTGTTCCAGGGTAGTCAGGAACCGCTCGCGACCGGAGGCATGTTGAGCCACACGGGCGGTCTTCGTTTCCCGGACGGCATAGTCCTGCCAGATACGATCAACGCGGGCGACCGACTCGTGCCTGTCCGGCCTAGTCACCGGTTCCCTTCCGGCACGTAGCAGTCCCACAGGAGGTTATGGGCCCATTCCGAGCCGCGAACGGTTTGAAGAGCGCGATCCAGCCAGTTCCACGCAGTCCGCCGCAGCAGATAATCCAAGGCTCTCCAGGTCACGCCCGTCAGGTTCGCCGGTCGCTGCCAGAAGACGGTCTCACGATGGCGGATCGCGAGCCCGGCTTCGAGCAACAGGGCCTGCACTTCCGTTGATCGATAGTGTCGATGGTAATAGGTGAACACTTCACCAGGTGGAAGGGTCGCGGGATCCCTTGATTCGACACTTTCCAGATTCGCTTTTCCCGTCAGAACCCTATGGGAGATCCACGGCTCTCCAGGATCATCGGGCCTCCACTGGGGCACAGAGACGATGATCTGCCCGCCTGGTGCGGCCAGCTTGCGGATCGTGCTCAGAACCGGAGCCGGATCAGGCAGATGCTCCAGGATTTCCGCAAGCAGAATGACATCCCAGCCGTGTGGCAGACTAGCTTCCAAGTCGGAACGTGTCAGGTCTGTGGTCTGGAACTCAACCCGATCAGCAACTCCAAACTGGTCCGCCAAGTCGGTGGCGGCTTCGATCTGCACCGCTGACAAGTCAATGCCGAGCACCCTGGCAGTGGGAAACCGGCGGGCTACATTGACAGAATAGATCCCGACTCCGCAGCCAGCGTCCAGAACACGGAACGGGCGGGCGCGCGGGGCCTTCACAAGCTCAATCGTCCGCCGCAGCCGGAGCTTATAGCCGGCGTCTCCAGGGACCCCGCCATCGGTCATGCGCGCCAGCCACCGTCGCTCCCAGCCCAGATCGTAATAGCGCCGCAGGACGGCTGGCGAAACCGGCTCCGTCATCGATGCCTTACCCGACTCGTACCTCATACCGCCTTTATCCCGGGGCTCATTGCGCGAAAAGCCGACGCATGGCCAGTATTTCTGCGCTCCGCAGATACCCGAGCAGCAGCAAGCCGGCGCCATACGCCAGCAGGGCTCCGAGCATCATGACCACAAGGCCATAATCTCTCGCGAGCCACAGTACTAGAACCATGCTGGTGACTGCCAGGAAGTACCGCCAGAGCCCATCAGGGGAAAACGAAACGTGGAACTCACGTTGTACCAAGCGGGCCACCAAGACCAGATTCAGCCACTCGCACGCCACGGTCGCAAGACTGGCGCCCATCGCACCCCACCCTGGGATCAGGAGAAGATTCGCTAGCACGTTGACCAGCGCGCTCAGGACGAAGACGCCGGCCAAAGCCCACACCCGGTCTGCCGCATTGAGCGCATGGCTCGGGATGTTGATCAGCAAGATCGGGAGGCTACCCCAGATAAGGATCTGGAGAAACGCGCCAGCACGCACGAACTCGCTTCCGAACAAGACCTGGATCAATGGATACGCGACGAAGAACGTGATGACCGTCACGGGCAGGCCGAGCACCAACAGCAGTTTCCATGAGGATTCGATGAGGTCACGCACCCCCTGCTGATCGCGCCCCGCCCAGTTGGAGAGGCGCGGAAAGAACGGGCTGCCGAGGGTCGCGGCCAGCAAGATGATGGCGTCTAGGAACCGATACGCCGCCGCGTATAGGCCAACCTCGCTTTCGTCCCGGAGCCAGCGCAGCATGATAATGTCCACGCGATAGTAGAGGGCGAACCCGAGCAGCAGAAACCCGAACGGTGCCGCCTGGCTCACCATCGAGCGGATGGCCGAGAGGGGTACTGACGCCCCAAACGCGATTGGCCCTGCGAGCGAACGCCCGATATACCACATGACCGCGTTGACCACTGCCGCCGCTGCGAAGAGCGCGAAGACTCCGCCGCCCCAGATCAAGATGACCAGTGTCGCACCTGCTCCGATCGCAGACGCCACCACGCGATAGAGCGACAGCAAATGCATATCTTCGCGGGCTGTCAGTCTGACCAAGAATGGAGACGTCGCAGCAGAGATGAGGTTTGAAAGGGCTACGATGGCGATGCACGCAGTGGTCAGAGCATCATGCCGCGCGAGTACCGCCAGTCCAACCATCGCAATGCTCATGGCTCCAGCTAGAAGGAGCAAAGATCGCTGGAGCACCGCCATCACTTCCGACGTGCGACTGAGATCCCGGCTGATCTCCCGGATGCTAAACGCCGCTAGGCCGAAGTCCGCGAGGGCGCCGAACGGAAAGGCGAAGGCAACGACATAGGAGTATCGTCCTAACTCCTGAACGCCAAGGTAGCGGACAAGCGCGATAGAGACCGCAAAGTTGAGGACCTTGGTGATCCCCTGGGCAACAACCAAGGCGCTCACATTGCGAATTAATTTTCCGGTTTGCATTGGACTCACAGCGGGACGGGTCAGTGACACGAATAATCAGGCCTGGTCTGCATCACATTTTCCCGGGCCTGATCAAGGCAGAACCGCTGAATGCCGGTTGGCGTGCCCTTGCACCCACGACAATGTCCGGAGTCTGGTGGCCACTCGACTCGCCTTCGATTGCTTGACCAGCCCGCGCCAGTAAGAGAGACCGCACCAGCAAGGCCGCGATGAGCCAAAACGGCTCCATGATTCGCACGATGAGAAACGTGTTCGATCCGACCGCATGCACTAGGAGGCCCGCGAGCCCCAGCAGAAATCCCAACGATATCCCGCGCGAAAACTGATCAGTCACATGCCGATAGGACGTGATGCCCATTCGGAAAAGCGACCCGATGAGGACAAAGAACGCGACGAGACCGAGCAGGCCCGTTTCCGTCAAAACCCGCGGGTACATCGCATCCATAAAAGGCCCGCCCGTGACGCCTGTCCCCCAGAGCGGGAATTTTTGCCATATTTGAAATGACTGGTGCCACGAATGGAGCCGCTCCGACGTGGAGGTATCGATCCGCAATGCCCCCAGACGAATCTGCCCTTCCAACTGCTCCTGGGTAAACGTGTATGCGATCCGCTCCTTCACGGCGTGCGGGGCCCACAGAGGAGCGGAAAGGATTCCGATGAGCACCATGGTCATCAGAATCGGTTTCCGTGGCGCCAGAAATCCGATGACGCTCAGGATCAGCACTCCCGCCGCCAAGAACGAGGCGCGTGAAAGCGTCGCCATGAGCCCGATGGACCCAGCCGCCAGAAGAAGCAGGAGCGGCAATCGGTGGGTCACCGCCCCGCTTGTCAACAGCAGTCCGACGACGATCGCCAGCATGAAGACAAGATACCCACCCAGCGTGTTGGGCTCGCCCGATTCCCCCTCGAATGGAGCCGACGCCCGCTCTCCGCTGGGAATCTGCGCGATGGCGAAGAGCGAGACCAGAAAACAGGTGACCAAACTGGCGATCACCAGGCCGCGGGCTTCTTCCTTCGTCATCACAGCGCTGACGACCATGAAATACAGGAAAACGTACTCGTAATATTTTAGCCAAAAGAAGAACCCACTCATGGGCTTGACGCGGCCACCCAGCACCCCGATGAGCGTGGACAACCCGGCGGCGGCGATATAGAACATGATGGGTCCGTTCAGCGGAGTCCGCTGAAACGGCGCGCCCCCCTTCAAGATCGCCATCTTGGCGATCCAGACAAACCCGATTACGACCAGAAGGAAATCATCAAAGCGAAGCGTAATCCCACGACCAGCCGCACCCCCACCGCCGGTCAGCCCTCCGGCCAGAAACTCAGGGCTCAGCAGCATTGAGAAGACCAGCAGATAGAGGCTGATCTTCGTGGAGACGAACGCCACCAGCAGGAGCGCGACGCCCACAATGATGCGTAGACTGAACGCGGTGTCACTGGAAACAATGAACAGGGACAGAGCAGCGGCCAGGGCTAGCGGAACCGCAACTATGAGCCCTTTAGGCTGCATCGCACGTCACCCACCAGCTAGGCCACAGGATGGAAAACGGACTGATGCCGATTAGACCGGGCCCTGAAGTCACCCCGATCAGGACGACGAATAGCGATAGTACTGGTATTGGTGGTAATCAGGAGAAAATTCGGCGCTCACGTTGCTGAGCACCACTCCCACGACATGGGCCTGGGCATTCTCAAGGAGAGTCTTCGCGCGCTGCAACGGCGTCCGTCCAATTTTACCGACTTGATACACCAAGACCACGCCGTCGACTTTGGGACCGATCAGGACGGCATCGGCGACAGGCAGGATGGGTGGACAGTCAAACATGACGAGATCATAGTTTTCTTCACATGCGGCGATCAGATCCACGAAGCGTTGAGAGTTGAAGAACTCAGACGGGTTGGGCGGCAGATGTCCGCTGGTGATGATACTCAGGTTGTCCACGCCGGGAGCGCTCAGGACCTGATCGAACCCCAGCTTCCCGAGCATCAGATCCGGAGCAGTCTGCACTACGTCCTGCCACTGCGCGGACCCGACCAGAACCTCGCTCAGGCCCGGCTCACGCTTGAGCCCGAGCCGGCTGTGCACGGCCGGCTTTCTGAGGTCCGCGTCCACCACCAAGACCCGCCGTCCATCCTGCGCGATCGTGATAGCCAAGTTGATGACCGTCGTGGTCTTTCCTTCGCCGAGGCCGGCGCTGGCGAAGGACAGGCTTTTGACCGTCCGGTCAACGCAGGCGAATTGAAGGTTGACTTTCAATGATCGGTACCCCTCCGCGACCACACCTTTAAGATCGAACAACGGCGAGAGCCGCGACAGTAATTCCATGGATTCAGCATCGAGCGTTTCAGGAAAGACCTTTTTGATCGCCTGCTCAACTTCCTTGTGGTCTACCTGCGGAATGACTCCGAGGACTGGGACTTTCAGGAACTCTTCAACACCCTCAATCGTGCCGATAGAAGTATCAAAGGATTCCCGGACAAAGGCCAGGAC
>Ga0066686_10000741_pt1 | contig 12139 bp, 10 predicted proteins | sample GraSoiAngelo_135_FD_65627 | JGI IMG/M metagenome (GOLD analysis project Ga0066686, IMG submission 65627) | Grasslands soil microbial communities from the Angelo Coastal Reserve, California, USA - 14_0929_05_40cm | ecosystem: Environmental > Terrestrial > Soil > Grasslands | place: USA...
GCCCCTCGAAGCGCGTCTTCCGCAGCGCTTCCAGCTCCCAGTCTTCCAATTCGAAAAAGGCTATCTTCATCCGGCGGGCTTATTTTCGCGGTTCCGCCGGTAGCAGGCAACAAGAATCCGTCCCGGGTCGCAGTTCAACGGATTGGGTAGCGCAAGGCTCGGTCTTAAGCCTTGCGGCCTTTCGATTTCATTAATCAGGCCATTAAAAAGCCGCAACGTCAAAGACGGCCATTGCACTACGAGCTCTCTGTCGCAAGATCCATTTTCCAAATCTTGCGGTCCTTTCGGCACCCGAGGGCGGGGGGAGTGGCGCACCTGGTGCGCACACTCGCGTGTGTGTTCAGGCTCCCTTGGGCCCGTTTCGTACACCGGAAATCCCCGCTTGGCCGGCCAGCAACTTGGTCAAAGTGGCGGCCAGACCGTCCACTGCCCCGCCGCCTGTCACCAGGATTTGCGGGACGAACTGGGCCCCCTTGTCGGCGAGCACGGTGGCGACATTGACCAGTGCGGTGCTCGTTGCCCCGATGGCATCGGTCTGAGCTTTGAAGCCGTCGGCCTTGGCTACTCCCTGGGCGCGGATGACGTCCGCTTCGGCGGTGCCGGTCTGCTTGATGAATTCCGATTCGCCGCGAGCCTGTTGCACGCGGGCGTCGGCGTTGTTCTTGTTGATGTCGATCCCTATCGCGGACTTGGCCAAGTCTCGCTGCATATCCGCCTTGCCAGTCGTCGCTTCTGTCGCCACGCGCTGCTCTTGCGCCTTTTGCTGCATCTTGAAGGTTTCAATCTCCTGATTGGCGATTTCGCGGCGGGTAAGAACCTCCACCAACGCCTGAGGGAGTATGACGTCCTGGATGTAGACACCTTTGGTTTCCACATCGTATTGGGCAAGTTCCTCCGCCATATGCTTCGTCGCATCCTCTTGCACGGTTTGGCGGCCCTGAATAAAAGCCACGGCTTCCATCATGCCCAGTTTGTTGCGGAAGTGGTTCCCCAAGGCGGCCTGCAAGACCTCATTGACCAGGTTCAGCATGCTGCCGACCATCGAAATGACCCGCGGCGCCTTTGTGTCCGGCACATGGATGAGCACTTGAAGGTCGAGATTGAAAACAAAACCCTCCCGGCTTTTCGCCACAATCGGTTCGAGCCTCGCGTCCAGGCCGTGCGCACTCGTTACCCCCTTCGCCCAGTCGAGCTTCAGGATTGCGGTGGGAACGATCTCGCCTTGGTAGATGCGCGGATTGATCGGGTATTTGCCGGTCCGCAGCGGCTCTTCCCAAATCCCTCGATGCCCCGGTTTCACGAGGCTGCCGAACTTGAATTCCGCGCCGGAAGTGTCTTCCGTCGGCAGACCGACGTAGGACTTAATCACCGCAACTTGGCCTTGCTCGACGACCAGCATGGGCACTTGCTCGACTCGGACCAGGAATGGATTGAGGTTGTACGCGCCGTAAAGCAGCGGGTCGTGTTGCAAGCCGATTTTTCCGCCCTTATCGAGGAAAGCCTGGAAGTCCTGGTAGGACTTGTGCTGCTCGTTCTTGCTGCCCAGCATCGTCTCAATCAATTGCGCATTGGTTACGCCGCCCTTCCCGCCATCTTTGGCTAGCCGCTCCAAGTCCTCGATGTCTTTGAATCCTCCCAGGCGGCTTGCGATGTCGCCGGCCGGAAGTGGGTCGCCTTCGAGTGTGGTCACCACCCCGATCATATCAACCAAGTGCCCGCTCTCCGTGGCGCGCGGCTCGATGCGCGTGACCTCGAGCTGCTTCTCTTCCAGTCCGAAAGCTTCGAAGGTGAGGTGTCCACCCTTTGCGATCCGCCGGAGTTCTTCGGCGACCGGCACCCCATAAACCTGGCGCTTGGTGATCACCAGGAAGGCAATTGGGTGGATGGGAGCCAAAGTTCCTGGCGACAGGACGGGCCTCTGCACGCCTTTCTGGCCTTTAATCTCTTGCCCGTTCGACGCGCGCACGCCAGCCAGGAAAGTGTTGAGGTCGGTAAAGTTTCCGAAGGCGGGAGAAAAAACGGCCGATTTGGCGCCGATGGGTAGCGGTTTGCCAATTTGCGCGATCACCACGCCGATCTCTCCGGCTTGAACTTGCACCCAGGGGTGCTTGGTCACCGCGTAAAGTAGACAGAAGCGGAAACGCACGCCCGGCATCAGGAGGCCTACTTGATAACCGGCCTCGCCATGGAACGCGATTGGATTGTCGTCCGGCAGCTTGTTCCCGAGGCGCTTGCGCACCAGTCCCACCTGAGTTGGGCCGATGCTGTAAAACGACATCCAGAGAATCCACAACGCGCCCACTGTAACCACAATGGGTAATACGTAGATTATGAAAATATTCAGCATGGCTCCTCCTTCTCTTGCCCATTGTCCTGAGCAGGGAACGCGCCATTCTAACGCGCTTGGGAGCCGGACCTCATCCCCAATCCGCGCCAAGCCCGCTTATGTACGAAGGAAGTTTGGTAAGAACGATGTTGGGATGCCGGCGCATTTTCGCCACCTCCCCGCGGCTGGCAGAGGGTCCTCCGCTCTACCAGACCGCCGCTTGAGAGATGCTGGGGCGGGATAAAGGATTCCCCCTCCCCGAGCGACTACGCCCGGCGGCGGGGGTGGTGAGCTTCGACGGTCGTCCGCATGCCACCGCGAGTTGTGAATTCGCCGCGCACCACGGCCCACTTCGGCCGGCAAGCCCGAACGACGTCGTCGAGAATCCGGTTGACGGCGTTTTCGTAAAAGATTCCCAGGTTGCGGTACGCCAAGATGTAATACTTTAGCGACTTCAATTCCAAACAAAGCTTTCCCGGCAGGTATTGAATCGTGACGGTCCCAAAATCCGGCAAGCCCGTGCGCGGGCAGATCGAGGTATACTCGGGGATGGAAATGGTGATTTCATACCCCCGGTACTGATTCGTCCAAGTCTCTATCTCGGGCAATGGAGCCTTCGTTCCCGAACGTGCGTGTTGGCCGGTGTATTCAGCGCTCTTACTCGCCATGGGTTCCCTCCATTCAGCAAGAGGCGAGGCACGGCTCGCCTGGTGGGAGGATACCACGACGCGGGGTGGAGGCACTCAAATAAAAATGGGTTGTGTTTTCAATGGCTTACAATTAAGCTTGACAGTATTCGGCTCAAGATTTATTATAACCAGCGACTAAGAAATAGCATCTAACCTTGGCGGGGCGAAAGACAAAGAAATTCAACTTAGGAGGCTCGGACTCATGGGGAAGATTATCGGAATTGACCTTGGGACGACAAATTCGGTGGTGGCGGTAATGGAGGGGGGGGAACCCGCGGTAATAGCCAACCCGGAGGGTGGCCGGACGACGCCCTCAGTTGTGGCCTTCACGAAATCCGGCGAGCGCCTGACGGGGCTCGTGGCCAAGCGGCAATCCATCACCAATCCCGAGAACACCGTTTATTCCATCAAGCGATTCATGGGCCGCCGGTTTGACGAAGTCCAAAGCGAGGTCAAGACCGTCTCATATAAAGTTATCGCCGCTTCGAACGGGGACGTGCGCGTGGTTGCGCAAGGCAAGGAGTACTCGCCACCGGAGATTTCGGCCATGATTCTTCAGAAGATGAAGGACGCGGCGGAGCAGTATCTGGGCGAGAAGGTGACGCAGGCCGTTATCACCACGCCGGCGTATTTCAACGACGCTCAGCGGCAGGCGACGAAGGACGCGGGCAGGATCGCGGGCCTTGACGTGCTGCGCATAGTCAACGAGCCCACGGCGGCGGCCTTGGCCTACGGCCTCGACAAGAAGAAGGATGAGACGATTGCTGTCTACGATTTTGGCGGCGGCACCTTCGACATCTCGATTCTCGAAGTCGGCGAGGGCGTGGTCGAAGTGAAGGCCACGAACGGCGATACGCACTTGGGCGGCGACGACATTGACAAGCGCATCATGGATTGGATCGTCGAGGAGTTCCGTAAGGACCAGGGAATTGATCTCTCCAAGGACCGGATGGCCCTGCAGCGGCTTAGAGAGGCGGCCGAGAAAGCCAAGATGGAGCTCTCGACGGTACTGGAGACGGAAATCAACCTGCCCTTCATTACCGCCGACGCTTCGGGCCCCAAGCACTTAACGATGAAGTTGACGCGCTCGCGCTTCGAGCAAATGTCGGAAGACCTGTTTCAGCGCTCGGTGGGCCCCGTGAAGCAGGCTATGAAGGACGCCGGGATGACGCCCGCGAAGATTGACGAGGTGGTGCTGGTGGGCGGCTCGACGCGCATCCCGCGCATTCAACAAATTGTGAAGGACCTGTTTGGCGGCAAAGAGCCGCACAAGGGCGTCAACCCGGACGAAGTGGTGGCGGTGGGCGCGGCGGTCCAGGCCGGGGTACTCGGAGGCGAAGTCAAGGACCTGCTGCTATTGGACGTGACGCCTCTGACGCTCGGGGTCGAGACCTTGGGGGGTGTGATGACTTCCCTCATCCAGCGTAATACGACCATCCCCACGCGCAAGGCGGAAATCTTTTCGACCGCTTCGGACAGCCAGAATTCGGTCGAGATCCACGTGCTGCAGGGCGAGCGGCCGATGGCGCGAGACAACCGCACGCTGGGCAAGTTTCATCTGGTGGGGATTCCCTCCGCTCCGCGCGGCGTCCCGCAAATTGAGGTGGCGTTCGATATTGACGCGAATGGCATTCTCAACGTCTCGGCTAAGGACCTGGGAACCGGCCGCGAGCAGAAGATCACCATTACTTCCTCGTCGGGGCTCAGCAAGGAGGAGGTCGAGAAGATGACCAAAGAGGCCGAACTCCACGCCGAGGATGACCGCCGGAATAAAGATGAAGTCGAGGTCAAGAACCGCGCGGACGCGATGGTCTATTCGACGGAGAAGACGCTAAAAGAGCATCGCGACAAGATCTCGGACGCCGACGCGAAGCAGATTGAAGCGGCCCTCGAAGAGGCCAAGCAGGCCATTAAATCCGGAAATACGAACGAGATCACGGCCGCCGTAGAGCGGCTGACGACGGCTTCGCATCGGCTGGCGGAAGCGATGTACCGGCAGGCTCGGCCAAGCCCCGGCGAGCCTCCATCCGATGCGGCGGGAGCGGGTGCCTCATCCGACGGCGGCTCGGGCGGCAAGGCCAAAGGCGAAGGCGAGGTCATTGACGCCGAAGTCGTGGACGAGGAGAAGAAGAAGAAAAACTAAGCAGAGCGGGGGACTCAGATGACAGCCAATCCGACTCAAGGCAAGCAAGAAAGCGAGCGCGCTCCGGGGCATCTCGCCCGCGTCGGTGTGGAATGCCCGAACTGCCGCTTCCGGCAGTTTATCGAAATCGAATTCGACCAGTGGCCGCCGGTGGCTCCGGTGGCGGAAATCCACAAGCACCTCGCCGAGTGGATGGTGTCCCACTGCCCGGATCATTTGAGTCTGAATGCGGCCGCGAACAAGAATTAACAGGCTCTGCCCCTGAGCCGCGTTGAACGACTTCCATCATGACCGAATAAGGGACAATGTCCGTCGGGACGCAAGAAGACTGTTACGGGACACCGGGCGTATCGCGTGACGCCAAGCCCGAGCAGATCCCTAAGGTCTATCGCCGCCCTTCCGAATATTTAAAGGTTCCGATAAATTTCGCTGCGGTGCGCGACAGCGTGGAGAGTGAGCACTTGGGAATGGTGATCCGCCCACAAGAGGATTCTGTAGTCCCCCACGCGGTACTTGTGGACGCCCTCCAGGCCAGGCGGTGGGTTCCGAAGCGGTTGCGAGACCAGTTCCGGATGCGCCGCAAGGTGGTCGATCTTTTTCATAATCCGGCGGGCGACCGAGAGGTCGAGCTCGTTGAAGTCCCGTTGGAAGCGACGGGTGGTTACGATCGTGTACGCACTGCGCATTTCCGCCAAACGGTTCTCCGGGCGGTATGGAAGGAACAATCTCGAAACAGCGCGGGCAGGCCCGGACAGTGGCGAAATGAAGGCTCAACGTGCCCGCTTCCGCGAGGCCGCGAAGTCGCGTTTGAACTCTTCCCAAGGACGCGTTTTGCCGGACAGTTGCTGTTGCCGCGCTTCGCGGAGCCTGCGCACGAGGGCGGGGTTGTTAAAGATAAGAAAATCTTCGAAAGCGTCGTGCCATTCGTCAAGCGCTTCCCCGGCCCGAAGCCACTTGTTATACAGTTCGACAGGAATTTCAACCGTCGCGCCCATATTCAACTCCCGTCCCTAAGTTATCGCAGATTCGGGCGGGGAGCAACTGAACAGGCCGCGAGTCCTTGGGCGGAAGAGTAACCAATGGAATTCCGGCGCGCCCGCTGAGAATTGACAGGAAATTCCATGCCTGTAGGCACGCAAAAAGACTATTACGGGACACTGGGCGTAGCTCGTGACGCCAAGCCCGAGCAGATCCGCAAGGCCTACCGGCGCCTCGCCCGCAAGTTCCATCCCGACGTTAATCCGAACAACAAGGCCGCCGAAGAAAAGTTCAAGGAGATCTCGGAGGCCTACGAAGTCCTGAGCGACGAGAAGAAGCGGAAAGTTTACGACCAATTCGGCTTCTACTCGGACAACATCCCGCCCGGCGGCCCGGGCCCTGCGCCCTCTTCGGCCGGAGCGGGCGGCCCGGGATTCGATTTTTCCGGTTTCGATTTTTCCGATATCGGCTCCGAGGGGGAGAAGGGTGGCGGCTCCGGCGGCGGGTTCCGCGACTTGTTCTCACAAATTTTCTCGCGCGGAGGAACCCCCAAACCCGAGGGCCCCGAGCGCGGCACAGACCTCGAACACCGCATGCACCTGGGTTTCTGGGAAGCCATTCGCGGAGCGCAGGTGCGTTTTACGGCCGCGCGCAGCGAAACCTGCGCGGCCTGCAACGGCACGGGCGCGGCGGGCGGGAAAAGCGTCACCTGCGCTGAGTGCGGAGGCAGCGGGAAGACCAACCGCGTGGTCGGCGCCATGCGGTTCTCGGTAAGCTGCCCCGTCTGCCACGGCACGGGCCGGCAGAAGCCGCCTTGTCCCGTCTGTCGCGGGGCAGGTCAAGTCCGAAGGCCCGAGTCGTTCGACGTGCGAATTCCGCCGGGCGTCGATACCAGCTCGCGCGTCCGTGTGGCGGGAAAGGGCAACGCGGGCTCGAACGGCGGCCCGCCCGGCGACCTCTTTATTGTGACCGAAGTTGACCCCCACCCGGTTTTCGAGCGCAAGGGCGACAACATCTATGTAAAGCTCCCCGTAACCGTGACGGAAGCGGCGCTCGGCGCCAAGGTGGAAGTGCCGACTCTGGATGGCCCGAGCACCATCCGCATTCCGCCCGGCACTCAGAGCGGACAAAAGCTCCGCCTGCGCGGCAAGGGCGCGCCGTCGCTCCGCGCCAACGCCCGCGGAGACCAGTTCGTGGAAGTTCAGGTCGTCGTCCCGCGCGTGGCCGACGAACGCACCAAGGAATTGCTGCGCGAAATGGAGCGGCTGAATCCCCAGGACCCGCGCGAGGGGTTGATGAAGGATGCTGCGAAGTGAGGATGCGAAAAACAGAAGGCAGAAGTCAGAAATCACGATGAAATACGCCCATCAAGAAACTCGAGTGCGGTGCGGGTCGCGAAGCTTCTCTTCTGTCTTCTTTCTTCTGGCTTCTAACTTCTGATTCCTGACTTCTCTATTTCCATGGCCAAGCGCGGCCGCAAAACCCGAAGCAAGGCCGGCTACATGATCTCGGCCGTGGCGGAGATGTACAACATCCACCCGCAGACGCTCCGCCTCTACGAGCGGGAAGGGATTCTGCTGCCCTCGCGCTCGAATGGCAATACGCGCCTTTATACTCAGAGCGACCTCGAGCGGCTGGAGTTCATTCTGAAGCTGGCGCGCGACCTGGGGGTGAACATCGCCGGCATCCACATCATCCTGAACATGCGCGAGCGGATGTCGGAGATGGAGAAGGAAATGCAGGCCTTCGTGGAATTCGTCCAAAAAGAAATCCTCGAACGGCCACCGGTTGACGCGGAACGAATGCGCACGGCGCTGATGCGCGTCGGCCAGCCCCACATCGTCCGCTCGCGCCCGACAGGAAAATAACCAGCGTTCGAAACCACTGTAGTGGCGGCCGGAGTACGGCTGGCCCCAGCGCACAGCCCGGTCACCGAAGCCCGTGGCCGCGGCGGGGGAAACCGCCGGAATCTGGCATGCCGCCAAAGCCGATGGATGGCAAGCCAAGCAACCGGCGGAAATCCGAGACATGCCTACCCTGCCTGCGGTAGGCAGGCGCTGGGAGGCTAGAAAGCCGCCTGAATGTGCCACCCGCGCATGGAATCCGCATTCCGCGCGCGATATACTCTGGCTCCCTATGACCGTTGTTGTTGCCATGCTGCGCGGCGTCAACTTACCTTCCCACAATCGGATCAAGATGGGGGCTCTCCGCGACCTCTGCAAATCCCTGAAGCTCTTCGACCCGCAGACTTATGTTCAGAGCGGCAACGTCATCTTCGGCACCCAAGAGCCCGATCTGGCCGCTTTAACCAGACGCCTAGAGAACGGCGTCGAACGTAGATTCGGTTTTCGTACAGACGTCATAGTCCGCACAACGTCCGAAATGAGAAGCGTAGTCGCCAGAAACCCGTTCGCCAGGCGGCGCGGCATCGAACCGAGCAAACTCTTGGTTGATTTTCTCGCTAGCGATCCCTGTCCCGAAGCTCGAAAAAACATTCTTACTATCAAGACCGATCCCGAAGAGTTACACATCGAGGGCAGGGAGCTCTACATCTATTTTCCCAATGGGGCTGGACGCTCAAAACTCTCGTGGCCTGCCATCGAGAGAGAACTGAAGACGACGGGAACGGCCAGAAACTGGAACACAGTCACCATGATGCTCGAAATCGCGGAGAAGCTGGAATCTTCCCCATGATGCCTCCGGCGTCGCACCTTTTTCAACCCCGCTGCAGAGCTTGCCTCAATGTCGCCGAGGTAGGATCCGACATAGAGCTTATGGGTGGCACACTCACGGCGTGTTGAGCTGTGAGTGGGGGCTCTTGGGCTCCAGCGTATGCGGGAACCGCCAGGGGCAGCTGTCCATCAATACTTGCCCGCGGGGCTCGAACCTGATTTAGAATCGTCTGGTGGCGAATCCCATTTGCAAAGTGTGCGAAGGGACGGGCTGGAAGCCCGTGGAGCGCGACGGCGTCCGGGCTGTCGAGCGCTGCGACTGCCGAGTGACCGAGCGTTCGGAGCGGCTTCTTGACCAGGCGCGCATCCCGCGCCGCTACGAGCACTGCACGTTTGAGAATTTCGACATCCGAAAGGACAAGGACACGGGCCGGCGCAACGCGACGCTGGAGCGGGCGCTGTTCTTCGCTCGCCGCTTTGTGGAGGAATACCCCGCCGAGTTTGGCTTGTTGTTTTATGGGACCACCGGTGTCGGGAAGACTCATCTTGCCGTGGCGGTGCTGCGTGAGCTGGTATTCGAAAAAGGCGTCGCTTGCCTCTTCTACGATTTTCGCGACTTGCTGAAGGAGATCCGCGACAGCTACAACCCTGTCTCCGAGACCTCCGAGCTGCGAGTCCTCCAGCCGGTGCTTGACGCGGAAGTGTTGCTTCTCGACGAAATGGCCGCGAGCGACCCGAGCAACTGGGTCAAGGAAACGCTGGCTCACATCATCAACTCCCGATACAACCAGAAGAAGACCACGCTCATCACCACTACGTTGCCCATGGGGGGAGGGTCGGACGGCGAGAAGCGCAACTCGCCTTCGGGCGAGCCCCTTGACGTGGAGCGCTCGCTCAGCCAGCTCGGGACAACGCTCTGCTCGCGCCTGTACGAGATGTGCAAGCTCGTGGAAATGAATTCGGATGATTACCGGCGTTCCATTAAGCAGGCCGGGTGCCAATTCCACAGCGAATAAAGCGCAGACGACGAGCGCGCATTGACTCCCCGCTTTGCGAACGATAGAATAAGTATTCCTGTTTCAAGTAGTGTCGGGTCGGAGGGGTGGGAGGCGTTCAATGTCTTCGGAGGAAGTCCTGCATTCCCTAGAGGTGTTCGAACAGGCCCCGGAAGCCGAGGCGGCGGTGCCCAGCCCTGTTTCCGAACCGGCCGATTCGGCCGACCCCGGAATCATGGGCGCGGATTTGGCCACGCTCCCAGCCGCCGCGCGCCACGAAGGAGAAATCGTCCAGGCGACCATCGTAAAAATCACCGACACCGATGTGCTGGTGGACGTAGGGATGAAGTCGGAAGGCGTCCTTGCAGTCGGCGAATTCAAAACCCGAGACGGCGCTCTGACCGTTTCACCCGGCGACGTCGTGCCTCTGTGGGTCGAGCGCTTCGACGAGCAGGAAGGCACGATCACACTTTCCCGGCAAAAAGCCGCGGCGGTCCAGGTCTGGGAAAAGATCGAACTCGCGCATCGCGACCAGACCAACCTTTCGGGGCGAGTGCTGGAGCGCATCAAAGGCGGGCTGATGGTGGACATCGGCGTGCGCGCCTTCCTGCCCGGCTCCCAGGCGGACCTGCGTCCTCTCCACAACATCGAATCGCTTCTTCAACAGGAGATTATCTGTAAGGTTATTAAAGTAAATCGTAAGCGTAATAACGTGGTTGTTAGCCGCAAGCTGGTCCTCGAAGAGGAACGTGACCTCCGCAAGGCCGAACTGCTCTCCAGGATCCACGAGGGCGCCGAGGTCACCGGCCGGGTCAAGAACATTACCGACTACGGCGCTTTCCTCGAGCTCGGCGGCATGGACGGCCTGCTCCATGTGACCGACATGGCCTGGGGCCGCGTGCGCCATCCCTCCGAAGTCGTCCAAGTCGGGCGGGAGTTGCGCGTCAAGGTGCTGAAATACGATGCCGAGAAGGGCCGCATCTCGCTCGGCCTCAAGCAGCTCACGCCCGATCCGTGGGAGCAAGCCCCCAAGGCATATCCGGTGGGGAGCCGCCTGAAAGGGAAGGTAATGAGCGTCACGGACTACGGGGCGTTTGTCGAACTCGAGCCCGGGATTGAGGGCCTGGTCCACGTCAGCGAAATGAGCTGGAGCCGGCGGCCCAAACACCCTTCGAAGCTCGTCCAGCCGGGCGAACTGGCCGAGGTCGCGGTGCTCGACCTCAATCCCGCTCAGCGGCGGATTTCGCTGAGCTTGAAGCAAGTGCTGCCCGACCCCTGGACGACGCTTTCGGACCGCATCAAAGTGGGCGCGGTGGTTTCAGCGCGCATCCGGAACTTGACCGAGTTCGGGGCCTTCGCCGAGCTCGAGGACGGCGTGGAGGGATTGATCCACATCTCGGACCTCTCCTGGACTCAGAAGCCGAAGCATCCTTCCGAGATCGTGCACAAAGGGCAGTTGGTGCGCGCCGTGGTGCTGAGCCTGGACGGTCAGCAGCGCCGCCTGTCGCTCGGCATGAAGCAACTCGAGACCGATCCCTGGATGGCGCTTGATTCAAAAATCAAGGTGGGCGACACCGTGAAGGGCAAAGTCGCGCGCGTGGTGTCTTTTGGCGCCTTCGTGGATCTCGGCCACGGCATCGAGGGACTCTGCCACTCTTCCGAAATGGGAGGCGAAGAGCAGGCTGGCCCAAAGCCGCTCGAAGCAGGAAGCGAACACGAGTTTCGCGTGATCCGCCTGGAGCCGGCGGGAAAAAAGGTTGGGTTGAGCCTGCGCACGGCCCCCGCCCCCGAGCCTCCGCCCGAAAAAACGAAGCGGCCGGAGAGCCCTTCGACCATGATGCAGGCGCTTTCGTCCGCGGGTCTGCTTCCCGCGGAACCCGCCCCGCTGGCTCCGGCGAAGCCCGCGGCGATGGGCGGGGAGCCGCACGCTTAGGATCAAAGAGCTCGAGGCAATCGGAATCGCCGGAAGAACCGACCCCGGCGGGTTCGCACTTTCGAGGAGACGACTATGACTAGAGCTGACCTCATTGACGGTATCTCGCGGGCCGTGGAGTTGAAGAGAAAAGAATCGGAGATCATCGTCGAGAGCGTATTCGAAAGCATCGTAAAATCGCTTCGCGCCGGGGACAAGATTGAGATCCGTGGATTCGGGAGTTTCCGCACCCGCCAGCGCAAGGCGCGCACGGGCCGGAATCCCAAGACCGGCGTGCGAGTGGATGTCCCGGCGAAGAAGATCCCGTTTTTCAAGCCCAGCAAGGAATTGAAGGACATTGTGAACGGGCTTCAGGCCTCCGAGCCTCCCACGGCCAGCCCGTCCGTCCCCCCAGCTCCGGGAG
>Ga0066686_10000743_pt1 | contig 12128 bp, 9 predicted proteins | sample GraSoiAngelo_135_FD_65627 | JGI IMG/M metagenome (GOLD analysis project Ga0066686, IMG submission 65627) | Grasslands soil microbial communities from the Angelo Coastal Reserve, California, USA - 14_0929_05_40cm | ecosystem: Environmental > Terrestrial > Soil > Grasslands | place: USA...
GGGCAGGCTGAGGAGACGGCAGCGGCGCGCTAGGCTTTCCCCAGGGAATGCTCAGCTCGGCGCAGGTTTGGCTGAGGAGGCTGCCTCTCGTACTGGGCCTTTCCGGCCAGGAATATGAGCGGGCCACTCAAGACATCTCTGATGAACGGCTCGTTCTTTCTTCTGAGCCTTCCGAATTCGGTGCGGGTTAGTTCGACGAGATTCACCTCGCGGCGGAGTTGGCGCTCGACGCTGCCGAGAGCCCTTCGCAGGAGGTCGCTGTTCGGGGATCCCACGATCAGTACGTCGAGATCGCTTGTTGGCCGATCAGTGCGGGCGGCGTACGACCCAAAGATCCAGGCAGCGTCGATACCGGCGAGGCCGCCCAGCGCTCTGCGCAACGTCCCTTCAATCCCGATTGTCCGCTGCACGAGAGCCCGAATCTCGTTGGCGTTCGGCGAGTCGGTGTCGATCTCGTAGGTGCGATTTCGGCCCTGGATGGCTGAACGGAGAACCCCGGCACGCTCGAGCCGATCTAATTCACGTCCGACGGCCGAGGCGGCACGCCCAACCCCTCGCGCAATCTCGCGGACGTGCCCACGAGCACCAAGTCGGCTGAAGAAATACAGGAGGATCTCCTTACGCAGGGAAGATCGCCCGAAAACCAGCACGTCCAATACGTACATTTGTACCCGAAATCGGTTACAATCGAAGCCACGCCTAGTCCGTCGGCCTTGGGCGGCTTGGATCCTTACTCTCTCGCGCCCAGCGACTGGCAGCTCTTCGCGGAGCTACGTGTTGCTGGCCGACCATCGAGCATCTCCGGGCCCCACGGTGCGGCCTGGCGAGCTGCCGTCACGAGTGCGGTCACGCTTGCTCGAATCGAACCTCCTGCCGGAAAGAGATTCTTCGTCCGGATCACATTTGCGACGCCTCGACAGACGACGCGCAGCGCGTTCTGGGATATCGACAACCTGGTCAAGCCGACACTTGATGCGATGACGGGCATATTTGGGGCGCGCCGGTGGACCGGACTGCCTCAGGCCGCCGATGATCAGGTCGACGGTCTGTACGCCGAAAGGCGCGAGGTACAAGCCGGGGAAGCCTCCGGGGCCGAGATTGCCATCTTCGTTAGGAATGCCGCAACGGAACCAGCCATAGCGGTTCGAACCAAACGGCTCAAACAGTCAGCAAGGCCCTCTCTCTTCGGCGCATCCGTGGTACGGCAGGCGATTCTTCGACATCTCTTCGAACCTCCAGCGCGCGCTGTGCATGTTCGTGAGCTCGCACGTCGGATCGGACACGATCCTGGTGCGGTCAGTCGCGAGCTGGGCCGGCTGCAGCATTCGGGCTTGGTCGTGTCGGAATGGATCGGGCGATCGAGAACTTATCGTGCCTCCTCGACCGTTCTCGCGCGCGACGTTCAACGATTGCTTAAACGAGTGCCTTCGTCTGCAGCCGAAAGACAATCGTCGTTGGCGCGCGACGCGGAACCGGTCGCACGGCGGACCGCAGGCACTTTGTAGCCCGCTGCTACACGCTGCCGCGCGCCGCCGCGCGGATGCTCGCGAGATGCCCTCGCGTGTGCGGAAGCACGATCCGGCGGACGATGCGCTCGACGTCGAATTCGTGACCCTGATAGGTCACCGCGACGCGGCGAAGCTGCGCCTCGCTCATGACATCCAGCAGCCTAAGCAAGCGCGATCTCCCCTTCCGGAGCTCCCGCCGGACGGCCTCCTTCGTGGGGACTCCTCGAGCGGCGACCCGCGCGTTCAACGCGTGAGTCGCTTCCCAGTCGAATACGAAGGGTGCTTTGCCGTCTCGCGCCAGTGCGATGAAGCTCGCCTGCCGGCGGAGTCCGAGCGCGATGTGGAGCGCCGTTACGGCCACGGACCAGCATTCTGCTTCGCAGGTCCGCTCCCACGCCTTGGCGTCGAGCGCTTCGATCGTCGCGGTGGCTTCGTCCATCACGGCCTCCACCTCGGGGACAACCGCGATGTTCATGCGCGCAGGCGCGGCACGATCCCATTCGCCCAGCACGCAGCGACGATCGCGAGACCGCCCGCGACGCCCGCGGGCACGTGGTACCAGGCAGCGTAGAAAGCGAACGCCGCGCCGAAGAGCCGGAGCGCCTGCACCCATGGCGGCATGTAGCGGCGAACGTACGCGCCCATCGCGCTGCGGCGATAGCGGTCGAGATCGACCTCACTCATGAGCGTCGCCGAGACCAGAACCGGCGGCAGGACCGCGACGACGAGGCCCGGGACGAGCAGGTGCCGCCAGAGGAGGTCGAGCGCCATGACCGCGGACGCGACGTCCGTGAACACCTTCGCCGGATGGATCTGGTGGTAAAGCACTCGCCGCGCGTGGGTCAGGGCGTGTTCGCCACCAGCCGTCCGGCGAAGAACGAGAGCACCCATTCGACGAGCAAGGTACCGCGATTCCGCACCCCGAGGAGCTGCATGAGGTAGTTCACGCGCCACACCGTCCAGGCAGGCAGACCGCCCATCACGAAGCCGCCGAGCTTGGCGAACTCGGCCGCCGCCTGCGTTCGTCCGAGCGCGACGAGATCGCCCTTCCGGTGGTAGACGAACGGCGTCGTCGGCGCTCCGCGCACCAGGGCCAGCAGATTCCGAGCCGCGGCCGGCGCCTCGAGGACGGCGACCTGCGCCAGCTGCGGGAGGCCCTTGCCCTGGTTTTCGAAGTACGCCGCGTCGCCGAGCGCGAGGACATCGTCGCGGCCCGAAGCGCGGAAGCGGTCGTCGACGATGATGCGGCCGTCTTTCGCTCTTCGGAGGTCGAGCGAGGCGACCAGAGGATTCACTTTGACGCCGCCCGACCAGACGATCGTCCGCGCGCGGAGCTGCGCGCCGTCCTTCGTACGGACGACGCCCGGGCCGATCTCTGAGACGAGCGTCTTCAGAAGGACCCGCACGCGCTGCTGCTTGAGGCGTCGCGCCGCTATTTTTGACAGCCGCGGGTCCATCCCCGGGATCACGCGATCGGCACCATCGAGGAGGTGGATCGTCACGTCGGCGTAGAAGTCGATCGTCGGATAGATGCGACGCAGCGTGTGGTCCATGAGATCGCGGAGCGAGCTCGCGAGCTCCACGCCGACGGGTCCGGCGCCCACGATGATGAAGGTGAGCTGCTCGCGCCGGCGCGCGATGTCGGTCTCGGTGGCGGCGGCCTCGAACACATCAAGCACGTGCCGCTTGAGTGCTTCCGCGTCGGCGAGCCACTTCACCGGCATCGCGTTCTCGCGGACGCCCGGAATACCGAAGTCGTTGGTGACCGAGCCGAGCGCGATCACGAGGTGGTCGTACGGCAGCTCGCCCTCCGCGGTGCCCACCCGGCGGTGCTTGAGGTCTATCGAGGAGACCTCGGTCTGCAGGAAGCGAAAGCCCACCGGCGCCGTCGCGTCGCGGAGCGGGTAAGCCACGGCGTGCGGCGGCAGCTCCCCGGTGCAGACCTGGTAGAGGAGCGGGGTGAAGAGGTGGTAGTTCTGGCGATCGACGAGGGTGAGGTCCAGCTCGTCGCGCCGCATTCGCCGCTCGAGGTGACGGACCAGATGCAGTCCGCCAAATCCGCCGCCCAAAACGACGATCTGCTTTGGAGCGTTCTTCAATTCGCTTTTCCGGTCGCGGCCTCCGCGCGCTCGAGCTCGACGAGATATGCGTGCGTCAGCGGATCGTCCGCGTTGATCGCGCTGGCGAGGCGCAGCCGTTCGCGCGCGGCGCCGAGGTCACCGGCGCGAAGGTGCGCGAAGCCTGAGTCGGCAAGGTAGCCGGCGTCGCGCGGGCGCAGCGACGCCGCCTGATCGAGGAGCGCAAGGGCTTCGTTCTGCGATCCCGAAGCGAGCAGTGCGACGCCAAGCTCGTGCAGGACGTCGGGCTGGCCGGGAGCGAGCTCGAGCGCGCGCCGGAACGAGCTCGCAGCTGCGGGGAAGTCTTCCTGCTTACGAGCGACCAGCCCGAGACCGAAGTGCGCCTCCCACAGGTTCGGGTCGAATCCCAGCACTCTCATGAATGAGGCACGAACCTCGTCGTACGACAGCGGATTCGTGGAGAGCGCGGCCCGGCCGGCGCGCTCGAGATCGGTCTCGAGATCCGGCCGCTCGAGCCCGAGGCGCAGGCGTCTCGCCTGGCCGACCGTATCGGCGTCGGTCCCCGAGCTGATGATCGCGCCGAGCGCGTGGCGCGCGTCGTCGATGCGTCCGGCAGCGATGTGCGCGCGCGCGAGGTGCGCTTCGGCGCTCGGACGGCCGTTCGCGGCGGCGCGCTCGAGGTACGAACGCGCACCTTCGTGGTCACCCTTTCCGAGCGCGAGCACGCCTAGAAGCTCCTGCGCACGGCCGAACGACTCGCTCCCTGCCGTGATCCGCCGAAGATGGGCGGCGGCCTGGCCCGGCGCGCCTTCGGCCACGTACAGCTCGGCCAGCATCATCACGTCGACATCGCGGAGCGGCCGCAGCGCGTGTGCGTGCTCCAGCGCCACGATCGCGTGGGTGGTCTCGCCGATCTGGCGGAGGAGCTCAGCGAGCATGTAGTGCGAGCGCCACGACATTGGCTTCGTCTCGATGACTTCCTCGAGAGCGCGCGCCGCCCGCTCCTCGTCTCCGCGCTCGACGGACTCGGCGGCCAGCACGAGCAGCCGGTCCTCGGCCCGCAGTGACGCCGGGTCCGCACGGACCGCGGCGACGTAGAGCTGGAACGCGAGGACCCGCGCGGCGTCGGCCGCGGCGGGATCGCCCGCGCGCAGCAGCGTCGCGTTCACTTCTTCTTCGAGCCCGCCCAGTAGCGCGCGGTAGGCGGTCTCGTTCGCTGTCTCCGGCTCGTCGAGTCCCGCTTGGGCGGGCACCCCCAGCGCGCCGACGAGCCACGCGGCGAGCGCCGGTTCTGCCCGATGGAGCTCCCCCTCGGCCACCGCGAATTCGCGCGACGCGACCGCACGGCGTGCCGCGACGTCCACGAGGGTCACCAGGAAGGCTTGACCGCGCTCGTCTTCCCGGTACAGGCCGGTGAGGGCGTGGGTCGTGCCCAGCGACTCGCCGTAGCGCACGGCCAGATCGGGGTCGGGTGTCGACCCGAAGATCAGGTATCCGGCGTCGCTCTTGGTCTCCGGCATGGCCACGAGGAAGACCGGCCGCAGCTCCAGCGCGGGATCGTCGGCGAAACGCTCCACGAGCCGGCGGGCCACCTGCCGACCGATGATGCCCGCCTCAGCGTCACGGCCCTGCGCGCCAAACGGCACGACCGCGACGACGGGGCGCGGGGTCGTCACCGGAAGCGGATGCGTGCGAAGCTGCGCTTACCCACCTGGACCCACGGTTCGCCCTTGACCGCCACGGAGGTATCGAGCTTGGCGAGCTCGCCCTCCACACGCACCCCGTTCTGCTCTACGAGCCGCCGCGCGGCGGCCTTGCTCGGAGCGAGCTTGGCAAGGACGAGCAGGTCGACGATGGAGATCTCCTTCGCGCCATTCGCCTTCACGTCGATCGTCGGCATGTCGACCGGCGCCCCGCCTTCTTTGTGCACGCGGTCGAACGCGCGCTCGGCCTCCTCGGCGGCAGCCGCGGAGTGGAGCTCGGTTGTGATGGTCCGAGCGAGCTTTCGTTTCGCCTCACGCGGGTGCAGCTCCTTGGCCGCGATCGCCCGGAGGGTCGCCTGCACCTCGCTCATCGGGAGCTCCGTCGCCCATTCGAAGTAGTGCGACATGAGCTTGTCTTCGATCGACATGACCTTGCCGTAGACGTCGTTCGGCGGGTCGGTGAGCCAGATCGCCGTGGCCGGCTTCGACTTGCTCATCTTCTCGCCGTCGAGGCCCTCGAGAAGCTGATTGATGAAGACGCTCTGCGGGCGCTGACCGATCTGTTCCTGGAGCTCGCGACCGGCGAGTATGTTGAACAGCTGGTCCGTCCCGCCGACCTCGACGTCGGATTCGATCGCGACCGAGTCGTAGGCCTGCAGCAGCGGGTAGAGGATGTCCTTGATCGGGATCGGCGTCTTCTTCTCGAGGCGTTTGCGGAACTCCTCGCGCGCGAGCATCTGCTGCGTGGTGAAGCGGGACGCGAGACGGATGACGTCGCCGAGCCCGAACTTTCCGAACCACTCGCTCTGCATGACGATGCGGACGCCCTCGCGCGGCACGATCTTGTGGAACTGATCGAGGTAGGTCTGCGCGTTCTCGAGCACCTTCTCGTGGGACATGGTCGGGCGAGCATCGTCGCGGTCGGTCGGGTCGCCGATCTGCGTCGTCCAGTCGCCGACGATGATCACGATCTCGTGCCCCCACTCAGCGAAGCGCTTGAGCTTCCGCAGGGGCACGGCATGTCCGATGTGAAGGTTCGGGTGCGTCGGGTCGAAGCCCTGTTTGATACGAAGCTGACGCTCCCCGGCGCGGAGCTGTTTGGCGAGCTCCTCCTTCACGATGACCTGGCTCATCGCGCGCGTGAGGAATTCGTCGACTTCGCGTTCTGAAGGACGGGCCGGCATCAGGGAGAAGGATAGGTGGCGGTTTCGAAGGGGCAGGGGTCCCTGGGCACGGAGTGACGCCCCTTCGGTCGCTACCATGGTCGAATCGCGCGCTCGAAAACGACGCTGGACCATGCGTTCCGGCGCGGGGCATATCGCTCGAAGCGGCGCCAGGGCGGCGGCTCGTTCAGCGGTTTGCGCCTCGCACTGCCGTCGGGCCTGCTCGCCATGATCCTCGCGACGGCAGGGCTCCTCGTCGTGGGGGCAGGCGCGGCGCTCGCCTTCTTCACCGAGGACCTGCCCTCGCCACAGGATCTCGCCAAGGCCCCGCTCGCGCAGGGGACCAAGGTCTACGACCGGACCGGCAACACGCTCCTTTACCAGTTCTCGGAGGAGAACCGCGAGGTCGTGGCCTTCGATCAAATCCCACAGGTGCTCGTCGACGCGACGGTCGCGGCCGAGGACAAGAGCTTCTGGAGCAACCCAGGCGTCGACGTGCTCGGGATCATGCGGGCCGTCTACGCCGACCTCACCAGCCGCGGAACGGGCTCCGGCGGCGCGTCGACCATCACGCAGCAGCTTGTGAAGCAGCGGATCGTCGGCGGCGAGCTCTCCATCAAGCGAAAGATTCGCGAGGCCATCCTCGCGATCCAGGTCACAAACACCTATTCGAAGCAGCAGATCCTCGAGCTCTACTTCAATCAGATCTACTACGGCAATCAGGCGTACGGCGTGAAGGCCGCCGCGCAGACCTATTTCGGGAAGACCGATCTCACTCATCTCACCCTGGCTGAAGCCGCGCTCCTCGCGGGTCTGCCGCAGGCGCCTTCGGTCCTCGATCCGACCCAGGAGGCGAACGTGGACCGCGCCGAGGAACGGCGCGCCTACGTACTCGACCAGATGGTGGAGACGGGCGCGATCACCCAGCAGCAAGCCGACGCGGCGAACGCCGTGCCGATCAAGGTCGCCGGCCCGCCGGTCGCGACGATCAAGGCGCCGCACTTTGTCTTCCAGGTGCGGAACCAGCTGTCGCAGATCCTCGGTGGCGACGAGGCGGCCGTCACTCGCGGCGGCTACCGCGTCACGACCACGCTCGATCTGACCAAGCAGGAGATCGGCGAGCGGCAGGTGCGCGAATGGGTCGAGGAGCTCCACAACCGCAACGTCTGGAACGCGGCCCTCGTATCGATCGATCCGCGCAGCGGCGAGGTCCTCACCTACGTCGGTTCGGTCGACTACAACAACCGCGACGATCCGCGCGTGCAGGGCCAGTTCGACGTGGCGGGCATCGGGCTACGTCAGCCCGGCTCGTCCTTCAAGATGTTCAACTACGTGACTGCGCTCAAGAAGGGCGCGAGCGCGGCGACCGTGGTGGTCGACGCGCGCACCGACTTCACCGGGAAGGCCGACCCTACGCGGATGAGCGCGACGGCCTGCGGCTACTGCCCGGAGAACGCCGACCTCCAGTACCACGGTCCGGTGACGATGCGCCAAGCGATCCGCGAATCTAGGAACGTACCGGCGGTCCGGTTCCTGGCTGAGTACTCGGGCATCGAGGACACCATCCAGACCGCGCATGAGCTGGGCATCACGACGGACATCGACTCGTCGAAGGTCGGGTTATCGCTGACGCTCGGAGCGCGCGAGGTGCACCTTGTCGACATGGCCAGCGCCTACGGCGTGCTCGCGAATATGGGTGTTCGGATCGCGCCGACGTACATCCTCAAGGTCGAGGATGCCCGCGGAAAGGTCGTCTGGGAGCACAAGGACTACGAGTCCAAGCGCGTGCTCGACCAGGGGATCGCCTGGATCATGACCGACATCCTCAAAGACACGACCCAGCCGTCGCGTAACTTCATCTTCGGCCAATGGACGAATATCGGACGCGTAGCGGCGCTCAAGACCGGCACGACCGACAACCTGAAGGACGTGTATTCGGTCGGCTACGTGCCCTCGCTGGTGACCGGGGTGTGGATGGGCAACTCGAACGGCGACCCCATGAGCTCGCGCGACTTCAACAGCGCGATGGGCCCCGGCCAGCTCTGGCGCGACTACATGAAGGAAGCGCTCGCGGACACGCCGCCGTCGGACTGGCAGCGTCCGTCCAACGTCGTGAGCGGCACGGTCGTCTCCGCGCCCGGCGCGTTCGGCGGATATGGCTCGGGCCTTCTTCCGTCGAGCCTCACGCCGTTCTCGACCACGGAGTGGTTCATCAAGGGCACGGAGCCCGCGAGGACCGACGACTGGTTCGTCGCGGGGTGCCAGCTGCCCGACGGATCACGGAAGGTCGCGATGAGGATCCAGGACACCCACGCGCCGGCGGCCTTCCAGCGATACACGGACCAGTGGATCCGCGATGCGATCGCCGGCCGGCATACGTACGGCCGGTACACCTGGAACCTCGTGAGCCCAGATCCCTGCCCGACGCCGTCCCCGACGCCGTCGCCCTCGCCGACGCCGTTCTTCGGGTTCCCCACCCCGACGCCGACGCCTTTCTTCGGCTCGACCCCTACGCCGCGACCGACCAGCACCAAGAGGCCGTAGCCCGGGTGGCCGAGGATCCGGCCGTCAGCGCGATCGTCGCCTGCGTCGATCCGAGCGGCCAGGTCCTCGTCGTCAAACAGCATCGCGGACCATTCGCCGGTGCCTGGATCCTGCCCGGAGGGAACGTCGAGCGGGGCGAGCGGGTCGAGGATGCGGCCCGCCGCGAGCTCCTCGAAGAGACCGGCTATCGCACCACTGATCTGCGACTTGTGGCTCGCTATGAGGTTAGGAGCCTGCCGCCGGATGGCTTCCACTTCCTCGTCCACATGTTCCGCGCCGGTGACCTCGCCGGGGAGCCGCGTGCGGAAGCCGGTGGTGCGATGCGCTGGCAAGATCCCCGCGCGAGCGATGCGCACCCGAGCCTGGTCACGGCTCTCGCCGATCTCGGTCTCATCGATCCCGATCGCGCAGCCCTGTTTCACAGGCTCTCACAGATTGGCGTCGAGATGCGCCGCGTCTCTTAGGCGGGAAGGCCATTGCTCACTGGTAGCGCCCTCTACAGCCGGACGATCGTGGCCCCATCCCCGCCCTCGGACTGACCCGCGGGCTCATGCGCGCGAACCAGAGGATGCTGCGCCAGTGCGGCGCGGATGGCCGTGCGTAGCGCGCCCGTGCCCTTTCCGTGGACGATCCGCAGGCGCTCAACGCCCGCGACCGCGGCGTCATTCAGGTAGCGATCGAGCACCGCGAGCGCCTCCTCGGCTCGCGCGCCGCGAAGATCGAGCTGCAGCGGCACGCTCGGCGCTGAACCGTGCACGACAGGTCTCTCCGAACGGATCGGGGAGCTCTGCTCCCTACCTCCCGGCGCGGGTCGAAGCTGCGAAGCGGGAACGCGCAGCCGCAGGGCGCCGGCGGCGACGTCCGCAAGCCCGCGGTCGTCGATAGCGAGCAGCGTTCCCGGCTCGGCGACCCCCTCCACGAGCACGGGCGAGCCGATGGCGATGGGAATGGACGTGCGGGGAGCGGGCGCCGATCCGGTCGATGCGGCCCGCGCGGACTCCGCCTCGGCGAGCGCCGCGCGCGCGTCGTCGACGAGGTTCCGTTTGGCCGCACGGTCGCGGGCGTCCTCGGCCTGGCGCAGCGCGCGGCGCGCCTGCAAAAGGAGCTCGTCGGCCTCGGCGTGGGCACGCCGCAGCGCGCGCCGCGCCTCATCGCGAACACGTTCGGCCTCGCGCTCCGCCTCGGTGGTCGCGTCCGAGGCGTCGGCCGCGGCGACTCGTGCTTCCTCGAGCGCGGCGGCCAGCTCAGTCCGCTGGCGCTCGGCCTCGCGGAGCGTCCGCTCGAGCGAGCGGTGCAGCTCCCCCAGGTGCGTGTCCGCGCGCCCGAGGACCGCGCGGTCGAGGCCGAGACGCTCCGCGATCGCGAAGGCATTCGACGCGCCCGGCAGGCCGACATGCAGGCGGAACGTCGGCCGGAGCGTCTCCGAGTCGAATTCCATGCTCGCGTTGCGCACGCCCGGCGTGCTGAGCGCGAACGCCTTGAGCTCAGGGTAGTGCGTCGTCGCCGCGACGAGCACCCCCCGCTCGAGCAGCGTCTCGAGCACCGCCATGGCCAGCGCCGCGCCCTCATCCGGGTCGGTGCCGGCGCCGATCTCATCGAGCAAGGCAAGATCGCCGCGCTCCGCCCCCGCGAGCGTCGCGACGACGTTGCGCAGGTGCGAGGAGAACGTCGAGAGCGACTGCGCGATGGACTGCTCGTCGCCGATGTCCGCGAAGATGCGTCGCAGCACCGGCACGCGGCTGTTCGGCGCCGCGGGAATGGCGAGGCCGCAGGCGGCCATCAGCGTGAGAAGCCCGATGGTCTTCAGCGTGACGGTCTTGCCGCCGGTGTTCGGCCCGGTGATGACGAGCACGCGGAACTCCCCGCCGAGCTCCGCGTCTATCCCCACGACGTTCCCCTGCTCGACCAGCAAGGGGTGGCGTGCGTCTACGAGATCGAGGATCCCTTCGGCGTTCAGCGCGGGCCGGCTTGCCTCGAGCGCATCGGCATAGAGCGCTTTCGCGATCGCCAGATCGAGCCCAGCGAGCGCCTGCAGCACGGCGTCGAGGTCATCTGCGGAGCGCTCGACACGACGGGAGAGCTCGTCGAGGATGCGCTGGACCTCGGCGCGTTCGGCGAGCTCGGCTTCGCGAAGGACGTTGTTCGCCTCCATGATCTCGAGCGGCTCGATGAAGACGGTCTGCCCGCTCGCGGACTGGTCGTGGACGATCCCCTTCACCGCGCCACGGTGCTCGGCCTTGACCGGGACGACGTAGCGGCCCCCGCGCTGCGTGACGATGGGGTCCTGAAGCAGACGCGCCAGGTCGGGAGAGCGGACGAGCCCGTCGAGCCGCTGCTGGAGGCGCGCCTGCGCGGCCCGCAGGTCGGCGCGGAGCGAGCCGAGGCGGATGCTCGCGCGGTCCAGCACTTCACCTGTGGATCCGATCGCGTTCTCGATCGCGCCGGCGACGTCCGATGGAGGCCGCGCGAAGCGCGCTCGTCCGGCGAGCGGCGGATACGGCCGGACGTCAGCGAAGAGGTGCTCCGCCGCGCGCACCGTGTCGGACACCGCGACGAGCTGCTCGGGGTCGAGCGTTCCCCCAAGGCGTGCGCGCTGCAGCGCGTCGCGGATGTCCCGCGCGCCGCGTAGGCCGCTCGACGGGCTCGCCCGCATCAGGTCGCGCGCGGCCGCTGTCTCGTCCTGGAGGCGCTCGGCCTCGCGAACGTCGGAGGTCGGGAAAAGTGCGTGGGCCAGCTCGCGGCCCGGCGCGAAGGCGGTGCGCTCGGCGAGGAGCGCGCGGATCGCGGGCAGCTCGAGACGGGCGAAAGCGCCCTCGTTCAAGGCCGGGATATCCCGGGCGAGCCGCGGATGTAGAAGCGCCACGGTTTGTGCGTGGTGGCGTGCTGGTTCAATCCGATCCGCGCCGCGCGGACCACACGCGAGGACTGCACCGGCGACGCGTCGCGGATGGAGAGCTCGGACCGGACCAGGTCCATGTCGGTCTGCGCGGTGGTCAGGCCGAGCGCACGCGCGAGCTTTCCGGGCCCGGCGAGCGCGCGTGGATCGTCGCCGACGCCGGCGATCGGCTCGGCGCCGCGCAGGAGCACGGCGCCCGCGACACCGCCGCGTGATGCGACCACGTTCAGGCAGTG
>Ga0066686_10000749_pt1 | contig 12108 bp, 15 predicted proteins | sample GraSoiAngelo_135_FD_65627 | JGI IMG/M metagenome (GOLD analysis project Ga0066686, IMG submission 65627) | Grasslands soil microbial communities from the Angelo Coastal Reserve, California, USA - 14_0929_05_40cm | ecosystem: Environmental > Terrestrial > Soil > Grasslands | place: USA...
AAGAGCGTCTGGCATTTGCAGGCCTTTGCCCACACGCAGAATGCATTGCGCATGATTTTCGAAGTGGACGATCAGTTCGATTCTTATAGCGACGCGGCGACTCTGGCGAGTTTGCAATATGAAATGCGCCTGAACGAGCGCGGGCAGAAGGTGGAGTCCCTCCAGCGTATGACCGCCACCGGCAGGGAGCCTGCTTCACCGGAGGCAGCACAGGCGCGCGTCCTGCCCGGAACTCGCGATCCGCTCGGCTTCATGCAGTTCTTGCGCAACGTCGACTGGGCAAAAATGCCAGAAGTGCGCTGCCCCGTCTACGACGGGCACAAGCTGTATGACGTTCGCGCCAAAGTCCGAGCCGCCTCCGAAAAGGTGACCGTGCCTGCAGGAGACTACACCGCATCCAAAATCGGGATTCGCGTGTTCGACAATGGCGTGGAGACGAAAGACGCCTCTTTTACCTTGTATCTGGCGAATAACGCCGCTCGAACACCCGTTCTCCTCGAAGCGGTCATGCCCTTCGCCACCGCCCGCGTCGAACTCCTGAAAGCCAAGTAGCCGCTTCGTATTTTGCCAGTCTGTTCTCGGGCAACTCTCAGGCACGGTCCTATTCGTGCCGCAGCGCGACCATGGGATCCACGCGCATAGCGCGGTGTGCTGGAACGTATCCCGAAAGAGTCACCACAGCAGCAAGCGCAAACGTAACGGCCGCAAGCGTGGCGGGGTCACTGGCAGAGACGCCAAAGAGCATGTGACCAACGAGCCGAGAGGCCGCGAGGGCGCAGGGGACTCCAAGAGCCATGCCGGCGAGCGCCAGGGCCAGCGTTTCGCGCAGGATCATGCGCAGAATCGAGCTGCGCGATGCACCGAGAGCCACGCGAATGCCGATCTCGTTCGTTCGGCACGACACCGAATACGAAATCACGCCGAAAATTCCGATCGCGGCAAGCACCATCGCCATCGCCGCAAACAAGCCAAGCAAAATCGTACGAAACCTTGCTTGGGCGACCGAAGCGTCGATGAGCTCCGGCATCGTCGCGACGTCCGTCACCGGCAGATCCTTATCGATTTTTTGGACTTCCTGGCGAATCGCAGCTGCCACGCTTGGTGGGCTCAGCGTGCTTTTTACGACCACATTCGCGCCCCAAAAAGGCGCCTGCGCGTAGGGCACGTACATCATCGGCCCGGGATCCTGGCCTAGCGCAACGTCCCGCACATCGCCGACGATTCCCACGATCTCGCGCGGCGCTCCGCTATCGGGAGGAAAAGCAAAGGAGAGTTGCTTCCCTAGGGGATCTTGATTTGGAAAATAAAGCCGCGCCATTGTCTTGCTGATCAACGTGACACGCGGTGACGAGAAGACGTCCCGTCTGTCGATCAGGCGTCCGGACAAAAGTGGAATTCCCATCACATGAAAATAATTCACGCTGACCGAAACATAGTTGGCGGTCCTCGATGTGCCCGCGGACAACGGAGGATCTCCCACAATGTCGAATCCCAAGTTGATGAAGCTGTCCGCTATTGGCCTGGGAACCGCCACGGCGGAATCTTGCAATCCAGGTTGCGCCTGGATTCGTGTCAGAAATTCGTCGGAAAAAGCGGCCCACTGCTGCGGCGTCGAATACCGGAATCGGGGCAGCGAGATATCCGCCTTCACAACATGCTGAGCCTCAAACCCCGGGCTGACCGACATGAGTTTGGAAAAGCTGCGCAGCAGCAAACCCGCGGCTACGAGCAGGACCATCGCGAGCGCAATTTCTCCTGCCGCCAGGAAACTGCGCGCACGCCGCCGGTTGCGGCTTTCGCCGGAGCGCCCCCCGCCTTCGCGGAGGCTCGACTGCAGATTGGAGTTCGCCGCGAACCAGGCCGGAGCCAAACCAAACGCGCAGCTTGCGATGGCGGAAAGGAGAAGCGCAAAAGCCAGGACATACCTGTCAACTCGAATGGCATTCACTCGCGGCAAATTCTCCGGAAGGAGTGAGCCTAGGGCTTGCACGCCCCAGTAAGCGAGAACGATCCCGGTCACTCCGCCAAGCAGGCCGAGGACCGCGGTCTCACTCAGCAACTGGCGAACAATCCTGGTTCGCCCCGCGCCCAGCGTCGTCCGGACGGCAATCTCGCGCGCGCGGGAAGTTGCTCGCGTAAGAAGTAAGTTGGCGATATTGGCGCAGGCGATCAGCAACACCAGGCCGACAGCGCCGAGCAGCACGAGAAGCGCAGATCTTACTCTTCCAACGATCATCTGCTGCAGCGGCACCATCCGGATTGTCCATCCGTCATTCTCTGCCGGAAATTCCTTAGCGAACCTTGCAGCGAAGGCATCCAGTTCCGCCCGCACTTGCGTCATGGAAACACCCGGCTTCACGCGGCCAGTGACTTGTAGCCAATGACCTCCTCTTCTCTCCATCCAACCGCCGAAGAGCGGGTCCTGAACGAGCGGGATCCAGAGTTGCTCACTTTTCGTGAGTAGGGGAAATCGAAATGCCACAGGCATGATTCCAACGACCGTGAAGGAACGCTTGTCCAGGTTGATCGCGGTTCCGATGGTGTTTGGGTCCGCGCCGAAGCTACTCCGCCACAAATTCTCGCTGAGTATAACGACCGGTGGAGCGCCGGGTTTGCCGTCTTCTGGAAAAAAAGCGCGGCCCGCGAGTGGCTTTTCGCCGAAAAGCGAGAATAGCTCGGGCGTTACGACTGAGGTGTTGACGACAGCAGGCTCGCCACGGCCCGTCAGCGTAAGTTGGTGTTGCTGGCTTCCCACCATCTCGCTGAAAACGCGATTCTGCTCGCGCAGCTCGGTGAAGTTCGCATACGACCAGCCCGTTCCTCCGACGCCTTCTTGCGGTTTCGCCTGAAACACATTGTAGAGCTGATCTGGGTTCCCGTAGGGCAGCGGTTTCAAGAGCACAGCGTACACCACGCTGAAAATAGCCGTGTTCGCGCCGATGCCGAGAGCCAGCGTGAGTACGGCGACAGCCGTGAAGCCGGGATTCTTGCGCAGCATGCGGAAGGCGTAGCGCGCGTCTTGCAAAAAAGTTTCGAGCATTGGCAAGCCCTGGAGCTCACGGTTGGTTTCTTTGAGTTGTGTGTGGCCCCCCAAGCGAATGCGCGCGGCTCGCCTGGCTTCCTCCGGAGTCATGCCTCTCCGGATATTTTCCTCTGTGAGCATTTCGAGATGGATCTCAAGTTCATTCTCGAACTCCTGATCCGCGCGCTGGGCTGAAAGCCACGCGCGAGTCCGCGAAGCGAGCCCCGTTACCCAGGCAAGCACGCGGTTATCCCCGTTCCGCGATGCGCAGCACGCGGCCAATCACCGTGGAAATCCGTTCCCAATTCTGCGCTTCGGTATGGAGCTGTTTACGCCCGGCTTTCGTAATGGAATAGAATTTTGCTTTTCGGTTGTTGTCCGATGTGCCCCAGGTGCCCGAGATCCAACGCTTCTGTATCAGGCGCACCAGGGAAGCGTAAATTGTGCCCTGATTGATCTGCAACGCTTCTTCGCTAATTTGTTCAATGCGGCGCGCGATTCCGTAACCATGTAACGGCCCCATCGCCTCGAGGGTCTTCAAGACCATCAAATCGAGAGTGCCCTGCAAGATTTCCGATTTATCACCAGTCATGCGGCCCCCTGTGGCGTACCCACAGGAGTATGGCCAAACTCCTGTGGGATGTCAATAGGGGAATGTCCCGCATCGCAAATTGTCCTGCTGGTCGCCGAACTCTTTAGATCGCCGGATGCTGCGCTGGTCGCATCGTTTGATGAGCGCTTTCCGCAGCGGTCTTCCAAGACCTTGCCTGGGCGATGCAGATAACGTGAAAAATCACAAACAGCGGCACAAGGAATGTGGGAATTAGACTCAATGGCAGGGTTGTCATCGGGGCCATCGACGGGCCTTGCGGACTGATCAAGCCCGCAGTTGTACCCAGGCTCACGGCAGTCACCAGGTCCGTAATTCCAAGCAGTTGCCACAGGATAAAGGAGTTGCGATGAGTGGGATTTGCAAGCTTCCACGCCACGAAGGAAGCTGTAGCGCCGATCGCCATGTCGCCATACCCTGCGGGTAGCGCAAAGATGGCTGGCAACGCGCCTCGGGCCTCCAACAGTACGAAGGTGAATCCGACCATTCTCCATGCCTGTGCGGACGTTAAAATCCTCGGGTTCAAAGAGAATGCGAAACGTTGAAAGCTCTCGGACGCCGCAAGCCATAAGAAGAACACAACAATCGGCGTGACTGCGGCTATCGCGACGGCAAGCCCGATACGATTCGAATTATTCTCAAACAGATGCAGGGCCGAGGCGGACAAAGCAAAGAGGAACCAAACAGCGATGAGTCCAGTAACGAGCTTTCCGTAATTTTTCATAACGACTCTCCTTTTGTTGTGATCAAACCTGTCATTTGACGTGTAATCTGCAGAAGATCATTCCAAGCTTGCTCCCCCACTTCGCGGCGCAGGCGCGATTGAACTTTCTCCCACACTGGTAGGGCACGCCTGAGTTGCGCCTCTCCGGCGCTGGACAGACGTAGCCGTCGTTCCCGCCGGTCTTTGCCACGGCGCTCGCTGATCCAGCCTTGGCGCACCATGATGGCGAGGGTTCGAGTCAAACTTGTGCTGTCCATCGCCAGCATTTCGCCGAGTTGTCCTTGAAGCACTTCCACGGCACGCGAAAGCACTTGCAGGATGGTGAGCTGTGTAGCTCGCAGCTTAAGTGGCCGGAGCGCCCCCTCATACATCTGGGTGAGCGCCCGTGAAGTCCTCCGAAAGCTGCCACACATACACGGCAATGTCGGCAAGGGTGATTCGCTCATATCTATATAGATGCATATACATCTACTGTGGTTACACAAATTCATCCTGATACCTAGGCATCAGTCAGGGAACGCGATTGGTGATTGCAGTAGATACTCGATCCTGCGGGAGATTAGGAGGGTTGACTAAGGCCGAACCGTGGGCAGAACGTGGAGCATTAGCTGTAGGTCCCGAATCCCGGGGATCGCTTCAATATTCCTTCACGTACAATCAGCCTGACGAGGCCGCAAGTGGATAGCTTACTTCTCGACCCTGAAATGTGCTCGCTTGTGACTGGTCCCCGCCTGCAGACATAGAACTCTCTCACCCATTTCGATACTTTGATAAACAAGTATTAAGCTATATTAAGAGGCTGACGGCCAACGCTCCATGCGAAATGGACCGATTACAGGCAGTGCTGCAGATTTCTGAGGACAGTAAATGGCCTATCGCATTCCAAGAGAGCGCGGACAAAGACTCCGCGATTACCCCACCTATACTATCCCCGAAGCAGCGTTCTTCCTTGGGATGTCTCGCCGAACTCTTCACCGCTGGATATTGGAAAAGCCACTTTGGAAAGTTTCCGGCGCTGAGTATGCGGTGCCCCTTTTGTCTTTCCGAGACATTGCCCAAGTATATTACGTTGAACTTATTCGTACTCACTTTCATTTGAGTATGGACAAAGCGCGTCAACTTCTTGCAGCGGCCCGTAGAGAAAGCAGGGCTCAATACCCACTTTTAACGGCGCACGTTAGGAGATTTCTCAAACACATAATTTTGACCAAGCCAGCGCGTGGAAAACTGCCCCGTAGAGATATAGACCTTAGCCATCATCGCCAACTGACAATACCTCAAGTCGTTGACCTTTTTGCTACTCGTATCCAAGGCGTCGGAGCCGATGTCACTAAATTGTATCCTTGGCGATACTGGATTCCCGGCAAACGCGAAGAAACGCCCGTCACGATCGATCCAGAGATAATGTCAGGCCGTCTCGTGATAACTGGGACGCGAATTCCAGTGCAAGTGCTCCTTAGTAGAAAAAATGCAGGGGAATCTGTTCAGCGAATTGCAAACGACTACGATTTGAGCGCAGAGACAGTCAATCTAGCTCTCAGCCATATCGAGCGCCCGAGGAACAGTGTACAAGCGTCATGATCCGTGCATCCTCTACGTGGATGATTGCTTCGGGCACACTGAGTTGGTGAAAGCGCTGAGAGAGGTACATTTTGTAGTTGTTGGCCACCACGAGCAGTATGGCAATCGGCAGAGCGTTAAAGATGAGGAGATAATCCCACTTTGCGCCTCAAATAAATGGTTGATAGCAACTACAGACAAGAACATGATCCTGAGGCATCGCGGTTTGTTGCTTCGGCATCGCCAGTCCGTTATTTTCACGACAAACTGCAACGACGACAATCTGACCGTATGGGTTCCGGGCTTCGAGAAAAACAAGGCCAAGATTGATCGCACTTGGAAAAAGAGAGAACCGCCTTGGGTCGGGCGCTTGCATCCGGGTGGTCATCTGGAAATCTTTGACCTAATAAAGTACACCGAATCCCAGGCAGAAACTGTCAGAAAACGTCGCAATTAACCAAGCGGAAGTTATCACTCGAGATAAATTTCTTCGTTGGCAGCAGCATCCCTCAGTTAGATGCCAGTTTTTCAATGAGGCTGCACGCGATGTGCCCGATCGTGATGTGACTTTCTTGGATGCGCTGCGCGTCATTCGAAGGGACGTTCAAGAGGAGATCAACCTTGCTGGCTAGCTGCCCGCCTGTTTCCCCCGTAAACGCGACGAGATACGCGCCGCGAGCACGGCCAGCTTCCACTCCGCGAATAATGTTAGCGCTCTTGCCGCTCGTCGAGAGCGCTACAAGAATGTCTTGCTTCGCAACCAGCGATTCAATCTGCCGGGAGAAGATACGGTCGAATCCGTAGTCGTTGCCTGCCGCAGTCAGCACGGAAGGATTCGTCGTGAGCGCCAGCGCCGCCAGGCCCGGCCGTTCCGTTCGCAGCCGCACGACCAGTTCGGCGGCGAGGTGCAGAGCATCCGCGGCGCTCCCGCCATTCCCGAAAAAAACGAGCTTGCCGCCTGCGCGCAGCGCCGCTGCGGATTTCTCCGCGAATTGTGCGATCCGGCCGATCAGCTCGTTGGAAAAACTCTGCTTGACGCGAGCGCTTTCCTCGAGTTGGCGGCGAATCTCTTCAGCAGGCGAGGCCATCGCTGCCTAGCAGAGAACTATTTTCTCGCGGTGGCGCACCACTCGGCGCGTGGCGTTGCGCGTGTCGATGACCAGTTTTGCGGCATCCGCGATCGCCGCATAGTCGTAGCTGGAATGATCGGTGGCAATAACCACCGCGTCATAACTTCCGAGCGTCTGCGGAGTCAGCGGCACGGACTTCATGTTTTCGTAATTGAAATGCCGCATTTTGTGCAGTTTTGGGAAGTAAGGATCGTTGTAATCCAGGTGTGCGCCGCGCTGTTGCAGAAGCTGCATGATCTTCAGCGTCGGTGATTCGCGCAAATCATCCACGTCTTTTTTGTACGCCACGCCGAGCACCAGAATCTTGGAGCCTTTCAGGCTCTTCTTGTGATCGTTCAGCGAATTCGCCACCGCGTCCACGACGTGGTACGGCATCGCCGTGTTGACTTCGCCGGCCAGCTCGATGAAGCGCGTTGAGAAATCATATTCGCGCGCCTTCCACGAAAGATAATAAGGATCCACCGGAATGCAATGGCCGCCCAGTCCCGGTCCCGGATAAAACGGCATGTAGCCGAATGGTTTTGTTGCCGCTGCGTCGATCACTTCCCAAATGTCAATGTTCATTCGCAGGCTGAGCTGTTTGAGTTCGTTGACCAGGGCGATGTTCACGCATCGGAAAATATTCTCGAGCAGCTTCGCCATTTCCGCGGCGCGTGTCGAACTGACCGGCACGACGCGGGCAACAACCTGCGTGTACAGCGCCTGCGCCGCCCGTCCGCTCGGCGGATTCAATCCCCCAACCACTTTCGGAATCTGCGCCAGACCAAATTGTTTGTTTCCCGGATCCTCGCGCTCCGGCGAAAACGCCAGGTAAAAATCGCACGCGATATTTTCGTTTTCCTGGCCGGACGCGATAGGGCACCGCAAACCGCTTTTCTCCAGGATGGGGAGAACCATTTCTTCGGTCGTGCCCGGATACGTCGTCGATTCCAGAACTACCAGCTGTCCCTTTTGCAGATGCGGATAAATCGAAACGGCGGTCTGTTCGACGTAACTCAGATCTGGCTCACGGCGCTCATCGAGCGGCGTGGGCACGCAAATCAGAATGGCGTCGGCTTCTTTCAGCTTCTCGAAATCGCTCGTCGCGCTGAAGTGCCTGCTGTTCACGAACTGCTGAATCTTGTTTTGGGGAATGTGCTCGATGTAGGACTTGCCGACGTTGAGCATAGAAACTTTGTGAGGATCAACATCAAATCCCGTAACCTTGTGTCCCGCTTCGGCGAAGCGCAGCGCCAGCGGCAGTCCGACGTACCCGCAGCCAATAATTCCTACCTTGAGTTGGGTGCCTTTGAAGAACTCGGGTTTCCGTTCGAGTGGCATGGGTTCCGTCGCACTCCTCTTTTTTTCTGGATCTATGACTCCGGGTTGGCCGGAATCAAGGCTTTCGCGTTTTTGGGGATGCCATGATGCAGGCGGCCACGCTACCACCTGCAGGCCACAAGGCCGACGTGACAAAGACAGTCAAATATAGCAGGTTCGGCGCAAACAAAAAAAGGGGTGCATTTCTCAAGATTGGGTGCGTGCAGAAGGGGACATTGCTGGCGGGGCCCGAGAGAGGAAGATAGAATGGTTTGAGACGAAATATGCGGAACGATACGCGCAGGCCAGTCCGGTCACCATGACATTCATCATTCTCTTGCTGGGACTTGGGGTTGGTGTGCTGGTGGGCCTTCTGGGCATCGGGGGTGGCGTAGTTCTGGTGCCGGCCATGGTTTATCTTTTGCACATGGACCAGCACCTGGCGCAAGGAACTTCGCTTTTCATATTGTTACCGCCCATCGGCCTCGGAGCCTTGCGCGAATACTGGAAGCAGGGTCAGGTGGACTGGCATGCAGGGATCTTGTGCGCTCTGGGAATGCTCTTTGGCGCTTACGCCGGGAGTTTGATTGCGTTACCCATACCCTCCCGGAACTTGCAAGGACTGTTCGGCTGCTTCCTCCTGCTGGCTGGATTTCTGCTTTGGCGAAAGACGCAAATCGACACAAGCGTGGCTGGTAGCGGCCAGGAGAATGTTCGTGCCTGAATCGATGGGCCGCAGCGCCGGCATCTTTGCGATCGCCTGCGTTTGTGGAATTGCGTCCGGAATGTTTGGCATTGGCGGCGGTGTACTGTTGGTGCCGCTGCTGGGCCTGCTGTTTGGGTTCAGCCAGCAGCGCGCGCAGGGAACCTCCCTGGTGGCGCTGATACCACCTACGGGAGTGCTGGCGCTGATGGCATACGCGAAGGAAGGATTCGTGTCCTGGAGAACCGGGTTGCTGTTGATCCCAGGAGTATTTTTGGGCGGCATCGCGGGAGGAATTTTGGCGAAGAAAATCAATCCGCGAAGGATGCGGCAGGTTTTTGCGGGGATACTGGTGCTGCTCGGTGCGTGGCAGGCGCTGGAGGCGTGGTGGCGCTAAGGACGGTTCATCGAAATGATTGATTTGCACTGCCACATTCTGCCGGGGCTCGATGACGGCGCCGCCACCATGGAAGAATCCATAGCCATGGCGGAATCGGCGATTGCCGATGGAATTACGCACGTCGTCGCGACGCCGCACTCCAACAGCGAATACTATTTCGATTTCGCGCGGGTGCGCCGCGTTCGAGACGAGTTGCAGGCCAAGGTTCGCGACCGGCTGCGAATCGCCACCGGCTGCGATTTTCACCTCAACCCGGAGAACCTCGCGGCGTTGCGCAAGGATGGCCGGCAGTTTTGTATCAACCAACGCGATTTCCTGCTTGTGGAGTTCAATGAGTATTCGATCCCGCCTTCGATGGACCATACGTTGCACGAGATTCAACTTGCCGGTCTGCAACCGGTGATCACCCATCCGGAACGCAACGGCATTTTGCGCTCGCGGCCGGAGCGGCTGAAAAAGTGGATACGCCAGGGATGCTTCGCACAAGTGACCTCAGGCGCGCTGACGGGAGGCTTTGGCGCCGGTTGCCAGCAGGACGCGATGCGCTGGATCGCCGAGGGACTCATCCATTTCGTCGCCAGTGATGCGCACAACACGCGGATGCGTCCGCTTCGTCTGCAACCGGCCTATGACGTCGTGCTCGATCAATTTGGCGAAGAGAAGGCGCGCGCGCTGTTCCACGACAATCCCCTTGCAGCTTTCGAGGGGCGGCCGTTGCCGCACGTTCCCGAAATAGAAGACGTATTGCCGCCGCGCCGCAAGCGATTTTTCTTTTTCTGAAATTCCTCCCTTCCCAAAATGCAAAATTATTGCGCTGGATGAAGGGGAAGCCCCGCCCACGCATTCAAGACGCCGAGGACTTCGCGCACAACGTCCAAAGCATCTCTGGTGTTACGCCACCAATGCCCGGGGTCGAAGGGATCACCGGACGCGGCGCGCACAATGGCCTGCCCTTGGCCAGCCGCGAGTCTCCGCCACAGCAAGCGAACGCGCCGCGTGTGGACTTTTGTCGTGACGAGAATCACAGCTTCGCCTTTCGCTCGCGCAAGGGCAGAGGCGGCTTTGATTTCGTCGGCGGTATTCACGATGGGCGGTTCGAGTACGTGAATGGCCTCCGCCGGCACTCCTTCATGAATCAAGACGAGAGTGTCGTAATGATCCTCTCCGGCGAAGGGAATGCCCATCTCCTGCAAAGTTTCGGCAGGTTCCGTGGAATGGGTCAGCCAGACTTCCGGCGCGTATCCTTCGCGGTAGGGCTTGGCGGCCTCGATGGCGCGCACCGGCATCGCTCCGCTGAGCACAACGATCGCTTTGGCTTTCCCAAGCGGATCTTCCGCTACCAGCCAGCGGCCCACGCCAAAGAAAATCATGAGAGCGAGCAACAGGCCGCTTGCACCGACTGCGCACAGAACCAGCAAGGCAGGCGAACGCCGTGGAGCAATCGCAGCGGGAGTGTCTGGAGTCGCCACTGGAGAACCGGCGCATGCTATCCCGGCCCGCCGAAGCGGTCAAATTGGCGGCGTCCAGCCACCAATCTAAGATGCGAGCTGTTCACGATCAGCGCTGTGGTCCGCAGGCCTAGGCGCGTCTGGACACGCAGCCGCGGAGCTATCCCGCAATTGCTGCTCTGGGGTTAAGGCTTCGCGAGAGCGGCCGAGCCCTTCAAGAAGATAGCGCTGAAGGTTGTCATCTTCTGCTTCGGGTGCAGCTTCCCTGGCCATGGCGGTCTGGCTGGTCAGAATAAGCTGCGCGATATAGGCAAGGGCGATGGCGTCGCGTCTGGCGATGCGTTTGCGCGCGAGCTGCCGGACGAGATTGCCGAGGAAAAGATTCACCTCGTCGGCGGTCGTAAAGCTATCAATGTCGGCGAGAAGCTCGGCGGCGAGAACCTCCGGATCCACGACGGGAACAGCAGCCATGAGACGCGCAGCGTGATAAGCGCAAAGTGTGGGACGGCCGGCTCCGTTCGCGGGACGATGATGCTTGTCGATCAGCATGTGACAACGACGGCCCTTTGGGCTGATGTGCTGGCAATTGAGATCGACGGTGGTGCTAGTTGAAACGCTAGTCTTGGGTGACATGGTTGGACCTTTCTGAATGGAAATAAAGGAGAACAGCGAGGTTGCGGGACACGAGAACCCACCCCTCCCCCATGGTTTTTTGTAAGAGACTGACACAACAGCGTTTAGTGGGTGGGGGTCGGCTAAGATTGTGAGCGCAAAGGAGTTAGGGAGGAGTGTATTAAAGGGATGGGGAAACAGGCGGTTAGCCGGATGCGTGGTGTTTCTACGGAGCAGGTGAGTGGGTATCAAACACTATATTACCACAGGTGCACGGTACTTGTGAAGAAAAGAATCAAGGGATTTGGAAGTGATTGAAGAGGAAGGCGGATAGCACGGGTCGACCTGATCGCGGCATTTGGTCCGCGGCCTAATTCAAGGCAACGCGCGGGGGCTTGGTCCTTGGCTAGACGGGTCAATACAAGCGCGTTTATCGGTACTAATCCGACTGACGAATCGATAGTTTCCGGCTTGCCCGTCAGAACGAAGCCGCCCGTGCGGCGGACGCTGCGCGTGAGGTGAACGGAGCAGTTTATGGCAAACGGCTGAAGTAAGTTGTCGGGTCATAAGGAGGTCCTTATGACCCGACTTCGCAAAATG
>Ga0066686_10000754_pt1 | contig 12078 bp, 13 predicted proteins | sample GraSoiAngelo_135_FD_65627 | JGI IMG/M metagenome (GOLD analysis project Ga0066686, IMG submission 65627) | Grasslands soil microbial communities from the Angelo Coastal Reserve, California, USA - 14_0929_05_40cm | ecosystem: Environmental > Terrestrial > Soil > Grasslands | place: USA...
GCGCGTTGCCGCAGGCACCCGCCTGGTTTGGGTGCTTCGACGTCATCCAGCTCAACGAAGACGAAATGAGCCAGCTCGGCAGCGATCCACTGGCGATCGCCGCGGACGCGTTGCGGCAGGGCTGCAGCACGTTGTGTGTGACGTTGGGCGGACGGGGTGCCGCGTACTTTACGGGCGAGCCGATTCGCACCGCGCGCATTCCCGCTCCCGCAATTCATCCGCCGGCCTTCGCACAGGAAAGCGATCCGACCGGCTGTGGCGACGTCTTCGGCGGCACCGTTGCCGCGGCACTACTCGGCGGCGCGTCACTCGAGGAGGCACTGCGTGCCGGCACGCAGCTCGGCACGCGGAATTTGAGCCACCGCGGCGCGACCGGCCTGCGCGATCACCTCATGGGTAAGCTCTCCGTGGCATGACGCGGCTCGTCGAAGTGCCGACGCAGTTCGACGACCGCTCCTTTGACCAATTCGCCGCGGCGTACGCGCAGGCGCGGGACGGGGAGCGCCTGCTCTTCGACGCACATGCAGCCGAGTGGGCATCGCCCTATGGACTGGTGGGCCTGCTCGCAGCCGGGGAGGCTGCTGCGCACAAGGGCGAGCGGCCGTTGCTGACCGCGCCGGCGAATCCCGACGTGGTGAGCTACTGGGCGCGCGCCGGCTTCTTTCGCGAAGCGGCGGACCTGTTCGAGATCCACGGCAAAGTGCCGAAGACACGACCGGCGGTCGAAAGCGACGTGCTCCTGCCCGTGACGCCCGTGCGCGCCGCCGAGGATGTGCACGCGGTAGTGAGCACGATCCAGCAGCGCGCGTCGGCAATCCTCAGCTCGGAGCTGGGACTCGATCCGAAAGCGACGATGGGATTCGCTATGGCGCTTTCGGAGTCTTGTCAGAATATTGTGGAGCACGCGGGCACCGGCGGCTGGGTGGCGGTGCAAGCGTACAACTGGCGGCGCAAGCTGGCGCGCCGTGTGGTAGTGATCGCGGTCGCAGACGCCGGCGTTGGCTTTCGACATTCCCTGGAGTCGACGCAGGCCAAGCGGTTTGGCGACCGTTGGGGCGACGCGGCGGCGCTGGAAGCGGCCCTGGTTCAAGGCGTGAGCCGGTTCCGCGATCCAGGCAGAGGACAGGGCCTCGCCGGGATCAGACGCTATCTCGCCCGCTGGGACGGCAAGATCGCGATTCGCAGCGGCACCGCCCGCATCGCCATCGTGCCGCGGTGGGACGACGACGTACCGCTCAAGGACGCACTGCCTGCTTTTCCCGGATCGCAGGTGTTGCTCATCATCCCGGAGCTACAGACGGAGAAAGGGTCGTCGAAGCAGTGATTCCTCACATCATGGTGCAGGCAGTGCTTCAGCAGGCGGTGGCCGGCTTCTACACCGACCTCGTCACCCGCCCCACCGGCCGCGCGGTTCGCGAAAACATCGAACGGGAGCTGCTTCCCGGGATGATTGCCGTGATGGATTTCACCGGTGTGGGCTGCCTCGATTATTCCTGCGCCGACGAGATCGTCGCGAAGCTGGTGCGCGACAGAGTGAAAATGTTGCTGCTCCGCGGACTGACGGACGCACATCGCGAAGCCATCGAGCCGGTGCTGGCAGGCGCGGGCCTAGCCGTCTTGTACGAGCGACCTGACGGAGTGCTGGAAGGGTTGGGCGCCAGTGAACCAGCGCCGGCGCTGCTGGATGAGCTCGTGGCGCGGCGGCTAGCGGCACGGAATCCCGGAGGCTCCATCCGACTCACCGCGGCGTGAAACGCCGTCGTCTGGGCCTGTCGACTCGCGCCATTCACGGCGACCCCAAAGCCCGCGCCGACTGGACCGCCGTAGCCCCGCCGCTGTACCAGAGCTCCACCTTCACAAATCCCGTGGGATCCACCGCCGAAGTCCTCTACAGCCGCTACGGCAACAATCCCAATCAGGTGGACATCGGCCGGCGGCTGGCGCTGCTCGAGGGCGCCGATGCGGCACTGTTTCTCGCGAGCGGCATGGCGGCCGCCGCGCTTGCGCACCTCGCGGTGCTGCGTCCCGGCGATCATCTGCTCGCGAGCGAATGGATCTATGGCGGCGTGTACCGGCTGTTTCGCGAGGAGTTCGGGAAGCTGGGGATCGACGTCTCATTCGTGAATCCCACGCAGTCGCGCGCCTGGAAGCGCGCGATGCGCAAGACGACCCGCGCCGCGTTCCTCGAAACGCCGACCAACCCACTGATGCGCGTGATCGACCTGGAACCGGTCGCCACGCTGTGCAAAGCCGAGGGGCTGGCGCTGATCGTGGATTCGACGTTCGCCTCGCCGGTGAATTTCCGGCCGCTCGAACACGGCGCCGATCTGGTCATCCATTCAGCGACCAAGTACCTGAACGGCCACAGTGATGTGATCGCGGGTGTCGTCGCGGGCACGGATCAAGTCGTCGAGGAGGTCCGCCGCCTGATGCAGGTCTGGGGGCAGTCGATCGATCCGTTCGCCGCCTGGTTGATCGACCGCGGGCTGCGCACGCTGATCGTCCGCGTCCAGCGCCAGAACGAAATCGGGATGGCGGTGGCCGAGTGGTTCGCGAAACAAGACGCGGTCACGAAAGTGCACTATCCGGGGCTGCCGTCACATCCGGATCACGAGCTGGCCAAGCGGACGTTGGGAGGCTTCGGCGGTATGCTGGGCATCGAGCTCAAGGGCGGCGTGCGTGCGGCCGAGCGGTTCCTCAAGTCGCTGACGATCGCCGCGCATGCGCCAAGTCTCGGCGGCGTCGAGACGCTCGTTTCCGAGCCGCGGCTCACGTCGCACGCAAGCCTCACGGCGGAACAGCGCGCGCAGGCTGGCATTCCCGACGGATTCCTGAGATTTTCCCTGGGACTGGAGGATCCCGATGATCTCATCGCGGACTTCGCCCAGGCCCTGGCGCGGCACTAAGTGATCAAGTTCACGAACGTCTTCAAGGCCTTCCCCAAGGGCGGCCTGGCGCTGAAGGACATCTCGTTCCATATCGCCAAAGGGGAATTCGCCTTTCTCACCGGCCACTCCGGCGCGGGCAAGTCCACCGTCATGAAGTTGATTTACGCCGAGGAACGCCCCACCTCGGGTGAGGTGCGCGTCTCCGGGTACAACGTGAATGAGATGCGCCCGCGCGACGTCCCCCTGCTCCGCCGCAAGCTCGGCATCGTCTTCCAGGACTTCCGACTGCTCGAGGACCGTACCGCTGAAGAGAACGTCGCCTTTGCGCTCGAGGTGACCGGCGCGCGCTCGTCCACGATCGCGGCCCGGGTGATGCGCGTGCTCACGCAGGTCGGTCTTGCCGCCAAGGCGCAGGCGTATCCGCGCGAGCTGTCCGGGGGCGAGCAGCAGCGCGTCGCGATCGCGCGCGCGCTCGTCAACGAGCCGACGGTGCTGCTCGCGGACGAGCCCACCGGCAATCTCGACGAGCGCGCCACCCGCGGCGTCTTCCAGCTGCTACGCGACATCAACGCCAGCGGCACCGCCGTCGTCATGGCGACGCACGACCTCGACATCGTGCGGCAGGCACCGTACCGCGTGATCGAGCTACAGGAAGGCGCACTCGTCTATGATTCCGCCGTCGATGAGCCGCGCGATCAGGTGGCCGCGCCGTGAACCTCACCTTCCGCGAAGCGATGTTGACCTTCAAGCGGGCGCCACTGCTCTCCGTCCTCTCGGTGACCACCATTGCGTTCTCGCTGTTCGTCCTGGGCTTGTTCGGTCTCGTGGTCGTGAACCTTCAGGACGCGCTGCACAGCGTCGAAGAACGCGTCGAGATCGTTGCGTACATCCTTCCCGGCACGCCCATCGAAGCCACCGCGCAGGCGCTCAAGGACGTCGAGGCGTTCCCCGAAGTCCAAACCGCGACCTACGTGTCGGAAGAAGAAGCCCTCACCCGCGCCCGCGCCGAGCTGGTCGAGTTCCGCGACGTGCTGCGGGAGCTGGAGCGCAATCCCCTGCCCGCGTCGATCGAGATCAAGCTGAAGCCGGGGTTTCGCGACGCCGATCATGTCGCCGCCGTCGCGGAACGAATGAGTGGCTTTGGTTTCGTGGACGATGTGCGGTTCGGGCGTGAATGGGTCGAAAACGTCGATCGCCTGCGAGGTCTCGCTGCGGCGGTCGGACTGGTCGTCGGCGCTGCATTCGCCGTTGTCGCCATCATCATCATCGGCACGACGATCCGCATGGCGGTGCTGCAACGCAGCCGTGAGATCGCCATCATGCGACTGGTCGGCGCGACCGACGGGTTCGTCCGCCGGCCGTTCCTGCTACAAGGCGCGATCAAGGGATTGCTGGGCGGCGCGGTCGCGCTCGGGCTGTCGTTCGTCGCCTACCTGCTCATCAACCGCTACCTCCTGCAGTCATCGTTCTTCACGCAAGAAGAAGCGCTGGCGATTGTGGCGTTCGGGGCGCTCATCGGGTTGCTCGGCAGCGCGACGAGTGTCGGAAGACACCTGAAGCGGGTATGAAGTCTCGGGACACGGGAAACGGGAAACGGGAAACGTGGTGCGCGATCGTCGCTCTGGTCGCTTTTACGTTTCCCGTTTCCCGTTTCTCGTTTCCCGTTCTCAGCGCACAAGCCCGTCCCACCTACCAGCAGCAAATGCAGGAGAACCAACAGCGCCTCGAGGGCATCCGCCGCGAGCGTTCCGAAGTCGAGCAAGAGCTGGAGCGGCTCCGAACCCAGGCGCACTCGCTGTCCGATGAAATCACCAACATCGAGCAGCAAAAGCAGAGCACCAACCGCATCGTGAACGAGCTCGACCGGCAGATCACCGGTCTCGGCGGGCAGATCGATCAGATCACCGTGGACCTGCTGATCGCGCAGGACGCGTTGCTGGAGAAGAGCGCCGTGCTGGAGCGGCGCTTGGTCGACATCTACAAGCGCGGCGCGCTCTACAGCTGGCAGGTGCTGTTCGCGGCTGAGAGCTTCGGCGATCTGCTGTCGCGCTACAAGTACTTGTACCTCGTGAGCCGCCAGGACCGCCTGCTGACCAACGACATGCACAAGCTGCGCGACCGGGTCGCGCGCCAACGGCAGCTGCTCGTCGACGCGCGCGAAGCACTCGCGCGGCGCAAGCACGAGCGCACCGACGAGCTGGACCGCTATCTCTCCCTCGAACGGGAACGGCAGACGAGCTTGCGGGAGACGCGGCGCAGCGCGCGCCAGGCGGAGCAGCGACTGTCCCGGCTCGACAAGGACGAGCGCTCGCTCAACGACCGGATCGAGGCTCTGGAACGCGCTCGCCGTGAGGCGGAGGCGCGGGGGGCCACCGCCACAACCGGCTCGATCAGCACGGCGGACCTCGGTGGACTCGACTGGCCGGTCGACGGCTCGATCATCTATCCTTTCGGCACGACCACAGGCCCGAACAACACGCGCATCCCTCGCCACGGGATCGGCATCAAGGCGCCCGTCGGCACTCCGGTGCGCGCCGTCGCCGCCGGCACGGTGAGCCTGGTCGGACCCCTGGGTCTCTATCTCACGACGGTCCTGCTCGATCACGGCGGCGGCTACTACACCTTCTATGCCTATCTGAACGACGCAACGGTGCGCCAAGGCGACCACGTGGTTCGGGGTCAGGTGATCGGCCACGTCGGCGGTGAATCGAGTGACGAGGGTCCGCACCTGCATTTCGAGATTCGCGGCCAAGGCGGCATCGCGCTGGATCCCGGCAATTGGCTGCGCGCTCCCCGCCCCCGGCGCTAGCGGTCGCGGCACTCGCGCTGCTCGCGGCCGCAGCGTGCAGCCATTCCAGCGACACTCTCCGTGTGGCCGGCACCGTGGAGATTCGCGAGGTGCGGCTCAGCCCGCTCGCGTCCGGCCGCTTGCAGCGCCTGCTCAAGGACGAAGGCGACAGCGTGCGCACCGGCGATACCGTCGCCGTGCTCGAGCAACCGGGTCTCGACGCGCTGATCGAGCAACGTCGTGCGCTCGCTGATGCGGCTGCGACGCGAACGGCCGAGATCCGCGCCGCTGAAGCCGACAGCACGCGCGCCGCGAACGATCTCGCGCGGGCTCGCGTGTTGCGCATGCAGGGGATCGCCTCCCCCCAGGAGTTTGATCGGTTGCAGACCGTCGCTGCCGCCGCAGCGGCGCGCCTGCAATCGGTGCGCGCCGCCGTCCGTGAGTCGCAAGCGGCCCGCGCCGCCGCACAGGCCACCGAAGCCATTCGCGACCAGCTCGTGCTGCTCGCTCCAGCGGACGGCGTCGTGCTGACGCGCTTCGCGGAGCGTGGGGAGGTCATCGCCGCCGGTGTGCCGGTTGTGGCGATCGGCGTGGTGCGCAGTCCCTGGGTGCGCGCTTACATCGGGGAGCGCTACGTCGCCCGCGTAAAACCCGGACTTACGGTGCGCATCCGCGCCGATGGCTACTCCGACAGCACGTTCACCGGGCACATCACCGAGATCGCACCGCGCGCGGAATTCACGCCCCGCGCAGCGCTCACCGAGCGCGAGCGCGCCGACCTCGTGTTCGGGATCAAGGTGTCGATCGATGATTCGAGCGGACGACTCAAGGCGGGCATGCCCGTCCAAGTGGACCTGCCGCTGCAGCCATGACGGAAGTAGCGGTCGAAACAAAACATCTCACCCGGCGTTTCGGCGCGGTTGTGGCGGTACGCGACCTCAATCTCCAGATCTTCAAGGGCGAAGTCTTTGGATTGCTCGGCCCCAACGGCTCGGGAAAAACCACGACTATCCGGATGTTGTGCGGGCTACTCGCGCCATCGGAGGGAACCGCGATCGTGGCCGGCGTCGACGTCCGCGAGGCGCCCGATCGCATCAAAGAGCTGATCGGGTACATGTCGCAGCGCTTCGGGCTCTACGAAGATCTGACCGTGGCCGAGAACATGGATTTCTATGCGGGGATCTACGGCCTCGAAGGCCCGAGCAGGCGCGGACGGATCACCGAGGTCGTCTCGTTCCTCGGACTCGATAAGCGACTGAGTCAGCTCGCCGGAACGTTATCGGGCGGCTGGAAACAGCGTCTCGCGCTCGCCTGTTCGATGATGCACCGGCCACCGGTGCTGTTTCTCGATGAGCCGACCGCGGGCGTGGATCCCGCAGCCCGACGCGGGTTCTGGCGGACGATCCACAGCCTTGCAGCACAAGGCACGACCATCATCGTGACGACCCATTACATGGATGAAGCGGAGCGCTGTATCCGCGTCGCGTTACTCAGCCAGGGCCATCTCATCGCGCTCGGCCATCCCGATGAGGTCGCGGCGCAGGTCGGCCAGGGCGCGAAGACGCTCGAGGACGCGTTCGTCGCGCTTCAGGAACGAGACGAACAGGAGCAGGCGTGAAGCGCTTCGGTCCGATGTTTCGCAAGGAATTCATCCAGATGCGCCGGGACCGCCTCACCCTCGCCATCATGACCGGCATTCCGGTCATCCAGCTGCTCTTGTTCGGGTTCGCGATTCAGACCGATGTGCGCCACATCCCCACGGTGGTGTTCGATGAGTCGCGCACGTCCACGAGCCGCGACGTGATCGCGGCGTTCGAGAATACCGGCAACTTCCACATCGTGGCGCACGTCGATGGACGCGATGCGCTCAACGACTGGATCGCGCGCGGCGACGCGCAAGCCGGGATCGCCATCCCGCACGATTTCCCGCGCGACCTCGCGCGTGGCACGACCGCGACCATCCAAGTCATCGTGGACGCCTCCGATCCGTTGTCGTCGCAGGCGGCGCTGGCCGCGGCAGCGGGCGTCGCGCAGGTGCGCAATCTTGCGATCCTCTCGGCGGCGGCGAATCGGACCGAGCTGCCGCTCGAGACGCGCGTGCGCCCGCGCTATAACCCCGGGCTGCGCAGTCCGAACTACATCGTCCCGGGACTGGTCGGCGTGATTCTCACGATCACGATGGTGCTCGTCACGGCGATGGCCATCGTCCGCGAACGCGAGCGCGGCACGCTCGAGCAGCTCATCGTCACGCCGATCACCAAGACCGAGCTGATGCTCGGCAAGATCGCGCCGTATGTGGGCGTGGGCCTGGTACAGATGACGACCGTCTTGCTACTCGGCAGATTCGTGTTCGACGTCCCGCTGACCGGTAACGTGCTGTTGCTCTACTCCATCGCGCTCGTGTTCGTCGTGGCGAGCCTCGGCCTCGGCCTGTTCGTGTCGACGCTCGTGAAGACGCAGCAGCAGGCGATGCAAGCCGCCTTCTTTTTCGTGCTGCCGAACATTCTCTTGTCGGGATTCATGTTCCCGCGCCAAGCAATGCCGGTGCTGTTTCAGTGGATCGGTGCCCTGTTGCCGTTGACGCACTTCCTGAAGGTGCTGCGTGGCATTCTGCTGAAGGGCGTCGGGGTTCCGGAGCTGTGGCGCGAGATGGTGATCCTGCTGGTGTTCGCGGCCGCCCTGATCGCGCTCGCGGTGCGGCGCTTCCAGAAGACGCTCGACTAACTCGCTTCCCCGGCGATCGCGATGTGATCGGGCGCTCCGCCCTTGGCCGATTGGAGCGCCCCTTCGCCCAGCGTGAACAAGTCCTCGGGTCGCAGCGCCTCACTGTGGGGATAGGCGATCACACCGGCCGAGATGGCTGGGGCTTTGGCTGGTCCCAGGTCGGCGAAGGTATGGCGGGCAAAGACCTGCCGCAGCCGCAGGACGAAATGGCGCGCCCCCGGCCCATCGGTTTCCGGAAGCACGCAGGCGAATTCATCACCGCCGTAGCGCGCCACGAAGTCGGGCGCGCGAATCTCGCGCTGCAGGATGGCACCGATTTCTCCCAGCACCCGGTCACCGGCAGCTTGGCCGAGCCGCTCGTTGATATCGCGCAGCTGCTCGATGTCGATCAGGACGAGAGAGAAATGCAGCGAATATCGCCGCGCCCGCTCGAACTCGTCGCGCATCCGCCGGTCGAGGGCATCGAGTGAAGCACAACCGGTCAGCTCGTCGGTCTTCCCCGCGCTGATCTGCCGGCGATACATGGCCGAGCGCCGCTCCTCGTTTTCCAGGACGCGCGCGGCCGCCTGCGCGATTGTGTTGGCGAACGCAACGTCCTCCGGCCGTAGCTGAGGATCGCCCTTCTCCGTCCGGAGGAAGAACACGCCCGCCGCACGGCCCTGCACAAACACGGGCAGCGCCACCGCCGATTGTACGTTCACGTCGATCTGCTGCTGGCTCCAATGTTCCCGGATCGCGGCGAACAGCGGATGGTTGTGGACGTCCTGAATGACGACCGGCCGCTCGGTGCGGATCGCTTCCTGAATCTCCGGATAGCGCTCGAGATCGACGCGCAGATCGCGGATCGCCGGGTTCTCGTAAACCGCAACCACACGGCCTTTATCTTCGCCCGGCGCCGTAAGCACAAACGAGCAGTGCGACAGTCCGAACGCCTGGCCGACGCGGCGCACCAGTGTCTGAAAGATTTCGTCGGCACGCAGCGCCGCCGAGACCTCCTGGAAGATGTCGAACAGGAGATCGCGGGCCCGTAACGCCTCCTGCGCTTCGTGCACTTCGGAGCGCACGCGGACGTGCGCATCCAGGCGGGCGCGCAGCTCGGGCAGATGCACGGGCGCGATCAGCGCGTCGCGCGCCCCCGCGAGCAACGCTTCCGTGGCCGCTTCCACGCCGCCATCGACGACGATCACGAACACGGGTGCACCCCCGTAGGCCGGACGACTAATGAGCGCGCGCACCTCATCGGCAAGATTCTTGATCCCTGGCGGGGGCGTGTAGAGCAGCAAGTCGGGCGGTGATTGAGAGGGTTCTTCGGTGACCTGAAATCCGCCGCGCACCAACAACCGCTCGAGTCCCTCCGGTCGAGCCGCGGGATTGCCGATCAGGAGGATGCGGTGACGAACCAAGTCCGGCAGAAGCCGTCTCCCGCGCTGGGGGCGGGCCCAAGCTATAGTTTAACCCATGCACCTGCAAGCACATCCGGCGCCGGAAACACTTGGCGCGCGCACGCGCATGGTCTTGCGGCAGCTGGCGGGCCGCGGCGTGCGTGATCAGCGGGTGCTGGCCGCGATGCGGTGGGTACCGCGCGAGTGGTTTTTGCCGCCACACCTGGCGGGAGACGCATACACCGATGCTCCCCTCCCGATTGGCAGCGGGCAGACAATTTCCCAACCGTACGTCGTCGCACTCATGACCGAACAGCTGCAGCCCAAACGCACCGATCGCATTCTGGAGATCGGGACGGGGTCGGGCTATCAGACCGCGATCCTCGCACGGCTCGCCTCGGGCGGGAAGGTCTTCACAATCGAGCGGTTACCGGATCTGCTGGTCGAGGCCGAAGAGCGTTTCCGCCGTCTCGGCCTCATGAACATCGCAACCCGGCTCGGCGATGGCGCACCGGGCTGGATGGAAGAGCAGCCGTTCGACGGAATCATCGTGGCCGCCGCGGCACCCCGGATCCCCGCGCCCCTGGCCGATCAACTCGCGCCGGGCGGCCGGTTGGTCATCCCGGTCGGTGACCTCGCCTCGCAAGAGCTGGTCATCCTCCAACGACCCGCGAGCGGCGAGGGGGAAGGACTGACGCAGCGTCAGATGGGAGGGGTCCGGTTCGTCCCGCTCATCTCCCGACTCGCCTTCACGGAAGAACTGTGATGCTGGGCGCGCATGTGTCGAGTCGGGGCGGTGTCGCAGCCGCCCCCGAGCGCGGCGCCGAGCTGCGGGCGACGGCCATCCAGCTCTTTACCAAGACGCCGAATCAGTGGCGGGAGCCATCGCTCGCAGACGAGCATGTCGGTCGCTTCAAGGATGCAGTCGCGCGTTATCGGCTCGAAACGGTCGTGGCGCACGACAGCTACCTCATCAATCTCGCCTCTCCCGATCCCGTTTTGCGCGCGCGGAGCATCGAGAGCTTCACACGCGAGTTGGAGCGGGCGCGAGCGCTGGGCTTGCGTGCAGTCGTTTCGCATCCGGGGAACTACATGGACGACCGGGATGCCGGCCTCGACCGCAACGCGCGCGGGTACGCCGAGTGTCTCGCGGCGGTGAGCGGTGATCTGGAGGTCTGGATCGAGGGGACCGCGGGGTCAGGGACGGCGCTGGGTGCGCGGTTCGAGGATCTGCGCGCCCTCCGCGACGCCTTGCCGCCCGATGTCAGGAAACGGGTGGGTTTCTGTTTGGATACGGCGCATTTGCATGCGGTCGGTTACGATCTGGCACACATCGAGCGGGTGTGGGAGGAATTCGATCGCGTGGTCGGCTTCGAGCTCTTGAAGTGCCTGCATCTCAACGACTCACGCGCCGCGGCGGGGTCTCGCGTCGATCGCCACGAATGGATTGCGGAAGGCCGCATCGGTGCAGAGCCGTTCCGACGCATCATGCGCGACCCAGCGCTGGCGAGCGTCGTGAAGATTATCGAAACCCCGAAGCGCGATGACCCGTTGCGCCACGACCGCCGGATGTTGCGGCGCTTGCGGGCTTATGCCAGGGGCAACGTTCGGCGCCCGGTCACTGTATAATGAAGAGCCAATGAAACGCTTCGGCTTCGCCGTACTCTTCGTAGTTCAGGCCCTCGCCAGTGGCGCGGTCTCGCTCGCGCATGCCCGCGATGTGCTGGTCGCCCCCGCAGGCATCGAAGCAAGCCACAGCAGCCGCTGCGCGATTCTGCACGACGAGCTCCGTTGCGCCCTCTGCCACTATGCCGGCACGCGTGTCGTCGCACAGCACACGATCGTCAACCTGTCCGCACCCGTCGCCCGGGCGCTGTTCGTGCCGGTGCAGTTCGTCCCACTGGTCACAGTGGCGGTTCGATTCACCCCTCCCCCGCGAGCACCTCCGTCAGTTCTCTCCTGAACCAATAGGGCGCGCTCCGTACGTCGCGGAGCGTTGGAGCTTCTGCAGTACTCACGGAGAGGACATCGACATGACACGTACATACAGCGCGGCGCTGCTCCTGGCCGCGTGCCTAGCGGCACCAGCTGCCGCGCAGCAACCCACGCAGCGACAACTGGACTCGCTCGCCGCGCAGGTGCGCGTGCTACGGGCGAGGCTCGACAGCGTGCTCGGAGCACTGGCGCGCCGGCCTGCGGCGACCGCGGCGGCGCCACCGGGCGATGAACTTGCATCGCTACGAGCTGCTGCGGTTCAAGCCGCCGGCGGGGACACGATTCATCGCACCGATACCAT
>Ga0066686_10000757_pt1 | contig 12069 bp, 12 predicted proteins | sample GraSoiAngelo_135_FD_65627 | JGI IMG/M metagenome (GOLD analysis project Ga0066686, IMG submission 65627) | Grasslands soil microbial communities from the Angelo Coastal Reserve, California, USA - 14_0929_05_40cm | ecosystem: Environmental > Terrestrial > Soil > Grasslands | place: USA...
CGCATGATCATGGACATCTACGAACCGGACGAAGGAACTGTGCGTCTGCTCGGAACCGTCGCGGGCGGCCGAACACACTCAGCGCGGATCGGCTACCTGCCCGAGGAACGCGGGCTCTATCCCAAGATGCGCGTGCTAGACGTCCTCGTCTTTCTGGCGGAGGCGAAGGGAGTGGGGCGGCGCGTCGCCCGTGCGCGCGCGCTGGAGTGGCTGGATCGTCTCGGCCTCGCGGATTGGCGATTGCGCAAGGTGTCCGATCTGTCCAGGGGCATGCAGCAGAAGGTGCAGTTCATTTCTACGGTGCTGCATGATCCCGAGCTGGTGATTCTGGACGAGCCGTTCTCCGGACTCGATCCTGTCAATTCGCAGGTGTTGCGCGACACCGTCGTGGACTACCGGCGCCGGGGCAAGACTGTGCTGTTTTCGACGCACATCATGGAGCACGCGGAGCAGCTCTGCGATCGGATCTGCATCATTGCGCGCGGCAAGAAGCTCGTGGACGGCACGCTGGGCGAGGTGAAACAACAGCACGGAGGAAAGCACGTCTTCGTTGCATTTGACGGGAGCCAGGGCGGAGCGGCTCGGGTTTTCGCCGATCGCCGGCTGGTTGCCAAGCTCCAGGACTTCGGTCAGCAAGCCGAGCTCGAGCTGGCGTCGGGAGCCGACGCGCAGGAGATCCTGAAAGCCCTGGTGGATTCCGGCGCGCGGCTCGCGCGCTTCGAACTGGCGAGTCCTTCACTGCACAAGATCTTCGTCGACCTGGTAGGACCCGAGGCGGCGACGGCCGCGGCGACGGGCGACCAGGGCGGGCATGGGGGAGACGCGACCCGTGCATAAAATCTGGGCGATCATCCGCCGTGAGTTCGTCGAGCGCGTGCGTTCCAAGTGGTTTTGGGTGTCGGCGATTCTCGGACCGGTGCTGTTCGCCGGGATCATCGTGTTCCAGATCGTCCAGTCGCTGGGCGGCGCCGTCCGCAACGTGGCTGTCGTCGACAGCTCGAGCATCGGAGTCGGCGGACGCGTTGTCGAAGCGCTGAATGCGAGCAACGCATTCCGTGCCACGCTGGCGCCCGCCGGGCGCCACGTTGTCGATTCGCTGAAGGATCTGGTTGAAGCGAAGCAGCTCCACGGGTTCTTGATCGTCACGAACGACCTGGTCGAGACGGGTCGAGCAGAGTACCGGGCGTCCAATCTCGGGATGCAGACGATCGAGGCCCTACAGCGGACCCTGAGCCGGCTGGTCGTCAAGGTCCGGCTCGAGCAGAAGGGCGTGAATCCAGAGGTCGTGGACTGGGCGCAGATCCGCATCTCACTGCATCAAAAGAAGATATTTCATGGTGGCACGGTCGAGGGGAACGCCACGCAGTCGTTTCTCACGGCGTACTTCATGGCGATCCTGCTGTTCATGGCGATCCTGCTGTACGGCGTGAACGTGATGAGCTCGGTGCTCGAGGAGAAGACGACGCGCATCATCGAAGTGCTGGTGTCGTCGGTGCGGCCCTTCCAGCTCATGCTCGGCAAGATCTTCGGGGCCGGCGCGGTGTCGTTCTTCCAATTCTTCATCTGGGGTGTGTCGGCGCGGGTACTGCTGTCGCTGCGCGGTCCCATCGCGCGCGCACTGGGGGCGAGTCCAGCCGATGTCCAGACCATTGTGTTGCCGCATATCCCGGCTGCGACGATGGCGGTGTTCATCGCGTTCTTCCTGGGCGGGTTCTTTCTGTACTCCGCCATGTTCGCAGCGGTCGGTGCCATGTCGAGCAATGAGCAGGAAGCGCGCCAGGCCCAGCAGCCGGTCACGATCCTACTGATGATTTCCTATCTGTCGATTTTGGGACTCACGAACGATCCCAGCTCGACATTCGCGAAAACGCTCTCCTTGGTGCCGTTTACTACTCCGATCGCGACGCCCGTTCGGTGGACAGCCGGAAGCATGCCGATGTGGGAATTGATGACGTCGCTCGTGATACTGGCACTCGCGATTGTGGGAGTCACGTGGGTTGCGGCGAGGATCTATCGAGTTGGGATCCTGATGACGGGCAAGCGGCCAAATCTGAAGGAACTGATGAGGTGGGTCAGGGCCTAGACGTCGAGGAAGACGCCTAAGGGAGACGCCGAGAGGCCGAGCGGCTGAGGGGATATGAGAGGCGAGGCGTTAGAAAGGCACGGCACGCGTGAATTCGGTGCTGTGCCTTTCGCATTTCGGCATACCCTACGGCATGGCACACTTCAAGACATTGAAGGCCTGGCAGCACGCTGAGCGCCTGGCGATCGACTGTGTCCGCACGTCAAAAGGTTTCCCCGATTACGAGCAGAGCGCGCTTGCCGATCAGCTTCGTCGCGCATGTTACAGCGTTCCCCTCAATATTGCGGAAGGCAACACGCGTTACGGATCGCGGGACGCACGACGCTTCTTCGACACAGCCCGAGGGTCGCTTGCGGAAGTCGAGACAATCCTTGGCATGGCAAGGCAACTGGAATACATCACAGCGGCGGAATTCGGTCGATTGGAAGCTCTGACGGACGAGACGGGGCGGACGTTATACGGGCTCCTTCGGAAAGTCAGTGGTGCTGCCGGGAAACTCCCGATTCCTCGCGCCTCATAGCCCCTCGGCCGCTCAGCCGCTCGGCCTCTCCCTCGACGTCTCCGCGTCGGGCTCGGTATACTTCGGGCTATGTCGACGGACTACGACGTCCTGATTGTCGGCGGTGGGCACGCCGGTACTGAAGCAGCCGCCATGGCTGCTCGTCTCGGTGCTCGGACACTGCTCCTCACGTCTGTGTTGGACACCATCGGGCAGATGTCCTGCAATCCCGCCATCGGTGGTATCGCGAAGGGGACCGTCGTCCGTGAGGTCGATGCCCTCGGCGGTCTCATGGGTCGCGCCGCCGATCGTGCGACCATCCAATTCCGTATGCTGAATCGCTCGAAGGGTCCGGCCGTCTGGGCCCCTCGCGCCCAGGCGGACCGCAGCCTCTATAAGCGTGCCGTTCGATTCCTGCTCGAGCAATTCCCTGCCCTGGAGCTCTCGCAGGGGATGGTCACAAATCTGCTCTTCACTCAGGGCGGGGGGGCGGGGGGCACGCGGATTGGTGGCGTCGAGACCAGCGATGGGCGGCGGTTCACTGCGCGCGCCGTCATCATCACAGCTGGCACCTTCCTGCGCGGCCGAATTCACCTCGGCACCGATACTCAGATTCCCGCCGGGCGCGCCGGGGATGCGCCATCCGTCGAGATGGCACAAGTTATTGCAAATACAGGGCTTACAGTGTCACGCTTTAAGACCGGCACACCACCGCGCGTCGATGGTCGGTCGGTAAACTGGAGTAAGGTCGAGCGCCAGAATGGCGACAGCGAGGACTTCCGTTTCTCCTTCCACGAGCGCGTCGAGCGGCCGCGTCAGGTGCCCTGCTGGATCACGTGGGCCGGCGAAGAAGTGAAGGAAATCATCCAGCGCCACCTGAAGGAATCGGCGCTGTACGGCGGCGCCATCAGTGGTCGCGGGCCGCGCTATTGCCCGTCCGTGGAAGACAAGATCGTGAAGTTTCCCGCGGCGCAGCGCCACCAGATCTTCCTCGAGCCAGAGGGCCTAGACACCACCGAGCTGTACGTGAACGGGCTGTCCACTTCCCTCCCCGTCGCCGTGCAGCTCGAGTTCTTGCATGCGGTCCCGGGGCTCGAGCGCGCACGCATGACGCGCCCGGGCTATGCGATCGAGTATGACTACTATCCGCCGACGCAGCTCACGCCGTGGCTCGAGGTGAAGACCGTCGAGCATCTCTTCTTTGCCGGTCAGATCAACGGGACGACCGGATATGAGGAAGCGGCGGGACAAGGTGTCGTGGCCGGCATCAACGCCGTCCGTCGCATCCGCGGCGAGGAGCCCGTTGTCCTCGGTCGCAACGATGCCTACATCGGGGTGCTCGTCGATGACCTCGTCACGCGCGGGGTGGACGAGCCCTACCGCCTATTCACGTCTCGGTCCGAGTTTCGGTTGTTGCTCCGCCAGGACAATGCGCTGCGGCGGCTCCTCCCGCTCGCCGAACGGCTCGGTCTGCTGACGGATGCGGAACTCAGGGGAGCCGAGCGGCGCCTCAGCGAGGAAGAGCGGATCTTGGATCTTGCGCGACAGACCACGATCACACCGGCGCAAGCAGAGGGTCCGCTCGAGGACAGTGGAACGAGGCTGACGGAGAGCGAGCGCATTGCCGTCGTCGCGAAGCGCCCGGGCGTGTCGCTTGCGCGATTGCTCGCGGCGACGGGGATCACGGATGCACCGACGGACGCGGTGCTCGCGGCGGAAGTCGAGATCAAGTACGACGGCTACCTCGCGCGAGAGCGCGAGGCCGCGGCCCGTCTTGCCGAACTCGCGTCGTTCGTCCTGCCGCCCGACCTGCCGTACGTCGAGCTGCGTACACTCGCCACGGAAGCGCGACAGAAGCTTGATCGCGTGCGTCCCACATCTTTGGCGCAGGCGGCGCGCGTTCCTGGCGTCACGCCCAGCGATCTTCACAATCTCGTGCTCGAAGCGACCCGCTGGCGTCGGAGGGTCGCCTAGACCGATTTGTTGCAGTTTCACGTGAAACGTACACTCTTTCGTTTCACGTGAAACGGACATATATTGGACTCGCATCGAATTTTTCGCTCGATAAGTTGTTTACCAATAACGAGTTACAATGTCACGCGTAATCGCGATCGCTAACCAAAAAGGCGGTGTGGGCAAAACCACGACCGCCGTCAATCTCGCCGCGTCGCTCGCGACGGCCGAGCGGAAGACACTGCTCATCGACGCGGATCCGCAAGGCAACTCGACCAGCGGCGTGGGGATCGAGCGCGATCGCATTCGGCATTCGCTCTACGACGCCCTGATCGATGGTTCGCCACTCGTCCAATCGCGGTTTCCGCATGTGCATTTCCCCTACCTCGACGTCGTTCCCGCGACCCAGGACCTCGTGGGCGCCGAGCTGGAGCTGGTCAATCAAAGTGGCCGCGAAACGCGCATGCGTGAAGCGCTGCGCGACCTGCGGGATGACTACGGCTACGTCATCATCGACTGCCCACCGTCGCTCGGTCTCCTCACGCTGAACATGCTGACGGCCGCCGACAGCCTGATCATCCCGATTCAGTGCGAGTACTACGCGCTCGAAGGGTTGTCGCAGCTCCTGAACACCGTGAAGCTCGTCCAGCGCAATTTCAATCCGGCGCTGGCGATCGAGGGCGTGCTGCTGACGATGTACGACGCGCGACTGAATCTCTGCAAGCAGGTCGCCGAAGAAGCGAAGGAGTATTTCGGTGGCCGCATGTTCACCGTCACGATTCCACGCAACGTGCGCCTGGCGGAAGCACCGAGTTTCGGCAAGCCGATCATCCTATACGATGTGCAGTCGGTCGGCGCGAAGAGTTACTTGGCCGTCGGGCAGGAATTGATTCGTCGAGTCGAACAGGCCGCTCCACCTTCCCCAAGCCTCCCCGCCATTGAATCGCTGCCGCCCCTGCCGCCCCCGGAGGTGCCCGCATGACGGAAACCGCCGCAGGTAGACGTCGTCTCGGTCGGGGACTCGAGGCGCTCCTCGGACCCACTCGTGAAGAAGCCGAGCGGGAAGGGAGCCTCGTCGAGCTGCCGATTCAGGACATCCGGCCGAATCCGTTCCAGCCGCGCAAGACCGTGGACCCGGCGGCACTCGAGGAGCTGGTCTCCTCGATCAAACAGGCGGGTCTGCTGCAGCCGGTCGTCGTCCGGCGCGCGAGCGGCGGAGCCACCTACGAGCTGATTGCCGGCGAGCGCCGGCTGCGCGCGTGCCAGCAGCTGGGCTGGCAGCGCATCCCCGCCGTGCAGCGCGATGCCGACGATCGCACCCTGCTCACCCTGGCGCTGATCGAAAACCTGCAGCGCGATGATCTCTCGCCGGTAGACGAGGCGCGGGGGTACGAGCGGTTGATCGCGGAGTTCAAGCTCGCCCATCAGGATGTCGCGGACGCGGTCGGTCGCGACCGCTCGACGGTCGCCAATGCCCTGCGCTTGCTCAAGCTGCCGGAGATCGTGTTGCAGATGCTGCACGAGGCCCAGCTGTCGGTGGGGCACGCGCGCGCGCTGCTCGCATTGGAGGATCCGCGCATCGTCACGAATCTCGCGCGCGAAGCAGTCGCACAGGGCCTCTCGGTGCGCGAAGTTGAAGATCGCGTGCGAGGCGGTCGCGCTCCCGAGCGCCGGCCGCGGATGAAACGCGGCCTCGGCGTCGCTCCCGAAGTGCGGCGTGTCGAGGACGCGCTCCGCCGCCGGCTCGGCACCGACGTGCGCGTGACCTTGCGCGCCAAAGGCAAAGGTCAAATTCATGTGTCGTTCTACTCGAACGACGATCTCGCTCGACTACTGGACCTCATCCTCGGGGCGCCATTCGACGGATGACGAAGGCAAAGCAGGGCAGCCGCGCCGTCACGATTGTCGTCCACGCCGACGGCGATCTTGAGTCCAAACAGTACCGGTTCCCTCGCTGGGCAGTAGAGGCGGGGAAGTGGGGCGCGGGCGCAATTGCCCTGTCCATCGTCTTGTTCTTCGCATTCGCGGGACCGATCTTCCGCAACGCGGCCCGGGTACCCAGACTCGAGCGGGAGGTGTCGCGGCTGCGCGTCGAGAACAGTCGTGTACAACAGCTCGCATCCGCGTTGAATCGCGCCGAAGCAAACTATCAGGAGCTGCGTCAGATGCTCGGCACGAAGGCGGCTTCCCCACCGGGCAAGGGCGGTACCGTCGCTCGCAATGCGGATCTCACGACCGCGATGCGCGCGGTCCCGATCCGCGCATCCTGGCCCGGCGCGACGCAGCGCTATGAGACGGGAGCGTCGATTCCGTCTCACTGGCCACTCGACCTGCCGGGTTTCGTGACGCGCGGGCAGGTGCGCCCAGGAGTAGTGGACGAATCGCATCCGGGAATCGACATCGCGGTCCCGGTCGGCACTCCAATCCGCGCCGCCGGTGGCGGCACCGTCACGGCGGCCGGGTATGATCCCGACTACGGGCTGTTCGTCCTCTTGCGACATCCGTCGGGGTATGAGACGATGTATGGTCATACGTCACGGCTACTGGCGGCGGAAGGCGACGATGTTCAGGCCGGACAAGTGATCGGTCTGTCCGGCAACTCCGGGCGGTCCACAGCACCGCATCTGCATTTCGAGATTCGTCACGACGGCAAGTCCGTCGATCCGCTTGACCTCGTGAAAGAGGGGAGGACGCGCTGATGGCCGTGTTCTCGGACAAGAGTCCAGGATCGAGTGGGGGGGGGACACGCGAAGGCGTGCCCGGTCTTTCGATCATCGGCGCCGGCATGCGAGTCGTCGGTGATATCTCGGCGGACGGGGTCGTGAAGATCGAGGGCTCCGTCAATGGCACGGTGCGCGCCGCGAAGCAGGTTCTCGTAGCACGGGGCGGGGAAGTAGAGGGCGACGTCATAAGCCGCGAGGCCATCATCGGCGGCGAAGTGCGCGGCGCGATCTACGCTGAAGAGCGGGTGGAGCTGCAGGCCACCAGCGTTGTGCATGGCGACGTGCACACCAAGAAGCTGCTCATTCAAGAAGGTGGAGAGATCAACGGCGTACTGAGGATGGGAGAGGACGCCGGCCAGCCTCCGCAGGTCACTCAGCGTGGCGGCCAAGCACTTGTGCGGGCGTAGATATCCACACGGCTAGGCTTGTCGAATGTGGATTCTCTAATCTGTTACGTGGCTATCACTTACGGGACTGCCGCGTGTGGAAAGTTCGCCAACTGCTTCGATAGTGTGGCTACGGTGTCTTAAGTGCGCCTAGACACTTTCGTCCGTTTTCTCGATGAGTATCTCCACATTGCTGAGGAACGTGCTGACGCCCCCGAGGCGCTCAATGGTCTGCAGGTCGGCAACTCGGGGGAGGTCACGCGGCTTGCCGCAGCCGTCGATCTCTGCGAGGCCACGGTTCAACGAGCGAGCGAACAACGCGCCGACTGCCTGCTGGTGCATCACGGGGTTTTTTGGGGCGGTCTCAGGCCGCTGGTCGGTCCCGCCTACCGTCGCGTTGCCGGCCTGATCAAAGGCAACATCGCACTGTACGCCGCGCACCTGCCGCTCGATCGTCATCCTGACGTTGGCAATAACCACGTATTGGCCCGGCTCCTCGACATCAAGGTGCGGGGTGATTTCGGATCCTATCACGGCGCCCCGGCGGGTGTGTGGGGCGAGTACCGGGGGACCCGCGACGAGCTGACCTGGGCATTGACTAGGACCCTGGGGACTGCGCCGAGACTGTTTGCGTTCGGCCCTGAGCGGGTGCAGCGCATCGGCATCGTCACCGGATCAGGAGGGTCGCTGATCCCGCAGGTAGCTGCGGCCGGACTCGACACGTTCGTCACCGGCGAAGGCCAGCACTGGACCTTCTTCGATGCTGAAGAGCTTGGCCTCAACGTTTTCTACGCGGGACACTACGCCACTGAGACTGTGGGCGTAAAGGCGCTCGCCGAGCACGTCGCCAAGAAGTTCGATTTGCCCTGGATCTTTCTGGATCATCCTACCGGTTTGTGAATCCGCGTCGGGTATTGGCTGTCCTGGCCATCGCCGAGTTGTTGGCAATGGCTCCGTGGTTCAGCGCGTCCGCCGTCGCCCCAACGCTCGCACGCGTGTGGCAGCTCTCGCCGGCGGCGACCGCCTGGCTCACGATTTCCGTGCAGCTGGGGTTTGTCGCGGGCGCCCTGGTCAGCGCGATCTTCACTTTGGCAGACCGTCTTTCAGCCCGCCGGCTGGTTGCGGGTTCGGCGGTGCTGGCGGCCGTCGCGACACTGGGAGTGGCGGCCGCGGGCGGCATCAAGATGGGGATCGCGTGTAGGCTGCTCACCGGCGCCGCACTGGCAGGTGTCTATCCGCCAGGAATGAAGATTGCCGCCGGCTGGTTTAAAGAAGGAAGGGGACTGGCCATCGGCATTCTTGTCGGCGCGCTGACACTGGGCTCGGCAAGTCCGCATCTCGTCCGGTGGGCGGTCGCCCCGGCCGCATGGCGCGTCGTACTCGCGGTTGCGGCCGTTAGTGCGATCGCTGGAGGACTCCTGGTGCTGCGTGTGCCAAGCGATGGACCCTTTGCTGCTCCGTCGCCGCCGTTTTCCCTCGCCGCCGCCCCTCAGATTTTGAAGGACCCGGCTACGCTGCTCGCTAACGTCGGCTATCTGGGTCATATGTGGGAGCTGTATGCGATGTGGACGTGGATCGCAGTGTTCGTGGCGGCGAGCGAACACGCGCGCCGCGGCGCGCAGGCCGACGTCACGGGTCTCGCCGCCCTAGTGACGTTCGCCGTCGTGGGTAGCGGTGCCCTGGGCTGCTGGCTCGGAGGGAAGTACGCCGATCGCTGGGGCCGCACGCTCGTCACCAGTGCGGCAATGGTTGTGTCGGGGAGCTGTGCGGTCCTGGTGGGATTCTTCTTCGGCGCGTCGCAGGCTGTCCTTCTTCCATTACTCCTGGTTTGGGGGATCACGGTCGTGGCTGACTCCGCGCAGTTTTCCGCTGCGGTCAGCGAGCTGGCGCCACGAGATTACGTCGGTACGGCCTTGACGTTGCAAACCTGTTTGGGATTTCTCCTCACCTGTGCGACGATCTACTTGTTACCGAACGTTGCCGGAGCGATCGGGTGGCGTTGGAGTATGAGTCTCCTGGCCATCGGGCCGGCCATCGGGGTCTGGGCAATGCTCCTGTTGCGTCGGCGGCCCGAGGCCAGACAGTTGGCGGGCGGCGCCCGTTAGGGCACGATGAAGATACCAACCTCACCATCGTAGTCGTCGGGACTGCGTCGCGTGCCTCCCGGCACCAGCCAGGGTCCCCCGTCACGACGGACATTGATGCGGTGTATGCCGCTCGAGATCCGGAACGTGCCGACCCAGGATTCGTGATCAGCGGTATTCCTGCTCAACTGCACAGGCTGCCAGTCGGTGAAGTCGCCGCTGATCTCGACCAGACCGGCGTGGGGTGCGTAAACCGTCAACAGCACATCATCGGGCCGAGTCTGAATCGTCAGTCGCGTCTCCGTCCCGTTTGACCCGCTGGGGGCTGGGGGGACCGGCGCATCGATCGAAATGACCCGCGCGGCCGGCCGATGTATGCGGATCGTGCCGACGCGCAATGCAGCGGTGACATAGCGGCCGGCGATGCTGCCGCTCACGACATCCGTGGGGTAGCGGCCGGCAGACAGGACAAAGGCGGCCTCGGGACTGATGGTCACCGCCGCGCTGCCCTCTCCGAACACGCCGCGCCCGCCACCGCTGCTCCAGATACGCGCCCCCACAACGCCCTCCAACACGAGCCGACCGCTCTGCCAGCGGCCCGAAGACCGCACGTCCGTGTACGCGCTATCGCCGACGACTGAGCGGTCGACCGAGACGAACATCGTCTTGTCGTTGCGCAGCACCCAGAGACCCGTCGCCAGGACCAGCACACGCCGCGGCGCGCTCCCGAAGAAGGAGCGGCCCACCGTGGCCCCGACCCAGGCACCGTGGTCGTCGGTCATCAGGTGAAGACGTGCTTCTGCTTCGCTGTGACTAAAGCTCGCGATGTTCGCGTACTGGCTCCCCCCCGCCGAAAGGCCGACTTCGCCGCGCCAGTGGCGGGCGAGCGGGGCGAACCAGGAGCCGTGGGCGGAGCCGTCGAGACTGTGGCGGCCGCTCTCGAATCGTAGATACGTGCCGCGCGCGCTCACCAACCCACGGCCGCGCGGGTGCTCCCACCAGATCGTCGGCGCGATGGACGCCGCGCCGGACGCCAAGAAACCATCGTAGCGGACGCCGGAAATCCCGGCTTCGACGTTCGCCGCGATTTGCGCGACTCCCCGATGGACGCTCGCCTCCGCTCCGCATGCCAATGCGATGAGAGCGAGCGTCCGCACAGATGCGATGCGACTACGGGCGGCGGGGGCGGGGTTGTGCGCCGGGCGTCGAACCGGCGGATTGGATGTCCGCGCCCGCGTTCACCCGAACCGACGTGGCCGCGCCGGGCGGCGCGCCGAGGGCGATGTCGCGCTCCACCGCGCGGCGGAATTCCACCAGATCGGCATCGCGGGCCTTCGGGGCGAGCGCGAGCACCGCAGCTGCGGCACTGTCGGCCGGGACGCCGCTTGCGACCAGGTCGGCAAGCAGGGACAGGGCCATCGTCAGCGGGTGCCGGCGCACGCTGCGAAGACTCGCGAGGACTTGCGACGGCGCCCCCGCGCGCAACGCGGCGACGCCCGCCTCGAGCTCAGGCGCTGATGCCTCAGTGCCGAGCGCGGTGCGCGCCACGCCGAGATCCGCCGACAAGCGGCGCACGGCGGCCACAATGCGAGGACCGGGTGCGGCCTTCGTCGCGCCTTCCAACGCGCGCTGAATCAGCGGCTCAGTCGGAAGTCCCACGTGACGCGCGGAGTCCAGGACGGTCGTGACTTGCGCGCGTGTGTCCGGATCGAGGCGGTCGAGGCGCGGATCCGTCCCGACTTGTGCGGCGACGAGCAGCAGGGCGAGCATCATGATCCTGTTCCTCCTACGGTAACCACCGAGCTCGGCTTGCCGAACTCGTCGTCCGGGGCGGGGATGGTGGGCGCGCTGGGATCGGCGCGCCATTCGGCGCCATTCACGAGAAATGCGTAGCGGTAGCGTCCCGGCGCCAGTTGGACGACGGTCGCCCAGATCCCATTCGCGGTGCGCATCGGTGAGCGCTTCGGGTCCCAGTCGTTGAAGTCACCAACGAGGGATACGGAATTCGCCTGCGGTGCGACCAGGACAAACTGAAAGGTCGCGGCCTCGGCCTCCGAGCTCCGGGACCACGGCCGCCAAATGATCAACGACACCAGCACCGCCGCCGCGGCGAGCCACGGCCATAAGCCGCGCGCGGGGGGTCGCGGCGTGGCGATCGCCTGCATGACTCGCGCGTCCAGGGCCGGGTCGATCCCCACCGGACGGCGCAGCTGTTGGATTACCCGTTGCACGACATCGTCTTCTTGGTCAAACATGCTCGGCCTCTCTCAGGTAACGCTGGAGCTGCTCGCGAGCGCGCTTCACTCGCATCTTGAGCGCCGATACACCGGCGCCGGTCAGC
>Ga0066686_10000758_pt1 | contig 12067 bp, 6 predicted proteins | sample GraSoiAngelo_135_FD_65627 | JGI IMG/M metagenome (GOLD analysis project Ga0066686, IMG submission 65627) | Grasslands soil microbial communities from the Angelo Coastal Reserve, California, USA - 14_0929_05_40cm | ecosystem: Environmental > Terrestrial > Soil > Grasslands | place: USA...
CCGCCGCTACAGGCAAAGGGGTGTTGGCGCGTCGCGTGCCATGCCAACCAGCGAAATGAAACGCCATATACACACACTCGATGTAATAAAGGTCGTTCTGCTCCTCACCGGTATCGGGCTATCGAGCGCTTATGTGCTCCTGAGTTTCCAGGCATCGGCCGTACAGGCCCGCCTGAAGCGGCAATTCGAGCAGGACATCACTCACCAACAAGATCGCGCGCATTTTGAACGCGGTGATCGTTCACCGCAATTGCAGACACACGCCGGTGGACTCGCAAAACTCGATATTCCGAAGGCTGGAATATCCGCGATGGTCATAGAGGGAACCGACGACGCGACGTTGCGTGTGGCTGTTGGCCACATCCAGGGAACGGCTCTGCCCGGGCAAGCCGGCAACGTCGGCCTAGCCGGTCACCGCGATTCATTCTTCCGTGGTCTGCGGAACATTGGCGTTGATGATGAAATCACGCTCACCACTCGAGAAGGCGTTCTCCATTACACAGTTGAAAGTGTTCGTATCGCACCGCCTGATGACGTGAGCGCTCTTCGGAATACACCCTATCCTGCTCTGACTCTTGTGACCTGCTATCCGTTTTATTACGTCGGCCCGGCGCCGCGGCGCTGGATCGTCAAGGCGCGCTTGACGTCGCTTGCGTGAGGCATGAAAGCTTCAGAACATCTTGTAAAGATCGTCGCTGTTGCTGCGCTCATCGCTGCCGGATACTACGTGTCCGCCAAAAACGGCAGCGTCACACCGACGGTTTCGAGCACCCCCCTCGCCGACGGGCGGGGCGGAGGTGCGGCAAACGAGAGTGGCGCACTCACGCCCGTCGTTACGGCGCGCGCGCGTCGCGGAGACATTGGCGTCTACATCACTGCTTTAGGAAGCGTGACGCCGATCTACACCGTGACGGTGAAGAGCCGCGTTGACGGGCAACTCATGGCGGTCCATTACAAGGAAGGCGAGGTCGTCGAAGAGGGCGCGCCGCTTATCGACATCGATTCACGGCCATATCAAGCTCAGCTCGAACAGTATCAAGGCCAGTTGCGGCGTGATCAGGCGTTACTCGAGAACGCCAAAGTCGATCTGGCCCGCTACGCAACGCTCATCAAGACAAACGCAGTTGCCGCGCAGCAGTACGCCACGCAGCAAGCGACAGTCGCTCAGGATGAAGGTCAGGTCGAAACGGATAAGGGGCTTATTCACGCGGCCGAATTGAATATCACGTACTGCCACATTACAGCCCCAATCACCGGCGTTATCGGACTACGTCTGCTGGACCCTGGCAACTTTGTACAAGCGAGTAGTGGAACCGCTCTACTCGTCATCACGCAGACTCAACCGATCAGCATCATGTTCCCCATCGCGGAGGACCAGCTTCCGGCCGTGCGAACTCAGGTGAAGGCGGGACGGATCCTGCAGGTCGAAGGCTGGGACCGGGAACAACAACACAAGCTTGCAACGGGAACGCTGGCAACCTTCGATAACCAGATCGATCAGACGACCGGAACTGTACGCCTGCGGGCAAACTTCCCGAACCAGGACAACGCCCTATTCCCGAATCAGTTTGTGAATGTCCGGCTGGCGCTTCAGAAGAAACACGGGGTGGTTCTCATCCCTACTGCTTCAGTCCAGCACAACGCGACCAGTAGTTATGTCTTTGTTGTGAATGCGGACTCGACGGTTTCCGTCCGAAACATCGAAGCAGGCACTACCGACGGTGAAGATACTGAAGTTGTTTCAGGCCTTGCGGCCGGCGATCAAGTGGTGGTCACCGGTGCAGCTACTTTGGCCGAAGGAACGAAGGTCGCGGTAACCCAATGAATCCCTCTCGCACGTTCATACTGCGTCCTATTGCTACTTCCTTGCTCATGGTGGGGATTCTACTTGCCGGGGCGGTTGCGTACGAGTATCTGCCTGTCTCGGCTCTACCGGAAGTGGATTATCCAACGATACAGGTGATCACTTTTTATCCGGGCGCCAGTCCCGAAGTGATTGCTTCCTCCGTAACGGCGCCGCTCGAACGGCAGTTCGGCCAAATGCCCGGCCTGCAGCAGATGACCTCGACCAGCTCGGCCGGCAGCTCGGTTATTACCTTGCAGTTCAATCTCAACCTGAACATTGATGTTGGCGAGCAGGAGGTGCAACAGTCGATCAGTGCTTCCGGCACTTACCTTCCGCCGGATCTTCCAACACCGCCGATCTACAACAAAGTCAATCCCGCGGATACGCCGATTCTGACGCTCGCTTTGACTTCAAAGACGCTCCCGCTTTCAAAGGTCGAAGACCTTGCCGACACGCGGCTGGCACCGAAGATTTCGCAATTACCTGGCGTCGGTCTTGTGAGCATCAGCGGTGGACAGAAGCCTGCAGTTCGGATTCAAGCGAATCCAACCGTGATGGCTTCCTATGGCTTGACAATGGAAGACCTGCGCAGCGCCATTGTCGCTGCCAATGTCAATCGTGCCAAGGGAACCTTCGACGGAGTCCATCAGTATTATCAGATCGGCGCGAACGATCAACTGCTCTCGAGTGCACAGTACGCGCCGCTGGTCATCGCTTTCCGCAACGGCGCGCCCGTCAAGCTGACCGATGTGGCGAGTGTGAAAGACGGTGTAGAGGATGTGCGCCAGGCAGCGTGGATGGACCAGGTGCCTGCCGTCATCATGAACATACAGCGGCAGCCGGGCGCCAACATCATTTCAGTTGTCGATGGCATCAAGTCATTGCTGCCGCAACTCACGGCCACGCTGCCGAGGAACGTGCAAGTGAGTGTGCTGACAGACCGCACCAACACGATTCGCGCCTCTGTTGCGGATGTGCAGTTCGAGTTGGTACTCACCGTTGCGCTTGTCGTGATGATTATCTTTCTTTTCCTGCGCAACCTTTCCGCCACGATGATTCCCAGCATCGCGGTACCACTCTCGCTGGTTGGGACGTTCGGCGTGATGTACATGCTGGGATATAGTCTGAACAACCTGACGCTCATGGCGCTGACGATCTCCACCGGCTTCGTGGTGGACGATGCAATCGTCATGATCGAAAACATCACCCGCTACATCGAGGAGGGGCACACGCCGCTGGAGGCCGCCCTCCGTGGCTCCGAGCAGATCGGCTTCACAATCATTTCACTGACCATCTCGTTGATCGCCGTGCTGATTCCGCTGTTTTTTATGGCCGACATTGTGGGGCGGCTGTTCCGTGAATTTGCAATCACGCTGAGCGTGACCATCCTTATATCCGCAGTGGTGTCGTTGACGCTCACTCCCATGATGTGTTCCAGGCTGCTGAGGTATAAAGCGCCGACCGAACAGGGCCGGTTTTATGCCGCATCCGAACGCGCGTTCAATTCGGTAATCGCGGTGTACGGCAAGACGCTTCAGTTCGTCCTCCGATTCCAGGGAACTACGCTGCTCATCGCAATGGCAACATTGGCGCTGACAGCCGGGCTGTTCATCATCATACCGAAGGGATTCTTTCCTATTCAGGACACGGGAGTGATTCAGGGCGTTTCCGAGGCGCCGCAGTCCATCTCGTTTTCGGAAATGGCGGGCCGGCAGCAGGCTCTGGCAAACGTCGTTCTGAAGGATCCGGCAGTGGAGAGCCTCTCGTCATTCATCGGCATCGACGGTACGAATACGACTCTGAACACCGGACGAATACTCATCAACCTGAAGCCGCTGGCCGGCCGCAAAATCAGCGCGAGCGATGTGATTCGCCGGCTGCAGCCGCAGCTTGCCAAAGTTTCGGGCATTACGCTGTTCATGCAACCGGTACAGGACCTGACGGTGGAAGACAGGATCAGCCGCACTGAATTTCAATACACGCTCGAAGATCCGAACACGGATGAGTTGAATATTTACGCCCGCCGAATGGCCCTAAAGTTACGGCAAGCGCCGGAGCTGCGCGATGTGGCTACCGATCTAGAGGTGGACGGCCTGCGAACCAACCTCGTATTCGACCGCGACACGGCGGCACGGCTTGGCATCACGCCATCCGACATCGATCAGACGCTATATGACGCTTATGGGCAACGTGAAATCTCGGTGATGTTCACGCAGTTGAACCAATATCACGTAGTGCTGGAGTTGGAGCCGGAATTTCAGAAGAACCCACTGCAATTCTCGGACTTGTTCATACGCCGGGTGCCGCTCGGCGCTTTCACTCATGTCGAAACCAGCACGGCTCCGATCATGATCAACCATCAGGGACAGTTTCCTGTCGTCACGTTTTCCTTCAACCTCGCGCCGAACGCCTCATTGGGACAAGCGGTGGGCCGGATCAACAAGGTGAAAGACGAGATTGGTCTTCCGCCGAGTGTCCAGGGAGCGTTCCAAGGTACGGCGGAAGCGTTCCGCACTTCGCTGGCTAACGAGCCCCTGCTGATCCTGGCAACAGTCATCACGGTCTATATCGTCCTCGGGGTCCTCTATGAGAGCTATATCCACCCGATCACGATTCTGTCGACGCTGCCTTCAGCGGGAGTGGGAGCGCTGCTGGCCCTGCTTCTGTCCGGCAATGAATTCAGCATCATCGCCCTGATCGGCATTGTGCTGCTCATCGGTATTGTCAAGAAGAACGCTATCATGATGATCGATTTCGCTCTGGAAGCCGAGCGCCAGCAGGGCATGACCCCGCTCGACGCCATTTACCAGGCGTGCCTGCTGCGCTTCCGGCCGATCATGATGACGACAATGGCGGCATTGTTAGGCGGCGTTCCCCTTGCCCTAGGGACGGGCACCGGTTCGGAATTGCGGCGGCCCCTGGGCATCGCCATTGTGGGCGGACTGATCGTTAGTCAGTTATTGACGTTGTATACCACGCCAGTCATCTACCTCTTCTTCGGCCGTCTGGCACATCGCTTCTCCGGGAATGCCAAATGAACCCGTCCGAGCCTTTCGTCCGCCGTCCCGTAGCCACGACACTGCTGTTGGCGGCGGTGGTCCTGGCAGGCGGCGTGGCGTTCCGGTTGCTGCCGGTTTCGCCGCTGCCGGAAGTAGATTTCCCGACGATTTCGGTGAATGCGGCGTTACCCGGCGCGAGCCCCGAGACGATGGCATCATCCGTAGCAACACCGCTCGAAAGGCAGTTCGGACGGATTTCCGGCGTTACGGAAATGACTTCCCAAAGCACGCTCGGAAACACGAGTATCACTCTGCAATTCGACTTGAATCGAAATATTGACGCCGCCGCGCGCGACGTGCAGGCCGCAATTGTCGCAGCCCGCGGCTATCTTCCGCCAATGCCGAACAATCCGAACTACCGCAAAGTGAATCCGGCGGACGCCCCGATCTTGATTCTGACGCTCACCTCCGAGGTTTTGGGCAAAGCGCAGATGTACGATGCCGCGTCAACGATCCTGGCGCAGAAGCTTTCGCAGGTCAGCGGAGTGGGCCAGGTGATAGTCGGCGGTAGCACACTACCCGCTGTCCGGATTGAGTTGAATCCGACCGCATTGAACAAATACGGAATTGGCCTGGAGCAGGTTCGGACGGCACTCAATGCGGCGAATGCAAACTCGCCCAAGGGCCAGTTCGCTTATGGCAACGAGACGTGGGAGATCGGCGCGAACGATCAGATGTTCAAAGCCATCGATTACGAGCGCTTGCCTATCGCCTACCGCAACGGCGCGGCAGTGCGTGTGAAAGATGTGGGACAGGCGATCGACTCGGTGGAGGACCTGCGCACTTCCGGATACGCCAACGGCAAGTCTTCAGTGCTTGTGGTTATCTTCCGTCAGCCGGGCGCCAACATTATCGACACCGTAAATCGGATTCGCGCGGCGCTTCCGCAGTTGCAGGCTGCAATTCCACGATTGATTCACCTGCAAGTCGCGCTGGATCAGACCGCGACCATTCGGGCATCGGTCCACGACGTGGAAATCACGTTGATCGTTTCCGTGTTATTGGTCATCCTGGTGGTCTTCCTATTTCTACGCAGTGTGCGCTCGAGCTTCATTCCCAGTGTTGCCGTGCCAGTCTCGCTTATGGGTACATTCGGCGTCATGTACTTGCTGGGTTTCAGCTTGGACAACCTGTCGCTGATGGCAATGACGATCTCCACGGGATTCGTCGTCGATGATGCCATTGTAGTCATCGAGAACATCACACGGCATCTGGATCAGGGGCTCACTCCGCTTGACGCAGCACTAACCGGCGCGTCAGAGATTGGCTACACCGTCCTCACGATCAGCGTTTCACTCGTAGCCGTGTTTATTCCGATACTGCTGATGGGTGGGATCGTTGGCCGCCTGTTGCGCGAGTTCGCTATCACGTTATCAATCGCCATTGCCGTTTCGATGTTCATTTCCCTGAGCGCAACACCAATGATGTGCGCCTACCTGCTGAAAACCGAAGAGAATCATGGAAAGCTGTATCGAACCAGCGAAACATTTTTCAAGTGGATCATCGACCTGTATGCGCGCAGCTTGTCTGTCGTTCTGCGGCATTCATTGACAACGCTGCTGGTTCTGCTGGCCACCGTCGGGTTGACGGCATACCTATTCATCCAAATACCGAAAGGTTTTTTCCCGCAGCAGGACACGGGCCGGATCACGGGGCAGATTCTGGCGAGCCAGGAGGCCTCTTTCCAGAGCATGGATCGGATTCTCCTGCAGGCGGTAAACACGATTGCAGCGGATCCGGCGGTCGATACCGCAAACGGCATAACCGGGGGCGGAATGAGCAACAACGCTCGCATGTTCATCTCGCTGAAGCCGCTCGCGGAGCGCCACATCTCTGCAGACGCAGTGATCGCGCGGCTTCGCCCCGAACTGGCACGCATTGCTGGTGCTTCCGTATATCTGCAGGCGGCGCAAGACGTCCGGGTTGGCGGTCGAGCCAGCGCAGCGCAATACCAGTTCACACTGCGCAGCGACAACCTTCAGGATCTCGTCATGTATGCGCCGCGCATGCTTGCGCGGTTGCGGAGCATCCCGATCATCGCCGACGTTAACAGCGATCAGCAAAATAGCGGATTGCAGGCGAGCATAACATACGACCGGGAAACCGCGTCGCGGTTCGGTATCACGCCTCAACTCATCGACGACACCCTGTACGATGCTTTCGGACAGCGGCAGGTCTCCACAATGTACACGCCGCTGAACCAGTATCACGTGGTGATGGAGGCGGCGCCTAATTATCGGCAGACGCCGCAGTCGCTCCAGGACATCTATGTGCGGGCTGCCAACGGTTCGCAAGTGCCTCTTGCCGCCATCGCGCGATATACGCCCAACACTGCTCCACTATCGGTCAATCACCAGGGTTTGTTTCCGGCGGCCACAATCTCGTTCAACCTGAAGCCGGGAGTTGCATTAGGCGACGCAGTGAATGAAATCACGCAGGCAGCAAGCGAAATAGGCCTTCCGCCAACCATTCAAACGATGTTCACGGGAACCGCCGAAGCTTACCGGCAATCGTTGGCGAACGAGCCGGTTCTGATCGCGGCTGCCCTCGTCACGGTGTACCTGGTGCTGGGCATTCTCTACGAGAGCCTCATACATCCCATCACGATTCTCTCGACGCTGCCGTCCGCGAGCGGCGGAGCGCTGCTCGCGCTGGCCCTGACGCATACGGATCTGAGTATCATTGCGATCATCGGCATCATTCTGCTGATTGGCATTGTCAAGAAGAACGCGATCATGATGATCGATTTCGCACTTGCGGCGGAGCGCAACGAAGGGAAGAGCTCGCGCGACTCGATCTTCGAGGCTTGTGTGCTGAGGTTTCGTCCAATCCTGATGACGACTATGGCTGCGTTGCTCGGAGCTCTGCCGCTGGCACTTGGCTCCGGAACCGGCTCCGACCTGCGGCGTCCGCTGGGTATCACCATCATTGGTGGATTGATCGTTAGCCAGGTATTGACGCTTTACACCACCCCAGTCGTTTACCTCTACCTGGACCGGCTGCAACACTGGCGCTCGGAGGCATTATGAAAAGCACTCTTAAAACACTTGCGCTGCAAGCTCTGACCATCACCTTGATAACAGTTGGGTGCACAGTCGGGCCGAAGTACTCCAGACCTGACGTGCCCGTCACGCCTGCGTTTAAAGAGCCGCTGCCGGAAGGCTGGAAACAGGCCGCGCCGAGTGACAGCCAAATCAAAGGCAAGTGGTGGGAGATGTACAACGATCTGCAATTGACCGCGCTGGAAGAGCAGATCGCCATCTCCAACGAGAACGTTTTGCTCGCTGCAGCACAGTACCGCGAAGCCAGAGCGGCGGTGCAAATCGCGCGCTCGGCGCTGTTCCCGTCAGCGACTGCGGGGCTCTCCATTACCGAGTCGTCGAGGGCCAGCGGATATACGAGTACAGGCGGGCTCGCGGGTGCAGGTCTACGCACGTTCTACTCTTTTCCGGTGAATGTCTCCTGGGAAGCCGATCTGTGGGGCGGCATTCGGCGTAGCGTGATTGCGGCGTCCGCGCAGGCACAAGCAACGGCAGCGGACCTGGCAAACGCAACGCTGTCGTATCAATCGGAGCTGGCGCAGGATTATTTTCTGCTGCACGGCGTCGATGGTGAAATCGAACTGCTTCAAAAGACCGTGGAGTTGTACCGTAACTACCTTCAGCTTACGAAGGACCGTTTTGCCGCCGGTGTGGTGTCAGATCTTGATGTTGCACAAGCCGAGTCGCAATTGGCGTCGGCCGAGACGCAGTTGACCAATTTGGGGGTGGCGCGCGCGCAATACGAGCACGCGATTGCCGTGCTGACGGGTAAGCCGCCTGCAGCGGTAGGTATCCCCTCGATGGTGTTAAGGACACCGCCTCCGGTCATTCCAGTGGCCGTGCCTTCAGAGTTGCTGGAGCGCCGCCCGGATATTGCAGCCAATGAACGCCTCGTTGCGGCGTCTAACGAGCAGATCGGGATCGCGAAGGCTGCTTTCTTCCCAACAGTGCCGCTCAGCGCTTCTGGTGGTTTTCAATCTTCAACGATTGCAAGCTGGCTCACGTGGCCGAACCGATTCTTTTCCCTCGGCCCGTCGGTCGCGGAAACGATCTTCGATGCCGGTAAGCGGCGCGCACAAGCCGCGCTATCGCAAGCGGCCTACGATGCAACTGTCGCCGCATATCGCCAGACGGTTCTCACCGCCTTCCAACAGGTAGAGGATGCGCTGGCCGCAGAACGCATTCTCGAAACGGAGTCCGTAACGGTTCAGCAATCCGTCGAATCCGCCGAACGCGAACTTGCGGTCTCCACCGCGCAGTACAACGCCGGAACGACCAGTTATCTGACGGTGATTACTGCCCAGACAGCTGCACTATCCGCCGAACGGACGCAAGTGGACTTGCTTACAAGCCGCCTGGCCGCGAGCGTGCAATTGGTGGTGAGCCTTGGCGGAGGATGGGACGCATCACATCTGCCGGCCAGCCAGCATTAATTCTGCTCGGGCCACACCAGCGTCACCAGGAGGCCGGCCAGGATTCCGATGGAGATCTCGGCAATTCGGTGGAGTGCGACGATCCAGGCAGAGTTGTACCGGACAACCAACGTCACAATAGCGAGCGCGACACTTCCAAACCGATACGTACTTCTCTCGAGGCTAGCGTACTTCCGTGCACTGCAGTTCGGGCCAGCTTCACGTGTCGCGCCGATAGCGAAGTGAGCGCGGGGGTTCCTTTTGGAACCACCCCGGCTCTTCGGGCCACCCCTCCTGACTCAGGAGGGGAGTTTGCGGCAAAGCGACCACTACGAGACCAGGTACCTAGCCGCGCGCGCGATTGCTCGGGCCGAATTCGCAGCGATGTGAGCCGAATAGATACCCAGAAACTCTGAAGAAGCTCCAACTGCTTTCGCCGTATCGGTTGCGGCGGAGCCGGTTGCTTTGGCGGCCGAACCCATAATGGACGAAAGGTCCTTGCCTGAGTCGGTCTTTGCGTAAATGAACTGGTAGCCTACGGAATCCCCGGGGTAGAACCACGCGGTTACTCTCTGGGGGCCGCCGTCGGGGCTCTCGCCTAGGATGACGGTTGCTTGGTCCATCGGTTCAGTCAGCAACTGGTCCGGCATTGTGAGCAGAGTTGCGTACACTTTCTTCTCGTCAGCACTGACAATTCGCGTCGTATGCCCATTCTCCACCGCCTCAAAAATGTAGACTCCGGCGGGCAGGACTTCACCCGGGATCTCAACCGGTTCTGAGAATTTGACGGTCACCTTCTCTTCGAGAATTTGAGCGTGCGCGTTTGGGGTGATGACGACGGCCGCCGCGATGACGACCAGTGTAGCTAATGTGATTTTACGATATACGTTCATGTCTAACTCCTTTCATGCCTTATTTGGACTAGCGGCAAATGAGGGCTTGGTGAAGACGAGATTAATTCGTTGTAATCTGCGAGCGTGTTTCGGCTGAGAGCATGTAGCCGAATCCGCGAACGGTGTGGATCAACGGAACACAGAAGTCTTTATCGACTTTGTTCCTTAGCGACTTGATGTGGACATCAACCACATTACTCATACTCTCGTGATTCAGATCCCAGACATGTTCCATGATGGTCGAACGCGCTGCAGGACGATCCACATGACGCATGAGAAATTCGAGCAGCGCGTACTCCTTCAGCGTCAAGTGCAGCCGCCGGCTCGCGCGCTTCACGATCCTCGTTGCCGTGTCCAACTCGAGATCCGCGACCATAAGCTTCGTGTTCTCCTGAGCGCCGCGGCGTAGCAATGCTCGAACTCTCGCCGACAGTTCAGCGAAAACGAACGGTTTGACCATGTAATCATCCGCGCCCGCGTTCAGACCGGCGATTCGGGAATCAACGTCGTCTTTCGCCGTAAGCATGATCACGGGAAGTGTTGGCTTCTTGGCCCGGATGTCGCCGATGACATCAAATCCGGATCGCTTGGGTAACATCACATCCAAAATGACGGCGTCGTAATCAAAATTGATTGCCAGTGAAGAGCCGGTCTCTCCATCGTAGGCCTCGTCGACTGCATAGCCCTCTTGTTGAAAACCCCTGGCGATGAAGCTGGCTACTTTCTTTTCATCCTCTACAATAAGGAGGCGCATATCTCTTAGTTGTTTTCCAGCACGAGGAACATCAAGCTGCCAGCGCGCTCGACCTGGAGAACAACCGGATCGGTCGATTTCAAGCCGTTCAGTTTTGAACGAAGCGCTTCGACACTGGAAATGCGCTCACCGTTAACAGCATGAATGACGTCCCCTTCCTTAGGTTGATCGCCGAAGTACATAGAAACACCCGAATGAGCAGCGACAAGCACGCCCTCAGGGACTCGTAGTGGCACGCTTTCACGAATTCGGTCATCAACGGCAATCCCAAGAAGTCCGAGCTGAGCTATCAGGTTTTCTGCAGGATTCACCATATCGGCGAACCGCTCCGGCTCGTCCGCTTTCTCGGTGATCGTTAGACTTGCGCCGGATCTCGTTTGGTTCCGCAAGATCTGTAAGTGCACCGTGTCTCCGATTGCGTATCGATAGAGCTGTAACGCCAGATCGCGAACATTGTGAAGATCCTTTCCATCGATGCTCAAGAGGACATCGCCGATTTGAAGGCCTGCGTCCTCCGCTGGGCTTTCCGGTGTGACGTCTTCTACCAGCACGCCCGTCTGCGCTGCGATATCAAAAGCGGAGGCGAGAGACTCGGTGATGGTTCGCGCGCGAATGCCGATTTGTCCACGATGGACGTGGCCGTCTTTCCTGAGCGAAGCATACACATAACGCACGACGTTGCTCGGAATCGCGAACCCGATTCCTTCGCTGCCGCCCGACTTTGAAAAAATGAAAGTGTTGATTCCAACGAGAGAGCCGGTGGCGTCTACTAAAGGTCCGCCGCTATTGCCGGGATTGATCGGGGCATCTGTTTGTACGTAGATCTGCGCATCATCCTCAGTGAGTTGGCGTGCGACAGCGCTCACAACGCCCATACTGACCGAATTGTCCATTCCGAGGGGACTGCCGAACGCGAGCACCAGCTCGCCTTGCTCTACATCCATTGAATTCCCAAAAGGCAGAGGAGTAAGCCCGGTGGAGTCGATCTTCAATAGCGCAAGATCGATCTGGCTATCCGTTCCAACAAGCTTCGCATCGAATACAGGCACGCGGCCTTTCTGC
>Ga0066686_10000767_pt1 | contig 12035 bp, 11 predicted proteins | sample GraSoiAngelo_135_FD_65627 | JGI IMG/M metagenome (GOLD analysis project Ga0066686, IMG submission 65627) | Grasslands soil microbial communities from the Angelo Coastal Reserve, California, USA - 14_0929_05_40cm | ecosystem: Environmental > Terrestrial > Soil > Grasslands | place: USA...
GCTTCGGTGACCTGCGCCTGCCATTCCGCTTCGAGCTTCGCATCGCCGGCGACCGCGGGCGGCATCACGAAGGCGGCGTGTGACTCGTCGACGTAACGCTGCGAGATCTGCGAGTAGCCGAACCCCGCGCGGTGGCGCACCAGCTCGTGCGAACACGACCGCGAGATGCCCTCGATCAGCAGCACGTAGACCGCGTGCTCCAGCACAGAGCCGTGGCCCTGCTTCTTGATGTTCTCGAGATACTCGGCCGTCGTGCGGTTGACGGGATTGTGCTGGCTCATGTAGCAGAGCCGTCCGGCATACTCGGCGATGCGCTCACCGTCGCTCGCCTCGCCCCGCCAGTGCACCGGGAGATGCTGCGGTTCGATGAACTGCGGGCGGGCGATGAGAGAGACGCGGGGGGCGCGGAAGACTTCCACGGCTACGGGTGAGCCAATTCGAGTTTCGGTGTACCCCATGCGGCGCTGCGCTCCACTTCTCGTAGTCGTGTGGCGATGTCTTCGGGGATCGCCGCGGCGCCGTCTCCGACCTTCAACGCGGCGAGCGGCGACCAGTCGGCCGCGGGAATGATAACACCGGGATTGAGGATCGACAGCGGGTCGTACGCGCGCTTGACGTCGCGGCACAGCGCCATGACGTCCCTTCCATAGAATCGCTCCAGCACGCCCGCGCGCAGGCGACCGGCGCCATGCTCCCCGGCGGGCACACCGCCGAGGCGCACCAGCAGCGCGGTCACGTCCTCGAACAGCCCGTGCAGCGCGTCGCCCCAGCCAGGGCGCGTGGTGTCGGGCAGGGCATTCACGTGGACGTGCCCGTCCCCGGCGTGCCCGAAGATCGCGACCGGGATGCCGCGACGCTCGGCGGCGTCCCGGAGACCGGTGACGTAATCGCCCAGGCAGTCGAGCGGCACGCACCCATCCTCGATCACCTGCAGCGAGCGCTGCGACGGGGGGAGACGGGCGAGGGCGGGAGAAGCGAGGCGCCGTATGCTCCACAGCTGCTGCAGCCCCGCCCGATCCAACGCCGTTTCGACGTAGGTGACGGAATGCTTAAGCCCGCGGACGGCATCACCGACCACGCCGCGCACGGCCGCCGCGGTTTCGCGTTCGAACTCCACGAGGAGCAAACAGGCTACCCTCGGTGCTTCCGCGACGAACTGCAACAGCGTGCTGTCGAGCAGCTCGAGCGCCGATGGCTGCAGCGACACCAGATGCGGGATGGCTTCAGTCATCGCGCCGAGATCGGCGAACCCCAGCGCCGCGCCCGCGACGTCGGGAGGAATCGGATCCAGCCGCCAGTGCACCGCGGTGACGATGGCGAGCGTGCCCTCGGACCCGACGAGGAGATCGACCTCGTCGCCAGTCTCCGCGAACTTGTCGAGCGCGTATCCGGAGGAGTTCTTGCGAGTTCTGGGAAAACGATCTGCTATCAGCCGTCTGCCGTCTGCCGTCAGCGCAAACCGTTTCCCGTTTCCCGTCTCCCGTTTCACGATTCTTACCGAACCGTCCGCCTCGACAATCTCCAGCGCCTCGACCCACTTTCGCACACTGCCGTATCTCACCGTGCGCGGTCCCGCCGCGTTCGTCGCCACCATGCCGCCGCTCGTCGCGAAGGCGCCCGAGGAGGGATCGGGAGGGAGGCGGAGCCCGTACGGCTGAGCGGCGTCGTTCACTTCGGCCCACGTGACCGACGCGCCGGCCCGCGCACTGCGGCTGTGCGGATCGACCACCAGGTCGGCGAAGCCGATGCTGAGATCGACGATGGTTCCCGATCCGACGTTGCCGCCCGGCATGCCGCTGCCCGCGCCTCGGGGGATCAACGCGGTGCGCGAGCCGGCCGCGTGACGGACCAGGGTTACGATGTCGGCAGTGGACTCGGGGATCGCAACGGCGGCAGGGACGATCCGATAGACACCCGCGCCCTCCGAATACGCCGCGCGGACACGAGGGTCGGTCACTAACACGCTCCAAACTTGACACGGGCGGACCCCAACGTGAAGCTTCGTTTCGCGATGGCAGCTCCGCACACTGCGGTTCCCCCCCCGCCCACCGCGCCCGCCGCCTCGAGCGCGCCGCGAGCGCAGCTGATCCACATTGAAGTGGATCGGCGGTTGGGCCACGAGTGGGACGAGTGGAACGGCCGCCCATTGCCGGGCGGCGGAAATTTCTCCGCCGCGCCGGGACTCTTCTTCAGATTTGCGGCGCTGACCGTGGTGACCGCGACCGCTGCCGTCGCGCTTCTTCTATATCTGGTGGGCCCGCGTCTCGCGACGCTCTTGCCTCGCCTGCCCGCGGTCCTTTGGATTACCGTGGCGGTGCTCGCCGGACTTCAAACGCTGTACCTCGGTCTGCTGGCGGCGTCCTATTACGGCGGCAGGAATCTGCTGCCGGAGCGGTTGCTGGAGCGGGGTCCCTACCTCCAGCTCATGAACTACACCTCCCTGATCGCGCGCGGCTTCGGCAAGCGGGACTGGGTCGAGCACGCGGCGATCGACGTCTACAACACGCTCGCGGTGCGGCGCGGGCGGACGGTCGGGAAGGGCGAGCTGCTGGTGCTGATTCCGCGCTGTCTCTCGAAGCAGGCGCTGGATGGCGTGCTGGAGATCGCCGGCCGCTACGAGGTGCCGGTGTTCGTCGCGACGCGCGGGCAGCTGGCCCGGCGCGTGATTCGCGAGCGCCGTCCCCGCGCCGTCGTGGCGGTCGCCTGCGAGCGCGACATGATGACCGGGCTGCGTGATGTGGCCGGCAAGCTGCCCGTCCTCGGCCTGACGATGCAGCTGCCCAACGGGCCGTGCCGCGATGCGGCTATCGATCTGGAACAGATGGAGCGGTGGGTCCAGGGACTAGTTGCCGAAGCGCCAGGCCGAGAACACACCACGCGGTAAAAGCGAGCCACTCCGCTCCCGTAAAGCTACCCGGCACCGCAGGCACGATTTTCATCAGAACAATCACGACGCTCACGACTGCACCGATCGCGGCGATCGTAACGCCGTCGCGTACGCCGCCACGGCGCGCGAGCGCGATGAAGGCAAGACAGGCAGCGCACCAGCCGATGGCCCCAACCGCCGCGCCCACTTCGCTGATTGGCACGAGCACGGCGTCGCCCAGGAATGCCGCCGCGCCCGTGAGGCCGGCAAGTAATGCGATCGCCCACGCTGGCGTTCCGAACATGGGATTCACGGTGCCGAGCGCGGGATGGACGAGTCGGCGCCGCCCCAGGGCGTACACCAGTCGCGTCGCGGCGACGAAGTTGCCGTTGAAAACCTTGAACAGCGACAGTACGGCGGCAGCGAGAATCAGCCGCGCGATCCACGGCGTGCCGAATGCACGCGCGAACGCCGCGTCCGTGCCGAGATGCTGCGTGACGATGTCGGTCCACGGATACACCCACGCGACGACACCGACGATGACGACGTAGAACAAGCCGCCCGCCAGCAGTGCCGCGGTGATGGCCCGGGAGAGCGTGCTGGGTCGAAGATCGGGGAGCGCTTCCTCTGAGGCCTTGGGAATCGATTCGAAACCGGTCATGAAGTACGGCACGATCTGCGCGACGAGCAGCACCGAGACGAACGGTCCAACCGGCGCGAACGCGGGTTGCAGATTCGCCGGGGTGCCTCGTCCGAACCCCAACGCTACGAACAGCGCGAAGCACGCCAGCAGCCCGATCGTCATCACATCCTGAAACCGCCCGCTGAGTCGGATGCCGCGGTAGTTGACGAGGCCGATGGCGGCCGTCAACCCGAGACCTGCCAGGAGCCGCGGCAGCGTGACGGCCTGTCCCGCGACGCTGTAGAGCACGACGTGATTCATGGCGGGGAACAGCCGCGCGAGAAGATTGCCGATCGCCACCGCTTCCCACGGGCAGACAATCGCATACGCGAGCACCATCATCCAGCCGGAGATGAAGCTCACAAACGACGGGAAGACACGTTCCGTGTAGGCGATTTCGGCGCCGGCGTCGGGAATCATGCGCACCAGACGGCCGTAGGTATGCGCAATGGGGAGCAGGAGCAACGCGCCGCCGAAAAAGCCGATCATGGCGCCCGCGGGCCCGCCGCGACGCAGCCAGTCGTCGATAACCAGCAGCCAGCCGGCCCCCACCATGCTGCCAAAGCCGAATGTGAAGTACTCGAGCGCGCCGAGGGTGCGGCGCAGGCTAGTAGGTGGTAACTCCAAGCTTGTCCTTCAACGCGCCGAGGAGCTGCTCGGCGCGCAGCTGACCCGGCGAGCCGGGCGGCGCCGCGCGCTCGAGATCGCGGGGTGTGCGAGATGGATCCTCGGCGGGGCGGAACACCGCTTCAATCGTCACGCGCGCCTTCCCCGGCGCGTCAGGATCGGCCCAGAGCCGGAGCTTGTATGTCCCCGCGAACTCTCGCGTCTCGAGCCAGGCGTCGGGCGTACTGACAAAACGGACCGGAATGGTATCAGCGATGAGCATCGCTCGCGCGGCTTCCGTCACCACCCCGGGCGGCGCGTTGATCACGGCGTGCAGCGCCTCGGGGACGGGAGAGAAGGGAGGACGCGTCGTGGCCGGCGTGCAGGCGGCCAGGAGAACGGCAAATGCGAAATGCGAAATGCGGAATTGCACGATACGAATCCCTATTCGGCCATTCCGCATTCCGCATTTCGAATTTCGCATTTCAGTGCGAATGCGGCGGTGTTCCTGGTGGGTGCGTGTGTGTCGCGTTCGCCGTATCAGGTGGTGCGGCGTGCTCCTCGCCTTCCTCGTGCGCGTGCCCGGCGGCCCGGTTCTGGATCTCGGCCTGGAGCGTTTGCGTCGGAATGCCTGCCGCGTGCTGAAACATCATCCTGCCGCCCAGCACTCCCGTCCAGACGAGAGCCGCAAGGCCGACAACGCTCAGCGCGCGTGTGAGCGCCAGCTCCTGCGGCGGCATCTGGAAACGGCGCGCCATCTTCCAGAACAGGACGATGGTGAAGAGGCTCATCGTCAGGAGCGCCATCGTCTCGTGCTTCTCCATGATCTCGTGGATCGCTGCGCCGTGATCGATCGCGTCCTTCGCGAGCTCACCGGCGATGACGGCCGCCCACCCGCCGATCACCCCCGCCCACAGCGTCCAGATGCCGGCCCACGCGAGCGACTCGCGCTTGGTCGCTGCGGCCGCGAGATCGAACAGCACCGCCACGAGCAGGAGCGCGGCGGGGAGATCGTTGAAGACGGCGTGCCAGCGGGGAGCGTCGTAGCCGAGCATTAGAGTCCCAGGTTGCTGACGATGGGTGGAGTAGCCGAATAGTCGTAGAATCCTTTGCCGCTCTTCCTGCCGTACATCCCCGCCAGGACCATCCGCTTCAGCAGCGGCGGCGGCGCGTACCGGGCCTCGCGGTATTCCTTGAACATGATTTCCGCGATGTGATGGGTGGTATCGAGTCCCACCATGTCGAGCAGCGTCAGCGGGCCCATCGGATAGCCGCAGCCGAGCTGCATCGCCTTGTCGATGTCGGGAACGCTGCCGACGCCGCGCTCCACGGCGCGAATTGCATCGAGCAGGTACGGCACGAGCAGCAGATTGACGATAAACCCGGAGGTATCCTTGGCGGCGACGGGCTCTTTGCGGAGCGAGGCAGCGAACGCGAATGCGCGCTTGAAGGTCTCTTCGGACGTCGTGACGGTGCGCACGACCTCGACCAGGGGCATGAGCGGCACGGGATTGAAGAAGTGCAGCCCGACGAACCGGTCGGCGCGCTTCGTCGCCGCCGCCAGCTCCGCGATGGTGAGGCTGGAGGTGTTCGACGCAAAGATCGTCCCCGCGCCACACAGGCCGTCCAGCTCCAGGAAAAGACTGTTCTTCAAGGCGAGGTCTTCGGTGATCGCCTCGATGATGATGTCCGATTTCCGGAGGTCCGGCACGGCCGTCGTGAACGTCACGCGCCTGAGGATCTCGTCGCGATCCGCGGCCTGGAGCTTCCCCTTCTCGACGAACTTGCCGAGCGACTTCTCGATGCCTGCCCGCCCGCGATCGAGGATGTCCTTCGATACGTCACGCACGATGGTCTCATAACCCGCGGTGGCCGCGACCTGCGCGATCCCGCTGCCCATGAGGCCACACCCCAGTACGCCCACCCGTGTCACGTCGGCCATCGCGCTCCCCCCCCTCAGCTTCTCGGTTTCGGGCGGGGATTCTCGAGGGCTTTGCGCACTTCTTCGGCGATGCGGACGAAGGCCTGCGCGCCGGGCAGGGCGCCCTGGTTGGAGGACGACCGGATGTCGCCGCGCTCGAGCCGGTCGAGCACCTGCTCCAGGGCGATCTGCATGCGCTCGTTGGCTCCCCGATACGTGCGGGCGATCAGGGCGCCGCCGATCGTCAGACCAACGCCGGGGACGAGCATCAGGACCTGCGCGAGTGCGAGCGGCGGAGCAATGAGCGCGGTCGCCCCCGTGAGGCCCCACCCGAGCACCGCCAGCACGCTGCCGCCGGAGATGCGTTTGGTGCGCTGCTGCCTGATATCCGCCTCGAGCCGCACCAGGCAGAATCCCGGCTCGAGCTGGATGACCTGACCGGAGATCTCCTCGGCCTGGGCGAGTGAGTAGCGGCGCTTTCCGGCCAGGGCACGCTGAATCGAGGCGAAGGCCCCGGCCTTCGGCTCCCAGGACGTTCGGTCGGCGTAGTGCCGTTTGGGCTGCAACAGCGCTTCTTCCGTCATCCATCGAGTCAAGGCGCGCTCGACGGTCGCGCGATCACCCGGAACCACGCGGTGCGCGACGATGGACCGCGGACCCGTCAGCCACGCCCACGTGCCGGTCGCGACGTCCGGCGTGATTCGCGTCTGCTCCTCGAGCATCGCCTGGCGCAGGTAGCGATCGGGGATGCCGACGTCCTTGCCGAGCGCCAGGACCTCGTTGCTCGTGAGCCCGTCGCCGACGTCATGCTCGCCGGCCTGCAGCTCGGCGGCGCGCTTGATGATGCGTTCCAGCGCCTCCTGACTGATGAGATCCTTCCCCATCACACCTTCGCCTTCTCTTTATCACCGGGCACCGGCAGCCGCTCTCCGGACGTCCGCTCGGGAAGTGCGCGGCTGCTCGAGTCTGTGATCCGATCCATGAAGCCCTTGAGCAGATCGATCGGGATGGGGAAGATCGTGGTCGAATTGTTTTCCGACGCGATTTCGTTGACGGTCTGCAGGTAGCGCAGCTGAATCGCGGCCGGCTCCTTGCCGATGATGTGCGCGGCTTGCGCGAGCTTCTCCGCCGCCTGCAGCTCGCCCTCGGCGTTGATGACTTTGGCCCGCCGCTCCCGCTCGGCCTCGGCCTGGCGGGCCATCGCCCGCTTCATCTCCGGCGGCAGATCGACGTCTTTTACTTCGACGGCCGATACCTCGATCCCCCAGTCTTCCGTGCGAGTGTCGATCGTCTGGCGCAGGATCGCGTTGATCTTGTCGCGATTCGCGAGCAGCTCGTCCATTTCCGTCTCACCCAGCACCGACCGCAACGTCGTCTGCGCGAGCTGGCTCGTGGCGTAGAGGTAATTCTCCACGCCCACGACGGCCTTGTCGGGCGTCTTCACGCGCATGTACAGGACGGCATTGACCTTGATGGAGATGTTGTCGCGCGTGATCACGTCCTGCGGCGGGACGTCGATTGCCATCACGCGCAGCGACACCTTCTGCATACGGGCCAGCACCGGAGGCAGAAATATCAGCCCGGGTCCCTTCGTGGGTCGCAGCCTGCCGAGCAGGAAATACACGCCGCGCTCGTATTCACGCAGGACGCGCAGGCCCGAAAAGAGATAGAGTGCGATCACACCGATCGCCCCGAGGAGGATGTTGGTCACAAGGCTTCGACGATCACCGCCGCCCCCTGGCCGCCGCCGATGCACGCCGAGCCCAGCCCAAACCGCTTCTTCTCCCGGCGCAGCGCGTGCAGCAAGTGAATCGTGATGCGCGTGCCGCTCGCCGCCAGCGGATGACCGATGGCGATCGCTCCACCGCAGGCGTTCGTGCGGGTGCGATCGAGGCCGAGCTCGCGCTCCACCGCCAGGTACTGCGGCGCAAACGCCTCGTTCACTTCGACGAGATCCATCTGCTCGAGTTTCAGCTTCGCCTTCGCGAGCGCCTTGCGCGCGGCGGGAGCCGGCCCGATGCCCATGTGCTTCGGCTCGACGCCGGCCACGGCCCACGCGACCAGCCGGCCAAGCGGCTTCAATCCGTGCGCCTTCGCGTATTCCTCACTGGCCAGCACGGTCGCCGCGCCGCCGTCCGCGATGCCGGATGCGTTGCCCGCGGTCACGAGACCGTCCTTCTTGAAGTAGGGCTTGAGCGCGCTGAGGATCTCGAGCGTCGTATCGGGGCGCATGTGCTCATCGGCGCGAAACTCGACTTCCTTCCCCTTCACCTTGATCGTGACGGGCACGACTTCGTCCTGGAAGGCGCACGCGTCCCACGCCTGCTTCGCGCGCTGCTGCGACAGCACGGCGACTTCGTCCACCTCTTTGCGCGTCAGCTTGTACTTCTCGGCCAGGCTCTCGGCAGTCTCAGCCATGGAGAGCCCGCACTGCGGGTCCTTCAGGGATTCCCACAGCAAGTCCTCGAGTGGCGCCGGGCCGAGGCGCAATCCCCAACGCGCACCGCGCACGACGTGCGGCGCCTGGCTCATCGACTCCGCGCCGCCGGCCAGTACTGCCTCGGTTTCGCCAAGGAGGATCAGCTGTGCGCCCTGTGTGATCGCCTCGAAGCCGGAGCCGCACAACCGATTCACCGTCACCGCCGGCGTCTCGATCGGCAGGCCGGCCTTGAGCCCGACGTGGCGGGCCATGTAGATGGCGTCCGCCGAGGTCTGGAGCGCGTTCCCGAACACGACGTGACCGAAGTCGCTCGCGGGAACGCCGGAGCGCTGGATGGCATGCCGCGACGCCGCCGCGCCCAACTCGATGGCCGACAAGTCCTTCACAGAGCCGCCGAAGGACCCGAATCCCGTCCGTACGCCCGACAGGAAGACGACGTCTTTGGTGGCGCCCTGGGTTTTCATGAGAGGAACTCCATCATAAGTGGGCGGAATATGAGCTTGCAGTCGGTGCGACGGTAGGTCGTTACTGGAAAACACGAGCGGCGGACGGCATTGTTCCCCATCCGCCGCTCGTGTTTTCGGGCGCCCGCGTCTCAGCGCGCGCGCATCACCGCACGATGTCTACCCAGCCGGCCTCGTTAGCCACAACGGCGAGGGTGCCGAGCCTGTCGAACGCGATATGACGCGGGAGCCCGCCCGGCTCCAGCGTACCGACGGACTCCAGGGTGTGAGCGTCCAGCATCGCGATTTGCCCCGCGGTCCGCAGGCTGGCGTACACGACGCTCTGATCGGGAGTCAGCGCGACCTCGTCCACCGGCGTCGCGAATTTCCGTCGCACGATCTGTCCGGTCGGCAGATGGACGAGATCCAGCCAGCCGTGCTCGTTGCCGCTATACAGCCGCGTCCCGTCGTGCGAGATCGCCACGCCGAGCGGTTGGCCGCCCAATTCATAGCGACGGACGATGGCAAGGCTACGGGCATCCAGTTCGACGATACCGCCCGCTTTCCAGGTCGGTACGTACACGCGATTGCCCGCCGGGTGGACCGCCAGCTCAGTGCACGCCTGAGGAAGGGCAACGCACCGGACGACGCGGCCGCCGTTGTCGGACAGCGCGCAGGCACACAGGCGGTCGAGATTGGTGGTGACGTACAGGGTTCGGCCATCGGGCGACAACGCAGCGCCCAGCGGGTCGCCTTCCATGGCGATCGCGCCGGTGCGGCGTCCCCACGCCAGATCGACGACGGCGACATCTTTCGTGAACTGGTTCGTCACCCAGGCGCGGTCACCGGATGGTGCGAGGACGATGCGCGTGGGTGCGACGCCGACGGGTAGAGCGCCCATCTCGCTGAGTGGCTCGAGCCGCAGGCGCTGCAGCACGGCGGCGTGCGTGCGTGTCAGCCAGCCGGTCCCATCGGGGGTGACGGAGACGTCGAAGGGGTAGCCGCCGATCTGCAGTCGTGCCGCCAGGACGCCCCGAGGCTTGCGTGCCTCGATCACCGGAGCCGGCGCGGCGCGACGGAGGGTCAAGGGACTCGTCTGGCGCTGGGCCGCCGGCTGCACGTGCGGCCGCAGTGCCAGCTCCGGCATGCCGCTGTCCTTCCAGATCGTGCGGAACCGTAGGATCGCGCCGGCAATGCCGCCGCGGCGCACGCACGACCACGGCTGTCCCATGAGGCGGCGAACCAGCCGGTAGCAGGTGGCGGGCTCGAGGTGCGACTCGCGCGCCAGCGCGAGCAGCGATGCGCCTGTCTGCTCCGACTGGAGGACCCAGTAGAAGACGCGCGTCCACCCGGCGAGCTCCTCGAGCGGCGGAAGGCTGGCGCGCCGCAGGGTCCGGGCAACCTGATGACGAGTGCGCAGCCCTACAAAGGTGGCGACGTCGCTCGCAGCGGGGAGGAGACCGTTCTTGCACGCCAGCACGTCGAGCACAGCGCGTGCTTCACCTGATAGAGAGGGAATGGCGACGTTCAGGATTTTCGCTAACGGAAGCGGTGGCACGACCACCTCATCCTTCGCAGGACGAAATTATGTGCTAGCTGTACCCCGCCAATAAACGGAGGGTCTATCAACAGACTCTCAAATCAGCGCGCTCACTGCCTCTGCCACCGCCCGTGTGCTGGCGCTGCCCCCGAGATCAGGAGACCGAACGTCCGCCGTAAGTGCCGCGCGCACCGCCCGCTTAAGGTCAAGCGCGGCGTCGGGATGGCCCAAGTGCTCGAACATCAAGCCACCCGTCAACATGGCCGCCATGGGGTTCGCGACGCCCTTGCCGGCGAGCGACGGCGCCGAGCCATGCACCGGCTCGAACAGCGCCCGGCGGCTGCCGGGGTGCAGGTTTGCGCTGGCGGCGAGGCCGAGCCCCCCCACCAGCCCCGCGCCGAGATCGGAGAGGATGTCTCCGTAGAGGTTGTTCGTCACGATGACTTCGAAGCGCTGCGGCTCACGCACCAGCTCGAGGGCGAGGGCGTCGACGTAGCGGTGCTCGGCGGCGACGTCCGGGTATTCCCGAGAGACCGCCTGGAACTTCTCCTGCCAGATGCGGTGCGCGGGAATCGCGTTCGCCTTGTCACTCATCGTCACGCGATGCTTGCCGTGCGCCTGGGCCCACGCGAAGGCGGCCCGGATGATCCGCTCGACACCTTTCCCCGTGTTCACTTCTTCCGCGACAAACTCGTCGCCGGACGCACGCCCGCGTCCGAGATATTGGCCTTCAGTGTTCTCGCGAAAAATCACGAAGTCGATGGCGTCTCGATTACGGAGGGGCGTCAGGTCGGGGTGCAGCAACTCCACCGGCCGAAAATTGACGTACAGATCGAGCTTGAATCGCAGGCCGAGCAGAATGTCTCGCGCGTGCTCGTTGCCGGGGACACGCGCATCACCCAGCGCGCCGAGGAAAATCGCATCGACATCGTTCTGGAGGTGGCGAAGCGCGGCGTCCGGCAGCGTTTCACTGGTCTTGAGGTAGTGATCGGCAGAATAGGGCAGGCGTTCCCAGTGGAGCGTGAGTCCGTGCTTGGCAGCGACACGGTCGAGCACTGGAATCGCAGCCTCGACCACTTCAGGCCCGATGCCATCTCCTGCGATAACCGCGACCTTGGCCGTCCGGCCGTCCGGCCGTCCGGCCGTCATTCGAATCCAGTGGGGCGTCCGCACGCCAGGCAGTACGCCCAACCGACGTCCAGCGCGCTGCCACAACCGGGGCACTTGAGCTCGCCCTCCTGCGGCTGCCCGCAATGCGGGCAGAAGCGCGCGTCGCGCTTCGCGGGCAGGACGCCGCCGCAGTACTCGCACTGATTCGCGTTGAGCGCGTCTTTCGGCTTCGGTGCCCGGAACGCCGCCCGCGGAGCGAAGGGCACGGGGACGGGATTCTCGCCTGTCGTGTCCAGCAGGTCTTCATCTTCTGCGGCGCCGGACGGCGCATACGCCCGATCGGCGAGGAGCACGCGCTCGGCGGCGCGGCCGTTCACCATCACTTGCGCATCGGGAAACGTCCGGAAGTACGCCGGGTCGGGGTTGA
>Ga0066686_10000770_pt1 | contig 12027 bp, 10 predicted proteins | sample GraSoiAngelo_135_FD_65627 | JGI IMG/M metagenome (GOLD analysis project Ga0066686, IMG submission 65627) | Grasslands soil microbial communities from the Angelo Coastal Reserve, California, USA - 14_0929_05_40cm | ecosystem: Environmental > Terrestrial > Soil > Grasslands | place: USA...
CGCTACCGGGGAGACGAGGTGGCGGCGGTGATCGACTCGACCCGTGCCGGCCGGACGGCGGACTCCTGCGTCGGCTCGGGAGGGGAGACTCCGGTGGTGGCGAATCTCGAGGAGGCCGCCGCGCGCGGCGCCGACTCGCTGCTGATCGGCATCGCGCCCCAGGGGGGTGCGCTTCCCGAGGTGTGGCGCGAGCGGGTGCGCGGGTCGCTCGAGCGCGGCTGGGACGTGATCTCGGGCCTGCACGCGTTCCTCGGTGACGATCCCGAGCTGGCCGCGGCGGCGCGCCAGGGAGGGGGCCGGATCCACGACCTCAGGCGCCCGCCGGAGGCGCGGCGGGTGGCCACCGGCCGGGCCGCCCGCGTGGCCCCGCTGGTGGTGCTCACGGTCGGGAGCGACTGCAACGTAGGCAAGATGACGACCGCGCTCGAGATCGAGCGCGAGCTGGTGAAGCGCTCGGTTCACGCCACCTTCGTGGCGACCGGGCAGACCGGCATCATGATCGCGGATCGCGGCGTGGCGGTGGACGCCGTTCCGGCCGACTTCGTGGCCGGCGCCGCCGAGTCGCTGGTGCTCGAGGCCGCGGGGGCCGGCGCCGACGTGGTGCTGGTGGAAGGACAGGGAGCCCTCCATCATCCAGGCTACTCGGGAGTGACTCTGGCCCTGATGCACGGTGTGTGTCCCAGGGCTCTCGTGCTCTGTCACCATCAGGGGCGCGACCGCATCCGGGTCTCGGAGGAACGGGACTCGGGCCCGCGGATTCCCGCCCTGGCCGAGCTCCGGCTCGCCTACGAGGCCGCCGCGAGCTGGGTGAGCCCGGCTTCGGTGGTGGCGGCCTCGCTCAACACGCTGGGGCTGGACGGGGCGGCCGCCCGCTCGGCCTGCGAGGCGGCCGAGCGCGAGCTGGGCGTTCCCGCGACCGATCCGGTGCGCTTCGGCGCGGCTCGCCTGGCGGACGCGATCGAGGAGGGAGCTTGCGGCTGAAGCACGAGCCTCTCGAGCTCGAGACCACCTACGAGTTCCGGATCGCGCTCGGGGGGCGGCGCCGCCACGCCAACACGCTGGTCCGGATCGAGCACGGCGGGCTCACCGGCCTCGGCGAGGCCGCGCCTTCCCATTACTACGGAGAGAGCCAGGCGCTGGTCGAGGCGGCGATCGCCGAATGGGCGCCTCACCTCGGCGACGACCCCTTCGCGCTGGAGGCGATCGAGCGGCGGCTCGAGGGCGTGCTGCACTTTCATCGCGCGGCGCGGGCGGCCATCGAGATGGCGCTCCACGACTGGATCGGCAAGCGGCTCGGCCTTCCGGTGTGGAGGCTCCTGGGCCTGGATCCCGCCACCACGCCGCTGTCGTGCGTGACCCTCGGCCTCGCGACCCCCGAGGAGATGGAGAAGAAGCTCGAGACCCTGATCGACTTCCCGATGCTCAAGGTGAAGCTCGGGGGACCGGGCGACGTCGACAACCTGAGGCGCATCCGGCGCCGCTACTCGGGCAGCATCCGGATCGACGCCAACACGGCCTGGAACGCCTCCGAGGCGGTGCGCGTGCTGCGCGCGATCGAGCCGCTCGGGATCGAGCTGGTCGAGCAGCCGGTGCCGCGCGAGGATCTGGACGGTCTGCGCTGGGTGCGCGAGCGCAGCCCGATCCCGGTGTTCGCGGACGAGAGCGTCCACTCCGCGGGCGACATCGCGAACCTCGCCGGGCGGGTCGACGGCGTGAACCTCAAGATCATGAAGTCGGGCGGCATCCGCGAGATGCTGCGCACCCTCCACGCCGCGCGGGCGCACGGCATGAAGGTGATGCTCGGATCGATGGTGGAGTCGAGCCTCGCGCTCTCGGCCGCGGCCCAGCTGGCCCCGCTCGCCGACTACCTCGACCTGGACGGCCACTGGCTGCTGGCCCGCGACCCCTTCGACGGCGCCCCGCGGGAGAAGGGCCGCATCGTGCTCTCGGATCGGCCGGGACTGGGGGTCGTGCCCGCGGAACGCGCCTCGCCCGCCGGCGCGAGCCGGTCGCGGCGCGGGGGCCGGGCGTGAGCCTCCGCCTCCGCCTCTACGTGGCGCTGGTCGGGGCCACGGCGATCGCCCTCCTGGCCTTCTCGGCGCCGATCGATCTCGAGGGCCGGTGGGGCCATTATCTCGCGTGGGCGGCGTTCTGCGCCGTCTCGGAGAGCCTCTGGCTCACCACCCTGTCGGGCGCCGGCACCGTCAGCATGGCGTCGGCCGCCGGTCTCGCCACCGCGGTGCTGTGGGGCCAGGGCCCCTCGATGTGGATCGTCTCCGCGAGCAGCATCGTCGCCGAGCTGATGGTGCAGAGGAAGCCCTGGGTGCGAGCCATCTTCAACGCCTCGCAGATGGTGATTACGATGTGGGTCGCCACCGGCGCGTTCGCCCTGCTCGGGGGGCCGCGCGAGGGACTCGAGTCGGTGCGGTCGATGGCGAGCGGGCAGGTGACGGTGACCCGCCTGGCGCTTCCCACCCTCGGCCTGTTCGCCGCCTACCTGCTGGTCAACCGCGCGCTGGTGGCGGTCGCGGTGGCGTGGTCGACCGAGCGCCGCTACCTCCGCGTGCTGCGCGAGGACTGGTTCTACACCGAGCGGCTGCTCGAGGACGCCGCCGCGTTCCTTCTCAGCCCTCTCATGGTGGTTTCGTTCAAGTCGATCGGATACGCCGGGGTCCTGCTGTTCTACGCCCCGCTCAAGATGATCAACGAATCCCACCGCCGGTACCTCGAGCTCCAGACCGCCCAGCAGCAGCTCATCCATCGGGAGCGCATGGCCGCCAAGGGCGAGATGGCGGCGGAGATCGGGCACGAGCTCCGCAACCAGCTGGTGGCGATCAAGGGCCGCGCCCAGATGATCAAGAAGGACGCCGAGCGCGAGATCTTCGCCGACGCCGGGCGCCATGCCCAGATCATTCTCGACCAGACGAGTCGCATGGAGGCGCTGTCCAAGGGGCTCATGGACTTCTCCCACGCCCAGCTGGTCATCGAGCGGGTCGACGTCAACGCGCTGATCCAGCGATCGATCGAGTTCGTGCGGACGCAGAACCGCTTCGACGGCGTCGAATGGGAGCTGTCCCTGGGCGAGCCGGGACCCGAGCTGCGGGCCGACCCGGGCCAGCTCCAGCAGGTGCTGCTCAACTTGTTCATGAACGCGGCCGACGCGATGAAGGAGGCTTCCAACGGGAAGAAGGCGATCGGGGTGACGAGCCAGACCGACGAGCGCGCCCGGCAGGTCCGCCTGGTGGTGACGGACTGCGGGCCGGGGATCGCTCCCTCGAACCTGGCGCACATCTTCGAGCCTCACTTCACCACCAAGCCCCAGGGTCACGGGCTGGGGCTCGCCACGTCGTACCGCATCGTGCAGAACCACGGCGGCCGCCTGCTCGCCGAGAGCCCGCCGGGCGAGGGGGCGAGGTTCACCGTGCTCTTGCCGCTGCACGGGCCGGGAGGCTGGACGTAGTGTCACTAAAGATGGGCGACTCTCGTTAGTGCCCGCCACCTCGCCGCCTCGGGCAGACCTCCACGAGGCCGTGGTGGCGCGGGTCGACTACGGCTCGTGCATCTTGATGCCCGGCCACGGTCCCCCGCTCGAGGGCACCGTGAAGGGCAGCCTGCGCGGCTCCAGCAAGGCGCTCGGCAACGCGGTCGTGGTCGGGGACCGCGTCCACTTCCAGACGGATCGCGGCCGCGCCGTGGTGGTGGCGGTGGCTCCGCGCCGCAACGTTTTCTCCCGGCGCGCGGCGGGGCGGCGACCGGCGGAGCAGGTGGTGGCGGCGAACGTCGACCAGGTGGTGCTGGTGGCCTCGGTGCTGGAGCCCGAGTTCAAGCCGAACTTCGCGGACCGCGTCCTGTGCCAGGCCGAGCATGCCGGGATCCCGGCGCGGATCGTGATCAACAAGATCGACCTCGGCTCCCGCGACCTCGCCCTGGTCGTGCTCGCCGACTACGCCCGCGCGGGCTACCCGGGGCAGCCGGCGAGCGCGAAGAGCGGTGAAGGCGCCGATCACCTGCGCCAGGCGTGCCGGGGCCGGCGCAGCCTGTTCGTCGGACACTCGGGAGTGGGGAAGAGCACGCTGCTCAACGCGCTGGTCCCGGAGCTCAACCTGCTCGCCGCGAGCGTGAACCCGAAGACCGGCAAGGGCCGCCAAACCACCACGGCGGCGTGGTTGCTGCGCCCCGAGCCCGATCTCGAGCTGATCGACACTCCCGGAGTGCGGACCTTCGCCCTGTGGGGAATCGGTCCGCGCGACCTGGACCAGTCCTATCCCGATTTCCGCCGCTTCCTCGGCGAGTGCCGCTTCGCCAACTGCCAGCACGACCGCGAGCCCCAGTGCGCGGTGCGCGAGGGAGTGGCGGCGGGCCTGATCGCGGCTCGCCGCCACGCCTCGTATCTCAAGCTGCGCGCCGAGCTCGAGGCCGAGGGCCCGCCGTGAGCTCGCAGTTCAATCCGGCGCTCCTGGGATTCGAGTGCGCGGCCTGTGGGCGCCAGGTGTCGCCGGGCTCCCCCGAGCCTACCTGCCCCGCGTGCGGCAAGCCGCTGGTGGCGCGCTACGATCTGGCGAAGGTCGCGAGGACGGCGAGCCCTCGCGACCTCGACCGCGGTGGCAAGGACCTGTGGCGATATCGCGCGCTCCTGCCGTTCGCCGAGCCACGGCCCGAGCTGCGCCTCGGCGAGGGAGGAACCCCGCTGCTCGGGCTCCCGAGGCTCGCGCGCGAGCTGGGGGTGCGCGAGCTGTGGGTCAAGGACGAGGCCGGGAACCCGACCCAGTCGTTCAAGGCGCGCGGCCTGGCGCTGGCTGCGAACGGCGCGCTGGCGCTGGGGAAGCGCGCCGTGGCGCTGCCCTCGGCGGGCAACGCGGGGAGTGCGGCGGCCGCCTACGCGGCGGCGGCCGGCCTGGCGTGTCGCATCACCGTCCCCGAGGACACTCCCGAGGCGTTCGTGCTCGAGCAGCGCGCCCTCGGCGCCGAGGTCCGGCAGGTCCCGGGCACCATCGCCGAGGCCGCCGTGGCCCTGCGCGAGTGGGCTCCGTCCCCGGAGTGGTGGAACGTCGCCACGTTCAAGGAGCCGTTCCGCCTCGAAGGCAAGAAGACCCTGGGTCACGAGATCGCCGAGCAGACCGGGTGGCGGCCTCCCGAAGTCATCTTCTATCCTACCGGCGGCGGCACCGGACTGGTCGGCATGTGGCGCGCGTTCCTCGAGCTCCGGAGCCTGGGCTGGATCGAGGGGGCGACCCCCCGGCTGGTTGCGGTACAGTCGCAGGGCTGTGCGCCGGTGGTGCGCGCGGTGCGGACCAGAGCCAAGCGGATCGAGCGGTGGGCGGGAGCGGCCACGCTCGCGAGCGGGCTCCGGGTGCCGGCGCCGTTCGCGGACGAGCTGATCCTGACCTCGATCGGCGAGACCGGGGGCGCGGCGCTCGAGGTGAGCGAAGAGGCGATGCTCGACGGCATGATGGACCTGACCCGCGCGGCGGGATGCTTCGCGTGTCCGGAAGGCGGCGCGACGCTGGCGGGGTTGCGCCGGGCGCGCGAGGAGGGTCTGGTGTCGCCGGAGGATCGCGTGGTGCTCTTCAACACCGGGAGCGGCCTCAAGTACCTCGAGGCGTGGCGGCTCGCGACCCGGCGCCGGGAGAGCCGGGGGGACGGATCGTGAGGGGCGTCGCGAGCCGGCTCGGCGCGCGCCACGGCGCGCTGGCGGCGGGGGCCTTGGCGTTGCTCGCCCTTGGCGCCGCGCACGCCGCCCCGCGGGGCGAGGGGCGACTGCTGGTCGTGAGGCTCGAGGGCACGGTGTCCCCGGTGATGGCGGAGGCGCTCTCCAGCGCGGTCGGCCGCGCCGAGCGCGAGGGCTATCGGGCGGTGGTGCTGGAGGTCGACACGCCGGGCGGGCTGGAATCCAGCATGCGCGACATGGTGAAGCGGATCCTGTCCTCGCAGGTCCCGGTCCTCACCTGGGTGGCGCCGAGCGGGGCGCGCGCCGCCTCGGCCGGCGTGTTCGTGGTCATGGCGGCGGACATCGCCGCGATGGCGCCGGGCACCAACATCGGCGCCGCCACGCCCATCAGCCTCCAGGGCCCGATGGACTCGACGCTGGCGCGCAAGGCCACCAGCGACGCGGCGGCGTTCGCGCGCACCGTCGCGGCGCAGCGCGGGCGCAGCGTCGAGTGGGCCGAGCAGGCGGTGCGGCGCGGCGTGGCGGCGAGCGAGACCGAGGCGGTGAGCCTCGGCGTAGTGGACTTCGTCGCCGCGACCCTTCCGGAGCTCCTGGCCAAGGCCGACGGCCGCAAGTGGAGGCGTGGCGCCGAGACCCGGACTCTCAGGATTCGAGGCCTGCCCGCCGACCGCATCGAGCCCGGGCTGCGCCAGCGCGCGCTCGGGATCCTCGCCGATCCGAACATCGCCTACATCCTCCTCATGCTGGGCTTCTACGGGCTGCTGTTCGAGCTCCAGAACCCGGGCGCCATCCTGCCTGGCGTGGTGGGCGGCATCTGCCTCATCCTGGCCTTCTTCGCGCTCTCGACCTTGCCGGTCAACACCGCGGGCGTGGCGCTGATCCTGCTCGCCATCGTGTTCTTCCTCGCCGAGATCAAGGTGCACAGCCACGGCCTGCTGGCGGCGGGGGGCGTGATCTCGCTGCTGCTGGGCTCGCTGTTTCTGTTCCAGGGCGAGACCACCCGGCTGTCGTGGGGCCTGATCCTCGGCGGCACCGCGGCGACCAGCGCGTTCTTCCTGTTCATCGTCTCGGCGGGGCTCAGGGCGCAGAGGCGCCGGGTGCTGACCGGTGCGGCGGGCCTGATCGGCTCGCACGGCGTGGTGGTCGAGCGGCTCGCCCCCGAGGGGTGGGTGAGGCTCGGCGACCAGCGCTGGAACGCCCGCGGCGACAGCGTGATCGAAGCGGGAACCGAAGTGGAGATCACCGGGCTGGACCGGCTGACGCTGCGGGTGCGGCCGGCGGCCAAGGAGGCGCATTCATGACAGCTGTCGTAGGGTCGTTCGCGTTCTTCGTCGTGTTCATCGGGATCGTCATTCTCGCCAACGCGGTCCGGGTGGTGCGCGAGTACGAGCGGCTGGTGGTGTTCCGGCTCGGGCGCGTCATCGGCGAGCGAGGTCCGGGCCTGGTGCTCTTGATCCCGCTCGTGGACCGCGCCGTCAAGGTGGGGCTGAGGACCGTCACCATGGACGTGCCGCCGCAGGACATCATCACCAAGGACAACGTCTCGGTGAAGGTGAACGCGGTGATCTACTTCAAGGTGATCAGCGCCCAGGAGGCGGTGATCGAAGTCGAGAACTTCCTCTACGCCACCTCGCAGATCGCCCAGACCACCTTGCGCTCGATCCTCGGCCAGGCCGAGCTCGACGAGCTGCTGGCCGAGCGCGAGAAACAGAACCAGGCGCTCCAGCAGGTGATCGACCGGCAGACCGAGCCGTGGGGCGTCAAGGTCTCGACGGTCGAGGTCAAGAACGTCGATCTGCCGCAGGAGATGCAGCGGGCGATCGCCCGCCAGGCGGAGGCGGAGCGCGAGCGGCGGGCCAAGGTCATCAACGCCGAGGGCGAGTACCAGGCGGCCGCTCGCCTAGCCGAGGCGGCGGCCGTGATCGGACGCGAGCCGACCGCGATCCAGCTCCGCTACCTCCAGACCCTGGCCGAGATCGCCACCGAGAACAACTCGACGACCATCTTCCCGGTCCCGGTGGACATGCTCAAGGCCTTCATGGGCGCGCTGGAGAGGCGGGCTCCGGCGTAGTGTCCCGAGGACACTAGAGGTCGGCAGAGCCAGTCGCGATGCGGGTGCTGGTGACGGGCTCGAGCGGTCTGATCGGGGGCACGCTCGTCCCGGCACTCGTGGGCGACGGGCACGAGGTGCTGCGGCTGGTGCGCCGGCCGCCGCGGGACCGCGCCGAGATCGCCTGGGACCCGGCCGCCCGCTCGATCGACGCGCGGGCGCTGGAGGGCCTGGACGCCGTGTTCCACCTGGCTGGCGAGAGCCTCGCCGGCGGGCGGTGGACCCGCGACCGCAAGGCCCGCATCCGGACGAGCCGGGTCGAGGCCACGCGACTCCTGGCCGGCGCGCTGGCGGGGCTCGAGCGCCCCCCCAGGGTCCTGGTTTCGGTCTCGGCGATCGGCTACTACGGGAACCGCGGCGACGAGTCGCTCACCGAGGAGAGTCCCCCGGGAACCGGTTTCCTGGCCGAGCTGGCGCGCGACTGGGAGGCCGCCGCCTCCCCCGCGGCCGCGCGCGGCGTGCGCGTCGTCCACCCGCGCCTCGGGCTCGTGCTCTCCTCGCGCGGAGGGGCGCTCGCCCGCCTGCTGGTTCCGTTCCGGCTCGGTCTCGGCGGCCCGATCGCCGAGGGCCGGGCGTGGTGGAGCTGGATCGCGATCGACGACGTCGTGGCCGTGATGCGCTTCGCGCTCGGGCGCGAGTCGGTGCGCGGCCCGGTGAACGTCGCGGCTCCGGAGCCCGTCCGGCAAGGCGACTTCACGCGGGCGCTGGGGGGCGCGCTGAGACGGCCCACGCCCTTCCGCGTTCCATCGTTCGCCTTGCGCGGGCTGCTCGGGGAGATGGCCGACGAGATGCTGCTCTCGAGCGCGCGTGTGCTGCCCGCCCGGCTCGTCGCGGCGGGCTTCCGGTTCCGGTTCCCCGAGCTCGGGGAAGCCCTGCGTCACGTGCTCCGCGCCGCGCCGAGCGCTCGTGCCGCAGGCGTCCCCTAGCCCGGATAGGCGGCCCCCGCCGGACTAGTTGGCGGTCCTCGTCCTGGCGGTCGAGGGCCCGCCGGAGGCGGATCCGTCCTCGAGGTCCGCCGCCTCGTTGAGGCCCGCGCCGATCGACGCCACCTTTCCATCGGGCTCGATCGCGCCCGTGGCTACGCGGCACTCGGTCTCCACGGCGCTCACCGTCTGCTTGAGGTCGAAGCCCATGCCGTGCGCGATCTGGCTCCAGCCCATGCCCTCGCGGTCGTGAAGCTGGAACACCTGCTTCGCGGCGATGCGGTTCGGCGCGCTGGAAGCCAGCGTGTGGGCGATCACGAGCTCGCCCCACCACGCGTGGAGCGCGTTGCGCTCCGCCACCAGACTCTGGGCGGACACGCCGAACTCGGCCGACAGGCGGCTCGCCACGCCGGCCTCGTTCTCCTTCGCCTGCCGGTCCACGACCTCCGCGGCGTCGTCGAGACGTCCCTCGAACTTCGCGCGGGTCTTGGCGGAAAGCTGCTCGCCGCGCACCATCACCCGGTAGAGTCGCTTCTCGGCCCGGGTGTGCCCGGCCACCGGATGGTCGGTCGTGATGTCGCCTCGTTCGGAGCCGGCGGCCGTCGCCTCGCTCGCGTCCATTCCGGGACCCCCGGGCGGCGTGGTCTGAGCCAGCCCGGCCGTGAACAGCGTGAGGGTCGAGGCCAGGGCGGCTGAACCTATCCATTTGGCATTCATCGTTTCGTCCTCCTCCATTCCCTTGACGGCCGGGCGGCTGGGCCCACAGCGGGAGCCGGTCGGAATGACCTAGGCAAGAACCGAACCGCGCCGGAGCACGTTCGCGACATGCATTCCGCATCGGTGTTCAACCCGCGGCCCACCGCGCCGGTCGGCGGGGATCCCGGAGTTGGCCCGTGCCTCGACCGGTGTTAGCGTCCCGCTCTCCGACAACTCGAGGCCGGTTCGCTGCCCCTTCACCCAGGAGGCGCCATGCATTTTGCAATCCTCTCGCCCACGGTCCGGCGCGCGACGTTGATCCTTGCACTGGCCGGCCTCGCGGGTTGCAAGTCGTCCGCGACCCCGATCAAGACGCTGCTGGACGATCCGTCGCGGTTCGACAAGCAGACGGTGCGGGTGGCGGGCGAGGTGACGGGCTCGATCGGCGCGCTGGGCTACGGCGCTTACAGCCTGGACGATGGGACGGGGTCGCTCGCGGTCGTGAGCCAGGGCGGCGGCGTGCCGCGCCAGGGAGCCCGCGTCGGAGTCGAGGGAACGTTCCGCTCGGCCTACACGCTCGGCACCGAGACCGCCGCCGTGCTGCTCGAGAAGCGCCGCTTCACTCCCTGATGGGCAACGTGGGCGGGGCTGCCCAGCCGGAGCCGCGCCCCCGGGTACCGGGGCTCCGCGAGTCCCACGAGCGCTTGACGCACCTTTCGAGGCGCGGCTAGTCTCGCCCGGTGCGATCCGTCATCGGCTGCGCGCTCGGGATGGCGGTGACGAGCGCGGCCCTCCTGGCCGGCTGTTCCTCCGGTCCGTCGCCGCAGCCGCAAGAGCCGCCCTCCAGCACCGCGCCTCCCGCGAACCCATCCACCGGGTTCACGCGGGTCGTGAGCGGCGCGGGGGACTCGGTGGGGGCTCAGCCCGGCTCGCCGAGCGCTCTCTATAAGTACCGCTTCAGACAGATCGACCCTGCCAGCGACCGGTTCACGTTCCAGGACCGCGACCTGTCCTTCTACTTCAAACCCACCCCCGACGCGCTCCATTTCCAGGTCGAGAACCGGCAGAACCGCCCGGTGTGGATCGACTGGGAACGGTCGACCTTCGTGGATCCGTTCGGCAAGACCGGAAAGATCGCGCACGCCAGCACGACTTGGCGGGACCGGTTCAGCGTCCAGGCCCCGACCCAGATCGTGGGCCTGCAGGTCTACGGCGATTACCTGTTGCCGCTCGACTACCTGGTGGACCCTGCCGGGTCGGGCCAGCAGCTCCATCGCACGCTGTTCCCCGAGGATACCAGCGCGCCCCAGTACGACGACCGTACCTTCGGGGCGGATCTGGTGTTCCGGGTCGAGAACAGCCCCCGCTCCTATTCCTTCCGCTTCAAGGTGTCGGCTGTGGTACCCAGGTAAGCGGTCGCCGCCAGTCGAACGGTATAGGTTGCGCCTGGAAAAGCAGGCAGCGACACCCGCCGGGCGCCGGCTCGAGGCGGCACCCGGGCGCCCCACCTCCGGAGGGTGTCCGAGGACCACCTGACCGGGGCGGGGACCTCGTGGATTGGCACTCTTTTCGCCGGCCTTTCTCACTTGATTTCGAGGCCGATCCGGGGCAAACTGAGTTGCCTCGAAATCCGCCCGGGGCGGCTCCATAACCGCATGGTTGATTGGGTCTTGCGAGATAGGACCCGGGTTGTGGGGCAACTCGCGCAGCTCCCGAGGCAGCATCCGCCTGAACGCCCGCGCATCGGCGGGTCACAAACACCGAAAGTCAGCGCCGGAACCGCGTCTCTTCTCGTCGCCGAGCGGAGCGCGAAGCCTGCGATGCGATCGCCGGAGAACAATGCCGCCTCTCCGCTCGCATCGTCGAGTGCCGTCGCGCTGCGCGAGAGCGACATCAGCCCTGAGACGCCTTTGACACCCGCTCCCGGAATTCCTTGCTCGGGCGACTCGCCTTCCGCTGCCTCGCCGATTTCGGCGCGCACGGCTCCGTCCTTGCCGGCTCCCCTGCATCCCTTCCTTCGGCGCAGCTTCCTCGCGCTTGTCTCTTTCATGCTCGTCTCTTCCCTCACGGCCGGCGCCGCCTGGGCCCAGAAGACCTGGGTTGGCCTCGGTGACGGCACGAGCTGGTCGGACGGGGCCAACTGGAGCGGAGGCTCGTCCCCAAGCCCCGGGGATCTCGTGGTGCTCGACAACACCACGGTCGCCGGGAGCTACACCGTCAACCTGCCGGGCGGGTCCACGATGGTGAGCATCAGCCGGCTCACCATCAATCCAGGTGTCGCGCGCACCATCACCCTCGTTCTGCCCAGCTCGAACACCGGGAACCCGGGGCTGAGAGCGGGGGACGGGGTGGCGGGGACCGACGACATCGTGCTCAAGGCCGGGGCGGTGCTGCGGAACTCGTCGGGAGCCTCGGTGGGGAACGGGGTGGAGGCGAGCAGCCTCTCCAACGGCACGGTGCGGATCGAGAACGGCGCCCGCTACGTGCACGGCACCCTGCGCAGCGCGAGCGGTGTGGCGCCGCTCCTGTCGGTGGCGGCGGGGACCGAGAGCGGGGAGTTCGAGTACGACGTGCCGGGGACGGGGACGTACAACATCGCGGCGTCGGGGCGGACGTACGGGAAGCTGACG
>Ga0066686_10000772_pt1 | contig 12018 bp, 5 predicted proteins | sample GraSoiAngelo_135_FD_65627 | JGI IMG/M metagenome (GOLD analysis project Ga0066686, IMG submission 65627) | Grasslands soil microbial communities from the Angelo Coastal Reserve, California, USA - 14_0929_05_40cm | ecosystem: Environmental > Terrestrial > Soil > Grasslands | place: USA...
GGTCTGGACGTTCGCGAGACCCTTGACTTGTGAGACGCGACCGACGAACGGCCCCATGATGTCAGTGAGTTTCGTAAAATCGGGATTCTGCACGACGTACTGAATGGGTTGCGAGAAGCCGATCGCGCCGGGAGCGTAGGGGAAGGCCATCACGCCCGAAATGCCGAAGAGCTGCGGAAACAAGCCGCCGACCGTCTGCTGGACGGTGGCTTTGCGCTCGCCCCAGTCTTTCATGATCACGCCGACGAACGCGCTATTCACGCCACCGGCGAACCCGCCCACGATCGTGAAGTACCCATTGACGCCAGGTGTGCCGCCGATGATTTGCTCGACGTGCCGCACGTAGCTGTCGGTGTACGGCAGCGACGCCCCTTCCGGACCGCGGACGACCACCAGGAAGAACCCGCGATCGTCTTCCGGAATGAGCTCGTTCTGCAGCCGCGTCGGCGGGAAAATCAGAAACGCAAAGACCGAAACCGCGACGATGCCGAGCGTGCCGAGCAGGACGGCACCGCGGTGATCGACGGCGCGGCGTAGCAGCTGCGCATACCGCTCCGCCAGCGCGTTGAACCCACGCTCGAAGATCTGGAAGACCTTGCCGTGCTGATGCTGCATGCGCAGGATCTTGGCGCACAGCATCGGCGTGAGCGTCAGGGCGACGAAGCCCGAGATCACGACCGCACCCGCGACGGCGATGCCGAACTCGCTCAACAGCCGGCCCGCCGTGCCCGTCAGGAACGCGAGCGGGCTAAACACCGCCACCAGCGCGATCGTGGTCGCGATGACCGCGAATCCGATTTCGTCGGTCCCACGCACCGCCGCTTCCTCCGCCGCTTCGTGCAGCTCCTCCTGGTGCCGGAAGGCGTTTTCGAGCACGATGATCGCGTCGTCGACCACGATGCCGATCGCGATCGTCAGCGCGAGCAGCGTGAAGTTGTTGATCGAGAAACCGAGGAAATACATGATCGCGAACGTCGCGATGATCGACGCCGGAATGGCGAGTCCCGGGATGATCGTCGCCCGCACGTTCCGCAAGAAGACGAAGATGATCAACACGACCAGAATCGCCGCGATGAGCAGGGTGAGGCGCGCATCGTCGATCGAGTGCGTGACGAACACCGATCCGTCGAACGCCTTCTCGAGCCTGACGCCGACCGGCAGCGTCTGCTGAATGGCCGGGAGCTCCGCACGAATGCGCTTGGCCACGTCGATGAGATTCGCCTTCGATTGCCGCACCACGCCGATCGCGACCGAGGGGGTGCCTTTCCAGCGGAAGATCGAGCGGTCGTCCTCCGGCCCGAGCTCGACGCGGGCCACGTCCTTGAGCTTGACGAGCTGCGTCCCCTGCTGCGCCACCACCATCTCCCCGAATTCCTGCGGCGTCTTGAGCTCGCCGAGCGAGCGCACCGAGAACTCGCGCCGGGTCGACTCGATCCGGCCGGCCGGAATCTCGACGTTGCGCGAGACGATTGCGTTTTCGATGTCCTGCACCGTGAGCCCGCGCGCCGACAACGCCTCCGGCTTGATCCACACGCGCATCGAGTAGCGCCGCTCGCCGAAGATGGCCGCGCTGCCGACGCCCGGCAGACTCTGCAGCCGCGCCTTCACCAGCCGGTCCGCGACGTCGGACAGCTGCATCAGGTCGTAGTTGTCGCTCGACAGCGCGAGCCAGAAGAACGGCTGTGCGTCGGCCGACTGCTTGGCGATCACCGGCTCGAGCACGTCGACCGGCAGGCGCCCGCGGACGCGCGACACCTTGTCGCGCACGTCCTGCGCCGCCACGTCCACCGGCCGGTCGAGCGTAAACTCGAGCGTGATGAAGCTGTTCTGCTCCGCCGAAGAGCTGCTGAGAGTGCGGATGCCCTGGATGGTCGAAAGCTCTTCCTCGAGCACGTCGGTGACTGCGGTTTCGACCACCTGTGCGTTCGCACCGGGCAGTGTCGTCTGCACCGAAATGATCGGAGGATCGATGTCAGGTAGCTCGCGCACCGACAGGCGCGTGTACCCGATGACCCCGAACAGCACCAGCGCGGCCGAGAGCATGCTGGCGAGGACGGGGCGTCGAATGGCGGTATCGGAGAGTTTCATGCGGTCAATTTTCTTCCCGGTAAAGTGAATCGACGCGGCGACGTGAACGTAACGGGACGTTCCACGCGCCGGTTCCAAGGTGTTCTGCTAGTACGTCGAAAAAAAACACGGGAAATCGACATCGGCCGGTCCCGTTATTGTTCGGAGTGGGCCCCGAACGTATACCGAAGTACAAAGACCCGCAAGGTCTCGCTATGGACTCGTTGCCCGCGAGAGTAGGTTATTGAAACGTTGGGAGGGCTGGCCGAATGGCTAAGGCACCGGTCTTGAAAACCGGCGGGCGCAAGCCCTTACAGGTTCGAATCCTGTGCCCTCCGCTGACTTAACCCTCCGGTCGGGAGGCCCACATGCATGGCGTCCTCGGCTTTGTCCTCGCTGTCACCTCGACGCAGACCGCGTACGACACCGTCTACCAGCAGATCAAGAGCCTCGCGCCGCAGCGCGACGCGGTCGCACCGGTCAGCGGGCTGGTGCTGCGCCGCGACGTGATGGAGCTGCGGCTCGATTCGGGTTCGGCCTATCTGCTGACCCCGGTGGCCGGCCGCATCGTGGGTGTCGTCTTCACCGGCCGCGGATCGATGCTCTTTGTCCCGCCGCTGACGGTCGAGCAGTTCAATCTGCAGCGCGTCATGGGCGACTCCACGATCAGCGGGCCGATCACCGCCGCCGTCTTCTTCTTCGCCGATTCGACACAGCCCGAGCTGGCGCGGTCGTTGAAGTTTGGCCGGGCACCACCCAGCCCCGCCGACTCGCGACCGGCGTTCGCGCCGGTCGGCGACGCGCTCGACTATATCGTGGACGGCAGCAGTCACAGCGCCACTGAAAGCCTGATGGCGGCGCTGCTCAACAACACCACCACCGGATACTTCGCGGCCTACGTCAAGCGCTCTCGTGGCGAGAGCGTCATGTTCGAATTCGATCCGACGCGCGCAGAGGAAGTGGCGCTCTACCGCCGCGGCAAGATGCAGGGGCAAAGAACGGAAACCGTCTGTCAGTTTCAACGCGCCGAGGACCTCGTGAACAATGTCTCCGTCGCCGCGAAGCAGCCCGAATCACTCATCGTGGATGGACACGACGTCGACGCGAGCATCGATGGCAATTACAAATTCTCGGCGCGCGTCACGGAACGGCTGATCGGGCGGCAGGACCGGCAACAGTGGGCAAGCTTCGAGCTTTACAGCGAGCTCGAGGTCGACTCCGTTACCACGGACGCCGGTATTCCGCTCACCTTCTATCGGCGCGAGCGGCAACCGGAGCTGTGGGTCCGTTTCCCCAAGCCGGTCGCGCCAGGAGATACCGTCAACCTGCGCTTCGTCTACCACGGCGGGCTCATCGGGTTCGGATCGGCGCTGGAGGACCTCGGGATTACGACGGACATGAAGCGCGAGCTGGGGATCATGCTCGACGGATGGGCGTACATCAAAGCCACGAGCACCTGGTTTCCGCGCTACAGCTTCGTACAAAGCACACCAGTCACGATGACGTTTCGCACGCCGAAGAATTTCCAGTTTGCGACGATCGGTCGGCTGGTGGACTCGAGCACGACCGGCAACGTCAAGACCACGCGCTGGGCCAGTGAAGCTCCTACGAGGCAGGTGTCATTCAACATCGGCAAGTTCGACGAGCTCGAGATTCGTGATCCCCGCATTCCGCCGGTGACGGTGCAAGTCAACACCGACGCGCATCAAAGCATCCGCCGAGTGATCGTCTCGGCGCGCAACCCGGAAGAGTCCGTCGGCGCCGACGTCGCCGGCAGCCTTTCCTTCTTCACCAAGATGTATGGCGCACCGCTCTTCCAGCACTATTTCGCGACCGAGACACCGTATTACCACGGCCAGGCATTCCCGGGAATGATTCACCTCTCGTGGCTCACATTCCTGGGCATCCGGACGGACGGGGAGGACGAGATCTTCCGGGCGCACGAAATGGCGCATCAATGGTGGGGCATCGGTGTCGAGCCCGCGGGCTACCGGGATGTGTGGCTGGCGGAAGGGTTCTCCGAGTTCTCCGGCATGTGGTACATGCAGATGGTGCTCAACAACAACGACAAGTACTTGAAGGCGCTGCGGCGCGCGCGCGAAGAGATTCGCCGCGATCGTGCCAAAGCCGCGCCGATCGGTATCGGCTACCGGGCGGCCGAGAGCTGGCGTGGCGACTACCAGTTGATCACGTATAAGAAGGGCGCCTGGGTGGTCCACATGCTGCGCAACCTGCTGCTCAACGTGCGTACCATGAACGAAGATCGCTTCCAGACCATGATGAGCACCTTCTACGAGACCTACCGCGGCAAACGCGCCTCGACCGTCGATTTCCAGCGCATGGTCGAGAAAGCCGTCGGGCAACCGATGGATTGGTTCTTCGACGAGTGGGTCTACGGTACCGCGGTGCCGACGTACACCTTCTCCTACAATGTCGTGCCCGATAGCGCGGGCTTCGTGGCGCGCCTGCGTGTCCGCCAAAGCGACGTCCCTGAGACCTTCAAGATGTACGTGCCGGTCCTGATCACGCTCCCGGAGGGCGACGGGATCGTGCGAATCCTCGTCACAGGCCCCACGACCGACGCCACGATCCGTCTGCCCGCGATGCCGAAATCGCTGCACCTCAATCCCCTGGAATCCGTACTCGCCGACGTGAAGACCGAATCCTGGACCGAGCACCAGTGACCGCCAAGCGGGAAATGACGTTCCTGCTGGCGGGCGTCGAACAGCCCGTGCTGCAGTACCTCGCGCGGCGCGTGCCCCGCACGATCCGCTCCAACCACCTCACGGCGATCGGTGTGATCGGCGCCGTCGGCACGGGTACCGCCTACGCGCTCACGAACTACAGTCCGGCCTGGCTCTGGGGCGCGAGCGTGATGCTCGTGGTCAACTGGCTCGGCGACAGCCTGGACGGCACGCTGGCGCGCGTGCGCGGCACGCAGCGCCCCAAGTACGGCTACTACCTCGACCACATCGTGGACGCGTTCTCCACCGTCGTCATCGGCCTCGGCATCGGCCTGTCGCCCTACGTGTACCTGGGCCTCGCCCTCGGGATCGTCGTCGTGTATCTCGCGATGTCGATCAACGTCTACCTCGAATCCACCGTGTTCGGCGTGTTCAAGATTTCCTACGGGCGCATCGGCCCGACGGAAGTGCGCCTGATCCTCATTCTCCTGAATACCGCGGCGTACGTCACCACCGGATGGCGTTCCCCGTTGCCCGTGCCGATCGACGTGCTGGCGAACTGGACGCTCGGCGTGCTGTTGGCCGGCATGGTGGCACTGTTTGTCGGGCGATTCGCCCGCAACCTGTACCGGCTCGCCAAGCTCGAGCCGCAACGATTCCGCTGGTGGGAGCAAGGCTAGCCGCGCTGCTCCTGATCACGGCACTGCCCGCAGCCGCCCAGAGCGTGCGCGGGCAGCTGACGGACAGTGTCAGCCGGGCACCCTTACCGGGCGCGTTTCTCACGCTGGTGGATGACCATGGCGTGGAGCAGGCGCGCGCCATCACCAACCGCGCCGGCGAGTTCCTGCTGACCGCCCCCGCCCCCGGGACATACCGGCTCCGCTCCAAACGCATCGGGTTCCGCCCCTACCTGTCGCCCGCGCTTACGCTCCGCGCCGGTGAAGCGACGGCGTACAGCGCCGCCATCGATCCGATCCCGATCGCACTGGCGGAGGTCGTGGTCGCCGGCGAACGCCAGTGCGATATCGACTCCGGTGCGTCGGTCGCCGCGCTATGGGACGAAGCGCGAGAGGCCTTGGCGGCCGTCACGTGGACTGCGCGGGTTCCGGGCTATTGGTACGAGATCGTCCAATACCAGCGAGCGTTGAACGCGGGCGGCAACCGACAGGGGGGGAGGGGCGACGATTCTACCTGGCACGAGGTGGGCTATCAGAGAGTCCCGTTCAAGAGCGCGCCGGCCGAGCAGCTCGCGGCGCAGGGCTATGTGGTCGTGGACGCGGACGGTTGGACGTATTACGAGCCGGACGCCGAGGTGCTGCTCTCCGACCCGTTCCTTCGCACCCATTGCTTCGAGACCAGGATCGGGCGCGGTGAGACGGATGGCCTCGTGGGGCTCGCCTTCTCACCTGCGCGCGGGCGGAAGCTGCCGGACATCACCGGCACGCTGTGGATCGATCGCCGGACGGCCGAGCTGCGCCATCTCGAGTTCAGCTACACCCGGCTGCCCGAGCGGGTGGTCGAGCCGCGCGCCGGGGGCCGAGTCGATTTCCAGCGCATGCCGTCGGGCGTATGGATCGTCAAGCAGTGGGTGATCCGGATGCCGATCGCGGAGCGACGGCGCCGGTCGGTCGCCGAGGGCGGCGGGGAGAGTCTGCCGACGGTCGTCGGATTCCTCGAACGCGGCGGCAATGCGGCGGAGATCAAAACGAACACCGGCGCACTGGTGTACCGCGGACCCGGCGTTGACACTGTGGCCGCGCCTCCGGCGCCCGTCCCCCCTGCCCCGCCTGCGATTGCGCCGACTGGCGCCCCCGCCCCCCCCACCGGCCCCGCTCCCGAGACGAAGCGACGCCGGGCCGGGTCGGGCGACGTGCTCAGCGAGGACGAGTTTGTGGGAACGTCGGCGACGGACGCGTACGGACTGGTGCAGCAGTACCGGCCCAACTGGCTGCGCGGGCGCGGCCCGCTCAGCATCACCGATCCGACGGCGGGAGACATCCAGATCTACATCAACAACTCGCGCTGGGGCGATGCCAATCACTTGCACGAGATCCCGGCGCAGGACGTTGTGGAGATGCGCATTCTCCGCGGCCCGGACGCCACCATGAAGTACGGCGTCAACCACGCCGCCGGGGTGATCGAGGTGATCACGCGTTGAGTCTTGCGCGGAGCCGGATCGGCGGCGCGCCGGAACTCGTTTTAATCCGGGAACGCTGGCCGTTTTTGATGCTTCATCTCGACTGATATACAAGTTTCTGAAAGCGCGGATGACTTCGCAGGGGGTCCCAAGTGGGATCGAGGCGAAGCCACGCCGCGGTCAGGTGCCCGGGGATTGAAAGCAGGTGTTCCAGCTGATCGACAGCGGCGTCATACTCGCCAACCATCGTGTAGATGCGAGCCAGGTCCCAGGCGCGATAGTAGCCCTTGTACGCGTCCTTGCTTATCGGAACGAGCTGCACGCCGCGTTGCCCCTCGCGAAGTGCCTCTGCCCTCCGACCGAGCCCGGCGTACGCGATCCCCAACGCGCTGTGGAATCGCGGATCATCGGGATGCTCGTGCATCCTCGGCAGGACCAGTGTGCGCACGGAATCATAGTACGCGCGTTCCCGCTCATGTTTTCCAAGCAATCCATAGACCTGAGCAAGCATTTGAGCGCGGGGGATGAAGCGAAACTGATCCCACGACACTTCGTGAGCACCGGGACGGGATAGATGGCTTAGTGCCTGGCCGTACCGACGATCAAACAGATCCACCCAGAATTGAGCGAGCAGCAACAGATCGTCATTAGTGACGTGAGCAGCCGCCGCCTGTTCCAAAACGGCCCGGGCCTCCTCCGCACTGCCCCGCCAGTGCAAGTAGAGCACTGCCTTCAAGAAGTAGGGATAGGGCCAATCAGGCGATACGGAGATCACATGAGTAAAGAGTGACTCGGCACGCGCGTAGTCGCGTGCGAGGTCGCAACCTTCGCCATAATTGGACGCGATCCATGGAGAGATGGGATCCAGTTGGTGAGCCTTCCCGAAGTCCGCGAATGCCCCAGTAAAGTTCCCCTGACGCTCGCGCATCACAGCGCGAGCCGTGAAGACATTGATGTCGTTGGGCGTTTTTGATTCAGCGATCGCAAACTCCCGCAGCGCATGGTCGTAGTCGCTATATCCGAGCCAGTAATACGTTCCCAGCGAATGGTGTGCCGCCGGCAGGTCGGGTTCTTGCTCGAGTGCCCGATCGACGGCCTGCTTGGCTCGATCGAGACGGTTCTGCGTGGGATCGTAGTAGAGCCAGTACATACGCGAATGCACGCGCGACAGTCTCGCATACGCGAGCGCGAAGTTGGAGTCCAATGCAATGGCTTTCTCGTACATCTGAATCGCCGCAGCGGTGGACGCCTGGGTGAGCGGGCGACTCATGTAATCGTTGCCACGCAAGTAATAATCGTATGCCTCGACATTCTTCGTCGGGACGAACCCCAAGCCACGACGCTCGGATTCGAACAATGTGACGTCCAACGCCCGAACGACCCTCTGCGCGATGTCGGACTGAACACGGAAGACTTCGTCCAACGGCTCGTCATAGACCTGCGACCACAGTTGCGTGCCATCGGAAGCGCTCACGATACGTGGCGTGACCCGTACGCGAGGCACCCCGTGAGCCGGTCGTTCCCAGCGGACGCTGCCCTCCAGCACATACTCAACCCCGAGCTCGCGACCGACCTCGGGAATCGTTTTTGGCGTTCGCTTGTAGAGTCTGCCGCTCAAGCGGCCAATCACTCGCAAGTGCTCGACGACAGCGAGTTGCGAAGCGATCTCTTCGGTCATTCCGTCCGCGAAGTAGTTGTCTTCAGCGGGGCCAAGATTCGCGAAGGGTAGCACCGCCAGACGCTTGAAGTCTCGACCCGATCGGGCGGGGCGGCCATGAAGCTCGGCGCGCAGCAGAAGCCAGCCAGGCACCAGCAGGCTGCTCACCAGCAGCGCGATCAGAATCTTGGAGCGACGCGGCGCTGCTCGGATCCACACCGCGGCGCGCATCCGAGCGGACGTTGTACTGGAGCCTTGATCACCCCGGATGGCCGATACCAGCGCGCGTGTCTCGGAGGACGGTTGCACATCGAGGTCGCGCGCCAGTCGCCGTTCGAACTCCTCGTAGGCGTGGACCGCTCCCGCGCGGTCTCCCATCCGATCCAGACCGTCGATCAGTCGTCGGACCGCGGTCTCGTCAAAGGGTGATACCTCAGTCAATCGACGTGCCCACCGGGCTGCAGCCGCCGGGTTCCCAGCCGCTACCTGTCTATCACAGAGAAGTCGGGCGGCCTCGCATGCTCGCCGCCTGACGACATCCCGCTCCTGGTCGAGCCAGCGCTCGAATTCGGGCGCGTCTGAAACGTGCAAGCCCGCCAGCAACTCGCCTCGGTACAGCTCGAGCGCCCGTTCCGCTTGCCCGAGTTCGAGCGCCGCCGCGAAGCTCCTCACATCGGACCATATGGACTCCTCGCTCACTTCCAACTCCTCTTCGCCCCGAGCGAGCACGACCTCGTAACCCAGCGCTTCTCGCAACGTGTGCAGTGCCTGTCGGAGTGCGTTGCGGGCATGCGCGTTGTCGAGCTCGGGCCAGAGCAGCGCAAGCAGACTATCGCGTCGGTGAAAACCGAACGGTCGAGCGGCGGCGAGGTAGCCAAGGAGCGCGATCAGCTTGGGTCGCCGGAGGACGGCACTGAGCGCTCGTCCTTGGGAGTCTCTGAGATCCAAAGTCCCGAGGCTGTGGAACCGGATCATAGTGCGGACCTCGCGTGCGCGCGGCCCGTTAGCTGCCGCCTAACACGTAGCAAACTGTGGGTAAACGGGTGCCACCCACCTTGAGAGAACATACGGCCTCGGCTGTCCACTGCAACACGCGGTGCAGCGACGCCAAGAACTCTTTATCCGGAGACGATTATGACTCGCAGTCCATGGAGGCTTGTCGCACTAGCCGCGCTTACGGCGCTCGGCGTTCAGGGTTGTCGCGAGCAACGCCTGCCAACGGAGGAGACCCCGACGAGCTCGTTGGTCGCGAGAGTCGCGTCAGCGGAGCAGCCGAACCGCTATCTCGTGGTGTTCACGGGCGACCGGGTAGCGCAAGACTTCGACGCGCGCGTGTCGCGACTGGGCGGCAGCGTCGAGACCTCTCTCGACAGCATCGGCGTGGCAACCGTAACTGGACTGACACCGTCCGCAGCAGCCGCGCTGTCGGTCGGAACAGACATTCAAGCCGTCGAGCCCGACCGGCTCATGGATGTCCATCTTGCTGGTGCGGATGCTGGTGGGACGTTCGACGATCTGTCGGGCAACGCGACGGTTGCGGTCGCGGACGCGGCGGCATCGCCGACGGCGGCCCAATACTATGCCCGTCAGTGGAACATGCGCGCGATCTTCGCGGACCAAGCGTGGGCGGCGGGGTACCTCGGATCGCACGATGTGAGAGTTGCGATCCTCGACACGGGCCTCGACTACACGCTGCAAGATTTCGATGGGCTCATCGATATCGGCAACTCGAAATCGTTCGTCCCCGAAGAGGACCCCGTTGTCAGCGAGCGCTATCCAGGCCGCCTTCCGATCAGCGACCTCAACAGCCACGGTACGGCCATGGCGTCCATTATCGGAAGCAATGGCAGCCGGCTTGCGGCGGTCAATCAGAACGTCACCATGATTGCCGTGAAGGTGTGGAACCGCTATGGCGAAGGGTCGTTCGCGCGGTTTCTCAGCGGGCTGTTGTACGCCACAGATCTCAAGGTCGACGTCATCAACGTCAGTGGCTTTTGGGCGTTCGACAAAGCCAAGGATCACGGTATCGTCGCAGCAGCCAACCGCGCGGCGAATTATGCATTCCGAAATGGCGCGGTCCTCGTCTCCGTCGCCGGAAATGACGCCTCCGATCTGGACCACAATGGCAGTTTGGTGGTGCTACCGTGCCAGGCTGCACACGTTATCTGCGCGTCCGCCACGGGGCCCACAGCAAACAGCGGTGTGAATGGACCATGGGAGAATGTGGATGCGTCTGTGACGCTATACAGCAGCTACGGACGGTCCGCCATCGACGTGGCGGCGCCCGGTGGGACCGGTGACTTCGCGGACCCAACGAGACTGCAGTTTGGCAGGATCTGGACACTGTGCACGACGACCAACTCCGAAGCCTCGTTTCGCGCGTGTCTCGCAGGCCGCCCGATCGCCCAGCCCTTTGGAACGAGCCTGTCAGCGGCGCATGTGTCGGGGCTTGCGGCGCTCCTCGTCGCCCAGTTGGGTCACGGAAAGCCCGCGTCGATTCGCGAGCGCATCATCCAGTCGGCCGATGATCTCGGCGAGCCGGGTACCGACCCATATTACGGAAAAGGGCGTATCAATGTCGCCCGGGCGCTCGGCGTGATACCCTGAAACGACTCGGAAACGCACGCGCCCAAGCCAACGGCCGGCCCCAAACGCCGGCCGTTCTGCTTCGTTGACCGGTCGAATCGGCCTTGCTCCGTAGGCCTCCCGCGGGGATAATTCACTCCCGGGGAGGGGTGGCCGAGTGGCTGAAGGCGGCGGTTTGCTAAACCGTTATAGGGCTTTAAAACCCTATCGGGGGTTCGAATCCCCCCTCCTCCGTTCTCTGTGACGATTAGAGTCCGCTTCGCCCCATCTCCCACGGGATACCTGCACGTCGGAGGCGCAAGAACCGCGCTCTTCAACTGGCTCTTCGCCCGCCGCGAGGGCGGGAAGTTTCTGCTGCGCATTGAGGACACGGATAAGGCCCGTTCCACCGACGAAAACACCCAGGTCATCCTCGACGGCCTCAAATGGCTCGGCCTCGATTGGGACGAGCCACCCGTCTTCCAGGGTGCCCGCCTCGCCCGCCACCAGCAGGTCGCCGATCAGCTGCTCAAAGAAGACAAAGCCTACATGGAGGAGGACGCGATCCGGCTGCGCGTCCCCCCCGGCGAGCTCTCCTGGGACGACGCGGTGCATGGCCGCATCAGCTTCAAGGGCGAGGACATTCGCGATTTCGTGATTCTGCGCTCGGATCGCTCGCCGCTCTACAACTTTGCCGTGGTCGTCGACGACATCGACATGAAGATCACGCACGTCCTCCGCGGCGACGATCATATCTCGAATACGCCCAAGCAGATCGCCGTCTATCGCGCGTTGGGTCAAACGACCCCGATTTTCGGTCACGTGCCCATGATCCACGGACCGGACGGAAAAAAACTCTCCAAACGGCACGGGGCGACGGCTGTCGGAGACTACCAACACCTAGGTAT
>Ga0066686_10000779_pt1 | contig 11963 bp, 5 predicted proteins | sample GraSoiAngelo_135_FD_65627 | JGI IMG/M metagenome (GOLD analysis project Ga0066686, IMG submission 65627) | Grasslands soil microbial communities from the Angelo Coastal Reserve, California, USA - 14_0929_05_40cm | ecosystem: Environmental > Terrestrial > Soil > Grasslands | place: USA...
CGGGGTGAGCGGTTCACCGTTCCTCGATCGGGCCAACAATCGGATGTTTGTGGTGGGCGGCGACGGTAAGATGTACGCCCTAGACCTTTCGACGGGAGATACGCTCTCGGGTTGGCCGGTGGCGGTCACGACCGACCCCACCCATGAGCACACGTATGGGGGGGTCAATATCAACAACGGCATTGCCTACGCGGAGATCGCCAGCTACTGCGACATCCCGCCGTATCACGGCGGGGTGGTTGCCATCAATATCGCCAACCAAGAAGTGGTGCGAGCATTCTTTCCGGCCGGTCGCAGCGTTAACGGCGGCGGCGTCTGGGGACCCGGCGGTGTCTCGATTGACCCTGCAACCGGCCACGTGTTTGCTGCGACAGGCAACGCGTTGACCAACCCGGAGAACTTCGGATATTGTGAAGACGTGGTCGAGCTCTCATCGGCTCTGCGCGTGCTCGGTTCGAACTACCCCGGGTTAACAGGTAGCGACGTGGACTTCGGGGCAACTCCCATTCTCTACGGGCCACCCAGCTCTCCCATGGTCGCCGCGAAGAACAAAACGGGTGTTCTGGTTACCTACGAACGTGGCAATGTCTCGGCAGGCCCCACCCAGCGGCTGCAGGTCGCGAACATCAGCGACGACCAGTTCAACGGCATTCCGGCGTGGTCCGACACGACGCATATGCTCTACATCGGTAACTCGTCGGACTCGGATTCGGGCGAGTTTGAGCACGGCATGGTGGCCTTTGAAGTGGAGCCAGACGGCCAACTCGAACTCGCCTGGCAGGTGGAGGTAGGACCGAATTTGGCGTCGGTCTCGCCGCCGACTGTTGCCGGAGGCGTAGTTTACTACGGAGACGGGCCAGGCAAACAGCTCCTGGCCTTCCATGCGATAACCGGCAGGCGGCTCTGGTCGAGCGGTTCGACGATCCGGGGCGCAATATTTGGGGCGCCGATGGTGGTCAACGGACGGGTCTTCGTAGGCGCCTGGGACGGCAAGCTCTACGCGTTCGGGCTGTAGCTCGGCTCCTGAGGCGAGGTTTCAGTCGCGTAGCCCCTATGCCTTGACAACGAGCTTGTCGATAGCAGCCGAGGAAGCGAAATGGACTTGTGTTTATACATTCTGACATTTGAATCTGCCGGCCTTGGATAGGGGCCGCAGAATCCCGATAAGCAAATCTTAGATTGTGCAGGCGCAAGCCCGTTATTTGTTCACTGCACCCTTACTGATTGTTGAGGACGATTTGCGGTGAAGATTTCCTCGCTTCGAGCTCTGCGCTCACCTTTTGGATTTGCGAGGCCTGCTTTTCAGGGTTGCTGTGAGAACCTCCATTCCGTTCTGCTGCTTGGCCACCGTTGACTTTAGCTCGGTGATGGTCGCTTCCTGCTTTGCCGCAGTAGATTTTACTTGGGTAATGGTCGCTTCCTGCTCGTCGACCTTGCGATGCTCTTTAAGGAACTCGTTTAGCAAATCGCGTTCACCGTGGCATACTGAGGAAACAGCGTGGTGTTACTCACGGTTTGGCAGGCTTGGTAACTGGAAGCTTCACGGGAATCTTCTCCTCAGAAAGAGCTCCATTGTCCGCGCTGCGCACTGCGTAGTCCAGTTGCGGATCGTAATCCCGTATATAGCCAACAAACCAGTTGGCAGTAATCTTGGCAGGCAATTTACCCAGGTAAAACGTGCGATTAATAAATGGGCATACCGGTGCAGAAGAGCGTGCCACTCCGCGAACCACTCCAGTTGGATCGACAATCACCAGTGTCTTCGGAATTGACTGCCCATGTTTGGATGCCTGACCGAAAACCCGCGCTGCCGGGGCACCATTATCACACTGAACCAGGGCAGCAACACGGCACTGACCTTTTAGTCCTTCAGGCTCGTGCCGTCCGCCAAACAAATTTGCTTCGCTAAGACCGATCCAATCCTGCAAGCCATCGGCGAACATATCCAATCGACGCGCTCGAAATTGCCGTGCTGTGCGATAAAGTTGTTCTCGGCCCGATCCTGCAGCCAGGAAAGCTGCATCTGGTATGAGTTGATCATCGCGGACTCCGTTGACAAGGCTGGCCGCAGCGGATTCAGCATTCCATCTTATATTTCTCCACCACACCGCGTTCTTATAGTGCGCGGGGAAAACGAGAATGGGTACTGCGAGGGCAACGAGATACACCGGCCAGCGCAGCCATTGCTTGGACTGGGCACGCGCAATGGCGACTAGCAGCAGTCCAGTCCAGAAAAGCGTGCTCCAGAAAAAAAACCGGGATGCGACAACTTCGAAGGGTCGTGCGTGGAATACGCCTGCTCGTCCAGTAACAATCAGGCTCGTCACGAAAAGAGTAAAAACGATTAGAGCAAGTCCTGTCCATTCAAGACTGCTTTTGTTTACATTGCGCCGGATAATTTGCGGTAGCACTGCCAGCGTCGCCAAGGCCAATCCAACCCCTCCTACCGCCGTGCATAGCGCCAATTCCGAGGACTCGACCATGGGGCGGTAGAACTTGTCGGGCCACCAGGAAAAGATGGCAACAAAAATTGGGGCACCTAGCAACCGACACAACCAGATGACTGTGACATAACTAACGGACGGCAGTCCTTTAAGAGGATCTGGAGGAGAAAGCCAGTCGTGCCCCGGCAACAGGACGAAGATAATAACCGCCGTTAAACCTGCTGCAGCCATCATCCCAAGGAAATACTTCGGCAGCCGTAATCCCCATGCCAGCAACAATAGGGTTGGCCAAATCGCCAGACCGGTACTCTGACTGAAGGAGGCGATAAATCCGGCGAGGACCACGATGGCTGCTACGGGCAAAACCGGCGCGAGCCGGCGTCCAATTATTTGCAGCAGGAGAAAACCAAGAGCCGCTCCTGCCATCACCAGAGAGTTCTCACAGTTATAGACGCCCGAGGCAGTGATAAACGCCCGGGCCATCCAAAAATTGCCTACGATCACGACAAGTGTGGCTAGTATTTTCGCCGTGAGACCCACCGTTTTATCACGCCAAACTGGCACCAGGAGCAGTCCAACGGTGATAAGAAGGAGCGCGAGCCCGACAAGGAAAAGCGGCAGCTGGTTACCATGAAAAAACCGAAGATCGACCTGCGACAAAAAGCTTGGGAAAAACAATGAATGATGGGCGTATGTAAGCAGCGCGCTCTCGATCAATGAATGATTTAAATAGAAGTCGTAAATCCACCAGTAATCCTGGTGCGTCACCGTCCATCGACCCAGATAGAGATAAACGACGCCCGAAACTAAAAAGGCAAACGCGGCCAAGGTCGCGCACATCTGGGCAGCTCGTTCGGCCACCAAGGCAAACTTATGCATCGCGTAAACTGCCCAGCCAGCTAGCTGCGCGCCCAGGATTCTCCGGAAAACCAGCGCGAGCCAGCGAGCGCCTCGCACGATGCGAACTCTGTTTGCCGGCGTCAAGCGATGCCGACTGGAGAAATCGCATCACGTCGCAATACTTTATCCGTCTCACTACGTCGCTTTGGTCTCGTAACACGCCCATGAGTTACAAAAAAAACGAGGATATGGCTCACCGCCGGTCGCCAGACTGTGTTGCTTGAAACGGTTCCTGGATGGCGTTAAGGAATGTTGCGGTATTCATGGCTCGCCAACGGTAAAGGGCGCTTCCGCTTGGGAATCGATCCGCGTTACGTAGCGCACGATGTATTGCGGCGTGCCGGTGTGATCCATATAAAGCCGCCCAAGATACTCGCCGACAAGACCAAGAATCATCAGCTGAACTCCGGCAAGAAACACAATGCTTCCTAGCACTGTCGGAATGCCAACGGTCAAGTTTGGAGTAATCCAAATCTTGTCTATCAAAATCAAAAACAGCGCCAAAATGCTCAAACAAGATGTGCAAAGCCCAACGTAAACCGATAGACGTAGCGGTTTGATGGAAAAATTCAAAAACATGTTCAGCCACAGCCCCACGAGTTTTTTGAATGTGTACCGCGAAGGCCCGCTGAGGTTGCTGCGGTGCTCCACTGGTATTTGCCCAATTTTCCGAGTCGTCCGATATATCAAACCGTCCGTGTAAGGATATGGGCCGCGATATTTGATGATTTCATTGACCAGGAAGCGGGTCATCACTTTGAAGCTCGAAAGATAAAGATCTTTCGGTTTGTCCAGCATCAAGGTGGCAATACGATCATTAAACCTGCTTCCCGCATTGCGAAACCACGAATGTTTCTTCTCGATGTAATGACCGTAAACAACGTCGTATCCCTTACTCTTCAGCTCCCGTAACATCGGGATCACCTCTTCGGGCGGGTTCTGACCGTCATCGTCGAGTACGGCGACATATTGCCCGCGCGAATAGCTCAGGCCCGCAAGCACGGCGTTATGCTCGCCGAAATTTCGGCTCAGATGCACGAGCGTGATGACCTCCGGTGATTTCTTGGCCAGCGCTGCACAAACCAGTTCGCTGTCATCCTCGGAACCGTCATTGACCAGAATAATTTCGAACCGCATCAGCGCAAAAACCGTCTGAATACGCTCGACGACCAGGCCAATGGTTCGGCTGCCGTTATAAACCGGAATCACCAGCGACAACTCCGGAGTCAGGCTGAGTATTGTTTGTTCGGCAGTCACAGCAGTTGTTACTTGTGGGCGGCGGCCCGCTGGGTATTCGTAAATAAACTCAGAAAAGGTTATACAAAATTATTTTGCCTGCGACTTATAATTCATCGTGTCCTTTTTCCGGGTCCGACATTCTGGTAACCGGCGGACTCGGGTTCATCGGCTCTTCGCTGGCCCGGCGACTGGTCGCCCTTGGTGCAAAGGTGACGCTCGTCGACAGCTTGATCCCAGAATACGGCGGCAATCCTTTCAACATTTACGACATCCGGGAAAGAGTAACTGTCGATCTTACAGACATCCGAGACGCGCCCGCCATGGCTTCATTGATCGAGAGGCGCGACTTTCTATTCAATCTCGCCGGCCAAACCAGCCACCTGGATTCAATGACTGATCCCTTGACCGATTTGAATATCAACGCCGCGGCGCAACTGTCGATCCTGGAAGCCTGCCGACTGCACAATTCGGGTGTCAAAATAATCTTTGCCAGCACCCGCCAGCTTTACGGCCGGCCGCAATACCTGCCTGTGGATGAAAAGCATCCCGTTAATCCCATCGACGTGAATGGAATCAACAAATTGGCCGGCGAATGGTATCACTTGCTTTACAACAACGTTTACAAGATTCGGGCGTGCGCGTTGCGCTTGACCAATACCTACGGTCCCGGCATGCGCGTCAAAGATGGGCGTCAGACTTTCCTTGGGGTTTGGATTCGTAACCTCATTGAAGGCAAACCCATTCAGGTCTTCGGCGATGGACGCCAGCGTCGCGACTTCAATTTCATTGACGATGTAATTGAGGCATTGCTGCTCGCCGCCGCTGCACCGGCGTCCGAAGGTGGGGTCTTCAACCTGGGTCACAGCGAGCATATCAGCCTGCAGGAACTGGCGACATTGCTTGTTCGCTTGAACGGCGGCGGCAACTACGAGCTCATTCCGTTTCCGGCCGACCGCGCGGCCATCGATATTGGTGATTACTACGGCGACTTCCGCAAGATAGACAAGGGGCTTGGCTGGTCACCGCAGGTCTCGCTCGAGGATGGCCTAACTAGGACGCTAGAGTATTACCGGAAACATCACGCGCACTATTGGGATTCTACGCGATGATCCGGATGAACGATTTCACATCCGAGCCGGACGAATTGCGCCGGGAGGAGTTGGTCGCGATCGAACACGTTTTGCGCTCGGGCTGGTTCATTCTTGGGAATGAGGTGCGACAATTCGAGAGAACATGGGCAAAGTTTTGCAGCACGAAATTCTGTGCGGGTGTCGGCAATGGAATGGAAGCCATCGAACTTGGCTTGCGCGCGTTGGATATTGGCCCGGGCGACGAAGTCATTACCACATCGATGACGGCCATCGCTACCGTTCTTGCCATTATTCACGCTGGAGCCTCACCGGTTTTGGCTGACATCAATCTGGCGACGGCACTCCTCGATTTCGCTAGTGTGGAGCGATGTCTAACACCGCGAACCAAAGCGGTATTGTTGGTCCACTTGTACGGACAGGTCCGAGAGATGGAGCGCTGGATAACCTTCTGTAAGGACAAAAAAATTCACCTCTTGGAGGATTGCGCCCAGGCGCACGGCGCAGTTTGGAACAGGCAACACGCCGGCGCATTCGGGACCTGGGGCGCCTTTAGTTTTTATCCCACCAAGAATCTCGGCGCCAAAGGCGACGCTGGCGCTCTCATTACAAATTCTGAAAAAATCGCGGAGAGGGTAAAAACGCTGCGAAACTGCGGGACGGTGAAACGGTACGAGCATTCCGAAGCCGGGTTGAACAGCCGTCTCGATGAATTGCAGGCGGCAATTCTTTCCACGCGTATCAACTGGCTGGAACGATTCAACTGGCGCCGGCAAGACATTGCGCGAAAATATTTGGCCAAGATCGACAACGCTCGAATCGAACTGCTATCGCCACCGAATGCGGAACAAAGTCATGTCTACCATTTGTTCGTCGTTCGCTGCGCTGAACGGGATCGCCTGGCGCACTTCTTGGAGGAACAAGGAATCGAAACCTTGATTCATTATCCGGTTCCCGCACACCGCCAGGGCTGCTGTCAGAACCTGCGCTGCGACCCTCATGGGTTACCAAGCGCCGAGTCCCATGCGAACCAATGTCTTTCTCTTCCCTGCCACCCGCAGCTTCATGACGACGACGTGGCTAAGGTCATCGCGACAATCAATCAATTCGAATGAACATGCTGCAAATCAGCATCGATAATTCCGAGGTACTTTCCTGAAGCGAAAGAAAGGCGAGCGGAGACTGCGCTCGCGGAGCATTTTCCGAAAAATCAGAAGCGGCCCTAATTGTCTAAACGTCTAAACTGCGATTGTCGACCGGGCCATATTGGCCAAGCAGCCCGAAGCCGACGTCTACTCGCCTGCCAGAATCCGAAACCAACGGCATCGGCTTTGAAAGTGTGTAGTAGCAGTCCGAGAAACAGACATATGTTTGCGAAGGCAAACCAGACAGTTACGTCAATGCCGGCGAAAACGCGACGGAACGGCAATGGCTGGCCGAAAAGACCGTAGAAAAGAACCAAGTTAACATTCGCTGCGATGCTCAGGTTGATGCAACGCAGCAAGTGGCCAGAATCAACAAAGGCCAGTATCCATGCGAGACATGAGACGAGAAACAGATGGTTTTCATGCACACCCGTGTTGAAGATGAAGTAAGACATATATCCGAGCACTGAGTAAACGATCAGCCGCTCGAATGTCTTCTTCTTTCGCGCGAAGACGGTAAAGACGCCGCCGTAGCTGGCGTAAAACAGGATCTTCTCCGCCAATTTAATGGAAGCTTCATAAGTGTAGCTTTCAATGATGTCGACTTGGCCATCCTTGAGTGCCCCGTAGGTACCGGGCTGAGCGAGATGCAGTGCCCATGTGTGCAGCCAGCTCAAATTCAGTGCGTTTCCCGAGAGGACTGGGTCGTCGGTCATTCCGCGTCCTAGGGAATGAATCACCGCCGCACCGAAAACGGTCATGATCGGGAGTGCAACGGCAACTGTCGCAAGGGCGAACGGCAGGATTCGCATCTGGGGTTTGCAATGAGTATCAGGACCACCTTGCGCTAGACTAAGCACGTAGGAGCAAATGAATGGAGCGATGATCACCGGCTGCCATTTGATGAAGCAGCTGATGGTAAACAAAAGAACTCCACGGTTCAGATTTCCACGCCGCAGTTGGAAGAGTCCGGCGATCAGAAACGGCGCGAAATAGATGTCTATATAGCCGAGCGCGACGCTGTTTAGAATTAGGGTAAACTCGAAAGCAGCGGTGAGAATGAGGTTGCGCGTGAACCAGTAAAAACAAGCCGAAGTGGCAAGTAGGAATAGCAGAAGCGAGCATTTCAGGACGATGAACTCGGTAGTTCCAAGCGCGTGAGCGCATCGAGAGATTGGCGAAAGTATTACGAACGCGAGCGGAGGGTATTGGTCGCCACTATGTGCGTAGGCGCCGATCAGCCCGTACTTTGAGATGCTATTGATCCAGGTTTGCCAGTGTTGGACGTCGGTGGTGCCCGGCGAATACAAAAAACTTGCGGCGATTAAATTCACCAGAAAGAGGAGGGCAATCCCTGACCAGCTCAGGCCATTTGCGTCTGGTTTGCTCATCACATGCCTTTACGCTCCGCCGACATAAATCCAGAAGTCATCGATAAAAAAGTCCCGCGGAAACGACTCGATACAGATTAGCGTCAGGGATGGGTTGCTAGAAGTGCGGACCGGAAAAATTCTCGTGCAATTTCCCGCTGTGCAGACGACGAGGCATGACTGTTGCGATAAATTGCGAAAGGTCCGTTACGTCGATGTTTCAGCGCATTACTTCCGCCGCGAGGTCGCGCATAACCGTCGGCGAGAGATCGGTGGATCGCGGCATGATAGCGGCCTTACGCTTTGCTTCCGACCACAAGACCTCGTCGTTCAAAGGGTGTGTCCAAGCTCTTTAAGTGTTGATCACTGAACAAGGCCTGTAGTTTTTCGCGTGCCGCGTCGGTGGAATATAGCGACCGTGTTCTCTCGATGCCATTTTCGGAGAGTCGGTTCCAAAGCTCCTCCGATTCATAAAGTTCGAGCAAGGCGCGGGCAAAATCTTCCGGCTCGTCGGCGACGAGAATATCTTCATGGTCAGTAAGCATCATTCCCTCGACGGCCAGCGAGGTTGCAATAACCGGTACGCCATAGGCCATACTCTGGTTGATTTTGCCTTTCACACCCGCGCCAAAGCGCAACGGCGCGACGGATAATTTAACGCTATCGAAAAAGGGCCGGACATCGGTCTGCAATCCCGTGACGATGACGTTCTCCGTCGCCAGCGCAACTACCTCAGGCGGCGGTTTCTCGCCGATGATGTAAAACTTCGCGTCGCTCAGATGCTCGTTCACCAATGGATAAATTGCTTCCGTGAAATAGAGCACTGCATCAGTATTCGGGGGATGCTGAAAACCGCCGATAAAGAGAAAATCGCGGCGTAGCGAGAAAGGCGTGGCAGATCCCCGAACATCAACAATGTTAGAGACGATCTCGATTGATTTGGCCGGCCATCTTTCTTTGAGTATTTGATGCTCGACGCTGCTGACGACCCACGTCTCGTCGGCTTGATCAATTAGATCATATTCAAGCCGCTGCTTCTCCTGCGCTTTTTGCCGAAGCTCCAGGTTATCGGTTAGTTCCGCGCCGCGGCTCTCCCGGACAAAATGCAAATCGACCGTATCAAAGATGATGCGGCTTTGCGGCGCATGCAACCGAACATCAGCAATATGCTTGCGGGCAAAATCGCACCGGCTCAGTACCACAGCATCGAACTTCGAGCCATTTGCGATGAGATAGTCGCGCACTTTTTTAACGTAGGGGTGATAAATAACTTCGATCCCGCGTTTCTGGAGCTTGCGGGTATACAGAGGAATGTCGGCCAGATTATCTGGAATGAAAGTCACGCGATGGCCAAGTTGGTGGAGGAGTTTGAGGATTTGGAACATCCGCAGCGATCCTGAATCCCGGTCCGGCATCGGGACATGATGATCGATCACGAGAATGTTTTTTCCACCAGGTGGCGTCTGGTTTAGGAAGGTCAAATCGCCAGTTGCTGGTTTTGTCATCAGCTCAACGGCCCACGTTTCGGCAAACGTTGCGCAATTGATTTCTTGATGTTTTTTTGTTCCTGTCGAGAGATCAACGCCGCCGGTTACACCTTCGTAGTGGATTACCTCACTGAGCGGCTGATATAATACCTTGTGACCGGCCCGGCGAACCTTGAACGATAAGTCAGTATCTTCATAATAGGCGGGCGCATATCTTGGATCAAAGCCTTCGACCCTCTGGAAGAGCGATCTGGGGATCATAAGCGCTGCTGCCGAGCAGTAATCAACTTCCCGAAGATAATTGTATTCGGGTTTTTCTGGATCATCGAACTTGCCGTAGTTCCATCCCGAGCCATCTCGCCATATAATCCCGCCCGCTTCCTGTAAACGGCCATCCGGGTAAACGAGCTTTGAGCCGACGATGCCTGCTCGCGGTTCCTCGGCGAAGGTATCCACCAACGCGGTCAGCCAGCCTTCCTTAACAATCGTGTCATTGTTCAAAAAAAGGAGATGTTTGCCGCGCGTCTTTTCCGCACCACGGTTACAGCAAGCGATGAAACCGGAGTTCGTCTCGTTGCGCACATAAACAACGCCGTCCATCCGCGGGACAAGCTCGGCCGTCTCATCCGTGGAGCAGTCGTCAACAACGATTACTTCGAAGGTCGACCGTTCCTCGGCAGCTTGTAGCGAACCAAGACAGGCGTGAGTGTATTGAAACTGATTGAACACCGGAATGATGATCGAAACCTCGACATCTTCGTGCGTGGGAAAATGCATCGATTCAACAGGCAGCGATGGAACGGGAGGTCCAACAGCCTCGGAGCTTTGAGTATTTTTTCCCGAATCGACGCCCGGCCATTTTGGTACGGTCGGGAATTGAAGCGCGCTGATTTGCTCTTCAATTTTCGCGATTTCAGGATGGGAAGCTCGCCATTCCGAATAGGCGGCCACGATCTTTTCGAGATGGCCATAACCCATCGAGACTTTGCCAGGAAATAATTTTGCTTCAATTGCGGTCTTCGGATTTGCCAATTTCCAGCGACGTGAAGAACGCAGACGCGCTGCGGCCTTTTCAGCATCATCGAGCAGGCGCGAGAGCTTCCTAACACTCCAAAGCTGTTTGCGCAGCCGATCTGTCAGCTCCACTCCGCGCTGCTCCTGTTCCGCCAGACTTATGCTTTTGCTGTGGAGAAGGCCGTTGATTTCCGCAAGACGGTTTCTCAGATCAGCCATATTTTCGTTAAGCTTTGCAAGTTCTCCTTGGTGTGCCGCTTCGCTTCTTTGGTGCGCCGCTTCCTGCTCGGAGAGCTTTGCTTGCAGTTCGCTACAGTTTGCGAAAAGTTCGTGCATCTGCAGCCGATAGGCCTCCGCTTGCGCCGTTTGTTTGGACTCTGCGGCTTTAGAAATCGCTTCAGGCTCGAAGCCGCACGCCAAGAAGCGTTCAACCCTGCTAACCTGATCGACCTTTTCCCGGAATAAGGCTGCGACCGCGGGCCATCTGGCGTCGGCATCCACGCCAATAGCTTGATTTTCGACAAACGGATCGGCCAATTTACAGAATTGCTGCGCGACGGGGTCATCGTGCAATTGGCTAAACAGAAAGAGAGCCTCGCCCTGTCGCTCGCAGCGATCGCAAAATCCTTCAAATGTAAGCGGTCTTGTCATGTAGCTCACTGCTGCGCGATGAAACACCACGTGGAATCCAAATTTCGAAAGCCGATATGCCAATTCCATGTCCTCTATAATTGTCCGGAACTCGCGATTAAAGACGCCGTGTTTAGCGAGAAACGATCGCTTACATGAAGAGCGTCCACCCCAAAAGTAGGTGAAATCGAGGATTTGCCCGTCCTTGAGATCGCCGTAAGCAAAAAGGAAGCGCCCGAGATCTGTGACGTAACGCATGAGATACGTGACTGGAAGCGTTGGCGCCCATGTCGTGTATCCTAAGACGGCTACGTTTTCCTTTGGGTGCTGCTCGTGGGCTTTAAGATGTTCCTCCAGGAGACGGTGATCGGCGATATCGTCATCGTCGGCAAAAAGCAAAATCCTGGCGCGGGCCGCCAGAATACCGATGTTCTTCGCGGCTGATATGCCTGAGTTTTCGATGTGGAGATAATTTAATGGCATCCGCGAGGCGAAGCTGCGGCAAATTTCCGGGGTCGCGTCCTGCGAACCGTCATCCACGACAACGACCTCGTACTGGTCCGTTGGCAAAGTTTGCGCGGCCAAGCTTTCAAGAGTAGCACCGAGCATCTCCGCGCGGTTAAAAGTCGGAATAATAACACTGATC
>Ga0066686_10000788_pt1 | contig 11934 bp, 14 predicted proteins | sample GraSoiAngelo_135_FD_65627 | JGI IMG/M metagenome (GOLD analysis project Ga0066686, IMG submission 65627) | Grasslands soil microbial communities from the Angelo Coastal Reserve, California, USA - 14_0929_05_40cm | ecosystem: Environmental > Terrestrial > Soil > Grasslands | place: USA...
ACGGTCCAGTGATAGGGGCGAGGCGTGGCATAACTTGTTCGGCGCGCGCGCTCAGGCGGTTGAGAACATCGCTGATCGCCTGTTCGTAGTTCGTGCGTGCCTGGAGGACAACCTGCTCGTACTGTAGTTTCCCCGCGCGTACGCGGTAGTTCTCAACCCCGGGCAAGTCGCCATTCGTGACCTTCACTTCCGTCAGTTTTTCGGTTTGTTCGTACTGTTGCCGAGTGGCCTCGGCCAGACTCAGGTTCTCGCGAGCAAGCATGGCGCTGGAGAAGGCTTGGCGTAGTTGGAATAGCTGAGTGCGGACAGCGTCCAGCATCTGCGCTTCCGCGGTCTTAAGCTGAAAATCGGCCTGTGCGGTCCTCAGCTCGCGCTTACCGCCGCGCTCGAGAATTTTGTCGATGCGGAACGTGAACACCGGGTTGGCTCCTGCATTCGAATCAGTTGAGAAAAAGCGCGGGAGAGTGCCCTTCAGTGGGGTGTAAAACGGAATTTGCTCAGCCCCAATCGTCAGCACGAGATTCGGCTTGTAGCTGGCAATCAAGCGCGCCGCACGGCTCGCTTCGATCTGGTAACGGGAGGCAAGCACCGATAGATTGCGCTGGAGCAGCAGTTCTTCTGCTTCAGCCAGGGAGAGTCTGGCCGGAATGATTCCTGCCTGCTGCGGGGATTCTGCCAGCAGAAGGGGTAAACGCCCCGCGAGAATGATAAGAAACCCGCCCAGCATCAGACAGAGGCCTTTCGCCAGCCCCCAGAACCAACCCCGGGCAAACTTGTACCCGCCGTGCCGTTTGATGCAGACAAATAGCATGAGTTGTCTCGCTCCCAGGAAAGCTTAGATCAGGTGGAGGACTGCGGCTGGCCGTCAGCTGAGTGGAGGACCGCGCGTGACGAGCTTGCCACGCGCCGGCTTCGTGAACGGACCTTGAGGATCCACTGCGGCCGATGATTCCGACCCCACGATCGGGCACGTGCAATTCCGCTGGGCCCGGTCGATGGGGAATCGCTCGGTCAGATTGAAGGTGGCCCCATCCAGAGGGTCGTACTTAAGTTCCAGACTTGAAGTCAGACCGGACGCGGGAAGATAGACGTTAGCGGATTTGTCGCTGCGGAAAAAGTGACCCTGCCCGTCATTCACCCATACGGCGCGGTACTCCAGGATTCCGATGCTGTACACCAAGAGATCCTGGTCGTTATCTCGATCGATATCAGACGCAACGCATCGGACGACCGTCGCGCCCCGGCCCAGGACGAGGAGCGCAGTTTCCGGATGGTTACTGTAGCGGATCTCAACTGTGTAGCCGCCAGGTGTGGGCCGCCCTAACGCGAGATCCGGGCGATTGTCGCCGTCGAGGTCGGAGAGTATCCACGACTGGCAAAGCACTGCCTGCTCGCTGTCTGTGACGAATGCCGGGGCTCGTTCGGAGATAACCCAGTGGGTAAAAAAGAGCGCTGTGCCAAATACTAAGATGACGAGGAAACGTTTTGATCTGTTCAGGTGTGTCCGCAAAGCTTGAACCTCGTGCCGCTTCACCTGTCGATGCTTCTATGAGTACGCATGTCAGCGTCAGACGCCGTGAAAAAAATCCGTATCCCGTCCCTCACGGTCGCGGCTCGGTTTCCGGGACCCGCAGATTCGCAACACGATCAGAACCCGGCGCAAAAGCGAGCGGGACGCCCATTCGGATTTTTCACAGCTTCGCATGGATTTCCTTGGACGAGACTGGGCGCAAGAGCGCACCGCTCAGGCGGTCAATCCAGGCGGGCAACGCCACGCTTGAGTGCCAGGCTGATGGCTTCCGTTCGCCCGCTTGCCCTCAACTTTTGCAGAATGTGACTGACGTGAACCTTAACGGTGCCTTCGGTGACGTTCAAGGCGGCGCCGATTTCTTTGTTGCTCTTGCCAGTCACCATCAACCGCAGGACCTCCAACTCCCGATCTGTCAAATCGACCGCACCCACACGGCTCGCTAACTTGGCGGCAACGGCTGGGGGAATCCACGTTCCTCCATTGTTGACGGCGCGAATGCACTGGACCAGCTCCTCTCTTGTCGTGTCCTTGAGAAGGTAGCCTTTCGCGCCCGCCTGCAGGCCCTGGTAGATGTCCTCTTCGTTGTCATAGGTGGTGAGCAGAATGATCCGCGCTTCCGGAGCATGCTCGCGAATGGCCGAGATGGCGTCCACTGCATCCATCCCTGGCATACGGAGGTCCATCATTCCTACATCTGGCTGCCGCGAGCAAAACTTCTCAACGGCTTCGAGCCAATTGCAGGCTTCTGCCACGATCTGCATGTCCTCCTGGCGATTGATCAGGGCAACCAGGCCTTCCCGCACGACCGGGTGGTCATCCGCGATCAGTACGGCAATCTGTTGACTCCCCTCTTTCATATTCAGACCGCCGGGTGCCGGCGGGGCGTCGCCGGGATCTCTGGTTCACTGCTGGCGGGACCAAGGAACCGGAACCAAAGCGTCAATCCGCGTTCCCTCCCCAGGCCGGCTGCTCACGGACAGTTCCCCGCCGATGATTTCGGCCCTCTCACGCATGGTTTTGAGGCCCAGGCCATTTCCCGAAACCGAATTCAATCCCTGTCCGTCATCCTCTATGCTGAGCCGGACGTGCCGAGGATTGTAAGAAAGATCAATTCGTACCCTCCTCGCGTTCGCGTGCCTCAGGACATTTGTCAGCGCTTCTTGAGTGATGCGCAGCAGGTTATCCTCTTTTTCGGGAGGCAGAGCGCGAGCCGTGCCGTGGAGAACAAACTCTGCCTGAACCGAAGTCCCTGCGGTCAGGTGCGCAGCAAAGCGAGCGAGGGCCGTAGGCAGATCACTGTCTTTCAAGGCTTGAAGACGCAGCGCCAAGGCTGACCGGCGGGCCTCGGAGAGACTCTCACGCGCCAAACTCCGGGCCCGTAAAATATGGGCACGTGCCGTCTCGGTGTTCAGAGTGAGAATATCTTCGGCCGCTTCCAACTGAATGACCACGCCGGTAAACCCCTGAGCCAGGGTGTCATGAAGCTCGCGCGCCATCCGGTTGCGCTCTTCCGACAGGGCCTCCTGTCTGATATGTTCCGCCAAATGTATCCGCGACTCTCTCTCCTCCAACAGGGTTACCCAAATATATGCCAGCAAGCCTCCAACAGTGCCCAGGAGAAGGTCATCGAAAGGATTGTCCGCAACAGATATGCCGAGGCGGACAAACAAAACCTGTGTCGTATAGTTCGCCACCGTCAGAAGGATCCCTATGCCGGTTGCTATGAGGATTCGTTTCTGGCGTTCTTTCAAAGGACCTTGCCGCCGGCGAGCCAGGAGTAAGGGCCCGCGCAGAAATAAATTCGCATTTTGCTGCCACGCAAAGCTGTGCTGACGAGGCGCGAGCGATGACCAGTACCCGGGGCAGTATGTGAGGAGCGAGCAACAAAGCCAGCGGGCCTGTCCCACCTTGCGGGAAACGGGCGCGTCCCGAGCTTGCTCGGAATCCCCGACGACGTCCGGTATCGCCCGCGCCTCGGCGTCTCGCATCTGCCCGACCGGCGCTCGCGCCAAAATGTGAATTCGTTTCTGTGCGAGCCCTATGGCGGCGACAGCGGCCAACGATACCGACGTGAATTCGTCCTTTCAGTGCGTCCCGCAGACTCAAACACACGGACCACATTTGCAGACCCGGCGCACCAAAGTCCCGGTGGGTGTTTCTGCGTTCCGCTCGACGCGGCCCGCCCTATATTCTACTCCCTCGTTGAGCCGACCCAAAAACGGGCAATCGCCTGACAACTCAGAAGGTGTGAATCCATCCGCCCGCAGGGACGACCCCATGGTGTGCCCACGCGGCTAATAATAGCGCGGACGCGGGTGCGGCCACACAGGGCCGCCCCTGCGTCCTTTCACCACGGAGACACGGAGATCCACGAGCGCGTCTCTTCATGTCCTCCGTGCTCCGTGCGGTGAAGCTGTCCCATCGGGTGGCTTGCTCAGATCCCGGAATTGCAACCGTCCAAGTGTTCCGCTGCTCCCAAGACGAAGGAATGCTAGTGGATGTCTCACATCTGGAGCAATTGCGCTTCGGAGAGAATCGCACGTATATGGAAAGATAATCTTCGGGTTGAACGAAAGCGTAGTTTCTGCATATACCCCCCGACATAGGGAATGATTGCGGAGCTGCGATTGCGGATTGGTCCGAAATCCACTCACCGTTTGAATTTCTTCTTCAAGCCGGCATTGGGGGCCGGATTGCCGGCGCTCGAAGGCGCTGCGAGAAGTCGTGTGCCTGCGCGCTTGAGAGGGCGCCCGCGGCGCCGCGTCCCCTTGGCTTCGGGCACTACCGGCCCGTTCCTTCCTCGGTTCTGCAGGATCAATGGGTCCACTATCTCCCCACAGAGCACGCAAACAAACGCGTCCAACGTGTATCCCCTGTTGTCGCGCAGATCCATGGCGCAAAGCCATCCACCGCATCGCTGGCATTTCATGAGTCTCACCCACCCTGAACGCAGCAATACCGACGTTATAGGCTGACCGGGAACTCAAAAAAGAAATATAGAGCCAGTGTAACCGAAAGGAAAGACGCTTGGGAACCAGGGGATGCCCTAGTGTTTGGGTAAAAAACCCCACCCCTTGGAGCCTGATTTCGCAAGCTGGTTACTGGGGAAGAAATCCGTCAGACCTGGGGTTCTCCCCAGTTCCTTATTGGCCTGTTCGCGCGTTAAATGGCGCCTGGGTCAACAGCCGCGGAAACGAGAGGACTCGACGGGGGCTTCGATGAAACCGTCCACGGACGGAATTATCCTCATAGACTCTTCCTCCTTCAAGCCGATCTACGCCAACCCGCGGGCGATCGAGATTTTCTCCTATCCGGAGGAGCCGCGGAAGATCGCGTCCCCGGATCGGCTGCTCGCGGAGAGAATTCGAGAGTTTTTGATAAACAAGCGCTCCTCCGACCGATCAGCCTTCGTCAGCGAATTAAGAATAGGAATAACGCGCTATTCCTGCCAGGCGTTTCGCCTCAACTCGCCGTTGTTTCTCGTCGTCCTAAGACCTCAGACATCAGATCTCAGGGCTCGGACGTCAGACCACTCCCGAATTGGACACAACGGGCTCGGGGTCTGACTACGGCTGCACAATGCCGTGCGCGAGCGCATATCTTGTCAGTTCCGCGGTCGTGTGGAGGCCCAGCTTTTTCATGATCTCTGACTTGTGAAACTCTACAGTCTTGATCGAAATCTTCAGAATCCCGGCAATCTGCTTATTGGAATGACCCTCCGCCACCAACTGCAGTATTTGACGCTGCCGGGAGGTCAGGTCACCTGAGACAGGGCGGGGCTCGCGCCGGCGGGATGCCCTGGATTCCACAAAGAAATCCACCAGATCTTTGGCAATTAGGGGTGCGACATAGTATCTCCCCTTGAGGACTTCATGGATGGCGAAGACAAGTTCCGAGACCGCGGAACGCTTCAGAAGATATGCGGACGCTCCGGCGCGGAAAGCCTCGGCAACATAGGTCCGGTCCGCGTGCATGGTCAGAAAGACCAGCTTGGTCCTTGGCAGGGATTTCCTGAGACGCCGGGCCGCTTCGATGCCGTTCAGCAGAGGCATCGAAATATCCAGCAGAATCACGTCGGGCTCCAGGTTCTGCGCTGCGTCCAGGAGCGCAAGTCCGTCTTCTACCGTCCCCGCCAGTTCAAATTCGGGATCGAGGATTCTTTTGAGGCCTTCCAGAACCAGTGTGTGGTCATCGGCCAGTAGGATGCGAGGCCGTTTCAATCTTCTCCTTATTCCCGGGTATCCGGACGAGGATTTGGGTGCCACGTCCGGGAATCGATTGTATCGAGAAAGTGCCGTTCACGAGGCGAACTCTTTCTTGCATACCGACGATGCCGAGGCCGATTCCCTGATTCCGGGAGGCTTCCGGGTCGAAGCCCACTCCAAAGTCCTTGATAGAAAGCAGGATTTCTTCCCCGGACCCTAGAAGCCGGACCGTGCACCGCCGGGAGGCGGCGTGTTTGGCTACATTGCGAAGTGCTTCCTGCGTCACGCGATAGATGCAGGAGGAAATCCCAAGCGGGAGCGACGGAGGGATTCCACGTGCAGCAAAACGGACGTCGATCTTTTCTCGCCTGGAAAAGTCCTGGACATACGATTTCACCGCGATCGCAAGGCCGAGGTCATCCAGAATTGAGGGGTGGAGCCCGTAGGCAAGAGTATGGACATGATCCGAAAGCTCCACCACCTGGTCTCGAAGCTTGCGCAACTGCTTGCGGATTTTCCCTGGGGAAGCAGGAAGCTCTTTTTCCAGGGACTCCACTTCGACCGCCAGCATGGCCAGTTTCTGGTTCAGTTCGTCGTGCAGTTCGCGTGAGAGCCGCCGCCGTTCCTCTTCTTGGGCGGTCAGGAGGCGAGACGCCAGAGCGCGAAGTTCTTCCCGATTCCGGCGGAGGGCTTCCTGGACCTTCTGGATTTCTCTTTCTGCAAGCTTCCGCTGAGTGATATCCCGCACCTGCCAGCGCACTGTGACGGGCAGTCCCCCGGCATCACGCGTGGCCGTCACCCCCAGCGCCACATCCACGATTTCCTTGCGGCGAGTACGAAAGCGGAATTCCCGGCCGGGTATTTCCCCCTCCACGCGCGTGCGCAAGTCGTTGATGAGCTTCCGAAACTCCTTGCGCTGTTCCCCTGACACCAGGATAGCCAACGGTTTGCCTCTGAGAAACTCGCGGCGCCGCTGGACCAGGCTCTCCGCTGCACGGTTTGCCTCCTGGATGATCCCGTTCTGATCCGTCACCAGGTACCCGTCAGGGGCGAAATCGAAGAGATCTTGATACATCTTTCGCTGGATTTCAACCGCCCTCCCGGCCTCCACCAGCTCTTCGTTCATCTGGCGAAGCTCCTCTGCGGATACGTGCAATTCCTCCATCGCGCTGGAGAGCTGCTCAAGGCTTTCCAGGAGCAGTTCCTGCTGATCTGCGGGAGCTTCCTGGGCCCTGCGCTGCAACACGTCGAGATGTCTCTCAGCGGCGTCGATCTGCTTTTGGAAGATATCCTCCTGTTTGTGCATCCTCGCCCTCCTCATGAAAATCCCGCGCAAAAGCCGACAGGGGCGTCCTCTGCGCTTCCGCCAGCATACGGGTGGCGAGGCCCTTGAGGGAAGTATTCGCCTATAATAGCACTCATTACAAGACAATGCCCACGATGTTCGGAGTTCAGGCTTTAGCCTGCTACGGGCGCTGGACAGCCTGAAGGCTGAGATCCAAACAAACGAGTTCGTGGGCGTCTTGTTTTTTTGGTTGCGGCTGGGCTGCGCCAGGTTCATCCGCGCTCATCGGGGTTTCTGGTTGCAGCCCATAGAAACGCGCGTGTTCTCCGTTCCCATGCATGCGAAGCCGGGTGAACAGGCCGCAGAAAAGGAATACAATGTTTTTGCCGGAAGCAATACAATGACTTTTTTGAAAACCCAAACCGGGAAAACTGCCCGTATGAGGGAGAAGCGATCCGACGGGGTCACTCAAACTGTGAGACCAGGCTTGAAGGTTGTGGCGCTGGCGGCTTCGGCGGGCGGCCTTTCCGCGCTGAGTCAGGTGTTGTCCGGCCTCCCTGCCAGTTTTCCAGCCGCGCTGGTGGTCGTCCAACACCTGGACCCGAGGCACCGCAGCATGATGGCGCATATCCTGGGCCGGCGCACCGCCCTGGACGTGAGGGAGGCGGCCGAAGGAGATCGATTGTGCCCCGGGACGGTGTTTGTCGCTCCCCCCGACAAGCATTTGCTGGTCAACACGGATGGAACCCTCTCCCTGACCCAATCCGAACTGGTGCACTTCGTGAGACCTTCCGCGGATCTTCTGCTGGAATCTGCCGCCGCAAGCTACAAGGAAGATGCCATCGCCGTGATTCTTACCGGCACGGGAAGCGACGGCACGATGGGAGTCCAAGCCATAAGGAAGATGGGCGGCACCGTCATTGCCCAGGATGAGCAGAGCTCCGAGTTCTTCGGCATGCCGGGCGCTGCCATTCAAACCGGAAGCGTCGATCTGATTCTCCCCTTGACCGAGATTCCCGAGGCCTTGATGACCTTGGTGACCAAGGAAGGGATACCGCCATGAAGCGCTCGGAGCCTGACGGGCAGTTTGAGGCGCTGCTGGAGTTTCTCAAGAGCACGCGCGGCTTTGACTTTACAGGGTATAAGAGGGCCAGTGTCGGCCGCAGAATTCGAAAACGAATGCATGAGGTCAGCGTCCGGACTTTTGCGGACTATCAGGATTACCTGGAGGTGCATCCCGAAGAATATAGTCTCCTGTTCGACACAATCCTCATCAACGTCACGGGCTTCTACCGGGATCCCCAGGCCTGGGACTTCCTGTCGGAGACGGTCATTCCGCGCATCCTTCAAGAGTCGAAAGCGCCTGTGCGCGTCTGGAGTGCAGGCTGTTCCTCCGGCGAAGAGGCCTACACGCTGGCCCTTACGTTCGCTGAGGCTCTTGGACACGAAACTTTCTGCCAGCGCGTGAAGATCTACGCCACGGACGTGGATGAAGCGGCTCTCAGCGAAGCCCGCACCGGCAGTTACAGCGAGAAACAGGTCCAGCCCATTCCAGAGAAATATCTGGAGAAGTATTTCTCGCACTCTGCCAACCGCTACATCTTCCGGCCGGAATTGCGCCGCTGCGTTATTTTCGGCAGACACGACCTGATTCAGGACGCCCCGATCTCTCGCCTGGATTTGCTCGTTTGCCGCAACACCATCATGTATTTCAATGCCGAAACACAGCGGCGGATCCTCGAGCGCTTTCACTTCGCGTTGCAGGAAACCGGGTTTCTTTTCCTGGGCAGGGCCGAAATGTTTCTCACGCATTCCGGTCTGTTCGCCCCCTTGGAGTTGAAGCACCGCGTCTTTTCCAAGCTCCCAAGAGACGATGTCCGTGAAGCGCTGCTCCCTCTCGCCGACATGCGGAACGAGGAGGAAAGCCAACGGACCTCCGGGCTGCCCCTGGTGGATCGCGCATTCGACACGCAGCCCGTGGCGCAACTGGTCGTGGATGCCAAAGGGACTCTCGTGCTGGCCAACGAAATGGCGCGAAACCTCTTAGGGCTGGACACCAAGGACGTCGGCCGTCCTTTCGCAGACCTGGAACTTTCCTATCGCCCCACAGAGCTGCGCTCTCGCGTGGAGCAGGCGCATTCCGAGAAGCGCACTCTCCAGATTCCAGACGTGCAACGGGTGATTCCAAACGGCAACGTCCAGCATCTCGTCGCGGACCTCGCGCCTCTGCGAGAGGGGGACCGAGTATTGGGTATCAGCATCGCGTTTCAAGACGTCACGGCATTCCGGCATCTGAAGACCGAACACGAGCATGCCATGCAGGAGCTGGAGACGGCTTACGAAGAGCTCCAGTCCACGAACGAAGAGCTGGAAACCACAAACGAGGAACTGCAGTCGACCAACGAAGAGCTCGAGACCACGAACGAAGAGCTGCAATCCACAAACGAAGAAATGGAGACCATGAATGAGGAACTGCAGTCCACGAACGAGGAGCTCGACACGGTGAACACGGAGTTGCGCAACCGTACCGAAGAGCTGAACCAGACCAACCTGTTCCTTGAGTCCATTCTGGCCAGCCTGCGAGTCGCCGTGGTCGTGCTCGACCGCAAGCTCAACGTGGAAAGATGGAACAAGAAGGCCGAGGACCTGTGGGGCTTACGCGCAGATGAAGTGCACGGGCACAACTTGTTGAATCTGGATATCGGTCTTCCGGTGGAAAAGCTGAAAGGCCCCCTGCACGCCTGTCTGGCCGAGCACCCTCGCTTTCAGGACTTGGTGCTTGACGCCATCGATCGGCGTGGCAAGCGAATTGTCTGCAATGTCGCGTTCTCTCCGTTGGTACGCCCGGAGGGCGTCACGCAGGGCATAATCCTGCTGATCTCCGAAGCGGCCGCGCCCAGCGAACAGGCTTCGACCCGACGCCGCTCATGATGAACTACAGACTTCAGACCTCAGGACGTTTTTTAAGGTCTGAGGTCTGAAGTCTGAGGTCCGAAGTCTGAACTGACTGCTGGTCAGCGGGCAGCCTCGTCTCCTGTCCCGGTGATCACCTCTCCGCGATTCTCGCCCATCCTCTCGGTCTGGCAAAAGGCGGCGAGCTCCTGGACCTGTTCGCGAGTTGGAGGCAGAGCCATCGTGCTTCGATAGTTGCCGGGGCCCAGCAGCAGGAAAGCGAAGGTCTCGGCGAAATCGCCGGCCGGCGTACCGTAATCCGGGCATCGATTGCACGCGAACCAGGGAGTGGAAAGGGGAATACCTCGCAGCTCGCGCCAGCGGCGCCGGCGCTCGGCATTATTGTGCTCGAGGTCGAAAGCATGGCCGAGCTCATGGGCCAGATCGTAAGCTTGCAGCCGTGCGCTGTCCCCCGGACGCATATAGATCTCGATTCTGCGACTGTTGGTGAGAGTCATGGCCCGATAACCGACTCGAGGGCCGAGGAAGGCAATATCATAACCGAGTCTCTCCCGGCAGAAGCGGATCATCGCAAATACCTCGGCGTCGCGGCGTTGCTGCAACACCGTCTCCCGCGCTTCTTTGACCGAAGACAAGTTCGCTCCCCCGACTGCCGCCGTCTCTGATGGCACTTCGACTTCGGTTCTCGCGCGCATCGCCCGGGCATCCCCCGCCGCTGGTTTCGGCTTCACTCGTCCGGGAGCGAACGCACTTAGGCGCGGCCCCGCAAGAAGCAATCCGACAAGCAGAAGACTGATGTGGAGGCTTCTTTTTCTGTAGATCAAATGAGTAATCCCTGCCCGGCACGGTAAAATTCCCAGGTCTGGAATCACAGGCATCAACCTGTCTCCAGAAGAGGGTCTGCCCCAAAAATGGCTTTGGAACCGTGCTATTGTCGTTATCGGCGAAAAAATACCGTCTGTCCGGAAATTAATGATTCACGGACAATAAGAGGGCATCTTCGTCCGGCCGGGCATGAACGGCAGGATGCGGGAAGAGAGCCCGGTCCGGCGTAGCCAGCGGGAGTGCTTGGGCAGAGGAGTGGCGGTGGGAAAAATCAAAAAAGCCGCGGGGCGGTTGGGGATCATCGGAATCACCTCCGACAATCCCCACCGGCCCGCGGCTGAAGGAAAATCCGCAACTAATATTACCGATTACGGACAATCCGTGGAAACTTCCTTGATGGATTTGACCCTGAAATGGGACATTTGGGCAGCCTCGCTCGCGCCGTGTTTGCCCTGCTTCTGGCCAGCGATAACGCCGGTCACCTCAACTTTGTGGCCCACGTGAGCCTTTAAATTGACGCTGGGGGCCGCGCTCAACGCGTACTCGGACTCCGTCTTTCCCAGCTCGGCGGGTTTTGTTTCACTCCCGGCGGCCGTCTGCTCGCTTACGTTTTTCAGGACATACGTGTTGGGTTTAGCGCCCGCCTCAAGACAGCCCGTAAGGCTTGTCTCCTTGCCTTGACTTTTGGTTCCGGCCGAAGGATCTTGAGCGGCTAACGCGAACGCAAGGCAGCACGCCAATGTCAGGCTTGTTGCGATCGCTTTGTGTCTCATAAGATATTCTCCTCGAGAAGGTTGGCTGTTTACGAGATTCGCTCATCCTGGTGTGTCTTTCCACACCACTCCGACTCATCGCAAGCAAAATTGGCTCCATCGTGAATTATCGAAAGCGGACGAAGCCGGCAAGCCGTGTATCTTATTTTAGTAGCGCTACTTGCCTCCGCCTTGGAAATCCTGCGATGTGCAGATTGGACCCCTCGTTCATCCAGTCTCACAAGAGAAAGCAGGGAAAAATGCCCTGCAACCAAACCGCAGAGTTGCCATGATCCATCCGGCTCACCTCCCCGAATGGAAACCCGGGGAGCACGACTTCAGTCGTGCCGTGAGAAAGCGCACTTTCGAGAGCCACCTCTGAGGGCTAGCAATGTTCAGAGGATGTCCTCAGGGGCTAAAGCT
>Ga0066686_10000790_pt1 | contig 11918 bp, 5 predicted proteins | sample GraSoiAngelo_135_FD_65627 | JGI IMG/M metagenome (GOLD analysis project Ga0066686, IMG submission 65627) | Grasslands soil microbial communities from the Angelo Coastal Reserve, California, USA - 14_0929_05_40cm | ecosystem: Environmental > Terrestrial > Soil > Grasslands | place: USA...
GGAAGCGCGACATCCAGGACAACGGCGCGGAAATGCTGGCGAGGGATTTCGCCGAATCGGACCGGGTACGCAATCAGACTGGCGGTTCCACCGGCAGTCCGCTGCAATTTTACGTGGACAAGCGGCGCTTCGACTCGAGGCTTGCGAGCACGGTTCGGCACAACGGCTGGGCGGGTTACCAGCCCGGGGACTGGTGTGCGGAATTATGGGGCGCGCGGCTCGACGAGGTTGCCGGCCGAGGATGGTGGGATGGGTGCCGTAACTGGTTTCTCTACCGTCTGGTGCCGTTGAACACTTCCCTGATCCGGTCGGAAGACTGGGACCTCTTCATTACGGCGCTCAGGAAGAGGCGTCCGCGTTTCATCGTGGCCTACACCCAATCCGCCGTGCTCTTCGCACATTACCTCCGGGAAAAACGCGTTGACGACATTCGGTTCGAATCCCTCATCACCACCGCGGAAGTCTTGCTTCCCGGACAGCGCGAGTTCCTCCAGGAAACCTTTGGGGGACGAGTATTCAATCGCTACGGGTGCCGCGAGGTCAGCGTCATCGCGAGCGAATGCGAACATCACCGCGGCCTGCACGTGAACGCGGAGGCCTTGCTGGTCGAAATTGCCGCTGATCCATACTTGCCGGCCCCTGGCGGAAAAGTGGTGATCACCGACCTTTTGAATTTCAGCATGCCGCTCATCCGTTATGAGATCGGCGATGTCGGCCAGTGGAGCGAGAATCAAGAGTGCCCTTGTGGCCGCGCACTGCCGTTACTTGCCGATATTCAAGGGCGCATCACGGACTTCCTGGTTTTGTCCCACGGCCTCAAGGTTTCCGGGCCCTCACTCACTCTGGTTGTCTCCGACATGCCGGACGTCCGGCAAGTGCAATTCATTCAGAAGAGCGGGGACGAAGTTACGCTTCGAGTGGTGCCCGGGCATGCTTATGGGCCCGAAACCGCTGCGGAACTGCGGAAGAGGCTGTCGCTTTATCTCAAAGGTTTGGCACGGTTGCAAATTGAGCTGGTCGAAAGTATCCCTAGCCTAGCCTCCGGCAAGTATCGATTCGTAGTGAACGAATCGGAGTCTCAGGCGGCGGGCACGGAGGCTACACTGGAAGGGGCGAGAGCTTGAGCCTGCTGAATGAGGCGTATATCAGAATCATACTCCCGGCCCTCCAACCGGAAAGCTACGGAGGGTTGGCGGGGCTGCTCCAGCATTACAGGAAGCTGGAAGGGAATACCCTCGAGCAAAATCGTAAATTTCAGTGGGCAGCTCTCCTTCGCCTCCTGACGCACGCTTACCAGAGCTCGCCTTTTTACCGCCGACGAATGGACGAGGCGGGGGTGAGGCCAAACGCCAATTTGACCCCGTCCGACTTTGCCAAAATCCAGCCGCTTACGCGAGACGACATTCGGACGCACTTGGCCGAGCTCTGCTCCGACCGCTTTGCGCCCGAGGAGCTTGCCGAGGCTGCAACCGGCGGCACGACGGACACGCCGGTAGCCATTTTGCGCTCACGGTCATCCTTGCCGGAAAAGAATGCCGCACAGCTTTGTTTCAATCGCTGGGCCGGGTTCGAGCCCGGGGACAAGGTCTTTTATCTCTGGGGCGCGCGTCAGGACTATAGCGAGAATCCCAGCTGGCGGTGGCGCCTTTACGACCGGCATCTCATGCGGCGAGTTTGGGCGCCCACCTCTCTTTTCAATGAATCGGTGCTGGAATCCTATCGAATCAGCCTGAACCGCTTCAGGCCTCGCATTATCTACGCCTACCCCACCCCGCTGGCTTTGTTTTCGGAGTACTTGCGCGACAGTGGGAAGGAGTTTCACCGGCCAACCAGCGCGATTTTGACGGCCGAGCCCTTGCTTGAGAATCAGCGGCGGGTTATCGAAGAAACCTTGGGGTGCCGCGTATTTGAGCACTATGGCAGCCGCGAGTTCGCGATGATCGCGGGCGAGTGCGAGCGGCATCAAGGACTGCACCTGAATCCGGCCGTGGCGTTTGTGGAGTTCGTTCCTGTGGAAGGCGCGGAAGTGGAGGGGCTTCACGAAATCCTCGTGACCGACCTCTTGAACTACGGCATGCCTTTGATCCGCTATCGAGTTAACGATTGTGTGCTCCTGGGCGCGGAAGCCTGCGCTTGTGGCCGGGGCTATCCCCTGATCCGGCAGATTACGGGCCGAACTACGGACGTCTTTCACCTTCCCAACGGCGACTTCGTTCCCGGCGTGGCATTGACCAACCGGGTGCTGAAAGTGTGTCCGGGTCTTAAGAAGGTCCAAGTGATTCAAGAGGCGCTGGATTTCTTTCGCGTGCGCTACGTGCCGGGAGCCGATTTTGTTCCCGCCGATTTGGATCTCCTCAGAACGAATCTGAAAAAGTTCTTCTCCGACATTGTCGATTGGACGTTCGAGAGCGTGGCGGACATCGAGCGGGAACGGTCGGGGAAGACCCGGTTTTGTATTTCCTTTGTTGGCCGGTCTGAAAAAGTGTTGATAGCAGCAAATGCGCTGAAGTAATGCCCGGAGAATTTCCAGCATGCTCCTCATTTTGGGCATCGTGATTATTTCGATATGCGTTGTGGTCACTTTGCTCTCCCCGCAAAACGGCCTGATGATTTATTGGGCGTGGTTCATCGTCCGCCCCCAAGAGATCGTGTTGGGATTGGGCGGCGAGCTTCCGCTCGAGCGAATTCTGGTCTTGGCATTGATTGCCTCTCTGGTCATTCATCGCCGGCTGTTCAAGGGCGAACGTTTCCTTCTGGGTCGCATCTCCTGGGCTTTTTTGGGATTCCTCGGGGTCTGTTACCTCTCGATCCTCACCGCGGTTTGGAGGGGCGGCGCCCTGGTCACCGCAAACGACCTGGCCAAGACGTTTGTTTTTTTCTTCTGCTTCATCAACTTGATTACGGGGCCGAAAGAGTTGCGCCGGTTCCTCTGGGTTTACGTGGTCGGCATCGGCTGGGAAGCCGCTTCCTCGCTTTGGGCTTTTGGCGCGCATCCCTATTTTGCTCAGGGGGTTCAGCGCGCCACCTCGTTGGAAGTAACTTGGGGAGACCCGAACATCACCGCCGCGAACCTGGCGTTGACGGTTCCCATCTTGGCTGTCCTGTTGAAGGGCGCCCGCGGGTTTCTCGGCAAATCCTTCCTGGTGGGATTAGGGGCTATGTATCTCATTTGCATTGTACTGACGGGATCGCGCGGTGGCGCGGTACTTACGGTAGTGGTGTTCCTGGGTTTGGCGCTGCAATCTTCGAAACGAATGTTTTTGATACCGGCCCTCCTCGCTTGCCTCGTTATCGCCTGGGCTGTTGTCCCGCCGGAATACCAGGAGCGGTACCGAACCTTGCTGGAGTTACGCGAGGATCTGACGAGCAGCAATCTCAATTCTTCGCAAGCCGAATCCGCCCAGGGCCGGCTGATCGGTTTTGAGGTGGCGATGCAGATGTTTATGGACAGGCCGATCCTCGGCGTGGGCTGTGGAGATTTTGCCGCCGCCTGGTGGGCCAGCGATCTCCCTTATTCCTATCACGGATTGAAGGGATGGCATCAGCCGCACAATCTGCCGGGGCAACTGCTCTCCGAGTTGGGATTGCTGGGGGCCCTTTCCTTCGGCTTCTTCATCTTCTCGATCATGCGCCAGGGCCGCGCCGCGCGCCGCACGTTGCAGGCGTTACAGAACCCCGCACACGAATGGCTGATTTCCTTGACCAACGCCCTGGTGGTCGTGCTTGTGGCGCTTTTTGCAGGGGGATTATCGGGCCACAACCTCTACCGCTATAACTGGTATCTGGTCGGAGCCTTAGTTGTGGTGATCGTACGAATTGCGGAGCAGGAGAGAGCAGCCGCCCTGCCCGGCGAAAACGATTCCCTGGAAACCCTGACCCCATTGCCAGGTTTGGAAGAGGTCAAATTCATCGATGAGTGGGCGCGCTAAAGGCAGAAGTCAGAAGTCAGGAGTCAGAAATCAAGAAGGGTGGAATCTTTTCTTCTGACTCCGCACTTCTAGCTTCTGAATTCTGACTTCCGATTTATCCCTTTCGCGCCGCCAGTACGAAAAAAAGGAGTTTATCGTGATGCAGCTAAACGCCCAAAGCGATGCCCCCGAGAGCCCGGTCTCGGGCCGGGGCTTGAGGGTGCTGGTTCTTGACGAGTGGATTCCCTATCCCCCGGACTCCGGCAAGCGAGCGCGAACCTGGAACATCTTGCGGCGGCTGGCTCGCCGTCACGATCTCGCCTTGCTATGCTACGGCGACCGCGAGGGGCGGGCCGCGAACGTTGTCCGCTCCGCCGGGATCGAGCTTCACACCGTCACGCCGCTTCCGGAACTCAAGGGATGGCAACTCTATTTATCTCTGCTCGTGAATCTTTTCTCTCCGCGGCCTTATTCAGTGTCGAAACATGATACCCGCCGCTTTCGGGAGCAATTGCGGCGGCTGGCTGGGAGAAATCAAATTGATTTGATCCATTTCGAGTGGACGCCTTACGCGCGTTTCGCGGATGAAATTGCCGGAATCCCAACTTTGATGATGGCTCACAACATCGAGGCGCAAATCTGGGCCCGGCGAGCAAGGCACAGCCGCACGTTCCTCGAGAGGATCTATTTCGGACTCCAAGGGAGGAAAATGGCGTCGTTCGAGCGCCGCGCGATGGAGCGGGCGGACGCCGTCGCCACCGTGACCGATCTCGACCTGAACCAGGTGAGGAATTGGGGAATCCGCAGTCCGGCGCTTGTGGAAAACGGCGTGGACTTGGACGAATTCAGCCCCAGCCAAGAGCAGCCCGCCGCTTTGGAGATTCTCTGTCTCAGTTCGCTGGATTGGTTTCCCAACGTGGATGGCGTGAATTATTTGATTGATGAAGTAATGCCGCTCATTGTCGCTCGCATGCCGGCAGTCAGACTGCGGATTGTAGGCCGGCGGCCCCCGAAAGGGTTGCAAGACAAAATTGCGCGCCTCCCTTGGCTTGATTTTGTCGGCGAAGTTTCGGATGTGCGGCCGTGGCTCGCCAGAGCCAGCGTTGTCATCGTGCCGCTGCGCATCGGGGGCGGCAGCCGAATCAAAATCCTCGAAGCCTTGGCCATGGGGAAGCCCGTGGTTTCCACGACGATTGGCGCCGAGGGCTTGGCGGTTTCGGGGGAAACGCACCTCCTCCTGGCAGACTCGCCTGAGGAACTGGCTCGGCGGACTATCGAGCTATTGAAGTCTCCAGAACTCGGCCCGCGCTTGGGAGAGCAGGGAAGGAAGCTGGTCCAAGAGCGATACAGTTGGGATCGCGCGGCGGATGCCCTCGAGGCCGCGTGGTTCAGTGCTTGCCGGTCCCGGGCCGTCGAGGTCGCCCCCGCTGCCAATCTCCTGAAGGAGGCCCACGGAAGTTTGTGAGCGAGAACTTCACCGTCTTGCACCTTCGTGCCAGCAATTTTGTGGGTGGGCCCGAAAACCAAATACTCCGCTACGCGGAGTGTGAGCGAAGCGGGCCTATCTCCACCCTCATCGGAACCTTTGTGGGCCTGGGGGAAGGCACCGAATTCCTCGAGGCGGCAAAACGGCGCGGCCTCGAAACGCTGGCGCTGCCCGCCGGGCCCTTGGGCGACCTCCGCGCCGTCTGGGCTCTCACGCGCTTTCTCGGTGAGCGCGGCGTCGCTTTGCTCTCGACGCACGGATATCGGGCCGACATCATCGGTACGCTCGCGGGGCGTCTCAGCGGTGTGCCTGTCGTTCCGTTTCTCCGGGGATGGACGCGCGAGGATGCGAAGGTTCGCTTCTACGAGGCGCTCGGCCGGGCCTTCTTGCCTTTGGCGTCGCGCGTTGTTTGCCTCTCAAACCGTCAAGCAGAGAGGCTCGCCGGCCGGCGCTTCCTGGGGGCGAAGATTCGCGTGGTCGTAAACGCTGTGGAAACGTCTTGGGTGGATGGCAGGGACCGCGCCCTGGCCCGACAGGAACTATGCCGACGGTACGGCCTTCGGGAGGACTCCGCGCTGGTCGTGACGGCGGGGCGGCTAAGCCCTGAGAAAGGCACGTTGCACTTCGTTCGCGCCGCTCCCCAGGTCCGAAAGCGGTTCACGGCGGCGCGCTTCATCGTTTTTGGCGACGGGCCGCTTCGGGCGGAGTTGGAAGGTGTGGCCCGGACGGCCTGTCCGAATGGGGAAATTCTTTTTGCCGGCCATGTCGAGGATTTCCGGCGGCTCCTTCCGGGCGCCGACGTTCTGGTGAATGCGTCTTTGTCGGAGGAGATGCCGAACGCCGTCCTGGAAGCCATGGCTGCGGGAGTGCCGGTCATCGCTACAGATGTCGGAGGCGTAGCCGAAATCGCCGGCAACCATAGCCTGATTCTCATCCCTACATCAAATCCGGCCGCGATTGCCGATGCGGTTTCGGTCCTCTTGAGCGACTCCGCAAGCGCCAAGGAGCAAGGGCGCGCCGGCCAACAGCGCGTCCGCGAAGCCTTCTCCACGGATCGCCAACGCGCGGCGCTCCACGCCCTGTACGAAGAGCTTATTCCAGGGTTGGCGGGTTCGCCAAAGGCCCTGAGCCCAGTCGAAGGGTGGGAAAGGCTCCGTGTTCCCGGTGGCAGTCAGGAAAAGGATGAGAGGGAAACTGTCTCCGCCCTTCGCAACACCAGGCAGCTTCCCTTCATTTCTGTCGTCGTTCCCGTGCGCAATGAGGAGGCCCACTTGGGAGTCGTCCTCGAAGACTTGCTTCGCCAGGACTACCCGCGCCATCGCTACGAGATCTTGGTTGTGGATGGAGGCTCGACGGACCGAACGGCCGCCGTCATAGACCGCCATGCGCTCCGGTCTCCCGAAAGGGTGCGAGCCCTTCCTAACTCGCACCGTTGGTCCAGTGCGGGCCGCAACGTGGGCGTTCGCGGCAGCCGGGGAGAAATCGTTGTCTTTGTGGACGGTCACTGCCGGATCCCAAGCCGCACGCTATTGGCGGACACCGCGCGGCTGTTTGAAGAGACCGGCGCCGATGCTTTGGCAAGGCCCCAGCCCCTCACGATGTCGGGCAATACCCCGTTCCAAGAGGTCGTCGCTCATGTCCGGGCGACGGCCCTCGGGCACGGGCAGGGTTCCACAATTTATGCCTCGGATCGCGAGGGGTTTGTCAATCCCACGAGCTCCGGCGCCTCCTACCGCCGGTCGGTTTTCGGGCGCGTCGGAACTTACGATGAGTCGTTTGATGCCTGCGAAGATGTTGAATTCAATTTCCGCGTATGGAAAGGTGGCTTGCGGTCGTTTTTCAGCCCCGAGGTGGCGGTTTATTACCAGCCGCGGGCAAGCTTGCGCAAACTCTTCGCGCAGCTCGTTCGCTACGGGCGCGGACGCTTCGCTCTGGTCCGCAAGCATCGTGATGCACTCAGCTTTTCCCAGCTTGTCCCGGCGGGATTTGTGGCTTGGCTGGTTGCAGGTGGACTGGGAGCGATTCAATCCTTCATCCTTCGGGAAGCTCTGCTGGCAACGGTTGTCATATACATGGCGCTGGTGCTGGGATTCTCCGCCGTGCTGGCCATCCGGCACGGCTGGCGGCATTTCTTTGTGGCCCCTTGCGTTTTCGTGACGATTCATGTCGCGTTGGGAACAGGCGCCTGGTTGGAATTCGGCAGCGGTTTCCTGAAAATGTTCCGCGGGAGTAAGCCGAGTCACCCTCGAGCGCCCGATCAAACGGAAGCGGGTCCAATTCCTTTGTCGGCAACACCCGACGCGTCGTCTCGCTTGGAAGAATCCCCCGTCCGGGTGACGAGGGACGGGTCGTAAACGGTTTTGAGGTTGGCCGGCGTGAACGAGACTTTGGTTAATATTCTCGGAAAGTTCAGCCCGCTTCTCGGAGGAATGGGTCGCAGGTCCGCCTCGGCCATCTTTATGTTTCACCGGGTCATCCCCGAGGGTGAAATTTGCTACGACCCCGAGATGGCCACTTCCAAGGAGCTTTTTGAGGCTTTCCTCGACTGGGCGGACGAGCGCTATCGAGTGGTTTCCTTGGTCGATTTGCTCAGCGCGCGCCCGAAGCAAGGGGATGGGAAGAAGCCGTTTTGTGCCATTACCTTCGACGACGGTTGGCAAGACGTTTTTCTCCACGCTTTTCCTCTTCTCCGCGCCCGCGAGATGCCTGCGACAATTTTTCTTCCCGTCCGATTCGTGGGAACAGTTCGACGGTTCTGGCAGGAACGCATTTGGTTTTTTTCGAGAGAGCTTCGGAGGAGGAACCAGCCTGAGTCCGTCGTGGACCATTTGATGGCTCGGTTTCCCTGGTATCCGCCCCTCCCCGCTCAGGGATTGGATTTCAAGCCCTTAAGGCGAACGTTGCTCGAGCGGCCGAGCCAGGAGGCGGAGGAATTCGCCGATTGCCTGGAAGAAGTCTTGGGACCAGGGGCGGTGCCGCCGGGGCCCGCGTTCATGGACTGGACCCAGGTCCGCGCCATGCGAAGCGCTGGCATTACCTTTGGTTCCCACACGCTCAATCACACCCTGTTGATATGCTCGGACCCGAAGACCGCGCGCCGAGAGATTGAAGACTCGAGAACAGAGCTGGAGGGAATTCTCGGCGAGCCGACAGCGGGTTTTTCCTACCCTTGGGGAGCGTCCGACCCTCGACTGCGCGAGCAGGTCCGAAAAGCCGGATATGCTTTTGCGGTCGCGACAGACACGAACCTAATTCCTGAAGCAGCCGACCCCTATGCGCTGCCTCGCTTGGCAGTTAGCAGCGCATTCTTGCGCGGTCGAAACGGCAAGTTTGAGCCGAATCGGGTGAATTTTTATCTCTTCCGCGCGGCCATCCCTCTGGGCAAGCCGAAGCGAGCTTCGCCCGTCAATTCCTCCGGCCGAGAAAGAATTCGCATTGCTTTTGTCATTGACTTTATCGATGCCTGGGAGGATGGCGGAACTGAAAAGCAGTTGGCCCAGCTTATTTCAGCCCTCGATCGGGATTACTTTGAGCCGGAGCTCTATTTTCTGCGTCCGTCGCTGGGGCTCACCGATAAAGATTTTCCGTGCCCGGTCCGAGTGGCGAGCCCGCTTCCCGCACCCAAGTGGTCCCGTGTCGGCGTGCTCTACCGTCTCGCACAGTTGTTCCGCCGCCATCGGCCTCACATTGTCCAAACTTTCTTTCGCGACGGGACGTACTACGGAGTCGCGGCGGCGAAATTCGCCCGTGTGCCCATTGTCGTCGTCTCTCGCCGCAACGCCGGACATTGGATCACTCGTGTCGACCGCCTTGCCTTAAAAATGATCAACAGGCAGGTTGATTCCTGGCAGTGTAATTCCAGGGCCGCATTTGAGTCGTTGACGTCGGCCGAATCGGTTCCTGCGGAGCAAATCGAAATCCTTTCCAACGCTCTCGATGTGGACAGGTTTTCGCCCGCAACGGAGGAAGAAAAATCCTCAATTCGAAAATGCCTCGGCCTTCCTGATTCCAGTCTGGTTGCGGTTTCGGTGGCTAATTTGACGCCTGTGAAGGACACTTCTACCTTGGTTGACGCCGCGGCAATGTTGGTTGGGGCGCTGCCGGACGCGAGGTTCCTGCTAGTCGGCGACGGGCCCTTGCGCGCTCCCCTGGAGGAGCGAGCTCGGCAAAGGGGATTGAGCGAATCCGTTAAATTTGCCGGAACCCAATCGGATGTGCGCCCTTTCTTGGCCGCCGCCGACATCGGTGTGCTGACATCGAAGAGCGAAGGATCTTCCAATTCGCTCCTGGAATATATGGCGATGGGGTTGCCCATCGTCGCATCCGCCATCCCCGCCAACCGGGAGCTTGTGGAAGGGTTTTTTTTCGAGACGGGCAATCCCCGCGACCTCGCCGATAAACTGCTTGCGTTGTGGAGCGACCCGAAGCGGCGCGATCTCATGCGCCAAGGAAATCGGCAGCGGGCCCTGGAATACAGTCCTCAGCGCTTTGCCGAACGCGCGCAAAGCTACTACAGCAAGTTGGTCGCCAAATACTCGCAAGGTTCCTAGGATTCGAGCCTGCGGCCCACAAGCCGCCAGCGGCCGCAGGGCGAGACGGAAAAAGACGGGGGCGGATCCGGGCCGGGGGCCACAAAGGGATTCTGCTGCCATGAACCGCGGAGGAAAAGAAGAGCGGTGAAAGAAAACTTGGTCGCCATGCCGGGTGAAGCGAGTGCGGCGAGGCCTACCTCACTTGAGGACGCGAAGTCCCGGATTCCCGGAAATATCATATATAACTTCTTAGGTTACGCTATAAATATTATCATAACCTTTCTAATAGCGCCTGTGGTCGTACACCGGCTCGGCGAAACGGCTTATGGCGTTTGGGGATTGATCGGGCAAGTCATCGGATATTCATTTTTGCTGGATTTCGGAATTCGCATCGCCGTGACCCGTTTCGTCGGCCACCACCTGGCGCTCCGCGAGCCGAGAGAAATCAACCGGGTCCTGACGACGGGCTTGGTTTTCACGGCGGCTTCCGCCGCGCTCGCGCTGGCGGGCGGAGCGGTCACCGCGTATTTCCTCCCGCGGCTGTTTGCCATACCGCCCTCCCTGGTCCGGGAGGCGCGAATCGCCGTCCTGCTCACTTCAGTCGCCTTCGCAACTTCTTTTCCCGGGTCTCTGTTTAACGGCGCCGTGGCGGCCCTCTCCCGATATGATTTGCTCAATATCCGGAATGTCTTGCCCAATGTCCTTCGGGGGGCGCTCCTGTGGTTTTATCTCGATCGCGGCTATGGGCTCGTGGCCGTGGCCGCGATATCGGCGGGCAGCTTCGTCGTGACCTACCTCTTGGATCTTTATTTTGCTTCGCGGCACCTGCCCGATTTTGAAATCGGCCGGAGGTTCTTCGATGTCGCAACGCTACGCACCCTTCTGAGCTTTAGTTTCTATGCCTTCGTGTTGACGATTTCCTGGCGCGTCTTGTTCATGACGGACAACATCGTGGTCGGTTTCGTTCTGGGGCCGGCGGCCGTGACTTTTTACTCCGTGGGGATGAACCTGGCGGACCTGTTGCGCAGCAGCCTGGGCAACATCAGCAACCTTTTTGCGCCCCTCGCGTCACAGATGAACGCCCTCCGCGACAAGGATTCGCTTCGCAGCATGCTCTTCCGGGGCTCCCGAATCTGCCTGCTCTACGCCCTGGCGGGGGCGGGCGCGCTGGTCGTCCTGGGCCCCTCTTTTCTCGGTTTCTGGATGGGCGCCGAGTTCATCACTCGGAGCGGGCCGGTGCTCGTGGTGCTGGCCCTCGAGGTAGTTTGTTCTGCGATTTCCTCCGTCCACGGCCAAGTCCTCTACGGTATGAGCCGCCACAAAGCCAACGCCTGGCTTTCGCTCGGGCAAGCGGCGACCAATTTTTCCTTGAGCGCCATTCTGGTCCGCGCGATGGGCCCGGTCGGCGTGGCTTGGGGTACCCTCATTCCGGCGGTTTTTGTCGAAGGTGTAATCTTGCCTGCCTACACCATACGGTCTCTTGATTTGTCGCTGCGCCGGTACTATATGAAAGCGGCGCTTCGGCCGGTCTTGGTTTCGATCCCATACCTCGGCTGCCTGTGGTTGGCGCGAGCGGAGGGTCTGGTCCGCGGTTACGCTTCGTTGGCCGCGGCGGTCGGCTGCGGCCTGGCCGTTTATGGCTTGCTCGCCTGGCGGTTTGTCATCGACGGCGATGACAAGGAAATTGCCTGGCGCTGGATCGCCAGCTTCAGGCCCGCTCTCGCCAGGGTCGGGCAGGCTTTTGGGACGCCGCCTCCGGTCGCGGCCGGCCCCTACTCGGTCGGTGCCCCGGGACCGGCTCGGGTGCGGTCCACCAAACTTCACATCTTGACAGTCGCGAAGTACCCCCTCGGCGGGATCCGGACCTACCTCAAATACGTTTACGGCCATTTCGATTCGGCGAAATACAGGTTCACGATTGTTGCCACTCGATTTCCCGAGAGTTCGTTGATCCCTCAAGACCTGTCGGATTTCGAAGTGGAGCTCGACGAG